>DSLMC04103__coassemble_412_pt1 | contig 38714 bp, 23 predicted proteins | sample DSLMC04103__metabat2_high_PE_001 | metagenome-assembled genome bin DSLMC04103
TCGGTCACTGGATTGTGGAGTGCATGAAGCGCGGCAGCGAACTGGTGGCCGTCGATCCGCAGCTCACGTGGATTGCTTCAAAGGCGAAGTACTGGTTGCGTTTGCGTCCCGGCACTGATGCGGCGCTCGCGCTTGGCATGATGAACGTCATCATCGGCGAGGACCTGGTCGACCACGAGTTCATCGATAAGTGGACGTACGGTTACGAAGCCCTGGCCGAGCGCGTCAAGGACTACCCGGTTGAGAAGGTGGCCGAGATCTGCTGGGTCGAGCCTGAGCTCATCGTGGAAGCCGCGCGCTTCTACGCGAAGGCACATCCGTCCACCATCCAGTGGGGCCTTGCCGTCGACATGTCGAAGATCGGCACACCCACGGCCCACGCCATCGCCTGCTTGGCGGGCATCACCGGCAACATTGACAATCCGGGCGGCAACATCCTCATTGACCAGGCGTGCGGCCTTGAGTTTGGCTACAACTCCGGCATCGAGTACCTGAAGGAGGGCATGGTTGAGAAGCGCCTCGGCAACTCCAAGTACAACCTGAAGAAGTACGGCTTCACCGCGTCTTCCCAGTCCGACGCCATCCTCGTTGCCTGCGAGACGGGCCTCGACGAAAAGGGCGACCCGCGTCCGGTGAACATGCTGTGGATTCAGTCGTCCAACCCCATTACGAACATGGGCCAGGATGCTCCGCGCATCTACCGTGCCATGAAGAATGTGCCGTTCATCTGCGTGGTTGACCTGTTCAAGACCCCGTTCATCGTGGCATGCGCCGACCTCGTGCTGCCCTGTGCCATGTCCAACGAGCGTGACTGCATCCGCGTGTGGTTCGACCCGGTACGCTCGCTCACGAAGTGCTCCAGCTTCTACGAGGCCAAGGAAGACGAGCAGATTATGATCGACCTCGGTCATCGCCTGGCACCCGAGAGTTGGCCTGAGTGGGTTCAGGAGCCGCGCGACTACATGAACTGGCGTCTTCAGGTTGGCAACTGCGGCTTTACGATGGAAGAGCTCGAAGATAAGGGCGGCATGATCTACAACGACTTCCGCTACTATAAATATGAAAAGGGCCTGCTGCGCCCCGACGGCCAGCCCGGCTTCATGACCCCCACCGGCCGCTACGAGTTCTACATCAGCCTGTTTGACAGCTGGGGAGTGGACGCGCTGCCCTTCTACGAAGAGCCGCCCACCTCACCGGTGTCCACGCCGGAACTCGCCGAAGAGTATCCGCTTGTGCTCACCACCGGTAAGCGTTCCTTTGAGTTCTTCCACTCAGAGTGGCGCCAGGCAAACACCACCTCGCGTGAGCTGCACCCGGTTCCGTACTTTGACATTCATCCCGACACGGCCGCGAAGTATGGCATCCATGAGGGTGAGTGGGCCTGGATCGAAAACCAGATGGGCAAGTGCCGCCAGGTGGCGCGCTTCAACGACACGCTTGATGCGCGCGTGGTGTCCACCGAGCACGGCTGGTGGTTCCCGGAGCAGAAGGCCGCCGAGCCGAACCTGTTTGGCGTGTTTGACTGCAATCCGAACAACCTCATTCCGATGTGCGAAAACGGCCCCTCTGGCTACGGTGCGCCCATCAAGTGTGGCATGGCGAAGGTGTATGCCTGCACGCCCGACAACATGAAGCCTGAAGATCAGCCCACCTACCAGGTGACGGCCACCAATGGCTACACGCATGGCCCGTCCCACAAAAGCGACGAGCCCAGCTTCTACGACTACCGCGCCGAATAGAAGGGGAGAACAATGGCTGAAAAGGGACAATACGGTCTTTTGATCGACTACCAGTACTGCTCGGGCTGCCATGCATGTGAGGTAGCCTGCAAGAAAGAACATGACCTGCCCAAGGGCGACTTCGGTATCAAGATTGTGCAAGATGGCCCACGTCAGTGCTCCGATGGCGTGTGGGAGTATGACTACCTGCCGGTACCGACGCACCTGTGCGACCTCTGCGCCGACCGCGTGGCCGCAGGTAAGCTTCCCACCTGCGTGCATCACTGCCAGGCTGGTGTCATGGTGTATGGCGCGCTCGACGAACTTGCCGCCAAGGCAAAGGCTGCTGCGAAGGACAAGATGGTGATCTTCGCGAAGTAGCGCCTCACGGGATGAGCCTGCCCTGCCGAGTGCGACGGGGCAGGCTTCCCGCAGTGTCTCACCTGGTCGTATGCACGTGTGACCAGGCATCCCCGCAAGGTGTTTTCTGGCTGGCCCTCGAGGTCGGCTGGCCCTGTATGCGGCGGATTCAGGGGGATTTAACATACAAGGAGGTTTCCTATGCAAGAGGAAAAGCTCTATCCGTGGCGATGGGTCATCCTTATTGGTATGACCGTTTTGCTCATCAGTTTGCAATTCTCGTTTATCGTTCCCGGCGGCGCTGCCATCCTGGTCATGCAGGAGTATCAGTGCGAACCGATGATGTTTTCCATGATCATGTCTATCCCGTACTTCTCGGGTGTGCTGTTCTGCATGGCGGGTGGCGTGTTGGCGGACCGCCTTGGCTTGGGGAAGGTGTTCGCCGCGGCTTTCATCGTGTCGCTTTTAGGCGCGCTTGCCCGGTGCTTCTCGGGTGATTATTGGACACTGTTTATTTCCAGCTTCTTCATGGGTATGGGTGTGGCGGCCTTGAACGCGAACTCCGCGAAGCTGCTGCGCCTGTGGTTCCCCGGTACGGCGAACTCGTTTGCCATGGGCGTGTACACGGCTGGCATGTCGGCCGGTGCTGCGTTGGCCATTTGGTACGGCTCGCGTGTGGCGGTCATTCAGGACGCGTGGTGGTTCAGCTTTGGCCTGATGGTAGTAGGGGTTATCGTGTGGTTTGCCGTGTATCGCAAGCATCCTGATGGCGAGCATCGCTCTGTGGAGCCTGTCGGCCAGTACCTGCGTGTTGTGGTGAAGAACTGGCACGTGTGGGCGGTGGCTATCGTGGCGTTTTTGGTGTTCGGCATGACGAACGTGAACGGTTCGTACATGGTGGCGGCGGTGACCACCCTCATGGGCGACCCGAGCCTGACCAGCATTGCGGGCGACATGTCCACCATCAACACGGTTATCGCGTGCGTGGCTTCCATGGCGCTGCCGGTGGTATTCGCGAAGCTGTTCAAGAATATGCGCGCGCCGTTCATCATTTGTCTGGTCGGTACTGCCCTCTGCTTCGGTGTGGTGTTCTTCCTGCCGTATGGCCCCATCACGTGGGCGGTGTTCTGCATCCAGCCCATTTTGATGGCGTCGGCCATGCCGTTCACGAAGATGCTGCCCACGTTGCTGCCCAGCGTGAAGACCGAGCACTATGGCGTTGTCGGCGGTATCCAGGCGACGTTCCAGAACTTCGGTATGTTCCTCATTGCGTCGTACATCATTTCGCCCATCGCCATTGCGGCGACGGGCGCGGTGGATGGCGTGCCGTACTACCAAGGCGTGTACGTGGCGACGGCTGTGTTGTGCCTTGTTGCGGTGGCGTCGCTTTTTCTGTTCCCGAACGTACGCAGCTCGGTTGCCGGCAAGATTGCCGACGAGCAAGCGGCGGCGAAGAATGACCAGGTTTAAGGCTAACTGCTGCGGAGAATGAATGTGTTCGCATAAAGTGAGAGGGGGCCGGACTTGTTCCGGCCTCCCGTGTGGAGAGGGACGTGTATGGGCAACTGCCATTACTGCATGAACTGCGGTCGCTGCCGCGGCGAGAAACCAAAACCCATCCTCGTCCGCCGTTGCCCCACCTGCGGCCATATGAACGAACCCGGATCAACCGCGTGCGCCGCATGCAGCGCGTCCCTCACGCTCCAATCCGGCACCACGAGCCTAACCCCCGGCGCGGCACTACCAAAGGCCGAGTCCGCTCAGTAAACCTCCTGCTCAAGCTCTTGCCGGTTATGTTCCAAATAACGTGCCATATAAGGAATGGTAAAACTGACCTTCCCTCGATCAGCCGCTTCAATGATGCCATCCTTGATAAGCTTCGCGCGCACGGGGCTGGCACCGTTAAGGCTCATGCCCAGGCGAGCTGCCACTTCGCTTGTTTCGCTTGCTTTTCCCTGATCTTCGGCCATTGCGAGCAGATAGCGCATGGCTGAAGGCGATACATGGTGGACGGCGGGTTCAATAACCATGGCATCAAAGCGGGCAAGAGCCTCGGAGATTCCCTTTTCGACATCGGCGGCCGACACCTCGCCTGCTTCGCGGCCAAGTCGTCTAAAGGCGACCTGCCAGGTTTGGTAGCCAACCAGCTGCACCATGAAGGGGTAGCCAGCGGATGCGTGTGCGAGTTCGTCCACAAGATCATCCTTGATAGTCATACGACCCAGGCGGCGCATAGTGTCGGCGAGCGAGAAAGCAACCTCGGAAATGGGGATGGCTTCAAGATTCACGGGAATAGCGCGCCTCAGGAAGGTGAGCGTGTTGCCATTCACCACCTCGCTTATCATGGACGGAAGCCCTGCGAACACGAAGGCGATATTCCTATCTTCGCTGATGATGTGCTGGACGGCGATGGCGAGGGCCTTCGTTTCCTCAAGCGAGGCATCCTGCACCTCATCAAGAGTGATGAGCAGGCCCTGGTTCTTCTCGGTCGCTTTTATCATAGCTTCACGCAGATCAAGGGAGGCCCGTTCAATTTCCAGGCTACCCAGGCTCACGCCGAAGGCGGTCGGTTGAATCTTCATGCTGGAGGCATGGCTTGTTCGCGAAAGCGCTTCCAGAATGCGGGCGGAGAAGCCGGGGCTTGCCGTTTCACTGACAACGGTCCATTTCTTGGGTTCTACAAGCGCAATCCGCTTGAACTCACTGAGCATGACCGTTTTTCCCATGCCGCGCACACCTGAGACGCGCATTAAGCGCTCAGGCGCTCCCGGCCCGTTCGCAAGGCCGTCACGGAATTCCTCGATGACCTGGTCGCGTCCAATCAGCTCCGGCGGCATTTTCCCCGCGGTGGGTTTGAAAGGGTTTTGCAATGGTTGCTTGGTGGCGGACATAGGCTCAGCCTTTCATCTCGCAAGAAAGTGAAGGCTCTTTGCGCGGCGCTCTCTTTGTGGCGAGTGCGAGCCTTCTCGGTGTCTTTCTACCAATTTATATCACTTTATACTATTTTATACTAAAGTATAGCTCTTTATAACAAAGTATAGTGCTTCTCGCTGATTGCTATAGGTTTGTCATTCGCAGGCGCGTCACACTGTTATCTCTGCTCTTCGTCCTCTTCTTCCTCACCCTTTGGCACCCCTACCAGCACTTTCTCTATGGAGTCTTGGCTGGTGTTGAGGAAGAAGGCTTTGAAGTCCATGAGCATGCGCTCGTGGGCGCCGGGCATGGAGAGGTCGAAGTCGAAGCGCTTTTGGATTTTCTCTATGTGGTAGAGCACGGTGTTGCGGTGGAGGTGCAACTTCTGCGCCACCACGGTGGCGTTGCGGCCGCTGTGCAGGTAGTGCCAGAACAGCGCCAAATAGTTCGTGTTGTTGCGCACGTCTTCCGCGTGGATTTTCTCAACGACCGTATGGGTGAAACAGAAGCGCATGAAGCGCTCGTCTTTGTCCGAGGGGTCCACCAAAAAGTACATGAGGGCATCGCCAAAGAGGTACACGCCGCGGTCGGCATTCTCGTCGGCGGCGAACTGCAGCCGTATGGTCTGGCGCAGCCCAAGCGCAATCTTCGCCTGTCGGTATGCCAGGTCGAGGTTGGTAATGCCTTCGAAAATTTCCGATACCCCGCAGGCTATGTCGAAGGGCTCGGTCACCCGTTCTTCCAGTTCATCCATGGTGCGGCGGTGCGAAAGCAGGCTGTCGCTCGGTGGCGCGTAACACAGCGCCAGCACCTCGGAGCGAAAGGCGAAGCAGTGCACGTTGCCCTGGTTCAGGTGCGCAGCCGCCTTCACCACGCGCGCCGCCTTCTCGGGCTCGGCGCCCTCATCCACCTCCATGACTATCAGCTTGTACTGCGTGTCCCACCCCAGGGATGCCATCTCCAGTTGCGTGCGCACGTATTCGTCGGAGACGGGCGTGTGCTCCAGCAACTTCTCGAAGAAGAAGTAGTGGGGGATGTTGAGGCGCACTTGGAGGCGCCATTGCCGCTCGCAAATGGGCATGACGTGGCGAAAGAGGAGGGAGAACAGGTCCTTAAGCCCCTCGGTGAGCGGCACCTCGTGGCAGGACATGGACAGCGAGCCGAAGTACGTGTGGCTCAGGTAGAGCGGCCGCGAGAGGCGCGCGTAGGGTGTCACCTCGGAGGGTTCTTTGATGTAGAACGTTTTCTCGGGCAGGTGGAAGCGCTTCTCGGCGATCATCTGGGGCGAGAGGCAGCCGGTCTTCACCAGACGTCGGTGTAGGTCATCGGGTGGTTCTATGCCGGAAGTGCGCGCTATCACGTTAAAGTCGTTGTCGGTGACGAACATGAAATTCTTGATGATGGGCGCGCTGGCATCGAGCGCTTCGGCGAGTGTACCTTGGCGCGCCGCGATGCGATCGAGTTCGTTTTCCCACATCAGCAGCCGTAGAAAGTAGGTTTGCAGCAGGAAGATAAAGTAGGAAAAGCGGTTGGGTTGCCGAATGACCAGCAGACGTTCCGCCTTGTCGTGCAGCTCATCCGGGAAGGTTTCGCCTTCGTCTGCTAAGGCCAGCGCGAACGACGAAGGCCGGTCGCGCAGCGCCGCTTCCGCGTGGCTGAGGCGACACACGAACAGCACGTGGGCATCTTCGATGTCGTTCGGCATATCTGCGGCCACGTTATCGCGCGACAAGGCGGCGAACCAGCGAAACGTTCTGCGCGACCGCGTGGGGCGATGCACTATCTCGGCATCCGAGAGGAAATCCAGCAGCATGGACAGTGTCACGGAGGGCAAACTGCTCCCCGAGACAGATGGAAGGAAGATATCGTCGCCAAAGTCATGCGATGTCACAGCGAACCCCCTTCAAATGTGACAAAAGACCGCCGAGAATATGTGTCGAGTAACAGTAGTATACCAGTGGCTTTTGCGGCCTCCCTAGCGAGGCGAGGCGGGTTCACGAAAAACGGATTGCGGAGAGCGCGGGTGAAACAAGCAGGTGCTGAAGGTTCTTACCCTACGGATAACCTGGTGGACTGCGGGATCTGATGCTTGATGCCCTCGTCATAATGATAGGGAAGCGCAGCACATTTGGGCGTATTCGCTAACGCGAAGCGCGTCACACTTTAATGTGCTGGACATCCTGCTCCCGCTTGCCCCCCCATTCCCTCATTTAGTCGTTCATAACAACTATAAGACTTGCATTATTACTAGACTAAGTCTTATAGTTGTATAGGTCGCATAAAAGAATGCGGTGCGAACGAAAGGGAGGCTTGTCATGGACTATTCTGCTTACTATCGTAAAGCCACTTCGGAAGGGTACCAGGCGTACTATGATGTCGTCGCTCAGGCTGGGGGGATTGACCCGCAGGCGACGGCGCGGACGCGTAACGCGGTTGACGCCGTGCCTGGTGAGGCCAAGGACAAGCTGTTCAACGTGGCCGCCGAGATCAAGAATACCTTCCACGAGTTCGGCGCTCCGTTGCCGCCGCTTCTCGAGGGATGCACGGTGGTGGATCTCTGCTGCGGGTCGGGGCGGGATACCTACCTGGCGGCGCAACTGGTGGGGCCTGGCGGTAGAGTCATCGGCGTGGAATCTAACGAGGCGCGCCTTGGCATCGCACGCAAGTACCTCGACAAGGAAATGAAGCAGTTTGGCTTCGCGGAGGCCAATGTGGAGTTGGTGCACGGCGTGCCCGAGGACCTGTCCTTTATCCCCGACGACACGGTTGACGTGGTCATTTCCAACTGTACGTTCAACCTCTCGCCCGACAAGGCGGCCTACATTGCCGAGGTTAAGCGCGTGCTGAAGCCCCAGGGCGAGTGGTACTTTACCGACGTGTTCACCGACCGCCGCATCCCGCAGGCAACCTCAAACATCATCGAAAACGTGGCTCTGCGCCTCGGCGGCGCGCTCTTCGTGGAGGACTTCCGCCGCATGGCTCAAAGCCTCGGCTTCCACGACCCGCGCTACGTCATCACGCGCCAAACGCCGCTGACCGATGCTGAGGCCGCGCGCTTCCCCGGCATCGCATTCGCCACCATCACCTGCCGCCTTTTGAACTCCGAACTCACGTCGGACCATTGCGAAGACTACGGCGAAGAGATCATCTACGACGGCTCACTGCCCGACTACCCTGAGTTTTTCCTGTTCGACAAGGACATCAAGTTCCCCGCCGGCAAGCCGTGCCACGTGTGCGACAACGTGTCGGTGCTGGGTCTCGAGGGCTGCCGTTATGCGAAAGTCATCACGGTGAAGGGCAACCGCGAGGTGCATTACGGCGACATCCACGGCGACCAGATTATCAAGACAGCCCCCGACTGGGAGGGCATCGTGGACGAAGACGACCAGCCCCTCATGGTGAGCTGCTGCTAGCAGGCACTGCGGCGAAAAGGTAGACGAAGGCGGGCGGGCCAGATGGGTTCCGTCCGCCCTCTCGTGAAAGGTACGAATATGGACAAGATCAGATTTATGGTGGTGAGCGGGTTTCTGGGCGCCGGCAAAACCACCACGATGATAGCCCTGGCTGAGCACATGAACAAAACCTACGGCGAGACGGCTATCATCGCCAACGACCTGGGCGCGAACCTCGTGGACACCAACCTTACCCAAACGTCGGGCTGCACGGTGGCTGAAATTGCCTCGGGCTGCATCTGCTATCAGATGGACAACACCATCGACCAAATCCGTCGGCTGCGCGACAAGGACGGCGCCGTGTTCGTCATGTCGGACATCCCCGGCTGCGGCGTGGGCGCGCTCGACCACGTGTACCACCGCCTGGCCGAAGACTGCGCCGACGAATTCACGCTGTCGCCGTTCACCGTGGTGGTAGACCCGGAGCGGCTGCGCATGATCATGCCGGAGCGCGCCGACATCAACCTGCCCGAAGAGCTGGTATATCTGCTGAAGCTACAGCTGGAAGAGGCTGACCTCGTTGTGCTGAACAAGGCTGACCTGCTTGAACCCACCGACATCGAGCGCTACGTCGACTTCCTCAAAACCGCCTGCCCGGACATTCCGGTCATCGTTATTTCGGCACTTAAGCGGACGGGCATTGACGAGTTGGCGGCGTTTATCACCACGCACGAAACCCAGTTGAAGAACTTCTCCGTGCGTAACAATAAGGAATTCGAAGATGCCGAGGCGAAACTCACCTGGTACAACCGCCGCCTGTACCTCAAGACGAACGACGGCAACAAGATTGACTGCAACGCGGTGGTGGAGGACCTCATTGAGGGCATTCGCATGGGCTTCATTGAGCGCAAGCGCAATGTGCCACACCTGAAAACGTTCGCCACCTCGGGCAACGGCGACTTCAACAAGGCATCGCTCATCGGCGTGGACTACGACGTGGAATATGCGCAGCAACTGTTGCGGCCGCACAAGAACCTGCGCATGATTATCAACGCGCGCGCCGTGTGTGAGGCGCGACCGCTCGCACGGCTTATGGATGATGCGCTGGATGAAGTATGCGAGAAGTACGGTCTGGACTGCCAGGTGTTCTTTACGGAATGCTTTGGAATGGCGGACGAAGGACGATAGGACCTGCGGGGTGAGGCCTGAAGTGGGCGGGAGGGGCCTCGTGCTCAAACAGTCCTCGCTCGGTGGAACAGTCCGCTGGACTGTTCCATTCGCTGCGGAACTGCGCGCGAGACCCCTCCCGCCCACTTCAGGCCTCTAGGCATGTCCAATCACCAAAAATGAGGGGGGGGGTTCAACCTGTGAGGGGTTGGCGGTTAGATCGTTGGGGGAGGAAGAGGGAGGTCGACATGGGGTTTGATGAGGGTCGGGATATTCGGGAGCTGGTGCGGGAGTATTATGGGGAGGTGCTGCAAGGCAGTGATGACCTAAAGACGGATGCGTGTTGTTGTACTTCGCATACGCCGCCGAAGTATGTTCTTGATGTCATGAATGAGATAGATGACGAGATTATGGCGCATTTCTACGGGTGTGGGTCGCCTATTCCGCCGGCGCTTGAGGGGGCGACCGTACTCGATTTGGGGTGCGGGACGGGGCGCGATGTGTATATCTGCTCGAAGTTGGTGGGCCCGTCCGGGCGTGTCATTGGGGTGGATATGACTGAGCAGCAGCTCGCGTTCGCGCGTCAGCATGAGGCTGCGCAGATGGCGCGGTTTGGGTTCGAGCGCTCCAACGTGGAATTCCATTGCGGGTTCATTGAGGATTTGGCCGCGCTTGGCATTGCAGACGAGTCGGTGGATGTGGTCATATCCAACTGCGTCATCAACCTTTCTCCCTTCAAAGACCAGGTGTTTAAGGAAATCTGCCGCGTGTTGAAGCCCGGCGGCGAGCTGTACTTCTCGGACATCTTCTCCGACCGCCGTGTGCCGCCGAAGTTCTATGACGACCCGGTGCTGCGCGGCGAATGCCTGTCGGGTGCACTCTATATCGAGGACTTCCGGCGCATCTTGGCGAAGCATGGCATCGCTGCGTTCTATGACGTGGAGACCGAGCCATTGCACGTGGGCGATTTTCAGATTGAGACGAAGCTGGGCTGCATCGGCTTCGCTTCGCATACGGTGCGCGCCGTCAAGTGTGATGGCTTGGAGGACCGCGAGGAAAACTACGGCCAGACGGCCACGTACCTGGGCACCCTGCCCGAAAACGCGCGCTACTTCGACTTGACCGAAGACGTGCGCCTTATCAAAGGGCGGCCGGTGGCGGTGAGCGGCAACATGGCTGCGCTGCTGCGGACCTCGCGCTATGCGCCGCACTTCACGGTGACGGGCGACACGGCGCATCACGTGGGCGCCTACGACTACGGCTCAGCCCAGGAGGCGCTTGAACTCAGGCGCGGCAAGCGGCACTTCGGGCTCGCCGACTTGGAGCAGGCGTGCGATGACTTAGGCATTGAGCCTTTCGCCGAGCGCGTGCACGATAAGGAGTTGCTGCGCAGCGCGCCCAACCTCACAACCATGCAGGTCAACGTGGGGTATGGCTGCAATCTGGCCTGTAGTCACTGCTTCTTGGAAAGCGGCCCCGCGCGCACCGAGGTCATGGAGCGCGCCACGATGGAGGCGGTGCTTGCGGCCTTCGAAACGGGCGGCTTCCGCACGCTTGACATCACCGGCGGCTCGCCCGAGATGAACCCCCATCTGGAATGGTTCGTGCGCGAAGCGGCGGCGCGGGCAGACAAGGTTATTGTGCGCAGCAACCTGACCATTCTTGATGACCCGGCGTACCGGCACTTCATGCAGGTGTACGCCGACAACAAGGTGCACCTGGTCACCTCGCTGCCGTACTTCAACGAACAAGGCTGCGACCTACAGCGCGGCCGCCAGGTGTTCGATCGCGTGATCAAAGTGCTGCGCAAGCTGAACGCACTCGGCTATGGCGTGAACCCTGACCTCGTCATCGACGTGGCCTACAACGTGTCCGGCCCCTTCCTGCCGCCTGACCAGCGCGAACTGGAGGAATTCTACGCCTTCGAATTGGAGCGCGAGCAGCACGTGAAGTTTAACAACCTCTACGCCTTCAACAACTATGCCCTCGGGCGCTTTGCGCACCAGCTGAAGCACGAGGGGAAGTTTGACTTCTACCTGGACTTACTCTCTGAAAACTATAACGCGGCGGTGGTTGCACGCATGATGTGTCGCACGCAGGTGAACGTCGACTTCGACGGGCGGCTGTACGACTGCGAGGTCAACCACGTGTTGGGCCTGCCGCTCGACGGACCCAGCACCATCCACGACCTGGTGGATAAGCCGCTGGACGTGCGCACCATTGCCACGAACCCCATCTGTTACAGCTGTGCCGCCGGCTGCGGCAGCTCCTGCGGCGGCAGCCTCATGGAAAAGTACGGGGAGTGAGGGGGCAAGCTACCAACCCCCTCCTCTATCCTCGCGCGCAAATATAAGACCTGGTCAATCTCCATCTTTTTCTTTCCCTCACTAGCCAGCGGGACGAAGTTGGATAGGGCGCGGGCGTGCCTCAAGCGCGCATACTAGAGCCATGTTCAAGCGCCCGCACGTACGGGCCCTCCCGTTCGAGCGGACGCGACGTCCGTCTGAAAAGACGAGTGAGGAGGAGGTATCATGGCCGACCAAGTGGAAGTCAAGCGAGCAGGTTGCTTCTTCTGCCACGTGCGCTGCGGCGTGCTGGTAACGAAGGTGAACGGCCGCATCACCAAGATCGAAGGCGACCCAGATTGTCCGCACAACAAGGGATACATCTGCTCGCGCCTCGAGAAGGAACGTTACCTCGATGGGTTCGTGTACAACCCGAATCGCCTGAAGAAGCCGCTCAAGCGCAAGGGCGAACGCGGCGGCGGCCAGTGGGAGGAAATCACCTGGGATCAGGCCTTTGACGAAATTGCCGAGAAGCTGGCGAAACTCCGCGACGAATACGGCCCCGAGACTCTCGCCTTCACCGAGGGCACGGCGCGCACGTGGAGCTGGCTGCATTACAAGTTCACCAACCTGTTCGGCAGCCCGAACACCGGCGGCAACGGCACCATCTGCTACTCGTCTGACATGTGGCTTGAGCCGTGCACGTATGGCGGCTTCTGCTCGGACAAGTCCGACTGGGTGAACGCCGACCTCGTGGTGCTGTGGGGCCGCAACACCATTGCATCCGAGCCGCTTCTGTGGCACTGGGTGGACACCAATCGTAAGGAACGCGGCGCGAAGCTCCTGGTCATCGACCCGCGCTTTAGCGAAGTGGCCCAGCAGGCCGACCTCTTCCTGCAGCTGCGTCCCGGCACCGATGCGGCGCTGGCGCTCGGCTTCATCAACGTCATTATTGAGGAAGACCTCTACGACCACGAATTCGTCGACGAATGGTGCATCGGCTTCGACGAACTGAAGGAACGTGCGGCCGAATATCCGCCCGAAAAGGTGGCGGAAATTACCTGGGTTCCCGCTGACAAGATTCGCGAGGCCGCCCGCATGTACGCCACCATCAAGCCCGCGTGTTTGCCGTGGGGTCAGAAGGGCGGCGACGCCAGCGGCATTAACGCCTCCAGCGCCATCCAGGCGAAGGCAATCCTGCGCGCCATCACGGGCAACCTCGACAAGAAGGGTGGCGACCAGCTGGCTCCGCCGTCGCGCTTCCCCCCGGCGTTCTACGAGCACTACGCCCTTTCGCAGGAGCAGCGCGACAAAATGATTGGCAACGACCGCTTCCCGGGCCTCACGTTCAAGGGCTGGGACGTCATCTCGCAGGCCTATCCGTCGTTCTACCCGTACAGCAACGCGCCGCTGCTGTTCCGCGCCATGCGCGACGGCGACCCGTACCCGGTGAAGGCGCTCATCGTGCAAGCCGATAACCCGGTTATGGCGTTCTCGAATACAAAGCTGGTTGTTGAGGCGCTCATGAACCTGGAGCTGCTGGTGGTGCACGACTACTTCCTCACGCCCACTGCGGCGCTGGCCGACTACGCGCTGCCCGCGGCCACGTGGCTGGAGCGTCCGGACAACTGCTATGCCGTCATGAACCACCGCCCGATGTACTTTGGTGCACAGGCGCGCGTCATCGAGCGCTTCGAAGGCGGCACCGATGTGGACTTCCGCGACGACTATGAATTCTTCTATGGCCTGGCCAAACGCCTCGGCCAGGAAGACAAGTGGTGGGGACCCACCACCGAGGGCATGCTGGACTTCCAGCTTGCGCCCATGGGTATGACGCACGAGAAGTTCTATAACGACGTGAAGTACATGGCCGGTCAGAAGAAGTTCGAGAAGTACAAGGAGCCCGGCTTCAAATTCCTCACGCCCTCAGGCAAGGTGGAGCTGAAGTCCAGCGTGGTGGAGAAGCTGGCCGAAGAAACCGGCATCCCGTTCGACCCGCTGCCGCACTTCGAGTATCCGGGCCTCAGCGTTGAGAAACACCCCGAGTGGGAAGGCGAGTACCCGCTCATCATGATTACGGGCGCGCGCTTCATGCCGTTCTACCATTCGGAGCACCGCCAGCCCGGCCCCTACCGCGACCTGCATCCGGACCCGATTTTCGACATTCATCCCTCTACGGCGGTGGATTTGGACATCCGCGACGGCGACTGGTGTTGGATTGAGACGCACCTGGGCCGCATCAAGCAGCGGGCACGCAAGACGTCCATCGTGGATCCGCGGGTCATCAGCGTGCAGCATGACTGGTGGTTCCCGGAGAAGGACGAGGCGCTGCCCAGCCTGATGGGAGCGTTTGAGTCCAACGTGAACATGATTTTGGACGATGATCCCGACACGCTTGACCAGCTCATTGGCGCGTGGCAGCAGACCGGCGTTGCGGTGAAGGTGTACAAGTGCGAGGAGCAGGACGCGTAACGCATCCTGGCTGGTAGACACCCGGCGTTCGTTCAAAGGCCCCTCGCGCCTGAGTGCGTGAGGGGCTGCACCCGCAAGGGGCGAGGCGGCGCCCGCAAGAGAAAGGACGATGACATGGCGAATGACATCGCGAGCCTTTTCGGCATGGATCCCGAGGCTGCTGAGAAGATAAAAGCTCAGGGTATCGAAACCATCGAAGCGTTTTACGAGGTGGCTAAACACCCTGATACGCGTGCCGATTTGTCCGAAAAGATTGGTGTGGATACGTTTAAGTTGGAAGAGTGGTCGGCCACGGCCGGCAACTTTATTCTCATGTCGAATTGCGAATGGTGAGGGGGTGGGCGTATGTGCTTTAGACCGCCAAGCGCGGAGGCGGGGGAGATCGTGTGCCCCCACTGCTACACCGTGGCCGAGCCCGATGCTGAGGGGAAGTGTCCGGAGTGCGGGGAGCTGATGAGGCCGGCTGATGAGGCGCCTGCGCCTGGAGCGCCCGGGGCTCCTGCCGCTCCTGCGCCTGGGGCGCCTGGGGCGCCGAGTGCGCCGAAGCCGCCAACGGCGTAGCGCGAGAGGCTTGGGCCCGCTCCGCTTCGCAGAAGGGCTGACAAGCAAACCACGTGAGGTTCCCGTTGCTTTGGTGGCGGGAACCTTGGCGTGCTTTGGTTCGGTGAACTAAAACGGCAGGTGTCGGTGGGTAAAAAGGAGTATCTGTCGAAGGGGATGCGCTGCGCCGCGCAACACGCTAGGATGGGCCCAGGGCGCAAGGGGGATGATCGGATGGCGGGATACGACTCCAAACTGTGTGTGGCCGAGGCGTTTGCTTCGCTGGTGCAAACCATGCCGCTTGAGCGGGTGACCGTGGGCATGGTGGCCGAGCGCATTGGCAAGCATCGCAAAACGTTCTACTACCACTTCTCCGACAGGGGCGAGGTTATCACGTGGCTCTTCCGCTACGATTTGGCGCAGGGTCTCAAGGCGCTGTTCGATGATGGTCTGCTTGTGTGCGAACCTGCTGGTGAGGGGGCCTATCCCACGTTGCCGTTCTACGTGCGCAACATGCAATCCGACGGCCGGTTGTACAACGCACCGTTTTTTGACGAGCTGTCCCGCACGCTGGAGCGCCGGCGCGCCTATTACCGCGCGGTGCTGTCGGTCCGCGGGCCGGGGTCGCTCGAAGAGTATCTGTATCGCCTGTACCGCCCCCAGATCAAGCAGGACATCATGCTACTGATAGAGCGACGACTGGCCGATGAAGGGCCGCTTGAGCGGGCGGTTGAGCAGGAGTTATTGTCTGGGGGCTCGAATGTCGATTTCCTGGCTGAATTCTTTACGGGTGCGTTCATCCAGCGCATGGTCAAGCGCCTGTTAGATGAGCCCTGCCAGCGCTCGCTCGAAGAGGTGCGCCCGTACGAGAACATCGTGCACGACTCACTTGCGCTGCTCATTGAACGCTCGGTGAATTCGCGTCGACAGACGGGTGGGTGGACGAAGGGCGGTCAGCCTGGTTCGCCGCCGTTCGCGGCGGAATGAACGTGTAGCATTGCGGGCAACTAATAGCATCCGGAGGAACTGGCGAACCGCACTCCGGGCACACGCCTGACGTCGCGGTTTGGCCCGCGTCATCCTGCCAACAAGCCCCACACATCACGCAAGGAATACACACCCTCGCACTCCCCTTCCCGCGCCGCCACACACGCCACCCGCCGCGCCACTGTCGCCCCAATTATACGCTCCCCACAAAGACGTTTCCCTAACCAAGAAGCGAGAAGTGTGGTGAAGAAGACTTTGCGCGGAGGGGCTGCGGAAGGGGCCGTGTGGAAGGGGCCGCTGGTTGATGGCGGCCCCTTTCTTCGGTTGAATTACTCCTTCTCGCCGGGCGAGAACAATACGCACTTTTTGATGTACGTCATCTTCTTGGCTAGTTCTTCTACGTCTCCAAACTCCATGACTTTCGCCTGGCAATTATGTACGCAAGCGGGAAGTTTGCCCATGTCTACACGCTCGGCGCACAGGGTGCACAGATCGGTGGGTACGGGGATGTAGAAATAGTCCCATCGTCCATCTGGCTTTTTGGCTGGCCCATATTCCATTACCTTGATGCCGAACTCACCTTTGTCGAGGCCGAGTTCCTTTTTGCATGCCACTTCGCACGCATGGCAGCCGGTGCAGAAATCGTATTGAATGATAAGCCCTTGGTTAGAAGTCGAGATGGCTGCGCTCATAGCTCCAGCCCCCTTTCTCTGTTACTTGCTCGGTGGGGAGAACTTCGCTGTTGGCTTCGGTGCATCGATATATCGTGCAGAGCAGTCCGTTGTAGGGTGCGCCGTAGCCGCTTTGGCCGATATTGCATTGCGTGGTCAGGTTGTTGATGTTTGAGTCGAACACGCCGAAGAGCCGCTCGCGATCGCCTTCAGGGAACCACCACCCATGTTCGGCCATGACGAAACGAGGGTTCAGACCTGGGGTAATTTTGATGCGTTGACGACAGCGGCCGCGGTGATTCTCAACCCACACCCAATCGCCTTCTGCAAGGTGGTGTTCTTCAGCAAGCTCGGGGGATACCTCAATCAGCGGGTCGGGATGGAACTCACGCATCGTTTTAAGATTGCGGTGCTCGGAGTGGAAGAATTCCCACGAACGGCGGCCGGTCATAAGGATAAGAGGATACTTTTCGGCAAGTTCGGGAGTTGAAAGCGGGCTTTCTCGCGGCTCTTCGTAGTAGGGCGTTTGCGGGAGGCCGAACTGCTCAAGCAAAACGGGTGTGAATTCGAAGCGACCTGTTACGGTGTTGAATCCGGGCTGGCCGTCGTAGCGCACCTCACCGAGTGCGTACTTACGATAGTGCCACTCGGGCCATTCGATAACCTTCTTTTTCAAGTCTTCAAAGGTAAGATCGGTATTCGATTCCGAGAGAATTTGGTCCATCCAAGCAATGTCGTTGTCAGGGATGGGGCTTTCCGGGTTCAAGCGATTGCAAAGTTCGGCCACCAACTCCTCGTCGGATTTGCACTCGTAGTACCGCTCTGAGGTTTTACGTATGGAGCGTAGAGGCCACCACCAGGCGCGCAGGGAATTGCGCTCGGGTCCCATGGCGATGGGTAGTACCAATTCGCAGTACGCCATGGCGGAAGGGGTAAGAACATAGTTAACGTCAACATTAAATTCGGAGTGGTTCACCATAGCGTCATAGATGCGCGGTGCCTCGGTTGCCATGTTGGCGATAGGGTTGGTCGAGTAAAGGACGAACATCTTCAAAGGCATATCACCTTCGACGTCATTGATCTTGCCGTCGGACTCAAGCGCTTCGAGCACTACATCCTCTTGGGCCATGTTACCGACATCTCCCTGTGCATGCATGGGGAAGACGTTGTTTCCGAGAATCATCTTACGTTGGTCTTCGGGGACAAAACGCCAGTTGCTGCCCGTCGAAAGAGCCAGGTTGAACGCGTGGTCAACCATGAGTAGATTGCCACCTGGAACGTCTATGTTGCCGGTCATGGCAACGATGCCCAGAATTGCTTGGCCTGCAGGGGTAGCGGCTACCTGCTGGTCGAGCTTAAGACCCCACTGAAGTGACGTGGGATGAGAAGAACCGATGAAGCGGGCGGCAGCGCGGATGGTATCGGCATCGAGCCAACAAATCTCCGCAGCTTTCTCCGGTGTCATAGTGCGGCACGCTTCGATGAACGTATCGTAGCCGAAGGTCCAGCAGTCGATGAACTCGTGATCGATGAGCCCTTCTTCGTCGATGACGTTGGCGATGGCCATTGCCAACGCCGCATCGGTGGCAGGACGAAGTGGCAACCAGTACTTTGCTTTTGCTGCCATCCAGGTCAAGCGCGGATCGATGACGACAAGCTCGCTACCGCGCTTCATGGCTTCAACCATCCAATGACCAAGAAAGCCATCTGGATTTGAAACAATGGCGTCGTTGCCCCATATAAGAATGCACTCAGGCAGCACATAGTCAGGAGAGTCGAAGCGCTCGGGCAACGCTTGGGACATATCGGAGATCAGAAAGCATCCAGCCATGAGTGCCATAATGGACGCACGTGGCCCATAGCAGGAACTGCCGGAAAGGAAGCCTCCGGTATCCGAGGGACTGTTAAAGCCGATGTAGCAGAGTGCCGTCGAGTGGAAAAACGTCGTGTTGCGACCTGTTCCCTGCTGAACGACGATTGAGCCGCTTCCGTAGGTTTCTTGGAAATAGCGTACCTTCTCCTCAATGAGATCGAATGCTTCGTCCCAACTGATACGTTGCCAAGCATCCTTGCCGCGATCTTCGCGAGCGCGTTTCATGGGGTATTTTAGGCGGTCTTCCGCATACATGGCCTCGACGATATCAAGACAGCGCATGCATAAGGCACCGCGGTTGTACCCATTGGCCGGGTCGCCTTCAATTTTTTCGAGCTTCCCCTCCTTGTTTACGTAAGCCAGAATGCCACAGCCATCGTGGCATCCGGGGGCGCTCCACTGGGTGGTTCGATAGACGGTGTAATCGCCTTCTTGCCAATGGTCGAGATCGCTCCGGTAGATGTCGGGGTTGTAAGTGTTCCCCTCCAAATACTTTTTTGTCATGGTGTCACTTCCTTCTCCTCTTGCTCGTCCTCGTTCGAACTCTCCGTGCGGTGCCGAAGCACCTGTGCGGAAAGCCGCTTACTTACTTGCTGCCGGGAGCTTTGGGTGCCTGTGGGATACCAGGGGCCATCGAAGTGTCGGGGGCGCCTGGTGCGCCGGGTGTGCCAACGTTTGGAATCGGCAGCGTACTTGCTGGGAGTTCGGCTCCGCATTGGGGGCATACCGTCTCGGTGGGTTGACAGGTTGCTTTACATGAAGGGCAGGTCTTGTCGGTAGACACTGCGGCAGGTCTGAAGCACATAAGAATCTCCTTTCGGGAAACGGTGAATGAGGTAAATCGAAAGAGCCGGGTCGGCTTATTGCATCGTAGCAACGGTAAAAATTGCTGTCCCTCGTCCGGTGGTTTGTTCGTGAAAAAGGGCCTTCATACCGATGGTATGAATTGGGATCGAGGAGCGAATGCATACTTCCTGATAATGGTGTGTGCTCCAAGATTTTGAGAAGGTGGAATACATCGAAAGAGGGGGCTCGGCTTGGGCGGGACGTGTGCAGCTTTGACGTTTGAACTGGGAAAATCATCTCTCCTTTTACATTAGTTGCTCTGCGGGGGGAAACGATGGTTTACCTGAAGAGGGCGCAGAAAAAGTTGCTCTTCAATAGCAGTGAGCCCGTGAAGTCTGAGGGGGAACAGGTTGTTTTAACCGGACGTGAGGATCGGGGGCGTACCGGCCCGGTAACACCGTTTCCTCGCATCGGCGTTTGTTATGGAAGCACGGTATCGTCGGGCGTGTGGCGTCTGCGTTTCCCTGACGAAACGGTTGGTGCGAAAGATTGAACGTTCTGTTTCTGCGGATCAGAGCTACAAGTGGAATACGTGCAAGGGGGTTTCGATGGGCTACGCGCGCAAACAAGATGAATCACAGTGGGGCACAGGTCGCACGTCGAAAAACGGAGCCAAGATATCACTGTTGCTGAGTGGCGATGACGGAATGGTGCAAACGGCGCTCATCTCTCCGCTCTTGGCTAGTATCGCGATAGCGTATCCGGATGCCACTGAGCTTATGCTCGATCAAGCAATGTCGGTAACGGCAATGACCATGTTGCCTGCCATGCTGTGCTCAAGCGTTCTTGCTCGCTATTTCAACAAGAAAAAGCTCATCATGTTCGGCACGCTGTTGTTCATGCTTGCCGGCTTATCGGCGATGTTTGCACCGAACATGGTCATTTTGGTGCTGACGCGCGCGATCCTTGGTATTGGAGCGGGCATCGCGTTTCCGCTGGTGCCTTCATCGATTGCCTACCTATTCAATGAGCATGAGAAGAACCAAATGCTCGGATGGATGAATGCGTGCGGTTCGCTCCTCTCATTCACGTTGAGCATGGCGGCTGGATGGGTTGCGCTTGTCAACTGGAAACTTGCCTTTCTCTTCTATCTCATCTTTGTTCCGATTCTTGTGTTGCAAGCGATTTTTCTGCCGGATTTTAAGCCCGAGAAAAAGGAGGCGATCGACAGGGGGCTTCGCAAAGAGCCACTGAATTGGAAGATGTGGCTCGTTGGCATAGGCATGCTTTTGTTCATGGTCCTTGCGATGGTTGCAACGTTCAAATTATCTTTGTTTGTTGAACTTAACGGTTTGGGTACGTCGGCCGACAGCGGAACAGGCGTGTCCTGCATGACTTGCGCCTCGTTTCTTATTAGTTTGTTTTTTGCGACGTATTTCGAAAAGCTTACACGGTTCGCTCCGGTTGTCTCGTTGTGCTTCGCCGGTGCTGCGTTCATTACGCTTTCGGTTTCAGAAAGCATCCCCGCTGTGTTCGCCGGTATGGTTTTGCTGGGATTCTGCATGGGAACCATCAACCCGTTCTTTATGTCGACCATGTCACGTGTTGCTCCTGATACGCGAAAAACGCTCGGCATGACCATGATGTGCATCTTTCAGCTGGGCGGGCAGATTTTTACCCCGTACTACATGATGCTGGTCGGATCTCTCGGTTTTTCGTCCGAACGTTCCCTGTTTGGTTTTACGGCGGGCCTGTTCATTGTGGCAGCTGTTGTCGTGGCTGTATTCGCTCTTTACGCAACGGCGAAGGAAAGGAGGCGGCTGACACCTTTGTACCGGAATGCAGCTTATCTGCTGCGTTGTCTGTTTGAAGTATTTAGGAGGGGTTCAATGTCAAGTATTGCTAAAGCCTTAAACATGAAAGAGGCTTGGGGCGTGTATGCGCTTTATGTCATGGTTGCAGGTGCGGGAGCGGTGACACCTGCCCTGGCTGCCTTTGGTGCGGCGTTTCCGGATGCCAACCCGGTTACTATCAGCCTGATTCAAAGTCTGCCGTCTCTTACAACTATTATTGGTACGTTGTTCATCGGGGCTGTTGCGGGCAAGAAGATACCGTTTAAAGTAGCCGGCATCATAGCGCTTGTTGTGTACTTCGTTTTCGGGTGCCTACCTGCGGTGTGGAACGACTCGCTCACCTCAATTCTTATCGCGCGAGCGCTGGTCGGATTTGGTATGGGCATGGTGTCGCCTTTGGGCGCGGCAATCTTCCTGCGCCTTGTCGATAACAAGCAAGAGCGCTCCAAGTACCTTGGTCGTGGTGGAGCTATGCAGCAAGCAGGTTGTGTTGTACTGACACTGCTCGGTGGCTTTTTATGCGCGATCGACTGGCGTCTAACATTTTGGGCGTATGGTCTTGCTCTTGTCGCGCTTCTCATTTTTGTCATCTGCTTCAAGGAGCCCCCGTCGCTTGCTGAAGAGGCGGCTGCAAAAGGCACCTCGGAAGAGAAGTCGCGCATTCCTGGAACGGCTTGGTTCTTCATCGTTATCTTCCTGCTTGCCCAGGTGGTGTGCAGCCCAACTATGATGAACTTCTCAATGCTGATGGCAACTAACATTCCAGGCGAAGATCCAACAACGGTAGCAGGTATCGCAGGCACGCTCCTTTCGGTGTTTGTGCTTGCGGGTGTTGTCTCTTCGGTGCTCATGGACAAGCTGATAGGCCTGTTCGGGAAATATACCGGAGCGGTTGCCCTAGCAATTACGCTTATTGGTAACATCATTATTGCTAACGCCAATTCAGTCGCGCTGTTTACTATTGGCATCCTTGTATTCGGCTTCGGTTGGTGTCTTGTTATTCCTGTTATTAACCTTGAGTGCGGCAATGTGACCAACAAAGCAGGCCTTGCAATGGTTGCCTCGCTTGTCATGGTTGCGATGAACCTCGGCAACTTCGTTGCCTCCTACTACATGGGTGCCGTGTTCTCAGTCGTGGGAAACAATCCGTCGATGTGTCTGATTGTCGACTCGGCTGCATTTGCCATTCTTGCTATCGCATGGGCGGTCTTCAACATGCGGAATAAAGCATGGATGAAAGACAGTTCTTCGGAGAATTAGCGTTCGGCAGTCTTGCAGGGCTGTTTGGCAAAACCGCAGAGACGAAGCGCAGCTGGGCGGCACGCATGCTTAGGCCGTCCAGCGCGCGAAAGATTGGAGAAGCAATGGCATTCGGAACAATCACAACGCCGATATCATGGCAAGAGGGGGACTATACCGTCACGCGCACCAACTCGTGGTCACCTCCGGGAGATCATCCGACGGGCGCAGGCATGCTTCTGTATGTGAAAGACGGCATTCTGGAGAAGGTGGAGGGAGATCCTGAGCAGTCTATCACCAAAGGTGCGCTGCCCATTCGCATGCTGTCGTTACCGGAATACGTATATAGCCCCTACCGGATTCTGCATCCCATGAAGCGCGCACGCGACAAGCGTGGTGACGATACGGCATGGGAACAAGTGTCTTGGGATGAGGCATACGACCTGATCGTTGCTAACGTTCGTCGCTGCACTGAACAGTATGGGTCTAACTCCATTGCGACGTTTGTTGGAACCGGTCGCGAGGCTGGCAACTGGGGTCCCACTATGTCGTGCCGAGTATTCAATAGCCCTAACATTGTATACATGCAATCGGGCTGGTCGTGCTACGGCCCCCGCATGGCATGCACATCCTACGTGCTGGGGGCACCGTATCCTGAGCTCGATTATGCGTCTCAGTATCCAACGAGTTACGAAGATCCTCGTTGGCGACGCCCTGAAGTCATTCTTATATGGGGCAAAGAGCCTTTGAAGTCGAACCCTGACGGGTTCTGGGGACACTCGATTGTTGATATGTATGCCATGGGCACGAAGTTCATCGTTGTCGATCCTCGTTTGACCTGGGAGGCTGCTCGTGCTGAGATATGGCTTCAGGTGCGTCCTGGCACCGATGCAGCGCTCGGCATGGCGTTTTGCAACGTGATCATTTCAGAGGATCTGTACGATCACGATTTTGTTGAGAAGTGGTGTTTCGGATTCGATCAGTTCGCCGAGCGCGTGCAGACGATGAGTCCGGCCGAAGCGGCGAAGATATGTGAAGTGCCGGAAGAAAAGATCGTCGAAGCGGCGCGCATGTACGCCAAGGCAAACCCAGCAGCTTTACAGTGGGGCCTCGCCGTTGACCAGAAGCCTAACGGAATTCAGATGGGTTTCTGCTGCCTAGCTATGATGGCAATAACCGGAAACATCGACAACCCTGGCGGCAACATTATGGGCGCTATCGATATTGGCGGTTTAGGTTCGGGCTATACCGACCTCGACCCGCAGAGCAAGGTCAATGAGATGGTGGGTGTCGACGAATATCCCGCGATGGTGAGAACGCAGCAGTTCACCCATCCCGATACCGTGCTCGACGAGCTAGAAAAAGAGGACTCTCTCTTCCATATGGGCTTTTTCACAAGCGCAAACGCTATAGCGAACCCGTGTAACCTTCCCAAGCGGTGGGAGAATGCACTCAATAAGCTTGAGTTCAACGTTGTTATGGATATCGTTATGACGCCAACAGCTGAGGCGGTATGCGACCTGTTCTTGCCCGTTAACACCTACGCCGAGCGCGACATGTACGTGGCGACTCACTACGGCGCATGCGGGACGTGGATAGGTGCAATTAAAAAGGCTATCACGGTAGGTGAGGCAAAGTCCGACATTACCATCATGCGCGAACTTGGGAGCCGCTTGCGCCCGGAACTTTGGGACCAGTACAAAACCGATATCGAGTACATTGACGACCAGAAACTCTGCACATTAAAGACGCCTGATGGGCGGCCGCTCACCATGCAGGATCTGTTCGACCATGGCAGCTATCACGTAGATTACGAGTATAAAAAATACGAGAAAGGCTTATTGCGTCCCGACGGACAACCTGGTTTCATGACGCCGACCGGCCGTATTGAACTGTACTCTACCATGCTTGAGGCATGGGGCGATGACCCTTTGCCGTATTACGAGGAACCGCCGACCTCCCCGCTTACAACGCCGGAATACGCCGAAAAGTATCCCATGGTGCTCTCGACGGGAGCACGAACCTGGTCCTATTTCCATTCCGAACAGCGCCACGTGCCGCTACTTCGTGAAGTAGAGCCCTGGCCGCTTGTGGACATCAATCCCAAAGATGCCGAGAAATACGGTTTGCACGACGGGGAGTGGGTCTGGCTTGAAAACGACAATGGGCGTTGCAAGATGAAGCTTTCGGTTCAACCGGGACAGAAAGAGGGTGCACTCGCTTCTCAGCATGGTTGGTGGTATCCAGAGCGCGAGGCCTCATCGCCGTCGCTGTTCGATGTATACGAAGTGAACGTCAATAACCTGGTGCCGTACAAGACGATTGGCAAGCTGGGCTGGGGTGCGCCTTTCAAATGCCTCATGTGCAAGATATACAAGGCAGAGCCCTCCGTAGATATCGACAAAATCGAGGAGGTCTACCATGGCTAAAAAGGGACTCATGATCGACTACTTGCTGTGTACGGGATGCCATTCTTGCGAAGTGTCCTGCAAACTGGAAAAAGGTCTTCCGACCGGGAAATATGGCATTAAGCTTGCCGAAGACAAACCGTGGCAGATTGACGAGGATACATGGGAGTATAAGTGGATTCCCGTTCCAACCCAGCTCTGCGATTTGTGCGAGGAACGTACGGCTGCGGGCAAGGTGCCAAGTTGTGTGCTTCATTGCTGCTCGCACTGTATGCATTATGGCGATATGGAAGAGTTGGCGAAGGAAATGGCCGAACTTGATCGCAAAGCCGTGCTGTTCACCGTGTAAGCGGGCGTATGGAAGAGAGTGGTTTTGCGGGGGCCTTCGCGGTGAGAAGGATGCTGGCGAAGGCTTCCCGTTTGAAAAAAGGAGGTTTTGATGACGAAGGACGAGTTTCTTGCATTGACGGAAGAAGAGCAACTCTCCTGGTTGACCGAACAGACCGATGGCGGCCGCGAGGTGGTCGACATCTGCGAGGAGATGGGTTGCACGCGTGCTGACCTTCAAGGGTTTGGCTATACCTGGGCCCTGGGACAGTGGCGCTATCTTTCCATGAAAGACCGCGCATCGGTAGTAGCGCAAAACTAGAACCGAAAAAGGTGTCTGAAGGCGCACTCGGTCGGTGCCTTCAGACACCTGAGCAGCAGGTTGGGAAAGGGTATAGGTGGAGGTGTTGTGTTTTAGGCTGTCTATGTCTTTTTAGGATAAGGTAGACAAGAATAGACAAGGGGAGAGAATTCGAAATTCGCATTGTATTACCTATGAGTGTCGTTGAATATGATAGGCTCAGGGTCTAAAACATACGTTGTGCTGCGCCTTTTTCGGTCATCCATTCTGGGTGAAACTTTCGTGTGGTTACCCATTATCACTGATGGCGCTCAGTGCGACGGACTCTTGTATATAACGTAGTTGTGAGAAGCGGTTTTACCTAGTGCGACGGGGCTCAATCAGGGGGTGGCTTCAGGGATGGAGCGCGCAACAAAAAATGTCGTAGATACTGCCGCAACAAGGAATAAGGACTTGGTGGGCGATCCTGAAAACGGTTTGGTGCTCTTGCCCTTATGTGATATTGCGGGGTATTCCTGTTTCGTTGCATGGGCATTTACCGTAGGCTGGGATAAGGGCGTAGTGCCGCTTGGGGACAGCGGGGAACTCGATTTCCTTATTCTGAGGTGCGCGCTTTTTGGTGGCGTTGCTTTGGCGACATGTTTTCTGCTTTTTACCGGTCGCTTGGCCTTCGCTGGACTTCGCAATAAAATTTGGGAGGCATTGGTTCCAGCGCTCTGCATGGGGCTTGCGGTTACGCTTTTTGTGCCTCTTCCCTTTGAAATTACGCTCATGCTTTGGTTTGTTGCGGGAGCCGGTCAGGCTGCAACATTTTTTCTTTGGGGAGCAAGGTTTAAAGTTTTGTCCCACAAACAGCAGCTTTATACCGTTTGCGGAGCTTTTGCCGTGGGCGGTTTGGTGCTCTCAGTGTTTCCTTTTGTGGATCAGTCGGTTGTGTCCCCTACGGTTACCATACTTCCCGTGGCATCATATGGTTTTATGCGCTTGGCCTACCAGAGGTACGCTGGCAGGAAAGAAGAAACTGCAGAGTGGAAAGCGCCCGTAACCTTTTCCGGTGGTGTGAAAAAGTTGCGGGAACAGATTCCTTTTGATGAAGATCGCCGCTCCATTATTCTTAAAGGGCTTTTTACGCTGCTCTATTCAATAGCGCTTGGATTTGTGGCATGCGCCGCTTTAGCGGATTGGCTCTATCCGGCAAACGGTGTCGTCATTGGGTTCGGGAATGCAATCGCTGCCTTGATCATGGTGATCGTGCTAAGCGATCGTGAGCGCGATGTGTGCAATGTATTGCCAAAGCTGTTTCTGCCGGTCACGAGCTTTTGTTATCTGTTCTTGGGAATTCTTTGGCCGACGGAGTGGGTTCTCATATGCGCTGCCATCCTTTTTGTTCTGTTTGGGTGCTATGAGATACTAAATGCGCATACGGCGTACGCGTATTCATCCTACGACTCCGTGCGATGCTTGTGGGAGTTGTACTCATCGAAAGCGGGCAACTCGGTTGGATTCATTCTTGGATGGATTTTCGCAACGGGAAGTTTATACCTCTTAGAGGCGGATACGACGATACTTTTGGCTTTGTGCTTCTTTATGGTGTCGATTGCGGTGGTGATCGACACGGCATTATTCAAGAAAATGAAGTTGGAGTTTCACGAGGTCGTTGTCGACAATGAACCTACGTTGGAGGTACTTGATTCGAAGGCCATTGAGTCAGTTATTCAAGGTAAGGGAAGGTGGAGTCGTACGTGCGATGAACTTGCGGAGCTCTACAAGCTATCCCCTCGCCAAAAGGAGATATTCCTATTGCTCGCACGAGGGCGCAATGTACAGTTCATTCGTGATGAACTGGTCTTATCAACTCCGACGGTCAAGAGCCATATCTATAACATCTACCAGAAAATGGACATTCATTCCCACCAGGAACTGATCGACCTTGTGGAAAACAAGGTAAAGGGATCGTGAGGTGCGGGTTGGGGTCGATGGTGATCGGTACTCAACCGAAAAGGGAGGTTCTTATGTGCGGTTACCTTTGCACCGGTTGTGGAAGATGTAGGGGCGAGGTAAAGGGTACCAAACCCTACGGAACCTGTTTGATTTGCGGTACTGTAAATGATTTGCAGGCAAAGGTTTGCTTAAAATGCGGTAGTGTCCTTGTACCGCCTCCGGGAGTGACGCTTGAAATTAAGCTGAAAAAGTGCTGATCAGTTGAGCTTACTGGTGTAGTGGACACGAAGGGGCCGCTGGTTGCTCGCGGCCCCTTCTGCTTCCGTTATCCGTTTACTACCATGCCGCCGTTTATGTGGATGACTTGGCCGGAGATGTAGCTGGAGTCTTCGCTGGCCAGGAACACGTAGGCGGGGGCTAGTTCGTAGGGCTGGCCGGGGCGACCCATGGGGGTTTCTTGGCCGAAGGTGCGCACCTTCTCGCTGTCGGGGCCGTAGGACGCCGGGTTCAGCGGCGACCAGATGGGGCCGGGGGCGACGGCGTTCACGCGGATGCCGCGCTTGACCAGTTCCTCGTTCTCGGACAGCGAGCGTGTGAACGCGGTGATGGCGCCCTTCGTGGCCGAGTAATCCAGCAGCTGTGGCGAGCCTTGGTAAGCCGTCACCGAGGTGGTGTTCACAATGGTGCCGCCCTGCGGCAAATGGGGGAGCGCGGCCTTCACCAGGAAAAACATGCTGAAGATGTTGGTCTGGAACGTGCGAACCAGCTGGGCTTGCGACACGTCCAGGATGCTCGCCTGAGGCGTCTGCTCGCCAGCGTCGTTCACCAGCACATCGAGGTGGCCCCATTCGTCCACCACACGCTTGACCACGCTTTGACAGAACCCTTCGTCGCCCACGTCGCCCTTGAACACGAGGGCGCGCCGGCCGAGTTCGCGGATGCGATCGGCCACGGCCTGCGCATCGTCATCAGAGGAATAGTACACGAGGGCCACGTCGGCACCCTCCTTGGCGAACGCGATGGCGGCCGCGGCGCCAATGCCGCTATCGCCCCCGGTCACGAGGGCGGCCTTGCCCTCAAGCTTGCCGGCCGCGCGGTAGGAATCGCTTTCCAACTGCGGCTTCGGGTCCACGTTCGCGCGGACATCGTCCATGGCATAGCCCGCCTTCGGGGCCTGAGTTTCCAGTGTTGCGGTTGCAGGCATGAAAGCCTCCTTTCGGTTGCGTACGGGCGCAGCATAGAGCGCGAACACGCCGCCGCTCGTGCGGCCCGCACGCCTGTTACACGGCGCTTGCCGCCCGGTAAGCGTCTCGGGGCGCGGGCGCGCGCCGCGGCCACAACACCCAATGCCGCTACTTGTGGAGAAAATGTGTAGACGCCCACTATCCGCAGGTCTCGCTCTTCGTTCCGCGGGGGATATGTTCTACCTGCGGTTATCGCCCCTCGCGCGCCGCATTCCCCTCGTAACGCGCACGCCGCAGCACTCTTCACATTCCTTCCGCGCGTGCTACTATGCCGAATATATGCCGCTTGCTAGGGACGGACCGGGAAAAGATGTCACGCGGCGTATACGGGAAAAAGCACTACAAAGGACAAGGGATAACCATGCGAAACCGAATTTCACGGTACGGCAAGGCGGCGTGTGCATTTGCGCTGTCGTGCGCTTTAGCGGCAGGCCCGTTTGCTGAGGGTGCCTCGGCGTGGGCGGCCACCTCGGCAGACTCCGAAAAACTCCGGGGGGGGGGGGGCATTCTGAGCTTATAGCCTCGAACAGCGACCCTTCCGCTGACGTTGGTGCCGAAGGTACCGACAACACCTCAAGCACCACTTCGTCTTCCGGGTCAGGCGACGCCGCGAACACCGCAGAAAAGTCGCAGGTCACCCGGCAACTTCCCTTAACTAACTCAGCCGCAACGTCCGCCCAAACAAAGGGCGAAGTTGCGCTCTCGCCTGAAGCTGCGCGCGCCTCGCTGGGCACCATTGTGGTTGACGGCCTCACCTACGAAGTAAACCCCGACGGCGCATCGGTCGCCCTCGTTGGCTGGCACGGCACCGCGCCCACGGGCGACCTCTCCATTCCCTCCCAGGTAACAAGCGGCGCGGACACCTACACGGTGACGGCCCTCAAATCCCTCGGGGGGGGGGGGCATTCACTGACTCTTCCGTAGAGTCGCTCACCCTTCCTGAAACAATCACAGACATCGACGAGGAGGCGCTCACCGAGTGTCCCTCGCTCGCGCGCATTCAGGTGAGCTCCCACAACGGGAGCTTTGCGTCGTTTGACGACATGCTGTTTTCCAAGGACTACTCGCATCTCCTGCTCGTTCCCGAGGGCAAGGAGGGCGCCGCCCACATCCCCGATCAGACGAACTTTGTCCCTGCCTTGGGCATTTCCCGATGCCCTGGGCTCCTCACCGTCGAAGTTGGGGAGGGCGGCGCCGCATTCTCATCATACAACGCTCAGCTTTTTAGTAAAGATATGAAAACGCTCGTCGTCGCGCCCGCGGGCATTGGTACCTCGGTGGTGCTGCAGGCGGAAGTGGAAACTATTGGCGAATATGCCCTGGCGGGGTGTAAGGACCTCACGTCGATCACCGCGCTGGGCACTGTGCGCGAGATTGACCCGAACGCGTTTGCTGACGAAGTGAAGGCCTCCGCCGTGGTAGCGCTTCCCGCAGGAAAGGACTACGACGAACGCAAGTCCGTGTGGGAAGCGGCAGGCTTTCAGCACTTTGCCGAACCGGCCGAGCCGGGCGTGACAGTGGGGCCGGAAGCGGGTGGCTCGAATGCCGATGCTGGTTCTGATGCTGAGGCTGCCGCAAGTGGCTTCGTGTTTACGCTGTTGGAGGATTACACTCTTTCCGCCGGATGGGAAGGTGTAGAAGATCCCGCCGCTGAGGTGGAAATCCCCGCATCCGCCGAGATCAACGGCGTGTCGTATCGCGTGAGCACCATTGCCGCGAACGCCTTCGCGAACCGCGGCGCGCTTGCAAGCGTAACCCTCCCCGCCACCGTGACCTCCATCGGTGACGCCGCCTTCGCCGGCTGCGCCAACCTCGCAAGCATCCAACTCCCCGACACCCTCCGCGAACTAGGCGAGCGCGCCTTTGAAGCCACGGGGCTCACGGACGTGTGGCTCCCCGCCAGCGTGCAAGCAATCGCCTCTCGCGCCTTCGCCTCCTGCGAGTCCTTGACCCGCATCGTCGCCCTCGGCACCCCACAAGTAGCCGACGACATCCTCGCCGGCTGCGCCAACCTCTCCCTCTACTGCCCCTACAACGCAGACAACACCTACCCTTGGAACCTTGGCCTCATCGCCAACAACAACCACCTCAACCCCTACGGCCTCACTCTCCCCGAAGAGCCCCTCACCCTCGAGGTAGGCCAACAAGCCAACCTCTTCGAAAACGCCCTCACCGAGGTCCCCGAAGGCTGCACCCTCACCTACTCCTACGCCGCTGCCCCCGTGTCGGTGGAAAACGGATTAGTCACCGGCAAAGCAGCAGGTACAACCGCCGTCACCGTGTTCTTGTCACTCGAAGACATCACTCTTGCGCAAGGTTTTCTCCCTGTCACTGTGAAAGAGCCGAGTACTCCCGCAGAAGAAAACCAGCCGGAACCAGAAGCTCAACCAAAAGACGATCAACTCAAGGAGGAACTCCCCCTAACCTCCACCCCAACGTCCCCCGAAGCTGAAGTAGATGCCGAAGCGGAAACACTCATCACAAGCGAGACAGCCGCTTTGTCCACCGCCAATCGCGCTTTCTCGGCGGATAGCAGTCGTTTGCTCTACACGGACAACACTTCTGAAGTAAAGCCCTTGCAGACCGATGTGTCCTTTGAACAAGTGTTTTCTGGCACCACCTTCAAGTTCACCGTTCTTACTGATGGGGGAAGTGTGTCCGTCAGTCGGTCGGACGATGCAGCTTTACTGCCTGCTGGGAATGTGATTATCCCGGCTCAAGTTACGGATGATCAGGGTAAAACGTATGCGGTAACCGCCATTGCCGACCAAGGGTTTTCGTGGTGTCCGCAAATTACCTCTGTCTCATTTGAAGAGGGCTCGTCGCTTACCGTAATCGGTGAGCGAGCCTTTGGCGATGACCGCGTTCTGGAGCACATCGCCTTGCCCTCCACTCTCACAAGCATTGGCGCAAACGCGTTCTACAACTGCGCTTCGCTCGGGACGCTCGAAATCCCTGATGGGGTGACGGAAATTGGGCCGCTCGCGTTTCACAACTGCAGCAGCCTGACGCAAATCGTGCTGGGCGCGCAGTGCAACGCCCTTACCGACCGGCTGTTCATGAATGAGACGAAGCTCGCCTCCATCACCGTAAAAGGAACCATTGACCTGTTCGAAAAGAACGCGTTCGCCGGCACGCCTACCGAAAACCTCACCATCTACGTGCCGTCCGCCGCGGAGAAAACCAAGTGGGAAAACGCCAACGCAAAAATGGAATACGGCCTGGTGAACGACAATATCCGCGTCGCGACCGATTTCTGGCAGGTCATCTTTAATACGGGCACCGAAACGCCCGCCTCGTTCACGTGGCCTGTGGCAAAGGGCCAGCCCCTGTCCGAGCCAACTCTTTCCAGGCCGGGATACGGCTTGGCCGGTTGGTATACCGACCAAGCATGCACGCAGCCCTGGGATTTCGCCACGCCCGTGACAAGCGATCTCCCGCTCTACGCAAAATGGGTAGAAGAGGCAATCGACGAGGCGTCCGGCCTGATCTTCCGCATGCGCTCCGACGGAGCAAGCCTGTCGGTTGCAGCCGCAGACCCCAACGTCATCAGCGGCACGTTCATCATCCCCAGTTCCTATGAACTTGCAGGCGTATCGTATCCCGTCAAAGAAATAGGAAAGCGCGCCTTCTTCGGAGGCACACACATCACCGCCGTCACCATCCCCGATTCAGTAGAAATCATCGGCGTCCAAGCGTTCCGCGGCTGTTTGGAAATATCACGGGTCACCATCAGCGAAAATAGCGCTCTTGAGGTAATCGAACAAGATGCCTTTGCTGACATTGATCACGTAGCTTCTATCTACCTGCCCAAAAACGTTCGCGTGATTGAGCGGACGGCTTTTTATGATTGCCCGGCTCTGAACAGGGTTGAATTTGCTTCTCCTAATACCCTGGAAATTCTCGGCGAGTCGGCGTTCCAGCAATGCATAAGGCTGACAAGCATTCAGCTTCCCGATTCCTTGCGAGAAATTAAAGATGCCGCATTTGACAATTGCAAGTCCCTTGCCACTGTTCATCTGCCCTCGTCGCTTGAATCCATTGGAGCGATTGCTTTTCGGAACTGCTCCATGCTTCCGACTGTCGACTTCCCGCAAACTTTGCAGCACATAGGGAATGAGGCGTTCCGTTCGTGCTCTTCGCTCAAGGCTGCCTACTTGCCAGCTTCTTTGACGTCGCTTGGCCAAAACGCCTTTAATTCGTGTGCGAAGCTTGAGTGCGTGACGCTTCCTGCGACCCTTGAGTCTCTGGGATACGGCGCCTTCTCAAAAGCCCCACTTAAAGGTGTGCTTGCTTGCGGAGCGTATAAAAACCTTGAGGTATCGTCGGCTTTTGTGGAGGTAGCAAAAGAAAACGTCAAGGTTTTCCTGCCCGCTATTGCCGAAGACGGCAGCGGCGACACCTTTGAAACCTTGCAGCAGGCTTGGACTGACTACGGGTTTTCCCAGTTCCAGTGCTCGGGCGGGCCTTTACCCACCATAAACAATGTAAGCAATACCGATAGGTCCATTGCCTCCTGGAATTTTATGTCGGACGGAACGCTTGTTATAGCAAGTACGGAAGAGCTTGCTGATTTTGGATGGACGTGGGATAAGACAGAGGCTTTGGAGAATGAACACTGGCGCGTTGTGCGCAACTTCGTAAAGAGTGTTGATATGGGTAACCTATATAAAGCGGCCAGCATGGAGTGCTGGTTTAAGAATATGTCGAATTTAACCGATATTTCGTGCGCTTCGGTTCCGGAAGGTACCCTCAATTGCAAAGACATGTTTGGGGGTACGGGGATCATCGAAGTGCCCTCAAGTTTCACTTTGCCGAAAAGCGTACAGATTGCATACTCAATGTTTATTGGCTGCGCCTCCTTGACCAGCGTGAATTTCACTTTGCCGAATGGGTTGCAAAACGTACAGTCGATGTTTAACGGCTGCACTTCCCTGACTCATGTGGCAGATTCGTTCAGGATGCCAGATAGTGTGAGCATTGCTAATTCTATGTTTGAGAATACAGCCATTGAGAGTCTTCCCGATGGGTTTACCTTGTCAACATCGATAAAACAGACCGGAAGAATGTTCTATGGTTGTAAGAATCTTACCTTCTTGCCCGATTCTTTTTTGCTGCCTGAAGGACTTGTTCATATAGATAGTATGTTTGAAGGTTCTGGTATAGCGGAACTGCCTGACGCATTCAATTTGCCAAAAAGTGCGCAACATATCATCAAAATGTTTGCCCATTGTAAACAGTTGTCATCGCTTCCCAAACATTTTCGGATTCCTGAAAGCATAACTCCCTTTTATTCTATCTCGGCTTTTAATGGCTGTGATAATCTGACCTCCCTTAATGCTGAATTTTCAATGCCAGCTGCTCTTATTGCAGAGGCTTCCTCGTTGTTTAAATCTGAAAAAATGTTGCCTTTGTACTACGAAGGCAACGACCCTGTTGTCTTGGCAGCGACTGAACCATGGTGGAGCAATCAAAATAGAAAGCTGGTAACACCGAAAAATACCACGGTTAACTTCAAGGTGTCCGATAAGGCGGGGTCGGGATGGACTAACATTTCCGCTGCTTCACCTGATGAGTCGGGACTTGTTGTCGAGCCGCTTGCTCCTTCTCGCTATGCAAGTAACCAAGTTTTTACTCTATGGTATACGAATGAATCGTGCACTCAGCGTGTCGACTTCTCTAAGCCAATCAAGGATCAGGTATCTGTTGATGAGAATGGGAAATACACCCTTTATGGCAAGTATGTCGCCGGTAGCCTGGGCGGAAACTTGCCGACCGTCAATAATGAAGGACATGCTTCCTGGTCGATTTCCGACGACGGCACCTTTTACCTAAGAGGAAGCGGCACTATTGACAACCTCGGTTGGGATACGGGATATGACGAATTTACTCCTATGGAGGGGCACTGGGCTCCGTACCGCGATCTCGTATATAAGGTGTCCATGCAGCCGGGCATTTCCTCTAATACGACATGCTTCTGGTTCGCTGACATGCCGAATCTCGTGGATATTCAGGAATTGGTAGTCCCGCGGGATGTGGTGAAAATGGCATGGACGTTCCAGAAGAGTTCAGCAATTCATACTTTCCCTGAAGGGTTTACGATTCCTGAAGGGGTTACCAACGTGCATGGCATTTTCCGTTGGTGCTCGTCTATCAGCACGTTCCCGGAGAGCTTCAGCTTGCCTTCCACTACTTGGGAATTGAATAGTATGTTTAGGGCCTCTGGCGTGGAAACCTTGCCGGAGAATTTCACCTTGCCAGAAAAGGCACGGGGATTGCGATGGTTGTTCTGGGATTGCTCGCGACTCAAGTCGCTCCCTTCCCGCTTTAGGATTCCTGAGACCGGCGGAGTTGACGCTTATGGCATGTTAGAGAATTGCGTCTCCTTGGTTTCCTTGCCTGAGGGCTTTAAGATTCCCAATAACGTGGTGAAAACAAAGGCGAACTCAGGTATGGATCGAATACTCAATAACTGCCCCTCACTCACTGTTCTGCCCAGTAGTTTTAGCTTTCCGGATGCTCCAGAAGGTTCGCCATGGATAACTCCATTCACGTGTTCGGTGTTTGGTGATGAGTCAAGCTATATTCCCACATACTACAAGGGGAAAGACCCCAGCGTTTTGAACTATGACTGGGGTTCGCAGCGGCGAACACTTGTGACGGATTCATCCGATGCGAACAACTACGGGATGCGTGAAGTGACGTTCAAGTTGCAAGAGGCCAGCGGGAACTTCGACTGGGTTACTCGTGCAGTTACCATGACCAACTCGTCCGGTATAGTTACCAATCCCGGCATACCACTACTGGTGGGTTACACGTTTACAGACTGGTGTGTTGACGAGGGCTGTCTTGAGCCGTTTGATTTCACGCAGCCTCTGCCCGAGGGTGTGACCACCCTTTATGGCAAGTGGGTAAAGCACGGAGGCCGTTACGTGGCTGAGGGTGCCTTGCCGGTGGATGATAATATCGGTAGCGCATGGTGGAGCATCACGGCTGATGGAACATTTAACCTCAAATGCGAAGGTGGCAGCAGTATTGACGTGGGAGACCTGACATGGAATGACGGCAGGAAAAAATACTGGCAGCCCTATGCGGGTGAGGTGTATTCACTCAACATGCATAAGGACGTACGTGCTCGTTCCATGACCGCATGGTTCAAGTACATGACGCAACTTGAAGACGTACGTGAAGGCTTCTTCATTCCTGAGAATTGCAAGTGGACACAGCACCTCTTCTTCAATGACAAAAAATTACGTTATCTGCCAACGGGGCTCTTTCCGGCGGACTGCAAGGTCGCAAACATTTGGGGCATGTTCCAGTATTGTGAATCGCTTGAGAGTCTTCCTGCCGACTTCACTATTCCGGAAAGCGTGGACACAATGGGATGTCTCTTCTACTGTGCCACTTCTCTTGCATCTTTGCCGGAAGGGTTTCGTTTGCACGATAGAGTTACCAGCATAAGTGAGGCGTTTAACTACTGTAAAAGCTTGCGTTCACTTCCGGAGAATTTTGCGATTCTCTCAAGCGTTAAGTCGCTTGGTTCGGCGTTTACCAACTGTACGAACCTTACTGTGCTCCCGGCGGGTCTTTTGAGCGAGCTTTCTGATGAAGCTAAGGCCAAACTTAACGATCCGCATACGAGTGCGAGCAACGATGCCGTTGGCGTGTTTGGCTTCTCCAGTTCTGTTTTCACTGGTACGCTGCCTACCTATTTCCCGGCACCGAAGGATCAGCAGGGTTTGATTGATTGGGAAGCTCAGAAGCGCACGTTGGTGACTGACCCCGCGCAGGAGGGTCAGGCGCTTGTAACACTTATGCTGCCGAATGAGGGTGGCACGGACTTCTATTCCTGGCAGACGCTTATGGTTGCGAAGGGGAGTTCGCTTGACCAGCCGGCCGCTCCGAAACGCGCTGATGGATTGTTCGCGGGTTGGTATAGGGGCGGGGACTACACTACCGCTGTCACCTTCCCGCTCATGGTGAGTGGTAACACAACGCTTTACGCCAAGTACCAGCCGCTCAGTGGCACTTTGCCCACGACCAGGGAAGGCGTTGAGGGAGTAGGCGAGGAAGCAACCTGGTCGCTGTCCGAAGATGGCCTACTCACGATAGATTGCGTGGAAGGCGCCAAGATTTCTGACCTTAAGTTTGGCGGCGATCAGAATTACTGGGGTCCTGTGCGAAGCTTGGTAAAAAAGGTGGTCATGAGTCCAACGGTCAAAACTAACGTTATGGCTTACTGGTTTCAAAACATGCCGAACCTGGTTGACATTTCTGAAGTGTTCATTCCTGAGGGCGCGAAAGAACTTTATGGGCTGTTCATGAATTGCACCTCACTTGCAAACATTCCGGATTCGTTCCAGGTGCCCGAAGGCGCTACGGATACCGGCGCCCTGTTCCAAGGTTGTTTGAAAATTACGGCACTGCCCGAGGCTTTCCGAATTCCGAATAGTGTTATTACGACATACCATATGTTCAGATCCTGCAGTTCTTTGACGGCTTTGCCAACCGGCTTTAGTTTGCCGGCGAACTTGCAGAAAGCTGAGAACATGTTCAGTGGCTGCACGCAACTCCAGTCGTTCCCAGAAGGCTTCACCTTGCCTGAAACGTTGACTATGGCGCACTCTATGTTCTCGAACTGCACCTCCCTGCAATCCTTGCCAGAGGGCTTTAAGCTTCCCGACAACATTGTGCGAATTCACGGCATGTTCAAAGACTGTTCAGCGCTTACGACGCTCCCGGAGGGATTCACCATTCCCCTTAAGGCTCCGCTCGCCGATGATGGTAAGATGGATAACATGTTTGACGGCTGCAACTCTCTCAAAGTGCTTCCTTCCACGTTTGATTTCCCGCTGGCGGTGGCACAAGAATCAACCAATTTCTTCATGGCGAAGGACGCTGACACCCTGACCTATTTCGCAGGGCCCGTTGTTTCGGCTGTTCGCCAGTACGATTGGGGCTCGCAGAAGCGCAAGCTGGTTGTTCCGGACGACCCTGAGAATCCCTTGCCGTCGAACGTGCATCCGGTAACGTTTAAGCTTCCCGATGCTTCCAGTCCGGATGGGTGGGCGACGTATCAATCGGTGCTGACGGACGAGGGGACCGGCAAGGTGGCGAAGCCGAGCGATCCGGCGCGTTTTGGCTATCCGTTCCTTGGGTGGTTCACCGAACCGGACTATCAGAGGCTTTTCGATTTTGATTCAGTGATCGATTCGAACGAAGTGGTGGTGTACGGCAAATTCGGCGCGCCTATCTTGCGTTTTGAGGCGCCGGTTCAGGCGACGGTGGAGATTGACGCCACGGGCTCGGTGTCCACGGCGAGTGCGCAGGCGCGGTCGTTCACGCCTGTTGAGGTGAACGTGCAGGGGCTCCGTCTGGACAAGCGGTTCGGGGCATCCAAGGTGTTTGACGACCCTAGCAAGGTGAGCGCGCTCGTGCAGTTCCCAAGCGGGACTCCATACGCGGTGCCGCTGGGAGGGGGGAGTGTCGCCACTTCCGCCACGGTGCCCGTGTCGAGCGGTTTTGCGAAGCCGGGGCTGTTGTCCTGCACGGTGAGCATGGACTTGGGAGGCACGACACTCCGCTACATCCCAGATGCCTCAACAGAGGTAGCCGCACTCATATGGACGGTGTCTTTATAGGGTGATGAACTGGGGAAATGAGCGCTGGCACCCCCGTGGTGTATTTAATTATTAAAAAGGTAAGAATTTTGGGCATCCAGACGGGCGACGAAGTACAATAAACGCGGTGCTTCGTCGCCTGGGCAGCTTGAGTAGATTGGAGTTGCCATGGATGTTCAAACTGTTATTGCGGTCTGTGCAGTATTTACTGTTGTTCTCGGAATCGTAAGATTGGGCTCTAAAAGGGATAAGTAACGACGAACAGCGTTTGGTAGGTACGTTAGGTTAAAGAAATAGGCCGGGTCGCCGTCGAAAGTTTCCCGGCCTTGCCATATACGCTGCCCGGATTGGCGGGGCACCGATGGTTGTATTTTAGCACGTCCGCTCCCTTATTTCATCTTTTGAGGTTGTCAACAATTTATGAAGAAACTGTGAATTTGCAGGTTTGGCGAAAAGTATTTTGCAAAACATGTGCGGAATATGTTCTACCTGCGGTTATCGCCTTGGGCGCCCTTGGTTCTCCTTGTGATGGGGGAGCGAGGGCGCTCTTCACTTTCCCTTCTCGCGTGCTACTATGCCGAGCATATCCCTCAGTGAGTGGGGTACGTGCATCGGGA
>DSLMC04103__coassemble_437_pt1 | contig 35389 bp, 36 predicted proteins | sample DSLMC04103__metabat2_high_PE_001 | metagenome-assembled genome bin DSLMC04103
GCTGGTTGGGAACCCCCCGAATCACAGGGGGTGAGGGATGCGCCGGCCGGGGGCCGGCGGGCTTCGCCTTCTTGCTGTGAAGGTTGACGTGTGTTGCTTGCGTGGTTGGGGCTCTTGGGTTGAGTTCCGGCTTCGCCGGAACATCTGGGTGTGTGTGCACTGGGGGCTCTTTGGGTTCGTAACAAAAGTCGCGCTTCACAAAAGTGTGACGCGCTTCGCGCTGGCTATTACGCCATAAGTTTTCCCGCATTCCTTACCTTACGACGCGGGCTCTTTCATGTACGATAAATCTAACTAAGAAGGTTACCTTAGTAGGGGCGCTTCACGAAGCGTCCTCTCCGCCGTAGGCGGAGAATACTACCGTGACCAGCGTTTTCGCGCTTCGCGCGAACGGATGCTCTGGAGAGCATCCCTACAATGGTTATCTCAATTGCAAGACCTCGCCTTCAAGCAAGTCAGCCCCGTCATAAAGCTAGGGATGGCAGCCACCTCATGGCGAAATAGAAAGCGCGACAGCGCGCCACACTTTATTGAGGACTCATGAGCTCGCGACTGGTACCGCTTGGTACTTTTCTAGAAGGGTGCAGGGTTGGTAGCTTAGTTTGTTTTCTCGGAGGCCGGGGAGGCCCAGGTCTTCTTCTAGGTTGAGGAGCGGGGCGCGGTCTTGGACGGATTGGGATAGCTCTTTTAAGAGAGCGCGCCAGATGTAGCGGTAGTCGAGGTTGCCTTTGAGGACCATGACATCGAAGGCGCCGCCGGGCAGCAGGCTGCCGTAAGCATAGCCTTGCACGACGCCCTTGATGCGCAGGACGATGCCCTCCAGGTCGAGGGCGGCGAAGTGGTTGAGGTCGAGAAGGATTTTGCGGTGCTCCAGTTCCAGGGGGTGCTCGTCAGTGCCGCGGCGGCGGCTGGTTTCGAACCAGGTTTGCTGGAACGCGGCCAGGTCGTCGAGGCGGGCGGGGTCGATGGGCTCTAGTTCCACGTCGTCACCGTACAGCTGGTAGAACTTGTTGGTCTCGCGGCGCTTCTTCGCGAGGGCCGGACCCTTATAGGCGGCTATAACATCGGTGTGATAGAGGTAGTCAGCGAAGGCACGGTCGGCCGAAAACGAGAACGCGCCCGAAAGCGCTTCTTCCAGCAGGACCTTCTCTTCGGGCGAGATGCCTACTAGCACAGCGCGCTCGTCGGCATCGGCGGCGGCAGCCAGCATGCGCTCCACCGTGGCCGGTAAATCAGCGGCCCCGAAGGGCGGGTAGTACGCCACGGCGTTGGGCACTCGGTCGTTTTGGCGCACGTAGAGGACGCCTTTTTCAAGACAGACTTCCGTGCCGTACTTTTCCGTCAGCGAGAACAGGTTCGCGAAACCAAGCGCGGAGTCGTTGCGCCCGAGAGGCTTAAGCACCTGATCAATGGCTTCCTTATCCTCAAGCCGAAGCGTTCTGAAATTCATAGGATATCTGTCCTTGCGTCACCGTTGGTTGAGATTCGCTTTGCGAAGCGTATCGCCACGCACTCCCGCGTTATTTCGACAGCCTAGTGTAGTTGATCTCCCTTTCCCATAATAGCCTTGAATTCGTAACGTCTCACACGGAGCAATAACACCATCCGGGTGGCAAAAGAGGTACAATATCAACCATCCTTTGAAGGAGGGGCGGAGCATGTACCTCAAGTCGCTGCGCATCACCATATTTGGCATCGACCGATCCGTCGAGCAGACGGTGCGCAATTGTGCACCCCTCGATCGGTTCGAACACGTTATAACCGTACGCCCTACGCTCGATGCCGAGGCGTTTTGTCGCTGTGACATCGCCATCATTGACGCGCGCGCACCCGAGGGTGTATCGACGGACGTCGCCCCACTCATACCTTCCATCCACCTTGCGAGCCTGGTCGAGCGACAGCGCGCGTGCTGGTCCGGCTTCTTCCGCGCTGTGGTGGTCATCGCCGACGAGCGCATGGTGAGCACTTGGACGGCCGCTGATTACGAACTCATTGACGTGCTGTGGATAGCGCCGCTCGACGAAGCGCGCCTCGCGTTCGAATTCGCCCGCATCCAAAACGCGGCGAAGCGGGACGCCGATTTAGACCTCGCGCGGCAATACTTGGATACCGCGATCGATTCCATTCCTGAACTGGTGTGGTTCAAGGACGCTTCCGGCTCGCACGTCAAGGTAAACGACGCGTTTTGTGAGACCGTGGGCAAGACGAAAGCGCAGGTGGAGGGGCGCGGCCACTACTATATATGGGACATCACGCCCGACGAGTACGCCCAGGGCGAGTACGTGTGTCTGGAGTCCGAGGAGGAAACCATGCGCGCGCGGCGCACGTGCCTCTTCGACGAGCAGGTGAAAACGAAAGCAGGTATGCGCCAATTCAAAACGTATAAGTCGCCGCTGTTTGACTACGACGGCTCGGTGATGGGCACCGTGGGCGTGGCGCATGACGTGACGAATCTTAGCAACATTGAGACTGAGCTAGAGATTTTCATCAACTCTATGCCCTACGCCGTGGTAGTGCTCGACCTGGAAAACAGGATTCTCAACATGAACGGACACGCCGAGGACTATTTCGCCATCAGGCGCGAAGAGGCCCTGGGCGGGGAGTTTGACCATTGGCGTCGCGTGGCGCTTGGTGATGATGTGGTGGACACGCACGACTTCGCTGACTCAAGCTTTTTCACGGCCACCATCCGCGGGGCGCGCCGCACATTTGAGGTGAATCAGCGCGCCATCAAAGACGTGTTTGGCAACGTCACAGGTCAGCTGCGTATCTATCGCGATGTGACCAACGAGCGCGAACTGGAAGAGCGCGTTGTTATTGCCGCTCGCACCGACTATCTGACGGGGCTCTACAACCGCCGCTACTTCTACGAGTATCTCGAGAAGCAGCGCGACGGCAAGTCCATTACTCTTATTGCCTTCGACCTGGACAACTTCAAGAGCATCAATGACCAGTTCGGCCACGCGGCGGGTGACGAGGCGCTAGTGCATGCCGCCGACACGTTGCGCGAAGCATTTCCCGAGGGCTTTGTGGTGCGCTGGGGCGGCGATGAGTTTGTGGTGGCGCTGCTGGGTGTGGTCGCGTTGGACGAGACGGAGCGCCTGGTGCACGACGTGCTTGAGGAATTTCAGCGTTACTCGGCGGCTGGAGGCTCGTGGAGGCTTGCGGCCAGCGCGGGCATCGCCGCGACTGACGATGCCAGCTTGTCCATAGATGTTCTTATCAAGCGGAGCGATGAGGCACTTTATCAGGCGAAACGGGAAGGTTCCGCCGTGCGCCTCGCCGCGGAAGAAGCGTAGGGCGCGGGCGGGCGACAGGCCGCTGGTGCGCGCCCGCTCGCCTAGCCGCCCGCCGCTGCGCTTACGCAGTTTTGTTCAGCGCGAAGTGGCCGCTGGCCATGCCCACCTTGATATCGGTTTCGCCATTGCCGCACACATACGTATTGTCGCTGCGCATGTCCGTGGAGAACTCGGTGCTGAAGTTGCCAGACGCCTTGTCAACCCGCGCCGTGAAGCCGGTGTCCGCAGGCAGCGACACCGTGACGTTGCCGCTGGCCAAATCGGCGTCGATGGTGTGCGGCGCCTTGTCGCGCAACGTGACTTCAATGCGTCCCGAGGCGGCGTGTAGCCGCGCCTTGTTCGCCACGCTTCCCTCCACAAAGGCTTTGCCACTGGCGACGTCCACCTTCAGTTCATCGGTGGTGAGGCCCTGAGCCTCCAGCTTGCCCGAGGCCAAGTCGAAATCGAAGGTGCGGCATCCGATGTCGGTCACCTGGTAGTTGCCGGACGCGCCATTGATGTCCAGGTCGTCCAACTGCGAGGCGAGGGCGCGCGGCACGTTCACCGTGAGGTGTTTGCTGGTGAACGACAAACACGACATCCATCCGCCGTAGTCCACTTTCAGCGTGTCACCCTTCACGTCCCAGCGCATGCCCTGGGCTTTCGAGATGCCACGGTCGGCCGTTTCCACCAGTTCAATGTCGGTGCCTTCGTAGGGGCGCACGTCCACCGACCCGGCAGCCCAGTCGATGTCGATGGCGCGAATACCTTGCGTCGATACGTTTGCGTTCCCCATGCTTGCTCCTCCCCCCATGCTGAAGCCCCAGCTGGCGCACGCGCTGCCGAACAGCGCAAACCCGCCCAGCAGCAGGGCAATCAACACAATGAGCGTTATCTTTATATAGGATGATGTGGTGAGTTTGGTCATGATGCTCCCCTACCCCCGGCGCTCGTGGTCGGCGCGATAGTTGGGATCGTTTTCGATGATGCGCGCGATCCAATAGTACAGCGGAATGGTAAGGAATATGAGCCATGCGGGATGCCACCAACCCGTAAAGAAGCCGGAGAGCAAGAAGATAATCACGCAGAGGATGGGGTATGGGAACGTCAGCCAGGGGCCACGCTTGCGTTCGGGAGCGACCGCCGGCTGCGGCGCTGGTTGCGCATAAGGTGCGTAGGGTTGTTGGGGTACGGGCGGAACCTGCGGCTGAGGCGCGGGCTGGGCGGGCTGCGGCATCGGCTGTGCCGCTGATTGAGGTGCGGCGGGCGGAACCTGAGCGTGCGCGTGCGCCTGTTCGGCGGTGGCGCGAGCCTGCGCCGCAGCGACGGCCGCTTGAGCGGCGCGTACCGCGGCCTCGTTGGCGCGCACTGCGGCCGCTTGCACTTCGGCTTCCGCGGCGGCGGTTTTGTCCTGCTCTTCGAAGCGCGCGTCGTCCTCAAGGTCGGCGATGTTTTCATCCACGCGAAGCAGTTCATCAACGCTCACGCCATAGAGCTTGGCGAGCGCCACAATATTCCCAATGTCGGGCGACGACTCCGCCCGCTCCCATTTCGACACGGCTTGGCGTGACAAGCCCAGCCGCTCGGCCAACTCCTCCTGGCTATACCCCTTCTCGCGTCGCAAAGCAGCGAGGCGCTGGGCAATCTCGACGTTCATGAACGATCCCTTTCTCGGCGTCGTGCGGGTCATGTCGACCCCTTTCTCGATCCCCAGCCTACGGTTTCCCCGCAAGTTGCACCAGCACGTCTGGTTATCATTTTACGCAACCGTTGGTTGCCTATGCGTGTGAAATGGGATTTTATGAGAAAAGGCACTGCAAAGAGTTGCAAGGGATGTTCTCCTTCAAGCCCCGTCAGCCCGCGTCATAAAATAAGGAATGAGGAAAACTCGTGGCGAAATAGCCAGCGCGATAGCGCGTCACACTTTGTTGGAGCGATCGCCCACCCATCAGAGGTAGATATAGTAATGGCAGTCTGACAAAGAATTCGGTCAAAAATGGCAGGATTGCGGGTTTGTGTACGGATTTGAGCCTTCAAAAACTGGTGTAGAGTATGCCTCCAATAAAGAAACGCCTGTTCGCCTTTTTCTTGCGCCTTTTCGAACTCGTTCAATCCGTACACAAAGGGGCTTTTTGCGCCAGTTGTCGCTGTTCTCTTTGTTAAGCCTCATGAAAATCTCGTCGACTCTTGCCATTGCGCTGCCTGGGACAAAGTGTGACGCGCTTCGCGCTACCAATGACGCCAAGATGCAATGTGCCTCCCCACTATTATGACGAGGGCATGTTCTTCTGCGACTAACGTACCTGTTTGGCCGCCCTCGTAGGGACGCTCTCCAGAGCGTCCGCTCCGCCGCAGGCGCAGAATACAGCCTTGACCTGCATTTTCGCGCTTCGCGCGAACGGCGCTTCCCTAAAGGGACTAGGCGCTGCGCGCCGTCGCTGTAGCATCCCTACGAGGGTTGTCTCGACTGCAAGACCTCGCCTTCAAGCCAGTTAGCCCGCGTCATGAGGTAAGGAATGCGAAAAACTCGTGGCGAAATAGCCAGCGCGATAGCGCGTCACACTTTTGTCTGTCAGGTCGACCGCGATAACGCGTCGCGCTGTGCCACGCCAACTTTAGGACAGGCGGTAGTCCTCGAATGTGCAGTGCGCCATTGTGAGAGAACCGTCGCGAAGGGTTGCATTCAGTGTTGTGCCTTCAATATGGAGGATGGCGAAGTGGCCGCTGCGTGTGTTCAGCACGAGTTCGTTGAGGTGTGGCGCAGCGGGTAGGTTTTCGAGCGGCAGCGTCACAGCGAGATCGTTGGCGGGGGCATCAGGATCATCCCAGCCGCGCGTGTTGCCAGCCCACACTTCCAGCGTTGTGCCTTCAACCCGATAGTTCCCCATCTTCGTGTTGTCAGGGCTATGCTCCTGAATGTCCACGATGCCGTCGGCTGAACCAGCACGCATTTCCACCTCACCGGCCGGCCAGTTCACTACCACCCGCTCAATGCCCGCGAAAGCCACTTCGTCTTCGAAGGTGCCCGTGATACCCAGCATGTCGGTGACGTGAGTGTGCGGGCCCGTGAGCACAAACCAACCAGCCGCGCCAATAAGGGCGAACACGACAACCAGCGCTCCTAACGCAGTGAGATACCGCCGATGCAGCAAGCGGACAGAAGGAGAAGGCGTATCATCGGCGGGTGTATCGGAAGCTTCTTGCTGGCAGGGCGAATCGGGCGCCACAGAGGCGTCATCACCCCCACTAACTGCGCCGAGTGCGCCAGCTGCGACATCTTCCACCTCGTAAGTCTCATGAGGCCCATCGAGTACAGCAGTTGTCGCGAGCACCCCGGCTTCTCCCGACACACCGCCAGCCGGCTGATCACCAAGCGGGCCCACCAGTTCATCAAGCGTCACGCCATAGAGCGTGGCAAGCGCGATGAGATTGTTGGTATCGGGCGAGGACTCGCCGCGCTCCCATTTGGAAACCGCCTGACGCGACAAGCCGAGGGCGCGCGCCAAATCCCCCTGAGAGAGGCCGCGGCGGCGACGCATCTGGATAAGACGATCGGCAACGTCGTAAGTCATAAGGATCCCCTTCCGCGCTTCCGGTTCGGCGATGCAGGAATAATTCGAAAGCTACCCTCTATCCTACCGGGTTGCCAGCGCAGTGCGCCAGTAATTCGAGTGCGCACTTTGACAACTTCAAGTTGTCAGGCTGCTGATCTGCGGAAAGTGCGGAAGCCGCGCGCCTGGGCTTACCGGGCGGCGTCGCGCAATGCTTTTAGTTTGGCGAGGGTGGCGGGGTCGATGCGGGAGGCGACGGTGTTTTTTTCGGCCACCTTGGGAGTTTCGTCGAGGCGCACGTCGTCGTAATAGCGGTCGACCTCGCGGGAGAAGCCGTCGGCGCTCATGCGATCCACGCCGAAGCCGAACACGGTGTCTTGAATGGTGGCGTCGCTCGTGACCACAAGCGTTTCCACCTGGCGCTCGCGCGCGTCGTGCGCGAGCTTTTCGATAACCTTGTCGGCCGACTGGCCAGCTGGAGAGAACATGATGCGCACGCCACCCACACTTTCGGCCTGCCCCGTGGAAAACGCGTTGCGCGCGCCATCGAACACGATAATGGCGCGCCAATCCCGCCCGGCGTAGTTCACCACGTCGTTCACCAGCGTCTCGCGCGCCGTGTTGAACGTGTCGTCCGTGTAGTCGGGCCCCGCGATTTCGCGATAGCGGCTGCCCGAACGCAACACGTTATACCCATCCACGAGCAACAACTTTTTCCGCTGCTTAGCCATGTCCTAATAGTTCTGCCTAAGCCACTCGTACATGCAAGCCGTGGACGCTTGCGCTACGTTGAGGGATGCCACTTCGCCCATCTGGGGGAGTTTCACCAAAAAGTCGCAGCTTTCTTTCACCACGCGAGACAGGCCTTCTGCCTCGTTGCCCATGACGAGCGCAATCTTGCCCTTGAGGTTCGCCTTCCAGATGACGTCGTCGGCCTGCTCGCTGGCGCCTGCCACCCAGAAGCCGCGCTCCTTGAGGCGCGCCATGATCTGCACGAGGTTCGGCACCTGCGCCACGGGCATGTGCGCAATGGCGCCGGCCGAGCTCTTGTACGTGGAAGCATCCACGCGTGCGCTGCGCTTGTTGGGGATGACCAGGCCACACGCGCCCACCGCCTCGGCGCTGCGGGCGATGGCGCCCAGGTTACCGGCGTCGGTCAGGTGGTCGAGGATGACCACGAGCGCTCGGCCGTCATGCTCGTCAGCGTAAGCCGCGGCGGCCGCTTCGATTTCGGTGATATCCACGTAAGCATGGGGCTTCGTCTCGGCCATAACGCCCTGGTGGCTGCCGCGTTCGGACTTTTCGTCCAGCTGCTTGCGCGGCACCGTTTGCACGGGCACGTCGAACCGCTTCGCCTTGCGCAGGATGTCCTCCACCAGGCTGTCGCGTTTCGCGTTGTCGGCCAGAAGGATGCGCTTGACGGGCACCTGCGTGCGCAGCGCCTCAATGATGGGGCGTTTGCCCTCGATGTAATCTGCCATGGGTTGTATCGCTTTCCGCAGCCGGCGCGAGGCCGGTTCTTTGCGCGTTCGGGTTTCTGTCGATCGGTCAGTGTACCACGGGCGGCGTGCCGAGCCGCGCCGGCGCACAGCGCCTCGATAAAAACTGCGTCAATCGCGCGGGCGTCGCTTGCGCAAACGGCGGAGTATATGCGGGCGCCTTCGTGCAGGAACACGCCCGCGACAAGGCGTTTCGCTCGGCCAGACTCACGTAGGGCAACCTGATGAGCGAGTGACATGCTGCTACAGCGCCGTGCCCTTCGTGGGAATTTTTAGTTTGTCGACGTCGATGCCCTCCAGTTTCAGCAGGGCGATCTTTTTTTGCAGGCCGCCCGCGTAGCCCGTCAGGCTACCGCCGGAGCCTACCACGCGGTGGCACGGCAGGATAATGGAGATGGGGTTGTGTCCCACGGCCCCGCCGACGGCGCGCGCGGAGGCCCGCACGCCCGTGTCCTCAGCCATGCGATGCGCGAGTTCACCGTACGTGGTCAGCTGGCCGTAGGGGATTTCGGCCAGAAGCCGCCACACGCGCTGGCGAAATTCCGTGCCGCGCGGGTTTACGGCTGGCAGCGGACCGGGGTCGGCACCTTCGAAGTAGCGCGTAAGCCAGGCGCGCGTTTCGGCGAATATGGGCAGGTCGGAGTGCTGTTCCGTCTCGCCCAGCGTGGACTGGAAGTACTTCTGGCCCTCCATCCACAAACCGACAAGCGCTTCTCCGTCGCTTGCGATGGTGATGGGGCCAATGGGGGTGTCAAGTGTGTCCAGGTAATCCATGGTGTTCCTCTCGATTGGGGTGGGCTGAGTGGGCGCGGGCGCGGCGGTTCGCGAGGGAGGCTGGCTCAGGTGGTCGGCCGCATGCTCCCTTCCGCTTCTTTCGCCACCTTCTTCTTACGACGCGGCGTGGCAGGTTTCTTGGGCGGCTCTTCGTGGGGTGCGCACCAGAGCGACATGACCGCGTAGGAGCGGAAGGGGCTCCACGCTTCGGACAGCCGCGCGATGTCGCGGGGATTGAGGTTGGGGAATGCTTCGCGTACGCCCAGGTCGGACGAAGGGAAGCCATCCGGGTAGCCATAGGCGCGCATGAGTAGGTACTGCACCGTCCACTCGCCGATGCCGGGTATGGCGGCGAGCGCGCGGGCGTTTTCACCCAAGTCAGCGCCGGGGCGCAGGTCAATTTCGCCCGCCACGATGCCGCGCGCGAGCGCGCAGATAGCACGCGCACGCTGGCCGATGACGCCCAACTCACCCAGCCGCTCGGCGGCATCGAACGTGCAGAACGCCTCAGGCGGCGGAAAAGCCGTAGTCAGGGACGCGTTCGGCACCTCAGCTGGCGTACCAAACACACGCGCCACGCGCCCCGCCAGCGTACCAGCCGCCTTCACCGTGATCTGCTGGCCCAAAATGGCGCGCACGGCCATTTCGAAGCTGTCGAAGCAGCAGGGCAACCGCACGCCGGGAATATGACGGCTAGCTGGCACGCGCGCATAAAAGTCCGACAGGCCAGCCTCCACAGCGGCGGGCACGCAGTCGGTGTCGAAAAGCCGGCGCACCCGCGCCACCACCAGCGGCAGGTCACCGAATAACTCGGGCGACACCGTGAGCGCCAGGCGATTGCGCGCCGGCTCGTCGACCACCTGAATCCAACCGATGCGCGGCTTCGCATCAGGTCTCTCTCCATCGGCGTCTAGTCGCACGACGCGCGCGTACACCCCGTCTTCGACCGCCTCCACCCCTTCGATGGCGCGTTTACGCAGGAAATCCAGCAGAATGTCAAACCGATACGGCGGGCGATACCCCACGTGGAGCACAATAGGCCCCTCGGCGGCACGCGGCGCGCCCTCCTTTGCGCGTGCTCGAAAGTGCGTGGGAGGCATGCGATAACGCTGCGAGAAGGCATCGTTAAAGCGACGTACCGACGAGAACCCGCACGCGAACGCCACGCGCGTCACCGGCAAATCCGTGTCTGTGAGCAGGCTTTTCGCTAACAGAAGACGACACGTGGCACGATATGTCGCCGGCGTTACGCCGAACGCGCGCTCGAACAGTCGGCGTAGCTGGCGTTCGGACAATCCCAGTTCACGCGCCACCTCAGCGATGCGAGCCGACCCTACACCCTCGCGGATGAGTTCAGCGGCACAGCGAACGGCGTTCTCGGTATCGGGCGCGACGGGTGCGCCCGGCGCAAGTTCCGGACGACACTTCAAACAGGGACGAAACCCCGCAGCCTCGGCCTCGGCCGCCGTCTTGAAGAACACGCAGTTCTCACGCTTAGGCCTACGAGCAGGGCACACGGTGGCGCGGCAATAGATGCCCGTCGACTTCACCGCGACAAAGAACAGCCCATCAAGCCGCGCATCATGGGCGCACAACGCCTCCCAGCACACATCATCAGAAGGCAATGTCGTCCCGGTAAACGACGCCACCTCAACCGGGGCAGCCGCCTCGTCCTGCTCCCGTCCCGCAGCAGAAACGTTGTCCACCATGGCCACTCCTCCCTGTACGCCACCCGTCAACGCTCTCCCCCATGAAACCACACCACCCGCAACTACGCTAGCCATTTTCGGACATCCAAGTAGAAGCCAAACCCGAGGATTCTATCTTTCGTCGTTTTCCCCGAGTGCTAGTTTTAGTTCGCGGACTACGAGGGTGGATTTTTGGTGTTCCACTACGTTCCAGGAGTGGGCTACCAGGGCGCCGGTGGCGCTGACGATAGGGGTGGCTTGGGGGTGGAAGGTGAGGCAGGTGTTGTCTTCTTCCAAGGTGAAGGGGCGGTTTTGTGCGCGGAGGGCGGAGATGGCGCGTTCCACGTCGCCGTCGAAGACTTTCGCGGTGTGGTAAAAACAGTCCTCGCCCAATTCGTAAAGAGTGGGGTCCAGAGTCACGGCGCGGTTTGCTTGGAGGATTTGATCGCGGTTCTTGTTGTTCAGCGAGCAGTAGTGCACACCCAGATGAAGTCCCTCGTCAAGGGCGTATTCCACCAGCGTGAGGCACGCTTCCTCGCTGCCGGCCACGGGCAGACCGCCCGCGTAGCCGTAGTTGTACAGCACGTCGAAAGGCGGGTTTGCAATGGTAAGGCCGCGGCGGGCGAACTCGTCCCAGTTGCGGAAGGGGTAGCAGAACTCCAGCAGGTTGATGCCACGCACGCCGCGCTCGTCCAGTTGGACAAGCAGGCGCTTCATGCGCTCGAGCGTGCCGGGCACCACGGGCATCTCCACCATGACGTCGGGTACGTAACGTCGCGCCAGGTCAATGGCAGCAAGCGCTTGTTTAACAGCGGCTTCACCCTCGTCCAGTTTCACGCTGAAACGCACTTCGCGCAGCCCCGCGCCTGCAGCGACAGCGCAAAATGCCTCGTCCAGGCCGATGCCCGACGTGTACAGACGCAAGTGCGCGTCGGGGGCCAGTTCGTGAGCCCGCCGGAAGAACGCGAGCGCTTCGTCGGGCGCGAGCAGGGGCTCTCCACCCGTCAGGCCCACGTGCGTGACAGCCGTCTCACGCACAAACGCTTCAAGGTCCTGCCGCCACGGGGTATCGTGGCGGCAGTGCTCTTCGAAATCGGCCTGGTTGGGGTTGAAGCAAAAGTAGCAGTCGCGCGTGCACCGCAAGTTGATGTAGAACGTGCGACTGCCACAATCGCCCACACACGCGGCACACGCGCTGGAAAGGAAACCTATCGACACGCTGGCGCCGCCATTCATGAAGCGCACGCCGCGTTCGCGCAGCCGTTTGCGCAGGGCGCGCACACGGTCGGCACCTTCGTTGCGTGGCGCAAAGGTGATACCCGTCGCCTCCAAGGCGCTCAGGTACTCGCGCTCGATGGCGTCGTATTCGGCCAACCATGCAGCCAGCGTTGGCCGCAGCGCGACTTCCTTTTGCGACACTTCAGGCCCTTTCCCGCTCATGTTTAGTGCGACGCCGACACCGGCCTCAGCGGCAGAAATTTCAGCCCCAGAAGCAGCAGCAGCGCGCCAAGTCCCACCACGCCCAGCATAACGCCAAACTCCAGCGGCGCGGGGAAATACACCATCGCCCCACCGGCACCCTGCAGCGCCGCGCCCGCATCCGTAAGGCCCGGGCCGGACGCAACGGCGGGCATATCCAAATTCGGAATCTGAAAACCGCCCACCAACAGCTGCACGCGCTTGCAGAAGATTCCCACAATGGCCAGCACCGCTGCAACCACAATAAGCCCATTGCGGCGCAGCGCCGGCATGAACGCCACCACCGCGGCAAACGCGCAGCCGATAATCTCAATCCAGAAGAACGGCGCCAGCGCACCCGTGGTCAGCATGGCCACGAGGTCGGCACCGGAGCCAGCCGGGAACGCTTCGGTCAGCAGGTCGCAGCCAAAGAAGTACAGGTCAACGCACACAAACGCGCCCAGCATCTTCACCATCTTCACGACGTTTTTCTGATCGAGTTCCAGATAGCCCGCGCGGCGCAGCGCAATGACCACCATCAGCACGAGCGCTGTGCCACACACGAGCGCGCTCGACACGAACCACGGGCCCAACAGCGCCGTGTGCCACATCTCGCGTCCCTGCTGCAGCCCGAAAATCCAAGCCGTCACGCTGTGCACGAGCACGGCGCACACCAGCGCGAACACGCTCACCACGCGCAGCGCCGTGTTCGATACCTTGCCCGCCTCGGCGCGCAGGGTGGCCCACAGATACACGATGGACAGAATAAGGTACACCGCCAGCACAATAATGTCCCACATGAGCGGCGATCCCAGGTTCGAATACGCGAACAGCTCCCACAGGCGCAACGGTTGTCCCAGGTCAACCACCACAAACCCAATGGCCAGCACGGTGCAGCAAATACTCGTCCACACCGCTACCTTCGAAATGCCGCCGAAACCTTCCATCCCAAACGCGCGCGGCACGCTCGAAATAATGAGGCCGCCGGCGGACAGGCCCACCAGGAACATAAACATGGTGATGTAAAGGCCCCAGGAATCGAGGTTGCGCATGTTGGTGTTCACCATGCCGGAGGTCAGCTGGAATACCCAAAGCGCAATACCAATTACGGTGACGACCGCCGCCACGCCGATGGCGATGTTCAGCCCCTTGCCCCCGAACCGCTTCGGGGTGGCAGGAGCGGGAGCGGCCGGAGCCGCGGTTGAGTCTCAGTCATGATGCTCCTCCCTTACACGAGGTAGTACACGGACGGCTTCGTGCCTTCGCTTGCCAGCAGCTGCTCGTACGAGCGCTCCTTGACCAGCCTCGACACCTCAGATTCCGGGTCGTCCAAGTCGCCGAAGTGGCGGGCGCGCGCCGGACACAGGTCCATGCAGGCCGGCACCTCGCCGCGGGCGAGCCGCTGATAGCAGAACGTACACTTCTCCACGACGTGCTTCTGGTGCGGAGCCGCGTCGGCATCGCCAATCGCGAAGTCTACCGAATAGGCGGGCTCTTCCCAGTTGAACGAGCGCACGCCAGTGTAGGGGCAGGCCGCCATGCACATGCGGCAGCCGATACACTTGTCGTAATCCTGACGCACCACGCCTGTCTCGGGGTCCTTGTACGTGGCGCCCACCGGGCACACCTTCGTGCAGGCGGGGTTCTCGCAATGCTGGCAACTCACGGTGACGTAGCGCATGGACACGTTCGGGAAGATGCCCGCCGGCGTGTCAATTTCGTCGCCGCCTTCGGTGAGCACGCGCGTCCACCAGTTGCCATCGGGCAGGTTGTTCGCCATCTTGCACGCCATTGAACAGGCATTACAGCCTATACAGCGCTTCGTGTCGATGACCATTCCATAGCGGGCCATCAGCGCTCACCCCCTTCATACTTCTCGACTTCGCAGAGGAAATCGTAGAAAGCGCTGTTGGAACAGAAATCGTTCATGACCACGTTCGTGAGGTCCTGCGTGTGGCCCTCGACGAACTGGTCGGCCTGGAACCCGTGCGGAATGGACACAACGCCCGGCTTGATACCCTCGGTGACCAGCACCTTCAGCACTGCGTAGCCGTGATCGTTGTACACGCGCACTAAATCGCCCTGCTTGATGCCGCGCGCCTCCGCGTCGGCCGTATTCACCTTCAGCAGTGGCTCCGGCTCCAGCTCGCGCAGCCACGGCGTGTACGCGCACTGCGAGTGCACGTGGTACTTGTGGTGCTGGCTGCAGCCCATGAGCGGGTACTTCTCGCGCAGCGGGTTGTCCCAGTAGGCCTCGTTCGCGTTCTCGTAGTACGGAATGCGCTCGTAGTCGGCCACTTTTTGGCCAAAGTTGTTGCGCGGCACCGGCTTTTCGAGGTAGTACTGCAAACGCTGCGTGGCCGCGGCCTTAAACGTGTCGACCTTCGATGCCTCGGTGAAGGCAAAGTTGCGGCCGAGTTTGTTGTCGGCGAACGCGTCGTAGCCGCCGCCAGCTGCAAGATTCACCTCGGTGTCTAACACCAGGTGCAAAAGTTCCTCGTCGGACTGGGCGAAAATCTTTTCCATGCCCAGCTTGCCCGCCACCGCGCGCAGAATGTCCAGGTCGGTCTTCGACTCGTAGAGCGGGTCGATGGCCTTGTGGTAGAACGTGGGATACGGCGTGGAGCAGATGGGGTCGAAGTCCTCGGTTTCGTAGGCGTGCGGCACGGGCAGCACGATGTCGGCCCACTGGGCCGTGTCGGTCATGCTGGTGTCGGCGCACACGACGAAGTCCACCTTTTTCACGGCCTCGATGAGTTCCTGGCGGCCGGATTCGCACGACAGCACATTGCCGTTGCAGCACCAGAGCACGCGGATGGTCAGGTCTTTCTGCCCCCACTTCCCCGTTTCCATAATTTGGGGAAGATACATACCCGTGATGTTGTCGCCCGGCAGGCCCATGAAGTACGCCTTCATGTTCACCGGGTACATGCCGCACGTGCCGCGCGTCATCATGGCGCCAGGCTTGCCTGCGTTGCCGGTGAGCGCCGCGATGAACGCAAGGTTTTTGAAGTTGTGGTGCGAGTTCACGTGATGGCCTAGGCCCTGGAACGTGAGCACGGCCACGGGACCCTCGGTGGCGTAGATGCGCGCGAGTTCCTCGATGGTTTCGGCGGGCAGATCGCAGATGTCGGCGGCTTTGGCCACCGTGTAGTCCTTGATGCTGTCCTTCACCTTCTGATACACGGTTTGTACCTTGTGACCAGCCGCTTCATAGAATCCTTCAAGCGCGGGGTCGGCCGCTGTGGCGCCGGGTGCCGGCGCGTTCGACGCGGCGTCCCACACCACGATGGGGTCGATCACCGTGGGCTGGCCAGTTTGCGGGTTGAGGGGGCCCTGCGTGGCGGGCGTACCCATGTCGCTTAGGCGCAGATAGGTGCCGTCTTCTTTAATAAGGAAGGGCGAGACGGTCTTTTGCTTCATGAACGCTTCGTCCACCAGATTGTTGTCGATGATCCAATTCGCCATGGCCAGCATGAGCGCGCCGTCGGTGCCAGGGCGAATGGGCACGTACAGATCCGAGTGCATGGCCGAGGCCGTGAACTGCGGGTCTATGGTGATGAGTTTCGCGCCCTTTTCGCGCGCCTCGCACACGAACTGCCAGTCGTGCACGTACGCCTCGGCGGGATTGCCGCCCCAGGCCATGATGGTTTTGGCGTTGACGATGTCGGTGGAATCGTTGCCGCTCACGCCTAAGAGCGTGGACTGCTCATAGATTTGCGCCTGGTCAGCGCCGGCACCCAGAATGGTTGCGCCCAGCGCCGTGATGAAGCGGCCATAGCCCACGGACATGTAGCCAGCCATGGCGCCGTTGAGCACGCCGTATGAGCCGTACGAGGACCACACGCCGATGGACGACCCGCCGTATTCCTGCATGGCCGCGCCAATTTTGGCCGCGATGGTGTCGATGGCTTCATCCCAACCGATGCGTTCCCACTCACCCGCGCCGCGCTCGCCGACGCGCTTCAGCGGGTACTTCAGGCGGTCGGGATCGTAGATGCGCTGGGGCTGCGTGTAGCCCTTCACGCAGAAGCGGCGACGCACGTTGTCTTCGCCGGGCAATTCGCTGGCGGCGACGCGCACCACCTTGCCTTCGCGCACAACCACCTGCGTGGGGCATTTGCTGCCACAGTTACCGCGGCACGAGCTGCGAAACACCTGTTCACCCTCGGTTGCTGCCGCGCCCTCGGCGTGCGCCTGCGCGGGTGCGAGCCCGCTTAAGGCTGCTCCCGTTCCAGCGACAGCCGCGACGCCGGCAACGGCGCCGGTGGTCTTCAGGAAGCTCCTGCGCGTGAGCCCCGCGTGTGGGCTCTTCGTTTCCGACATGTCTCCTCCTCCATTCTTGCTGCAGAATGCCGTGGGGCTTTCCGGATGAAGGCGAGCGTTTCGCGAACGGCGTTCCCCTTCGGCCGCAGCGCGCCATGACGGCGCGGTCGCGTTTCCGAGATGTCCCCTCATATCAGAAAATCGGCCGATTCCCTCTGTGTCCTAGTCTGCCATACGTCACTATGATTATCAATATAGAACTATGACAGAGTATGACAAGGAATTATTCTATTTTTGGATAATGAAGGGATGAGGGGATGTAACAACAGTTCTTTACCGGGTATTCCGTAGGGCAAGGGTTCTACCCTTGCCGCTTAGCATTGATCAACCTACCAGGTAAAACGTGGTTGTCGGCAAGGGCAGAGCCCTTGCCCTACAGTCAACCTGGTAGGTTGGGGTTTTTGTCGCAGCCCCCTCCCCGCAGGTGGCGATGGCGCGGCGCAGGTCGTTGACAGGTGGGGGCTTTTGTCACAGCCCCCTCCCAAAGATTAGTTTTTCGCTTCTGCGGCGGTGAGTAGTTCTTGTGCGTGGGCGAGTGAGGTTTCGGTGGCGTCGCCGGACAGCATGCGGGCGATTTCGGCCGGGCGTTCGTCGCGCGTGAGTTGGCGCAGGTGTGTTTCGGGCATACCGCCCTCCCCTTCGGCCTTGCGCACCACGTAGTGGGCCTGGCCGCGAACGGCCACCTGAGCAAGGTGCGTAACCACTATCACCTGGTGCGTGTGCGCGAGGTCTGCCAGCACGTCTGCCAGCGCCACGGCGGTGGAGCCGCCCACGCCGGCGTCCACCTCGTCAAACACCAGCGTGTCGACATCGTCCACCTCGCCCAGCACCACCTTGATGGCCAGCATAACGCGGCTCACCTCACCACCCGAGGCAATGCGCGCGAGCGGACGCGCCTGCATACCCGCGCCGGGACGGAACAGGAACTCAACGGCCTGCGAGCCCGCGCGCGTCCACTGCGCGCGCTCAATCGGCTGCAGGTCACAGACGAGTTCGGCACCGCCCATCTCCAGGCGCGCCATCTGCGCAGTGACGGCAGCAGCAAACCGGGGAGCTGCTTCGGCGCGCGCGTCCGCCAAAGCGCTAGCAGCGTCAACGAGCGCGGCTTCCGCCTGGTCAACGGCGTGCTGAGCCACGCGTTCGCGCTCCGCCGCGTCATCCACCAACGACACAAGGTCGGCCGCTTCGGCACGCTTTGCCAGTACGTCTTCCATACGCGGACCATACGCGCGCAGAAGACCTTGCAGGGCCGCCATACGCTCCTGCTGCTGAGCAAGGGTTTCGGGGTCGAACTCCACGCCGTCGCGATAATCGCGCGCCTCGCGCGCCACGTCTTCCAGCACATAACCGGCCTCACGCAGGGAGTTCGCCAATTCGCCGAGCGCGCCGTCGAAGCGCGCCGCGCCGTCGAGCGCCGCCACGGCCGCGTTCAGGTTGTCGATTGCACCTTCTTCGCCCGCCAGCGCCTCGTGCGCGGTGTTTACCGCAACGGCCAGCGCCTCAGCGTGCTCCACGCGCGCCAGGTCAGCGGCCAGTTCGTCATATTCGCCCTCGCGCGGGTCAACCGCGTCGATGCGCGAAAGCGTGAAGCGTGCCTCGTCGAGTTTGGCCGAGGAAGCCTCCCCCGCCTCGCGGACGCGCGCGAGTTCAGCCGCTGCGGCCGTGGCGGCAACAAACGCCTGCTCGTAGGTGGTATGCGCGGTTGCCACCGCTTCGCCCGCCCAGGCGTCAAGCATGCGTACGTGCACGGTGGATCGCATGAGCTGTTGATGTTCGTGTTGACCGCAGAGGTCGATGGCGGGGGCGACAAGGCGCGCGAGTTCGCCCACACTAGCCATGTGTCCGTTCGCCGTCACGCGCGAGCGCCCATCGGCCGTCACGCGGCGCGTCACCACCAGTTCGTCTGCAGCCTCGTCGGCCGCGGCCTCCCCTTCGGCGCCCTCTTCCGCAGGAACCGCCACACCGAAGAAGCGGCCCGATACCGCCAGTGCTTCCTCGCCGTCGCGGACGGCACTTTTGTCGGCACGCTCGCCCATGAGCAGCTTCAATGCCGAGAGCAGCGCCGTTTTACCCGCGCCGGTTTCGCCCGTAAGCACCGTGAGTCCTCGCGCCGGCTGAAGCGCCGCCTCGCGGATCAACGCGAGGTTCTCAACCTGAATCTCATCGATCATCGCGCACCTCTTGCGTCATCATCTTCCAGGATCACCCAGTATACCAGCGCCACTCCGCTCCGAGCGCATGCGATTCTCAAGGCGCAAGAACGCCATTTTTCGCGTGAAGCGTCCGCACCGCTTCACGCGCGCTAAACGCATGCTACAATCTATGATTAAAAGGCATAGGTTATACATTTCGGACAGGGGAAACTATGATTTCCTACGAGCCACTGTGGCGCACCATGAAACTTCGCGAAGCTACAACGTATACGCTCCAGGTCAAGGGTGGCATAAGCAGTTCAACCATCAGGCGTATCAAAGCCGGCGATTCCCTATCAACGCATTCAATAGATGCGCTCTGTCGCATCCTTCACTGCCGTGTGCAAGATGTCATTGAATACAAGGAAGACCCACCCGAGCCGCCCGGGCCAGACACCTAAGCATAAACCCACAATTGCGCACACACTGTGTGCGCAATTGGTCTAGTCAGAATGAACAACCCGACTCACCAGGCAATTCTGCCGTCAACGCACTGTGTGCACAATTGGATTAGCCATGAAATTTAGTGCACAGTGCGTGAATGGAGGATATGTCTTTTACTCCTCCTCCGCGCTTGAAAAACGAACTTATGTTTGCTATAATATCTTTCATTATTACTGGTTCGACACTTTCATGATACGTTCCTAAGTGTCAGGCTGGGTTGTGTCCCTAACTTCGCGCGCTGCAGCGGAGGACAGCCGCTTCTGGAAAGGAGGCTGTCATGGGACAGCTTTACGATCCGGCTTCCGACGAGGCCATCTATCAGTCCGTTCGTTCCACCCTTGAATCGGCACGTGCAAAAGCCGCAGTCGCAGTGAATGACGCGATGGTTTCGGCATACTGGGAGATCGGGCGACAAATCACCGAAGCGCAGGGAGAGCGCGCTGAATATGGTAAGCATCTTATGGAGTACCTGTCCGAACGACTAACAAAAGAGTTCGGAAAAGGATTTACAATACGAAACCTCCAGGCAATGAGGCAGTTTTTTCTCGCATTTCCAATTGTGAACACACTGTGTTCACAATTGAGTTGGTCGCATTACCGTCTGCTTATCCGGATAGAAGATCGGGAGCGACGCGAATTCTATGCACACGCTGCCGTTGAAGATCATTGGAGCGTTCGACAACTTGACCGGCAAATACACTCATCTTACTACGAACGACTCCTCGCTACGCATGAAGACCACCGCGAGGTTGTCCGTAAAGAAATTCAAAAAGTCGAACCAGTAACGAAAGCAGACGATATCCTTAAAGACCCTTATGTGCTTGACTTTCTTGATTTATCCGGCTCCGCTTTTCTGGAGGCCGATCTTGAACAAGCACTGATGGACAAACTCCAAGAGTTTCTGCTTGAACTTGGTAAGGGTTTCGCTTTCGTCGCTCGCCAATATCGCATTACCACAGCAAGCGACAGCCACTATTATATTGACCTCGTGTTTTATCACTGCATTCTCAAGTGCTACATTCTCATCGACCTCAAGACAGGAAAGCTTACGCCACAAGATGTCGGTCAAATGGATTTTTATGTGCGATTATTCGATGATCAATGCACCCAACCTAATGACAGCCCCACCATCGGCATCATTCTTTGCGCTGATCGCGATGAAACTGTAGCACACTACTCAGCTTTAGCCGAGGACAAGGGGATATTCGCATCCCGCTATCTCACCTATCTGCCTACCGAAGAGGAACTCGCCCAAGTCCTCGAAACCACCTACACACTTGCAAGCGGTGAAGCGGAATAAAAAATTATTGCGCCTAATGCCATTGAGCGGGCGTTTTTACTCAAAACACCCGCTCTAAATCTAGCAGTTCGGCGCTTATGCGCAGTAGGCTTTGATGGTGTCGCGGAGGAATTCGGTGGCGCCGGGGGCGATGGCTTCGTAGTAGGACTTGAAGCGCTCGTCGGCCACGTAGCCTTCGGCCAGCGCAGCATGCGCCTCCTTGGAGTACGTGCCGTCAGCCCAGAACTTGCAGAGCCACTGGCGGTGCAGGTCGGCGGCGCGCCAGGCGTGCTCGCATGAAGGGTTGCCCTTCGCCATGGCTGCCAGAAGTGCCTCGCGCATCTGCTCTTCCAACTCCTGCGTGCGGGCGTACTGATCCTCGCTCATACCCATCACCTTTGCGTTGCTTGCGTCGGCCGCAGCATCACCCCAGCGCTCGCGCACCTCGGCACCATACTTCTTCTCGTTCTCGTCTACGAGGCCTTTCTTGAACGCCTCGAACTTTTCGCGGTCTTCCATAGCCGCGCCTCCTTCCACATGGGCGAGCGTTTTTTCCACGCTCGCAATCAAACTTTCCAAACGCTGCGCACGGCGGCGCAGTTCGCGCAGGTGGCCCGCCAGCGCGTCGCGAGCATTAAACGAAGGATCGTCCAACAACCGCGCAATGTCTGCAAGCGGCAGGTCGGCCTCACGATACAGCAGCACCTGCTGCAAGCGGTCAACCTCAGCTTGCCCGTAGCGCCGATACCCGTTCGCCGCGCGCTGCGCCCGCACAAGCCCCAGCTCATCGTAGTGATGCAGCGCCCGCACCGTACAGCCCGAAAGCTCGGCCAACTCATGCACCGCGTAGGTTCGTTCCTTCGTCATACCCGCTTCCTTCCCGACGTCGTGACGACAGCATACGCCCTCACGTAACGTGAGGGTCAAGCAGAAAATCAAAAATTCGCGCGAAATGTTTCACGTGAAACACTTGTACGAAAAAGTGCTGAGCTTCTGTCTGACTGAGGGAGCTATCGCATGCGCCCGAGGCGCAGCTTCAGTACGTCCTTGGGACAGGTGTCGGCGCAGGCGGCACATTGGATGCACTCGGCATCGGCGATAGCGCCATCGCACAAGAGTTCCTCCACCGGCAGGCTCATGGGGCAGGCGCGTTCGCATTTGCCGCAGTGTATGCAACGGTCTGATTCGGCCGCGATGTGCAGCTGTGGTATGCGGAGCACGCGGCCAAGCTTGCCGCCCAGCACCATAAAGGGAGCCATCCAGCAGATGCAGTGACACATGGCCCGGCGCCCCAAAATCAGGTTCGGGATGAAGAACAGCGCTACTATGCCCAGATAGATACCCAATCCCATAAGGTTCGCCACCGACATGCCAGCCGTTGTGTGGTAGAGGGGGTCGACGATAGAGAAACCACCGGCAAGCCATGCGCCTGCAATAATGGTGAGCACCCAGGGTACCCAGATCACGTACTTAATGCGCGTGCGCCACCCAAGTTTTGCCGGCTTGCCCGCAACATCGGCCTCGATTTCCTGCAGGCCGCCAGCCGCACAGAGCCATCCGCAGAACGCGCGGCGTGCTACCAGCGAAACCAGGAATTGCAGCGTGAACACAAGTAGACACCCAGCAACAACGCCCTCAAACGCACCTGAAATGGCGAGCACCGGCGAGAAATAGAAAATAGTTACCGGGAATTGCAAGAACGACACGAGTAGCACAAGCCGCCGCGCGCGTTGCCGCGTGGTTCCCGCCTTCCGGGCGCTCATGATTGCACCGCGCAGACAAAGGCACGAAACGCCGCGTCCATGCGCTCAGCCAACTCTTCGTCGGTGAAGTGCGAGCCGCAGGCTATCATGGCCGCCATGCCGTGTGTGTAGACGATCATGTTCAGGTACAGCTCACGCGCCGCCTCGGGCGAAAGGTGCCCCAGGTCCTCGATGCATTCTTGCACACCGTCAATGGCTACGCTTTCGTACACCTCCGCGAAACCCGTTGCCTCCATGTGTGGCGACAGATACAGGAAGTGAAACAGGTTGCGCTCCGTCCGCGCGAGACGCAGATGCGAGAGGCCGTTCGACTCGAAGGGATTCTTGCCGTCGCACTCGTGCTCGCGATTGTAGGCAGCCACCCAGGCGCGTGCATGATTGTAGAGCTGCCGCACGAGTTCGCGCATATCGCCGAACTGGCTGTAGATAGGCTGCACGGAGCAGCCCGCGCGCTCAGCCACCGTACGCGCGCTTAACGCCGCTTCCCCCTGTTCACGCACTATGGCAAGCGCCGCATCAAGCACGGCCTCTCGCGACACCTTCTGCTCGGGCATAGCTCCTCCTTGTATATTACACTCGTTATATTACGACTGTAATATACAAGGTATCGAGAGCACGGTCAAGATGGTTACGCAGGCTGGTTCGCTGCCATGAAAGATTTGAGTTCTTGTTTGCGGGCGGGGTCGAGTTCTTTTTTGGGGATGCCTTGCACGGCGCCCTCAAGCGCGTAGAGCATGTGCAGACACACGCCGGGGTCGATGGTTTGCACTTTGAGCCAGGCTTGCTCAGCGCCCAGTGCGATAAGTTCCTCGGCAGTGGTGATGCCCACTTCGGTGAGCTGCTGTTCGGCATGTGCGCCGATGTTGGGAAGATCGCTGAGCTTTGTCATAGGGTGGCCTCCACTTCGGCGCGCAAGCGCGCAAGGTCGTCATCGTTCGGATGGGTAAGAGCCTCGTCGAAATTCTCAATGAGCTGGGCCATGCGCGCAGCCTGTGCGGGGTTCGCTTCGGCCTGTTGCTCGTAGCGTTCGCGTACGCTCATAGGCATGCGTCCTTGACACATGAACACCCCTATCACATGTGCCGTACTGGGTAGATGTACCAGCACGCGCGCACCGACACCGGCAAAATACGTCGCGTCCGCACCGAAGCCCGCGGTGCCGAACAGGAACACTTCCTTGTTATCGAGCGAGGCCAGCACCTCAGCCATCTCGTCAGTGCAATCGCCACGGTTCGTCCAAAAACCAGCGTACACCCGCTCCGCTTCCGCAAGCACTGCAGGATCCACCTCGCCGACACGTCCGTATGCGAGCCGCCCTTCCTCCGGCAGCGCGTCAGCCACGGCTCGTGCAAGTTCCTCAGTATTGCCCGTCCTGCTGTCATACACAATGGCGTAGGTCATACCCCAGTCCTTTCTCGCTTCGCTTCGTTATACGCCGCAGTGCGCACACGGTCAACTCCGCAGGTGAGAATGCTATACTTGCGGCACATGCGACAAGGCGAAGGGAGCACACACTAATGCGAGCGGTTATTCAGCGAGTTGCGCGGGCGCAGGTGGATATCGAGGGGGAAACGGTTGGCTCCATTGGACGGGGGCTTGTTATTTTGTTGGGTGTGGGGCACAACGACACTGAAGCCGAGGTCGAGCGCCTTTGGAGCAAAATTTCCCGGCTACGTATCTTCGAAGATGCCGATGGTAAGACAAACCTCTCACTAGCCGATGTCGCCGGTGAGGTGCTTGTCGTGTCGCAGTTTACCCTGTTCGCCGACTGCAAGAAGGGCAATCGTCCCTCGTTCACCGAGGCCGGTGCTCCCGACGAGGCCAACCGTCTTTATGAATGCTTCATCGAACGCGCCCGCCGCGATGTACCCCGCGTGGAAACGGGCCGCTTCGGCGCGTACATGGACGTGAGCCTGGTAAACGACGGCCCCTTCACCCTCTGGCTGGACACCGACACGCTCTAAACCTACAGAAGCGCCTGTTCCCACTCGGGTTCCTTGAAGCCCACCAGCACAAAGTCCTCGCCCACCACGATGGGACGCTTCACCAGCATGCCGTTCTCCGCGAGCAGCGCGTACGCTTCGCTGTCGGCCATGCCGGCATCCAGCAGCGCCTTCACGTTGCGCTCGCGGTAGAGCATACCACTCGTGTTAAAGAACCGCCGCAGCGGCAACCCGCTCTTCGCATGCCATGCGGCCAGCTCTTCGGCCGTTGGGTTATCCTCCACAATGTGGCGATCTGTATAACTCACCCCCTGCGCATCAAGCCACGCCTTCGCCTTCTTGCACGTCGAACACTTCGGATACTCCACAAACAGCAGACCCATTGCAGCCCTTTCTCTCACCGACAACCATACCCCTCACCGAAAAAGTGTGACTATCGCTTACCAATCCATGATGTCGTAAACAATCCCTTGCTCCTTCTCCAAGCGCTCAAAGAAGTCTGCCGGCGAACACCAGGCAACATTCGCAAGCTTGAACCCCTTTTTGTCGCGCGTCAGGAGATAGTCTGCCTTCACCTTATCGGCGCAGCGTGCCACCAGACAATCCTCAAAGTCAGGCCATTTTGATTTCGCCGACTCGACGATGTCCTCTTTATCAACACTACACACATTAAGATACGTCAGGTTATCTAAAAATATGTCCTGAATAGTCTCACTGGTAAACTCGTCCTCTCCCCTCATCAGGTAGAACACATCAGTGAAAGACTTCGCGGAAACCCACAGTTCAGCCTCATTGAAAAGCGCCATGCCCTTGAGCGCATACGCTTCCTTAACAAACTCTTCGCGACAGGCGAACAGGTCGAGCATGATGTTGGTATCAAGCAAAAGACGCATGCTCATCCTCCTTAGTTAGTCGAAATATTCCGGATAGCGCTCACGCATGGCTTCTTCGCGCAATTCATCGAACGACTTGCCATTCCACGATGACGGAGCTTTCAATGTCGTACGATCGATAAAAGCTTTGATCTGCGCTTTTTTCTCAGGCGAGAGATTTCGATGGCGATCCGCCATTTCTTCAAGCGGGGGAGCAACCGTCGGAAGTTCTTCGTAATCCAGCACATAGCGATACGCCGCATTGATCAATTCGGTAGGAGACGAGCCAATTCTTTTCAGAATTGCATTGCCTTGCTCTTTGATCTCGGTTGGCACGCGAGCTGTGACAATGGCATCGACACGAGAAGTCCTTGACGACATGGTGCGCACCTCCTTCTGCAAAACAGCTTCCATACAAGCCTCCTTTTCCACACGTTTTACTATAGCGTAATACGGTATTACATTCAATAGTTCGAACGTGTGTTCTCAAAAAATTCTTCAGAAGGTGCTTGACCGCTGTGTATCTACTGATTATAGTGTGCATATTGGGTATATACACCTAGCACACGCAAAGGTGCCCACCCGAGCCGGAGAATGCGGGGAACGTGCCCGCGGACTCCGAGGTGCGAAGCGGGACGCCGCGACGCACCACCGGGCGCGCCGGGACGCCGGAGCGCTCACGAAGAACGGAAAGGGAGCACGTTGGACATCATCATTTCGAACGCGAGCGACAAACCCATCTACGAGCAAATTGTCTCGCAGATGAAGGGCCTCATCCTCGCAGGCGAACTGGACGAAGGGCAGCAGTTGCCCTCCATCCGCGCCCTGGCCAGCGACTTGCGCATCAGTGTTATCACCACGAAGCGCGCGTACGCCGAGCTGGAGGCGCAGGGCTTCGTCGAAACGGTGCAGGGCAAAGGCAGTTTCGTGGCCGGCGGCAACAAAGAGCTGCTGCGCGAAGAACACCTCCGCACCATCGAAGACCTGCTCGCCCGCGCCGTACACGAAGCCCGCACCGCGAACGTGACCACCAACGAGCTCCACGACATGTTGAACCTCATCGCAGAAAGTGACGACTGATGAACGCCTCGTACAACCCAAACGACCTCCTTTGCATCCGCAGCCTATCGAAGCACTATGACGGCTTCGACCTGGTCAACGTCGACCTCACGGTACCCGCTGGCAGCGTCGTCGGCTTCGTCGGCTCCAACGGTGCCGGCAAAACCACCACCATCAAGTCCGTGCTGGGCCTCGTCTTCCCGGACGCGGGCTCCATCGAACTCTTCGGCCAAAACGTGGGCGAACACGCCAGCGCAAAAGCCGTCAAGCAGGTGAAACAGCGTGTCGGCGTGGTGTTCGACACGTGCTCGTTCCCCGAGGAAATGACCGTGGAAGCCGTGGGCAAACTCATGTCCTACAGCTACGACGCGTGGAACCCCACCGACTTCGAGCAGCGCCTGACCCAGTTCGGCCTGCCGAAGAACAAGCTGGTGAAGGACCTCTCGCGCGGCATGAGCATGAAGCTGTCGCTGGCAGCCGCACTCGCGCACGACCCCGACCTGCTCATCCTCGACGAAGCCACGGCGGGCCTCGACCCGCTCGCGCGCGACGAGGCGCTCGACCACCTGCGCGACTACATGCGCGACGGCCGCCGCGGCATCCTCATGTCGAGCCACATCACCAGCGACCTCGAAAAAATCGCCGACTACATCATATGCATCGACGAAGGCCGCATCGTGTTCGCCATCGAGAAGGACGCCATCACCGACCTCGCGGGCGTCGCGCACTGCCGCGCAGCCGAATTTGAACACATCGCCACCAGCGGTTTCTTCGCGCCGGGCGAACTGCGCAGCATCCGCCACCCCTACGGCATTGACGTGCTCGCGCCCGACCGCTTCGCCTTCGCCGAGAACTTCCCGCGCATCGCGCTCGACAAAGCCGACATCGACTCTTACATGGGCCTTATGCTGAAAGGAGACGTCCAGTGAAAGCCATGTTCATGTCCGACCTCCAGGTCGCTAAGAAATACCTGATCCAGCAGCTTATTGTGGCCCTGCTCGTGGGTTGCATCATCGGATTTACCACCGAAAGCCTTTACCTTATTGTGCCCATGCTCACCGTAGTCATCCCGTTCTCGCTCGCTTTCACCATCATCGCGTACGACGAGCGCGGCGACTGGCAGCAGTTCCGCCTGGCGCTTCCCCTGTCGCGCGCCGACGTTATCGCAGGTCGCTATGCCAGCATCGCGGCGCTCGTACTGATTGGTGCCGCCATCGGCCTCGTGCTCACGGGACTCATTGTTGTGGGAGGCCAATCAGCGCTCGACGGAATGGTGCCACCTACGCTTTTCGAAGAACTGTCGTGGCAAGGCATCGCACTGGCCACCGCGCTTGGCATCGCCATCATCCTGTTCATGCTGTCGGTAACGTTGCCGCTGGTGTCGCGCTTCGGCATGACGAAAGCCGTGCGCTACCTGCCGCTGGCCATGGTGCTCATTGCCCTGTTCGTGTTCGCAAGCGGTCAGGAATTCCAACTGCCGCCGTTCGTGGTTGACTTCATCTACTGGGCAAGCACGCCCACCGGCACCGTCGTTGTCGCAGCAGCCATCGTGGGCGTAGCCGTCATCATCTACCTGCTGTCAACCCTGCTGTCCATCAAGCTCTACGCGAAGCGCGAGCTATAAACCACTAAGCGCAAGGAGCGCCCTGTGAAAACCATGCTGCAATTCGATTTCCTCATTTTGAAGAAATCGCTGATAAAGAACGTGGTCCTCTGGGCGCTCTACGCGACTGGCGTCTGCTTGGTGGCAGGAGGCGTACCCCTCATCATCCTGCTTGTGGGCTTCCCGATGTCGCACATGGTACTTATGCCAATGCTGATGCGCGACCAAAACCGCACCTGGTTCGCGTTTCGCCAAGCGTTGCCATTCTCTCGCGCGGACGTGGTGGCGGGGCGCTACGCAAGTGTCGCCCTCGTCGCACTCGGATGCATGGCAACCGGGATGCTGTCCTACGTCCTTGCGTGCACCCTCGGCCCCCTCATACCGGGCCTTTCCCTCTTAGGGCACTTCTCCTTCGACTTCAACACGCCCGTAGCAGTGGCAATGGTGGGCGCCACGCTCACGCTTACCCTGATCATGTACGCACTGGTGTTGCCATTCATGCTGGCGGGAACCTATCGGAAAGCCGCCACCTACATTCCCTTCGCCTTCATGCTTGCAATCTTCGCTGGTATCTTCTCGCTGAGTACGGTCGATTACACTGCACTTCTGCCAATCATCAGCATAATTAGCAGCGCCGCCCAGTCAACGGGCGGCGCATGTGCCGTAGCGGGATGTTTTGTGGCGGCCTCCTGCGCGTTTTACCTCGCATCGGAGCGCGTGGCAGCACGCGCCTACCAAACGCGCGATCTCTAACACAACGAAAGCGCGCGGCCACGAATGCGCGAATACGCGCGGCCCCTACGCCATGGCCACCAGGTCGGCCAACGTCACGCCATCCACGTAGTCCTCAATGGCTTTGTCCAAACCGCGCCAGAAGTTGATGGCCACGCATTCGTCGCGGCGCGGACACGCATCCGCCCCATCTTCCAGGCACGACACGGGCGCACAACTTCCCTCCGTGGCACGCAGAATGTCGCCCGCCAAAATGTCCTCAGCCGGGCGAGCCAGCAGATAGCCGCCGCACACGCCGCGAATGCTCTTCAGCACGCCGGCCTTCACCAATGCGCCGCCCAGCTGCTCCAAATACTTTACCGACAAATTCTCGCGCTCGGCAGCTTGGCGCATGGTGACCGGAGATCCGTCCTGCTCCCGGCTGGCGATATCGATCATGAGCCGCAAGGCGTAGCGCCCCTTCGTCGAAATCATCATAGTCTCATCGCTCCTCACCGCTCGTCATGGTTGCGCCCTTCACGCAACACGGAGAACTTGCCGCGACACCTTGGTGCCGCTTGCTAAGCTAAGTATAGCGTAAGGGTAGTATATCCGGCACGGTAATCCTTGCGAGAATGTAAGACGCGAGCAAGCAGCAAGTAAGGTTGCCTTAAGACGCGCGCGGTATCGTAAGAATATGCCAAAAACAATGGCTCTGAACAGCAGAAACGCACGGAAGAAAAGAGGCACGTATGGCGCGCAGCAAAGCCCACGCATCCACCGGAGCGTCTGTTTTGACGTTCATCGGGCGCGTTTTGGTGGTTGTGCTGGTTCTGATAGCGCTGGTGATCACCTATTTCATGGCGCGCGGCTTCCACCAGTACCGCGAGGCGCTCGACGGCCTACCGCTCTCCGAAATGCAGCAGCGCATAGAAAACAGCCAGGATTTCACGCCGATTGAAACCCTCCCCGACCTGTATGTACAGGCCGTCGTCGCCGTGGAGGACCACCGCTTTTATATGCACTTCGGGTTCGACCCGCTGGCCACATTGCGCGCGCTCGCAAACGACGTGAGGGCCGGTGCCATTGTGGAAGGCGGCAGCACCATCACCCAGCAGCTGGCGAAAAACGAATACTTCACTCAGGAGCAAACCATCGAGCGCAAGATAGCTGAGGTGTTCATGGCCGTAACACTAGAGCAGCGCTTCTCAAAAAGTGAAATTTTGGAGATGTACGTGAACTCCATCTATTTTGGCGACGGCTACGAAGGAATTGGCCAGGCCAGCAGGGGGTATTACCACATCAGCCCGTCAGAGCTGAGCGCCAGCCAGTGCACGCTTTTAGCCGGCGTACCGAATGCCCCCAGCGCGTACTCGCCCACCGAGCACCCCGAGCTTGCCCAGCAACGCCAACACCAGGTGCTCAAACGCCTGGTGGCCTGCGATTATCTGAGCGAATCGGAAGCGGTGCGCATAGCGTTGCAGCCCGCGGCCTAGATTTGTCAGATGCGCCGCCAGTTTGTTAGGATGTTTGCATGATGCGAACATTCAAGAGAACCTGCTGGGCGCTTGGTGCCCTTGTTGTTGCGGCCGCGTGCTGCGCCGCCATCGCTTTGGCTGGGTGCGGGGGTGCCCCGGCGGCGGATGCGCCGGAGGCGTACGTGAGCCCGTATGACTGGACGAAGCTTGAGCGCACCGACGACAGGCTGGTGTATCAGGACGGCGAGAAGCGCTCTCAGCTGGGCGTGGACGTGTCGAGCCACCAGGGTGCGATAGACTGGCAGGCCGTTGCCGCCGACGGCGTCGACTTCGCGTTCGTGCGCGCTGGCAACCGCGGCTACACCGAAGGCGGCCTGTTCGTGGACGAGCGCTTTGCGGAAAACGTCGACGGTGCTTCCGCGGCGGGGCTTGACGTGGGCGTGTACTTCTTCTCGCAAGCCATCACGGCGGAAGAGGCGCGCGAAGAGGCTGACCTCGTGCTGAAAGCCCTGGCCGGGCGCTTTGTGGCGCTGCCCGTGGTGTTCGACCACGAGCCCGTGCCCGATGCGGCCGGGCGCGCGAATAACCTCAGCCGCGATACGCTGACCGCCTGCGCGCTCGCGTTCTGTGAGCGGCTTGAGGCGGCCGGCTACGACACCATGATCTACGGCAACAAAGGCGACATGGCCCGCTACAACCGCGAAGCCCTCGGCACCCGCCCTGTCTGGTTCGCCGAATACGACGCCCAAAAACCCAGCGCCCAATTCGACTTCGCCATCTGGCAATACACCAACGCCGGCACCATATCCGGCATCCCCACCCCTGTTGACCTGAACCTGCTTCTGCCCGAGGTAGAGTAAGCGCACCCAGAAACCACACAGGCGCGCCCGTGATGGAAAAGCGCGCCTGCGGGTTGTGCGGCGGGGAGACATACCCCAACCGGTATCGTTTTCGCGCTTCACGCCCGCCCTCGTGCATGCAAAGTGCGGTTTTTGGAACAGTTTGGGGCAGATTGCTGCGAGAAAAGGTCGATTTGATGCTCCGCGGACGACACTTGGTGCTTTCCGGAAGAGGTATATATCAGGGATAGGCACATTCCCTGCGACATTACTGATGGCATCTACCCACCGAGATTCAACCCGGTCCCATCTGGCAGAAACCGTGCTTATGACAGGGGGTGAAGGGACCCTAAAGCCGTCGCCCTTTGATGAAAGGTGGGTTGTCGGGAGGTGATTCACGAAGAGCCTTCTCCGTCGCAGAATTCAACAATGACCTGCGTTTTCGCGCTTACGCGCGAACGGGGCTGTAACAAAAGTCCCCTACAGTGGTTGTCCCACTAGTCAGACGTCGCCTACCAGTCAGTCAGCCCGCGTCGTGGAGATAGGGCGTTGGGAGATTCGTGGCGTAATCAGTAGCGCGTAAGCGCGTCACACTTTTCCCCACAAAAAAAGGGGCGCTTGCGCGCCCCTCAACTTGCTGGCTCTTTCTTACTTCAAGTAATCAATGTGCGAATAGCCCGTGGTGTCGCCGAACTTTACTTTGTACCAGTCGCCTTCCATGGCTAGCACGTTCACAGTTTCACCCGCGGCGAACGAGCCGATGATGCGAGCGTCCATGCCGGGGGCTGTGCGCACGTTCAGTGGCGCGGTGGTGACCAGGCTGTTCATGGTGTTCTTGCCGGCGGTGCTTTCCGCATCCGGCGTGTAGCCGCCCTGGCCAAAGCCCAGATACCCGCCGTAGCAGTACGCATCCTGGCCCTGATAGTTCACCGTAAACCAACCGTCATGCTTGGCAACCACCGGCACGCCCTCGTCCACGGCAAGCGAGCCCAAAATGGCGCTCTCCGTGTTCGGCTGCGCACGCACGTTCAGCGGCGCGGTGGCGTACATCGTGGTGGTCTTGCCGTCGTGCACGGTACCCTCTTGCGTGCCCTCAAAGTTCAGGTACTGGAAGTAGCAGAAGCCCTCTTTGTCCTGGTACTTCACGTGATACCAACCGCTGTCGGTCATACCGTACACCGGCACCGACGCCCCCTGCGGCATGACATCAATCACCGCGCCGTTCAGGCTGGACGCGTCGCGCAGATTCAGCGGCGCCGTGGTGGCCATCGTTGTTACCGCCTCGGCTGCGAACGCCGTCGTGGCCAGCCCTGCCGTCAGTAGAACCGAGGCACCCAGCGCCCCGAGCATCGCCTTGCACGTCTTTGCTTTGTTCATGGATCCTCCTGCGCTCTCATGCACTAGAAGCCGCACCCCTGTGCAGCTATCCCATCAATGCTAGCATCAGGGGAAACACGAGCGCAGTGGAAGACGATGATCCAACGGATGGTTGAAGGGAAGCGAGAAGGGGAAGCGGAAGTAAAAGGGGCAACAAATGGAAGACGCCGAGCGCGAACCTCAGGCCAGCGCACGTTCGTACACCCGCGCCGCACGCCCGCGCGAGCACCACCTACAGGAAACGGTAACTCACCGTACGTAAGCCCCAGTCCTGGCACGACGTGGCGCCGAAAGCTTTCCACACGCCCGGCTGCAAGTCGAGCGAACGAGCTCCGTTCTCCATGCCACCACAGTCATTCACCACAGCAAATACCGTTTGTCCGCCGTACGATATTTCCACCGTGCGACCATAGTACTGCCAGTAGCGATCCCACGACGTGGGCACTGCCACACCCATCGACCAGTCGTCACATACCGCACCGGTTGCCGTGGTGCCTGGGTTCGGCGTGTAGGGGTCGGTTGCTCCGCCGTACGCCGATGCCACGCCCGAGAGCCACCCCACCGTGTCACCCGGCGTGGGCGTAGGCACGTCAGGCTCAGGCGCCGGCGCCGGTGGTGCAGGATCGGGGTTGGGCTGCACCTCAGCATCAGGGCCCACCACATCGGGGCGATCCACCGTGTCCGCGCCATCAACAATAACCGGCCCACCCGACTCGCCGGAATTCGCCAGTTCGTCGGCCTTGCGCTTCAGTTCCTCCAGGCGCGCGGCGTAATCATCCCGCGCATCGGACAGAGCCTCCGTGGCGCTTGCCACCACGCGTTCGGCCTCGGTTTTCTTCTGTTCCAGGGTGCGCAACTTCTCGTCCTGGGCGTCCTTCTGCTCGTCCAGTTCCAGAATGAGTGCGTCGAAGTTATCGGAGCGTTCCTTTTGCTCGGACACATCTTCGGCCTGGCGACGCATGATGGCATCAAGATACCCCATGTTGCGTACAAGGTCGTTGAAGTCGGTGGATTGCAGGAGCAGCGTAAGCATCGACTGCGCGGAGCCGCCATTGAGGTATTCCTGCACCGCCGTTTTGCCCAGCGCTTCGCGGCCTTCAATAAGCGCCTGCTGCGCTTCGAGCGCTTGGGCCGCCATCTCGCTGATGCGCGCTTGCAGCTCGTCAGATTCACGCTTGATGGCTTCGTACTGGGCGGTGAGTGCGGTCATGCGCGCTTCGGCGGATTCCAGCGCCAGCTGCGCGTCGTCGAGCGCCTGTTCGGCATCCGCCGTTTCATCGGCAAAAGCCTGGGCGGGCTTTTCCGCTGGCTCCAGAACCGGGAATCCGGACAGCGCCATCACGCACGCAAGCGCCGTCGCCACCACAACGTGGGCGGGCGCGCGGCGCGTGGACGAGCAGGGCCTGCACTGTCGATGAGCTTTTTGCATGGCGACCATGGTAAAGAACCAGCGGCACCTCTGGCGAAACGACCGCGGAATCTCCACGAATTGCCTGATAATCGGCCTTGCCTCACCGGCGAAGTGAGGGTTTTGCCTTGGTGTCACAGTCATACGGGCACGGGCCTTCGTGGGGACGGAGCGCTAGCCAACCAACAGGCGCTCGCGCGCTTGGTCGAGCCCTTTCACCAAATCGACAATCAGATGCTCGTTGTCGGTGAAGAATTCGTCGTCGTAATCGGCGTTGGACATGATGGCCACCAGGTAATCGCCCGTTTCGGTGCGCACGATGCCGGCATCGTTGAGCGAGCCCATGTCGTACCACGGCGTGTCAATTTCGTAGCCCGCCTTCGCCAACACCGCGTGCTTGTCGCCGAGCGCTTTGCGAATAAACGACGTGCTTGTCTGCGACAGCATGTCTTCGCACAGGCCGGAACAGCCCTGGCCGCCGCGCAGGTATTCGCCTACCACCAGCCAGAGTTTCGCCAGGTCGCGCGGCGTGTAGTTCGGGTACCACTCGCCCACCCACTGCGAGGCATCCACACCAGCCGCGCCGGCCCACGCTTCAAAACCCTCGCCGTATTCGTCGCGCAACAGCGCGTAGCCGGTGTTGTCGGAATGGACGATGGTGTTGTACATGACTGCGCGCACGTCGTAGGTGTCCTCGTCGTCGGTGGCCATGACGCCGGTGCCATCCATGATGACGTCTTCGTACACGACGTCGTCGAGCGAAGCGCGCCCGGCGTCCACCACGTTTTGCGCGACGTAGGTCACGAACGGCGCCTTGATAGTGCTGGCCGAGAAGCACGAGACGTCGGCGTTGTAGGCAAGCCCACGCTCGGTGGCGAAGTCGTACACCACAAAGCCCACGTCGTTGCCTGCCTCGCGAAACGCTGCGAGCGCGGCCACCGCGTCGTGCGCCTCGGCGGGGTCGATGGCGCGCCTGGCACCCGTCGCGTCGAACAGGCTGATGTTGGTGGTATTGGGAATGGTATCGAATGCCGAGCGAGCCACTTCCACTTTTTGGAGCGTAGAGGTTTCTGCGGGCGCGATTTCGCCGCCCTCGGCGCTTGCGGTGTTGGCGCTGGAAAGCGGTGCCGCCTCGGCATCGGTTGGGCCGCCGAGGCTTTCAAGAGGAACTTCGGGAACCTCCGGATTGACCGCGTTTACGGTGAGAGCCCACGCCGCGCCCGCGAACGCAGCCAGGCAGCAGACGCACAGGGCAGATACCTTCGCCCACGTGGGCAGATGCCTCAGCTTGCGCTTCAGCCGCCGCACCGTTGTCCTCGCGTCCTGCTCCACGTTGCCTCTCTTTATGCTCTAGGCGCTCACTTGCGCGAACCCCCCGCCCGCACCACTCGTGAACCCCTATTGTGGCAAATCATCCCACCAGGGGGTGGCGGTAACGAAATATCAACATATTTGAACGGCAAGTGGCGCCCCCTTGTCACCCCGGCGGACACCACAAGGTACCCCCCCCCCTTGTCATCCTGAGCGGAGCGCCGAAGGCGCGTAGTCGAAGGATCCCGAGCGGCGTCAGCAGGGAGTCTTACGGTTGGCACCGCACGGGATCCTTCGGCTACGGCGGCTTTGCCGCCTCCGCTCAGGATGACAAAGGGGGGCGTCTTTCGGTGCTTCAGGTCTGGTGCATTAGGTGCTTTCTCCTTAGGTGCTTCCTGTACTTGAGGATGACACTTTTTTTGATAGAGGTGCTTGCCAAGTAGTAGATGAGGTCTTATAATTGAGGAGGTCTGAAACACAGGAGCCGGGAGCATCGCTTCCGGCAGCCAGTACAGCGCCCGCGTCCAGCAGCGATC
>DSLMC04103__coassemble_440_pt1 | contig 35253 bp, 29 predicted proteins | sample DSLMC04103__metabat2_high_PE_001 | metagenome-assembled genome bin DSLMC04103
AGTGCTGGACGACGGTCGTTTGACCGATGGCCAGGGCCGCGTGGTGTCGTTCAAGAACGCCATCATAATTATGACGTCGAACGTGGGCTCGCAGTTCATCCGCGAGTTCGCCGAGCACGGCGACGAGAAGGCCATGAAGCAGGCTATCGACGGTGCGCTGCGTGCGACGTTTAGACCCGAGTTCATCAACCGTATTGACGACGTGGTGGTATTCAACGCGCTGAACATGACGAACATCGAGCCCATTGTGGACTTGCAGTTGGAAGAGGTCCGCGACCGCCTGGCCGACCGCCGCATTACGCTGGATGTGACGCCGGCCGCGATGGAGCACCTGTCCATTGACGGCTACGACCCCATCTTCGGCGCGCGTCCACTGAAGCGCCTGATCCAGAAGGAGATTGTGGACCGGATTGCCCAGAAGGTCGTAGAAGGCCAACTGCGCGACCGCAGCCACGTATTAATCGACCTCGACGCCGACGGCAACTACACCTGCAAAGTGGAAGAGCCGCTGGACTTCGACAGCCTGACGTTGGATGCGGAGCCGATAGCGTAAGGTGGAGTGGAACTAGTGTGTGACGTGGGAGCCCTGGCGACGGGGCTCCCATTCTTTACCTGCGAAGTGTGACGCGCTTGGGCGCTGCTGTCGCTTTAGACGAACGTGCCTTCCTTGATGACGAGTTCGTTGTCTAAGTAGAGGGTGGGGTGGAGGATGATGCCGTCGAGGTGGCAGGCGGCTTTGGTGGTGCCGCCGAATGAGGTGTTTGTGCCGAAGGCCACGTGCACGGTGCCGTAGAGTTTTTCGTCCTCAAGGATGATGCCGCACAACTTAGCGGCCTCGTTGGTGCCGATGCCCAGCTCGGCGATGGTGCCGTTTTCCGGGCGCTCGAACAGCATCGCGAGGCGATCGGCGTAGGGGCCGTTCTCGTCGCCGCCTTCCACGCGCACGAGGCGGCCGTGCTCGATGGTTGCCACCAGCGGAGATGCCAGCGTGCCGATGCCCACCATGGAGCCGTCGATGACGACGCTGCCATTCGCGGCGTCCTCAAGGGGCGCAATATACGCTTCGCCTGAGGGGAAGTTTCCGCTGGCGCCTGGCTCGCGGTACACGCCAGGGCTTGCCACGCCGTCGCGTCCGGCGAGGGAGAGTTCCAGCACGTGACCGTCTTTCTCGATGCGCGCGGTTTGGGCGCGCGTGAGGCGTTCCGTTAACTTATGCGTGAGGCGTTCCACCTGGGCATAGTCGGCGCAGGCGGCACCTTCGCGCAGCATGTCCATGGTCACGCCGGGCATCGTTACCACGCGCGTGCCCGCAGCAGCAGCGGCGATGCGCGCGTTCGTGTGGGTGATCGACTTCGCCGTGGGACAAAGCGCCACATCAGCCGCCTTCATTGCGGCTGCCACAGCCGCCGGTGGTTCCTCGCCCGCAACGCGTCCCTCGGGCATCTGCAGTATGAGCGCGTTGTGCTCGGCAGCGCACGCGGCCTCGTAGAAGAGTTCGCCCACCTCGCGCGTGGGACTGTCGGTAACGACAAGGAGGGTTTCGCCAGGTTGCAGCGCGAGGTTGGTGGCGATGATGGAGCGAGCACGATCGTGAAGGTTCATGAGGGGGCCTTTCGTTATTCCTTTTGTCACCCGGAGCACAAAACGCTAGGCCTCAGGATCCTCCGCGGGCAAGGTTCCCATAGTTTGGAGGTGCTTCATGGAGCCGTAACGGGTGGTGAAGCGTTCGAATTCGTCGGCGTCGTAGAAGGCGCATTTCCTTTCGCCGAAGGCTTTTGCTACTTCAATCATGAACGCGCCGGCTTCCTCCACGTCACTCAGGTGCGTGGCGCCGGTGGCGCATCCGGGGACGGCGGTTTCGGTGGTGATAGCCACGCCCACCACCGGAGCATCGGTGGCGGTGCAGGGCTGCAGGATGGAGTTCAGGTGGTAGAGGCCGTTGCCGTACGGCGTGATGTCGGCCATCGACAGCGGATAGGTGCGCGCGCGGCGGCCCGTCGTAATTTCCATGAGCGACACTAAGTCCTCGCTCACGCGCAGGATGCAGCCTTCCTTCACGGTGGGCGAAATCATGAAGCCGCGCTCGTTCATGATGCGGTTGCCCTTCGTGGTGTCCACCACCAGCACGGCGTCGAGCGCCCAGGGACCGTGCGCCGCGTCGCCGCCCACTTCCTCGCGGTTGACGTCGGCTGTTGCCACCGGCGAGCCCATGAACGCCACGGGTTCGTGCGGAAACGTGGGCGCATGCGGGCACACGTGCGTCGAAACCACCACATCACCAGGCAATACGTCGCCGCGTGCACGCATCGACACCAGCTTCGCTGCGCACGCCAGCGCACACAACGCGCCGTCGCCATCCGACACAAAGCCAATGCGCTCCGGCCGCGCGCCCAAACCTCCCAAGCGTCCCAGCAGCCCGATGGTGGGCGCGTCGCCGCCGGCAGCGCTCCCGCGCGACCCGGGAATACGCACGCGCACCATGTCCGTGGAACCCTTCGGCCCTTCCAGTACATAGGTTTCCGCATCGCACGCAGGATCAATGCTTCGCAGGTACTTCACCACGCCCGCGCCGCTCGCAGCGGGCGAATCTAGCAGGTCATACAGTTCAATGAGCTGTTTGAGAATCATAGAAAGTCTCCTCACGCGCGCGAAAGACGCCGAGTTTTCGCGGTATTGCTGTCGCATTCTCTGTTCGCTTCTATGATAATACGGTTCGACGCAATTCGCAGAATCTTCGAGGAAAGGCGTGCTGTCACAATGAGAAGGATGATCGGCATCAAAGAGATTGAGGACATGGCGCTTGGCGCGACCGTTCTCGGCGCCGGCGGGGGCGGCGACCCGTACGTCGGCAAGCTCATGGCTATTGAGGCTATCAGGAAATACGGCGACGTGGAACTCATCACGCCTGATGAGGTGCCTGATGACGCCATGGTGTGCGTCTCGCAGATGATGGGCGCGCCCACTATTATGGTAGAGAAAATTTGCAGCGGCTTAGAACCCATGGCCACGTATGACGAACTGGTGAAGGAACTTGGCCAGGAACCCTATGCCATCTACGCGGTGGAAGCGGGCGGCGTGAACTCCACCATCCCGTTCATCCTGGCGGCCACGCGCCGCATTCCCGTGGTGGACTGTGACCTGATGGGCCGCGCGTTCCCCGAGCTGCAAATGACCACGCTCGGCATCAACGGCGTGAAGGGCCAGCCCGCGGTGCTCGCCGACGAGAAGGGGAACACGGTCACGGTGCGCGGCATCGACGACCGCTGGCTTGAGCGCATCGCGCGCCAGGCCACGTCGGTGATGGGCGGCTACACCATTCTGGCGTCGTACCCGTGCACGGGGCGTCAGCTCAAGGACTTCTGCATTCCTGGCACGCCGACGCTCTGCGAGGAAATTGGCCGCACGCTGCGTGAGGCGCGCGAGCAGCACACCGACCCCATTGATGCCGTGCTGGACGTGACGAACGGGTTCCGCCTGTTCCGGGGCAAGGTGCTGGATGTCGAGCGCAAGACCGACGGCATGTTCGTGCGCGGCCGCGCCGTGGTGGCCGGCCTCGACGAGGATAAGGGCAGCGAGCTGATCATCGAATTCCAGAACGAGAACCTCATTGCGCTGCGCGACGGCGAGCCGGTGACCACGGCTCCCGACCTTATTATGTCGCTTGACATGGAATCGGGCGCGCCCGTGACCACCGAGGGCCTGAAGTACGGCGCTCGCGTTGTGGTGGTGGGCATGCCGTGCGCGCCGCAGTGGCGCGAGCCGCAGGGCCTGGCCGTGGTGGGGCCGCGCGCGTTCGGCTACGACGTGGACTACATTCCGGTGGAAGAGCGCGTGGTGGCGCGCGCCGCGGCAGATGGGGAGGTGCAGGCGTAATGGCTGGTCAGGAGCAGAAGCGCATCTGGCGTCTGGGCATTGACGTGGGTGGCACGAACACCGATGCCGTGGTGATTGACGGCGACCTCAACCTGGTGGCCGCCACGAAAAGCCCCACTACTGAGGACGTGATGAGCGGCATCGAGGCCGCCATGCACGAGGTCATCGCGCAGATTGGCCCCGAGGCGGCGAAGAACATCGGGTTCGCCATGCTGGGCACTACGCACTGCACGAACGCTATCGTTGAGCGCAAGCGCCTCAACAAGGTGGCGGCGCTGCGCGTGGGAGCGCCGGCGACCACGGCCATCAGCTGCATGGCCGACTGGCCCGACGAGTTGAAGAGTGCCATGCGCGTGCGTGACTTTCTGGTGCACGGCGGCAACGAGTTCGACGGCCGCGAGATCAGCCCGCTGTCCGAGGAAGAAATTCGCGACGTGGCCCGCGTGGTGCGCGAAGAGGGCTTCGAATCCGTGGCGGTGACCAGCGTGTTCTCGCCGGTGTCCGACGCGCACGAGAAGCGTGCGGCGGCCATCCTGCATGAGGAACTAGGGGTAGACTTCCCCGTGACGCTGTCGAGTGAAATTGGCTCTCTGGGCTTCCTTGAGCGCGAAAATGCGTCCATCCTGAACGCGGCGCTCTATGATGTGGCGCGCACGACGGCCGATAGCTTCGAGGCGGCGCTCGCGTCCGAAGGCCTCACCGATATGGCTGTTTACCTGGGGCAAAACGACGGTACGCTCATGTCCGTGGACTACGCGAAGCGCTACCCCATCTTCACCATTGCCTGCGGGCCCACCAACTCCATCCGCGGCGCGTCGTTCCTTACGAAGGAGAAGGACGCCGTGGTGGTGGATATTGGCGGCACCACCACCGACGTGGGCGTACTGGCGCACGGGTTCCCGCGCGAGAGCATGGTGGCCGTGGAAATTGGCGACGTGCGCACGAACTTCCGCATGCCTGACCTGGTGTCCGTGGGTTTGGGCGGCGGCTCGCTGGTGCGCCAGCTTGAGGACGGCCGTGTGAGTGTGGGCCCCGACAGCGTGGGGTATCTCGTGACGAAGAAGGCGCTCTGCTTCGGCGGCGACACCCTGACGGCTACCGACATTGTGGTGGCGAAGGGCCTGGCCGAGGGCGTGGGCGACCCGGCGCTGGTGGCCGACCTCGATCCAGCGCTTGTGGACGCGGCATATGCCGAGATCACGCGCATCATCGAGGACGCGGTGGACGCTATGAAGACGTCGGCTGGCGACGTGACGGTTATCCTGGTGGGCGGCGGCTCCATCCTGGCGCCCGACCACCTGGAGGGCTCGAACAACGTGCTGCGCCCGGAGAACTTCGGTGTGGCGAACGCTGTGGGTTCGGCCATTGCGCAGGTGTCCGGCCAGATTGCCAAGGTGTTCTCGCTGGCGGAAACGCCGCGCGACCAGGCGCTCGCTGAGTCGAAGCAGCGCGCGTGCGACGAGGCCATCGAGGCCGGCGCCAACCCCGACACGGTGGAAGTGGTGGACGTCGAGGACATTCCCATGGCGTACCTGGGCGATGCGCTGTGCATTCGCGTGAAGGCTGTGGGAGATCTCAACCTGTAGAAGGGGCATGACAGTGAATACGAAGCAAACGGCACACCTGGCGCTTGTACAGTTCGAAAGCGTGCTGTGCGACCCCGCGGCCAACACCGAGAAGGCGTGCCGCATGATTGCGGAAGCGGCGGCCGAGGGCGCCGATTTGGTGGTGCTGCCCGAGTTGTTCTCCACGGGCTACGAGCTGAATATCGTGGGTCCGCACATTCCTGAACTGGCCGAACCGGTAGATGGCCCCACCGTGCGTGCGCTGCAGGAGGCTGCGCGCGCGGCCGGTTGCTACGTGGTGGCGGGCGTGCCGCTCACCTACGAGCTGGAGGGTGTCGTCTTCAACAGCGCCGTCGTGATCGACCGCGCGGGCGAGGTCATGGGCACCTACGACAAGCAGCACCTATGGGCGCTCGAGCGTTTCTACTTCCGCTCCGGCGCTGGCTTGCCCGTGTTCGACACCGACTTTGGACGCGTGGGTGTGCTCATTTGCTACGACCTGGGATTTCCCGAGGTCGCGCGCATGCTGGCGCTGCAGGGGGCCGACATTCTGGTGTGCCCGTCGGCGTGGTGTGCCGAGGACATGGACGTGTGGGACATCAACGTGCCCGCCCGCGCGCTTGAAAACACCGTGTTTCTGGCCGCCGTGAACCGCTACGGCGTGGAGGACGACCTGGTCATGCCCGGTCACACCAAGGTGTGCAACCCGCGCGGCCAGGTAGTAGCCGAACTTGAGGAAGAAGCCGAAGGCGTGCTGCACGTGGAGATTGACGTCAGCGACATCAAAGACTGGCGCCAAAAAAGCCCCTACCTCCGAGACCGCCGCCCCGACCTCTACGACTACGTACTGCTGCCGTAAATAATTACTGCGTTTGCGACGACAAGGGAGCTTGAACAAAAGTGTGACGCGCTTCGCGCTAACGAATACGCCAAGAGATGGTTGCCTTCCCTAGCACTATGACGAGGGCTCGTTCATGTACGATAAACCTAACTAAAAAGATAACCTTCGTAGGGGCGCTTCATGAAGCGCCCTCTCCGCCGCAGGCGGAGAACTCAACTATGACCTGCGTTTTTGCGCTTCGCGTGAACAGCGCATCCTATAAGGGACTAGGCGCTTTGCGCCGTCGCTGCTTACGCCGCTACGGAGGGTATGCTACTTACCAGTCAATGTTTTCAAGCCAGTCAGCCTGCGCCGCAAGGTAAGGTATGCGGGAAGGCTTATTGGCGTACTAGGCAGCGCGATAGCGCGTCACACTTTTGAGTAGCGGGGAGGGGCTTTTGTTGCAGCCCCCTTGAGACTAATGCGACCTGCTTAACGAAGCATATCAGCGAGGCAAAACTCGCCGGGTGGAGTTCGATGGATCCTTTTATATTCTCGTATCGCACAGAGTAAGGTTTCTTTGCTCCAATACGTTTCAAGAAAATCAGGTTTTTTGACGTTGGTAAAGCCAAGTTCCCTGATGCAAAACTGACTTGGCTTTATGCGGCTCTTTACCTTATTGAACTCAGTTAGTTGATGCTCGTTAATGATGACAAGCATTTCAATTTCTGGACTTGTACGTATATTACATACAGAAAAGCGATCCCGATAGAGATTTCCCAAAGTAAAACGTTCCGTTTTTGAATCGAGCACACGAGCAATAATCAGGTCTTTATCGTAATCATATCCAAGGAATTTCTGCTCAATAGCCGAGGCGCTTCTCAGGGAAGTTACCTCTACAATGTTTTCGGGCCTACAGAGAAGCTGCTCGCTCTCAATGAGCTTCCGAATGACAATGCGCTCGGCACCTCCTTCACAAACAAACAGAACATATGAGGAAGAAAGGGCAAAACGAAACTCACTGATGTCCATGAACCTCATCCTTCAAGCGGTCGATAACAGAACGCTTCAATGCCGCAACTTCGCTATATTTAGGAGCGGTACCTTTAATGTAATTAGATAGGAAGACCTCACTCTTTTTGTTCTCGATGCGTTTGACCCGATCGGAATACTTAATAATCTGCGTTCGGTGCTCGTCATTTCGCACGAGAAAATAAAGGTTGTCCTTACGTTGCATATAATCAAGCGCTTCAGGATAGTGAGTTGTGAAAATAAGAAGGGCACCGTACGGGTTAGTCTCTTCTGAGTCGAAAAGCGACATGATCATACCAACCAGCTGCTTATTGAGATGGTTTTCGATTTCATCCACAAGAAGATACCCACCCGTTTTAAGAACTAAAACAGCTTGGTCAACAAGTTCGATTCCGCGTATCGTGCCTGATGAAAGCATTGAAGATATGACACTTACAAAATGTTCCTCTTCTTCGGCGCTTCGTTTGAACTTAAGACGGAAAAGACTGCCGCCGCTATCAGACGGTTTAAGGTATTCGATGCTCGGGTCAAATACGTTTGCAACAGCACCACCCATGCGATTTACGACAGGAGTCTGCAAGGGTGCATCATGGTATAAAGCGGATACGACAGGTTTAGCCTTTTTCTGGATCGAAGAAACAACACTCACATCATCAGGTAAAAAGCGCGCAGCTTCTTCCGATAGAGTACTCCGCTGTATCATTTGCGTAGCAATACGGCGAAACTCCTTATAATCAAGTTGTTTTTTTAAATGCACATCCCTTTTTGCCACCCAGAGTGTTTCGTCCGCGAATGCCAATTTGAGGGGAACAAGGGAGGAATCTTCTTCCGTCTCTGCAACATAGTGGATATCGGAATCTAAAAGGTAGTACTGACCATCCTGATAAAAAAGAGCTTCGAGCTGAAAACTCTTACGGAAGGCAGTGGAATAAAATGCCTGACTATACGACTGAAGGGGTTCACCTGACAATAATTTAAGAACTGCCTCAATAAAGGAAAGGGCGGTTGATTTGCCGGTGGCATTTATGCCTGCCAAGCCAACGACTTTCTGGGTGTAAATTGGTTTGAGAAGTTCATAAACCAATGATGAATCAGGTACGCGATCTGTGGCGAAAAAGTCGAAAGCAAGTATTTCGTTTTCGAACAGGTCAATGCCGTTTAATCTGAATTTAATTAAGCGCATGAGGGCCTTCTTTACAGTTATGAACATAAAATCTGTTTATAACTTTATTTCAGGAAAACGAAAAAATCAAGGCGGTGGTAGATTTTGAGGGCAGAAGTACAAAAACTTTGTACTTTGATTTTCAAAAGTAGTACTTTTCTTTTCAAGTTTTGTACTTTTTGATACAAAAAAAGGCCCCCGCAGTGCGGGGGCCTTATCAAATTAAGTACGTTTCTGCAAAACGTTCTACAGCACCTGGTCGGTTTCGGTGAAGGTTACGGTGTCTACCTTTTTCATGGAGGCGTAGATCTTCATGACTACCCAGTACAGTACGCCAGCCAGCACCAGGGAGTTCAGGCCGGGGATGCCGATGTTTAGCATGCTGGTGACTTCGCCCACCACGAAGCCGGCGATCCAGCAGACGATGGCGATGGGGTTCCACTTCTCCACTTTCTCGGGCAGCTCGCCCTTTGCGCGCGAGGTGTCAAGGGTGCCGCGGCTGCGCTTCAGCAGGAAGTAATCCACCACCATGATGCCCGCGACGGGCGGAATGGCTACGCCCAGCAGCGTGAGGAATCCGGTGAAGTAGTTGATGATGCCAATCACGGACAGTGCGGTGCCCACAATGCCGAGTGCCCACACCAGTGCGTTGCGGCTGAGCTTCTTGTTGAACAGGGCGTTAATCATCGTGGCCAGGCCGAGCGACGACGAGTACAGGTTGATGTCGTTCAGCTTCACCGTGGAGGCCACCACAATGATGACGCCAATGACGCCCGAGGTGCCCATCATGATGTCAACTACGTTCTCGGTGCCCATGGCGTGCGCCAGCAGCACAGCAAGCAGGTTCATGCCCAGCTCGCCCACGAACGTGCCGATGAGCGTCATCCAGAACACCTGCGTGCCGTTCTTTAAGAAGCGCGCGTAGTCGGGCGTACAGATGGCGCCTGCAATAAAGCCGCCCGCCACCATGGTGGTGGCCGCGCCCAGCGTGAGCGCCGGTCCCGGAGGTGCCGTGGTCAGAAGCTCGGTGAGCGAGTGGTTCTGCAAAATGATGGCCGCAGCCACAATAACCACAATCACAAATAGCGGCACAAAAATGGTGGCGAAGTTCGCGATGGCCTTAATGCCGAACACTACCAGAAGCGTGATGGCCAGACCCGTGATGATGGCCCACACAATATACTCGGGCGTAATGCCGGCCATGACGCCAGGTAGAATTTCCTGCGTGCCCAGGAAGTCTGTGAATGGTACGATTTCGGCCATACCCTGGCCAAACACCGCGTTCTGTACGCCGAACCAACCCACCATAGAGATGGCCACCACGCCGCCGAACAGCGCCGAACCCACCTTGCCGAAGCCGGCCCAGCGGGAGAGCAGGCTGGTGGACAGGCCCTCGCGTGCGGCCGCCGTACCCAGCGCCCAGCTGACCACCTGCAGCAGCACCGAACCCAGCATGGTTGCCAGGAATGCGTCCCAGAACGTCAGGCCGTAGCCCAGCGCCGCGCCCAGCATCAGCTGTGAGACGCAGCAGATCGCGCCGATCCTGATGAAAAGAATCCGCCAAAACGGCTGTTTCGCTTCATCAGGAACGCGTGATAGCGAGTAATCGATATCTTCGTTCGCCATGATTCAAACCTTTCGCGCCTGGTAATTCCCCTGCATGTGCCGCGTCCAGGCAATGCCGCGGCCATGCGAGCTCCCTCGTGCGAGCGGCCGAAACGCCGCGCACGAAAAAGTTGGCAAGGAATTATACCGTGTGTAGCACATAATAAGCGCGCGACCGGTGAATTTTACGCTGGCTGAACGTGCGGAAAATGCCAGCGGCCAAGGGGGATCGGCCATGGCCTGCGCGCGGGTGGTCGAACGCGTGCGGGCCAGTGCCCGCGCCCCCGCTTACGCCCACTCCCGCGCCCCTGGCTACGCGCCTCCCGCGTATCCGTCGCCTGCCCGTCGCCCGCGCCCTGCGCTGGTTCAACGGTGTTGCTAAGCCGAACGTATCGCGTCAAGGGGTTTTGTACTAGAATACCGGCATGCGCACACGGAAGAAGGACATACGCCCATCGCTCTCGACCCCGCTGGTCGGCTACGGCATTATGCTGTTGTCCCTTGGGTGCTTCCTTATACTGTTGTGGGTGCTGACCATCGTGGTGAGGGTCGTGCTGGGATGACGAACCTTCTTCGGCCCACGACGCGCGAGGCGGTGCGGCGATAGCCATGTGGCAGCGATTCTCCCTCTATGATTTGCGCGTTATCGGCCATTATCTGGGCGTTCTCGTGCTGTTCTCCACACTGGCTCTGCTGGTGCCGCTGATTACGGCCGTGGTGTGCGGGGAATGGCAGCCCGCTAAAAACTACCTGGTGACCATAGGCATTGCGCTCATTGTGGGCTCGGCGCTGCGCTTTTTGCGCATCGAGCCGGGCAGGCTCAACCGCCAACAGGCGCTTGCCGTCACGGGCTTTGCGTGGATCGTGCTGGCGTTTGTGGCCAGCATCCCGCTGTATTTGTCGGGCCACTTCGCCAGCTACTTGGACGCGCTCTTCGATGGCGTGTCGGGCATCACCACCACGGGCGCCAGCATCATTCAGGACCTCGACCACCTGTCGTACGCCGACAACATGTGGCGTTTCATGATGCACCTGCTGGGCGGCTTCGGCCTTATTGTGGTGGCGCTGTCGTTTGGGCTGTTCGGCAAGCGTGCCGGTGCCAGCTTGTACTCGTCGGAGGGGCGCAGCGAGCACGTGGTGCCGAACGTGGTGCAAACCACGCAGTTCATCGCGAAGATTGGTATGGCGTTCATCATTGTGGCTACGGGCATTTGTAGCGCGATTTGCCTGTTCATAGGCATGGAGCCGCTGCGTGCGGTGCTGCAATCGCTGTGGCTATCCATCTCGGGTTTCACCACGGGCGGCTTCGCTCCTATGAGCCAAAGCGTCATGTATTATCATTCGTTCCCGCTTGAGCTGGTGCTCATGCTGCTTATGCTGTGCGGTTCCATCAACTTCGTGCTGCATTCCGAAATTTGGAAGGGGCACATCGCGGTGTTCTTCCGCGACTTGGAAATTCGCACGATGGTGTTGTGGCTTGCGGTGATGACCTGCGTGTTTGCAGCGTCGCTGTCCGCTAGCCTGAACTTTTCTGACCTGCCCGCGATGCTTCGCCGCGGTGTGTTTATGGTGATATCCGCGTTCTCCACCACCGGTTTCCAGAACATCACGACGAACCAGCTGACTGGCGCGTTGTCCTCGGGCGCGTTTCTGGTGGTGGCCATTCTCATGGCCGTGGGCGGCAGCGGCGGGTCCACGTCGGGCGGCGTGAAGTTCAGTCGCGTGGGCATTATTATGAAGTCCATTATCGCTACTATTAAAGAGGCGCTGGCGCCCGACTCCGCGCGTGTGGTGGTGTCGTACAACCACGTGGGCCGCCGCATGATATCGCCCGAAGTGGTGAAGGAGGCCATGACGGTGTTCACGCTGTATGCGGTCACCTACGTCATTGGCTCTCTGGTGGGCATCGCGCACGGCTACGAGGCCACGCAGGCTATTTTCGAATCGGTGGCCATGGCGTCGAACGGCGGCGTGTCGTCGGGGCTGGCTTCGCCGGGCATGCCCGCGTCGCTTGAGGTGTTCTACATCGTGCAGATGTGGGCGGGCCGTCTGGAATTCGTGACGCTGTTGGCGCTGATTGTGGAAGTTATCGTGTCGTTTAAGCCGCGTCGGCGGATACTGCCGTTTGGGAAGGAGGGCGCGCGATGAGGGGCGTGCCTCTTTCTGTTCGCGGTGGTGGCTGCGCGGCACGCGGTGGCTGGCCGGTGCGTGTGGCTCGCCTGGTGCTGGCGTGCGCGCTGGCGGCGACGTGTGCGCTGGTGCCGCTTACGGCCTTCGCCGATGATGAGGGCGAAAACCGCGTGAACCCCCAGCAGCGCCCCGACAGTTCGTTCATTTATGACACGTCCATCGATGCGCTGGGTGAGGCCGACGCATACTACGACAACCAAACCGTGCAGGTGGTGGGTGAAGTGGTGGGCGACAACATCCGCTCGGGCGTGAGCGGGCGCTTCCGCTGGATCACGCTGGCTGCCGTGGAGAAGGATTCAACTTCCACGGTGTCGGTGTTCATGACGGCCGAGCAGGCGGCCAAAATTGACACGTACGGCAAGTATGGCACCACGGGCGCAAAACTGCAGGTGCGCGGCACGTTCCACCTGGTGTGTCCCGAGCACGAGGGCCTCACCGACTTGCACGCCGATATTGTGAGCGTGGTGGAAAAGGGTCGTCACCACGAGGACGTGTTCGACGCCAACGAGTTGGTGCCGGGCGCGGTGTTGGTGGCCGTGGGGCTGGCTTTGATGGGTGTGTTCTATTTCTTGCGGGAACGGCAGCGCTAATGCAAGGAGGGGTCGTTTGCTGAAAGGCCAGGTTGTCAAGCTTGATCGCGGGTATCCGCTTGTGCGGACCGAAGACGGGCGCCTCGTGCGCTGCGAGCACGCAACGGCGCTGGTGAAAGGCGAGCACGTGCGCGCCGTCATCGGCGACTTCGTGGAGGTGAACGCGCCCGAGGGTCACGATAAAGGCATCATTGAGAGCATTTGTCCCCGCTCGCGCGCGTTTGTGCGCAAGGATCCCACGGAGCGCGCGGTGCCGCAGGTGCTGGCCGCCAACTTCGACCGCGTGTTTGTGGCGCAACCTCTGGCAGATGTGAACGTGCGTCGTCTTGAGCGCGAACTGGTTTTGGCGTACGAAACCGGCGCGGCGGTAACGGTGGTGCTGACCAAGGCCGACCTGGCTGAAGATGAAGAACACGTGGTTGCCGTGCGCGACCGCGTGCGCGCGTTGGTGGGCCCCGACGTGCAAACTATTGTCGTGACCGAAAACGACCCCAGCAGCATTGAAGCCGTGCGCGCGTTAGTGCCGCCGGGAACCACGGCCGTGCTCATTGGGAAGAGCGGCGTGGGGAAGTCTAGCATGGTGAACATGCTGGTGGGAGCCGAGCTGCAGGACACCACACCGGTACGCGAGGACGGCAAGGGCCGCCATACCACGGTGAGCCGCGAGATGGTGCCCGTGCCGGGCGGCGGCTCCATTGTGGATATGCCGGGCGTACGTGGCCTCGGGCTGTGGGATGCCGACGCGGGTATTGGCGCTGCGTTCGCCGACGTGGAAGAGCTGGCCGAACACTGCCGCTTCCGCGACTGTCGCCACGCCGACGAGCCGGGTTGCGCCGTACGCGCCGCCGTGGAATCCGGCGAGCTGAGCCCCGAGCGATTCGCCTCCTACCAGGCACTTCGCCAAGAAACCGCCGAAGTGGCCGAACGCCGCGAAGAGGCCCGTCGCATGCGCGGCGAAAAAGCCTCCAACGCCGGCAAGCCCCAGCGCAAAGGCAAACCCCGCCCCCGCAAACGCTAAGACGCCGCCCTCCCTTGCCGCAAAAGTGTGACGCGCTTACGTGCTAACTAATACGCCAAGAGGCTATGCGCATCCTCATCATCATGACGAGGGCATGTTCTCCTCTGGTTAACGTACTTGTCGCCCTCGCGGCGCTCAAAAGTGTGACGCGCTATCGCGCTACCGATTACGCCACGATATGGCCACCTCCCTACCACTATGACGAGGGTATGTTCATGTACGATAAACCTAACTAAAAAGGTAACATTCGTAGGGGCGCTTCACGAAGCGCCCTCTCCGCCGAAGGCGGAGAACCAAACCGTGACCTGCGTTTTCGCGCTTCGCGCGAACGACGCTTCCCTAAAGAGACTAGGCGCTTCGCGCCGTCGCTGATAACGTCGTTACGGAGATTAGTCTTTGGTTTGCCAGCTATGCTTCAAATTCTATTCCGTATTTCTCGGCAAAGGCGCGTTCTTTAAGCTGGTCATAAGGCATGGCAAGAATTTCTGGATCGGGGTTACTTATACCGAGCTCAGCAAGCGTCTCGTCGCAAAGATGATGTCCGCGCTTGATAGCTGCCAATCCGCGCTCTCGTTTCGCCTGCTCTGCCATCTGCTGCATGAACTATCCTTTCACATTTGTATACATAGTATAGTACCCTCAAAGACCCTCGAAGAAACCAATCGGCATTCCACTCCACTCATTCGCTAAGTTTTTGCGTATAGGAGGCTTTTGTGTTAACGTCTCCCGCCAAGCGGGGAGGGGTGGCGCTTGTGCGCCACGGCCGCTAGGGGGCCATTGTGAAAAACATTAGCTTGAAGACCATTTATTTGGTTGCGCTTTCTGCCGTGTTCGCTGTTTCGTTTCTTATGTTTGTGCTGCTGGATATGCACTCGCAGCAAGAACAAACCGAGGCGTCTATGCTGGAAGAAGCGCGCACGTTCGCGCGCGAAATGGATGCCGTGTGGAAGTTCATGGATAACTCGCAGTACGTTATAAACACCACGTCAGACGGTGTGTATGAATTCAAGGGGCTGCACTGCTCGCGCGTGGGTAAAAGCGTGGGCGCGCTGTTCTCAAAGGGCAGCGACTACACCATTCGCTACACCAACTTCAATCCGCGCAACGTTCAGGACGAGCCGGACGCGTTCGAAGCGGCGGCGCTCGAATCGTTCAACGCCGATGCGCGCGTGCGAGAACATTATGGCGTGGCCGACTTCCAGGGCACCGAGCGGTTCCGCTACGCGCAGGCGCTTGAGGTGGACAAGAGTTGCCTCGAATGCCACGGCGAGCCGGCCGGCGAAATAGACATCACTGGCAAGGCGAAGGAAGGGTGGACGCTGGACTCGGTGGGCGGAGCCATTAGTATTGTCATACCGCTTGACCAGCAGCAAGAGGCCATGCGCGCCAACGTGGTGCGCGACGTGGCGTACTTCCTCATGATTACGCTGCTCATTGGCGGGGTGGTGTATGGCGTGACCACCTGGTTTGTGTTTCGGCCGCTCGAACGCATGAAGCTGGCGTTCGCGCAGATGGAACAGGGAAGCCTGAAGGTGTCGCTTGATGATAGTCGCGCGGCGAAGGAAATTGGGCGGGTTATTGTGCAGTTCAACAGCATGGCCCAAGAGCTGAATGCCGTGTACGAGCATCTGGAAGATCAGGTGGAAAGCCGCACCGACGACCTGAGGCGCGCGAATGCCACGCTTGAGCAACAGCGCGACACCCTTGAGCGCTTGAACAGCGAACTGGCGAAGGAAACCCAGTTCAAGTCTGACTTGCTGGCCATGGTGAACCACGAACTGCGCACGCCGCTGACATCAATCATCACGTTTGCGCAGATCTCGCGCGAGGCTTGCCCGCCCGAACGCGCCAGCGAACGCCATTCCTGGGAAGAAATTGAGAAGAACAGTCATATTCTGCTTGCCATGATCAACGACATGCTGGATATCGCGCGCTCGGATGCGGGCAGCATTCGCACCTCGTGCGAGCCCATGGATCTGGGCGATATCGTGGCCGCAGTGCGCGAAACCATGACGCCACTCGCCAAGAAGTATAGCGTGTCGTTCACGGCGCGCGTGGCCTCCGACGTGCCGCTGGTGAACGGCGACTTCGAGAAGACGCAGCGCATGCTGGAGAATCTGGCCAGCAATGCCATCAAGTTCACGCCTGACGGCGGCACGGTGGAGTTGCGGGCGGACGTGAATCGCGCTAATGGCAGCGTGCGTCTGCGCATGCGCGACAACGGCATTGGTATTGCGCCCGAAGACCAGGAGCGCATTTTCGAACGATTCTTCCAGGTGGACAGCACGTCCACGCGCAAGTACAACGGCAGCGGCTTGGGCTTGGCGCTCGTGCGTGAATACGCCACGGTGCAGGGCTATTCCGTGTCGGTGGAAAGCGCGCTGGGCTGCGGCAGCACCTTCACGATTCACATTCCGCCTGACGCCATCGTCGGCTGAGGCATCCAAGGGAAAGGCGAAGGGCATGTATAAAGTAATGCTAATTGACGACGAGGACAATTTGCACGCGGCCATCGAGAAGCTGCTCGTGCAAAGCGGCTACGCGTTCTGCGGCGCGAAGGACGGCGAGACGGGGCTGGCGCTTTTGGCTGATGAGAAGCCTGATCTGCTACTGCTTGACGTGATGCTGCCGGGTATCAACGGCTTCGATTTGTGCCGGCGCATTCGCGAGGCGGGGCGGCGCATTCCCATCATCTTCCTATCAGCGAAGACCGATATTGTGGACAAGAGCATTGGCTTCAAGGCGGGCGGCGACGACTACGTGACCAAGCCTTTTAACGCTACGGAACTCCTGCTGCGAATTGAGGCGAACATCCGCCGCCATAAGGACACGCTGGAGTTCGCGCGCTGCTGCAACCGCGAGGGGGTGGCGCGCATCGGCGAGCTGGAAGTGCACTTCGACGAATACCAGGTGTTTGTGAAGGGCAAGCCCGTGCCGCTCACCACTAAGGAGTTCGAGATTGTGGCGTTTCTGGCGTCGAACCCAGGCAAGGTGTTCACCCGTAGCCAAATTCAGGAGTACATCTGGGGCGAAGGCGAGGCTGACGTAAAGACGAACAGCATCACCGTGTTCGTGCGCAAGATTCGCGAGAAGATTGAAGAGAACCCCAGCGAGCCAAAGTACCTGCTCACCGTCCAGCGCGTGGGGTACAAGATGACCGATAAGGTTGAAGGATAGAGGGCGCACAGGGGGGAACTTGCGTGTCGGTGGCGCGGCTTGCGCGGGCGTGTGGTTTGCGTTGTTGTTCTACGGCGGTCAGCGCTTGCGTGCGAGGATTCCCAAAACCGCGTGGCTGCCAGTGCCTCTTCTGCTCACCGCGTCGCTCATTAATATCTCGCTAAGATTTTCTTAACCCGAAAATTATTTCCGATTTATCGTAATAACTCTTGATGCTTCGTAAAGTGAGGGCAACGAAAAGTCAGGGGATGACAAGGCTTTTCGAAACCTTGATTCGCGGGGGTGTATCCCTCCCTCCCCGCTCTCCCGCGGTCGGGTTCTATGCCTTCAGGGCGCCGGTGTTCGGTCGCGCGCCCTTGAAGGCCCCGGTGGAAGGATGAGAGGAGAACCGCATGACAGAGAAGACGGCGAAGCCGCACGGCTTTTCGCGCAGGAGCTTCATCAAAGGCGCCGCAGCCCTCACAGCCGCAGGAGCCCTCGCAGGCTGCAGCCCTAAAACTAACAACCTCGAGGAAACGAAAGAACCACAGGAGGCTCCGGAAACAAAAATCTTTGCGGGAGTGTGCCGTGGTAACTGCGGTGGTGGCTGTTTCCTAAATGTGCACGTCAGAGATGATCAAGTGGTGCGTACCTCGGCACGCGATATGCCGAATCCGGAATATAATCGCATTTGCGCCCGTGGTTTGACGCAGGTGGGTCGTATTTATAGCGCAGATCGTGTGCTCTATCCCATGAAACGAGTTGGCGAGAGGGGTTCGACTGATTTTGAGCGCATCAGTTGGGACGAGGCGTTAAATACCATTGCAGAAAAATGGACTGGTTATCGTGAAGAGTTTGGTCCTCAGTCCATCATGCTCTTCTATGGTTCGGGCAATTACGCTCTTTTTAGCGGAAGTTGTAACGCGGTTGGTGCAGTGGTGCGCTTTGAAAATATTCTCGGATGCACAGATGCAGGACTCGATGTTGACGTGGGAACGGGCTACGGTGCAACACGCGCGCATGGAGGCAGCGATCTTGGCAACGAATTGACCGACCGCAAAAATGCGAAAACCCAAATTCTTTGGGGAAACAATCCTGCCATTTCGCTTCCTCATACTCTGCACTTTATGATAGAGGCTAAAGAGCAGGGTACTCGCTTCATCGTCATCGATCCGGTATACAACCCCAACACCGCTAAGGCTGACTGGTGGATACCCGTCAAGCCGGGTACAGACGGCGCCCTTGCACTAGGTGTGATCAATGTGCTGCTCGAAAACGGATGGGTAGACGAAGAAACGCTGCGCACTAAGACAAACTGCGGCCTGCTCATCAAAGAAGATGGAATGTTCCTTCGCATGAGCGACCTTGGTGTAAAGCCAACAGAAGGAGATGTGGATCCTCTCACGGGCAAACCAAAGATTATCGATCTGCCAGCGGTTTGGGATGAAGATACCGGCAAAGCCGTTGCGTTCAGCGAGGCGACAAAGCCGGCATTGAAAAACGTAGCTCCCATCGAAGGCCATGCGGTCCAAACGGTATACGAAAATGCTATGGGCTACATTTCGGCTTGGACTCCTGTGGCCGCTTCTGCTGTGTGCGGTGTTTCCGAAGACGATATTCGCGAACTTGCACGCGTCTATTATGAAGATGGTCCCGTGACGACAGAAATCATGCAAGGTTTGAATCACTATCGCAACGCCCATTACACCGGCTGGCCTGTGTACTTGGTCGGACTTTTGACTGGCAATGCTGGAAAGCCCGGCGCCGCTATCGGTCAAAGTGAAGAGTATCTGCCTCAGATGATGTTCTCCAACATTAAGGAGGCATGCTATCCGGTTGACTCTTCCGGAAAGGCAGCCCCTGGTGTTTCAGGTCACTTGGACACCACAGTATTCGAGGAAGTGTTTACGTCGGGTAAGTTCAAAGGCAAGGATTACGTGGTCAAAAGCGCGTATATCCATTGCTCAAACCCAATGGTTACCATGTGCAATAACGATTATACGGCGCGTTGGATGGACGCTCTCGAATTCGTGGTGGTTGCGGATATGTGCATGACTGAAACATGCAAGCATGCAGACATCGTACTTCCTGCTGCTCACTGGTTCGAACAGCAAGACATTGGTTTTTTGTTCTCGTCGCACCCGTATCTGTTGTGGCAGGACAAATGCATCGAACCTCTCGGTGAAGCGAAATCCGATTTTCAAATATTCGGCGAGATTCTCGATCGTCTCGGATTGGGTGAGTTCTGGTGCACGGAGGACGAGTATGCCGAAACAGTGCTCAATTCAGATTATTGGAAGTCCTTGGGCTGTACGTTAGAGAACATTAAAACCAAGGGTGCCGTCCGTATCTATCCGGAAGGCGACAAACTTGGCAAAGCTGATGTTCTTGCTACCGAAACAGGCCGTATCCAGTTGTATCAGGAGACAGCTGTTCCTAACAATGTGTCGACAACCGATTTCGATATTTCGAAAGAACGTGGATTGTATTGGGAGACACCACAATTTATCGGCGAGGACCGCGAATACCGTCAGCAATACCCATACAGCGTGTTGTCTGAGCATATGCGTACTCACACGCACACGCAATGGTGGGAATGCGGTTACGTGCGCGAGTTTGAGCGCGAGCCCATCGTGCGCATCAATCCTGACGACGCAGCTGAGCTGGGCATTGTGGAGGGTGATACCGTGCGTCTGTCCAATGATAATGGTTATGTAGTTATGAAAGCAGCGATCAGTGCTGGTTTGCCTCGCAAGATGGTGTCATCGGGTCGTAGCTGGCAAAAAGACGATTTTATTGATGGCCACTTCGCGAACCTATCTTCGAAAGACTACAGCCCTATGATCGCAAACCAGGCGTTTAACGACGTTGCGGTTATGATCGAGAAAATCTAGGAGAGTGGTGCAAGATGACCCATTATGGAATGGCAATCGATCTAAACCGTTGCTTCGGCTGCCAGGCATGCGCTGCTGCGTGTAAAGTCGCAAACAATCTGCCTAAAGACATTAGTTACAACGTGGTATATACCAAGCCGGATAAAAATTTTGACACTCTGGGCCTTGCCGTTGCAAGAGGAGCTCTTTCGAACGACTGCGCAGGTGGTACGCATGATGACCCCGTGCTTTCCTTCTTGCCCTTCCAATGCCAGCACTGCGAGAAGCCGGCGTGTCTCGAAGTGTGCCCCACGGGAGCTACTACTAAAGACGAAGAAACTGGCATTGTCCTCGTGGATAGTGAGTTGTGCATAGGATGTGAGTCGTGTATTAAAGCGTGCCGCTATGAAGGTGTACGTACGCTCATCGTTTCGCCGGAATACTATCTTGATGTGGTGGTAGGTGAATATGACGCGCCGCCGCACAAGGGAGGTACGGTGGAGAAGTGCACGTTCTGTAAGAATCTTATTGATCGTGATGAAGTTCCCGCCTGCATGCAACTGTGCCCCGGTCGCGCTCGTTATTGGGGGGATATCGACGATCCGGAGTCGGACGTGTCGAAGGCTATAGCTGGCCGCGAGACGCTGTTCCTCAACGAGGAAGCCGGCACGAAGCCCAGTGTGTACTACTTGCGATAACTGTCACGTGGGGCTATAACAGCACGCGCTGAAGATTGGCTGTAGGGTAGGGGCTGTCTTTGCTGCGAGAAGCGGTGAATGGCAACAAGGATCAAGCCCCTTCCTTGCAAACTCGGTCGGCGTGTGCTTGGGCGGCCTCTCATGTGCAAGGGGGAGCGAATGGAGCGGATGGAAGCGTTAAAAAGTAGTGTGGGGAAGGCTGACGCTTGCGAACTTTTGGCTTATGCATTCGCATTTCCAAACGAACAGCTTGCGGAAGGACTTTCCAGTGGCGCGCTTGCGGACGACGCTGAGGCATGTCTACGCGATGCGGGCGTGGCGAGCGAAGGTGCGCGTCAGGTTGCCAATGACCTTCGCAGGTGGCAGGGATTTGATGCTGCCGATTTGTGCTCACGTATGCGCACCACGTACTCGCGTCTTTATCTTGTACCTGGTGGTCACACGCCTATCTTCCCTTATGAAAGTGCATTTCTTCATGTGGAGCACGGGCTATCGGGTATTCCCGTGCTATTTCGCACGCCGGTGACACTTGACGTTGAGCGTCAGATGCATGAGGCGGGTGTTGCTGCGAAGAATGAGCGCAAGGAACCGTGTGACAGTGTGTTTGATGAGTTTGAGTTCTTGTCATTCCTCTTCGCCAAGTTCGCTGATGCAAGTAATCGCGAGGACACTGATGAGGCTACTATCTGGGAAAGCCGCGTTCAGCATTTTTTAACTGAACATGCCCAAGTATGGTTGCCTTCGTTTATGCGCCGTACACAAGAATTGGCTGCAGGTGAACCTTATGAAGCGCTCGCTTCCTTTGGCGCAGCAACGATGGGGGTACTCGAATGACATTCCTTCTGGTGTTCGTGATTACGGTGGTGGCGGTGTATGCGCTGCGCACGCCGTTGAAGCGCTGGCCCGTGGTGTTTTATGCGCTTGCCATTGTGCTTGATGTGCTGTTCGTGATGGGGTCGTTTGTGCGGCTGCCAGGCCCCCTTAACGATGTGCTGTTCCTGCTGGTGCATAAGTGTACGCTGGCCACCGCGCTGTTTATTGTGGTCATGTACATTGGCGTGTTCAGCCGCGATGGCCTTGTGGCGCAGCGGTTTCGCCCCATTCGAGCCGAGTTGTCCATCGTGGCCTGGCTGTTGTCGCTGGGGCACATGGCGGTGTACCTCGCCTCGTACGCAACGCGGCTTTCCGCAGGCTTCGCGCAGGTTAACGTTGCCGTTGCTTTGGTGATAGCGCTCGTGCTGTTTGTGCTGCTGCTGGTGCTGGGTGTGACCTCGTTTAACGTGGTGAAGAAGCGTATGCCCAAAGAAACGTGGAAGCGCATACAATGGTGGGCGTACCCCTTCTTCGGCCTGGTGTACGTGCACTTGATGCTGATGCTGCTGCCCGCGGCCTTGCGCGGCGGCGAAGCGGCGCTGATGAGCGTGGTGGTGTACACGGTGCTGTTTGGTGCCTACGCGGTGCTGAGGATCGCCCGTGCTCTCAAGGATCGGCGCGCCGCGCGCAATAAGCTTTCCGCTGATTGCTGCTAATTCTTCTGCTATACTTCGCTCCGGCTTTGCCTGGTGGGATCTCACGTCTGCTTTGGCTTTGCTCCGCGTTCGCATCGTTGGGCCCTGCGTTTGCGGCTTATTAGTTGCCCAAAGCCCGCGGCCGATAGGCCGTGCGGAGACAAGGAGAAATCCCATGGACAAGGGAAGATCGTCGTACGTCGCCCAGGCGGGCATGATTGCGGCCGTGTATGCTGCAGCCACGCTTATCGCACTTCTGCTGTTGCAGGGGTTTGCATGGGGGCCGGTGCAATTCCGCATTTCAGAGGCCGTGTGCGTGCTGGCCGTGCTCACGCCAGCGGCCGTGCCGGGGCTCACGGTGGGCTGCATCGTGGCGAACCTCATTGCGCTTGCGGTGAACGGCACCGGTGCGTTAGGCCTGCTCGACGTGGTGTTTGGCAGCCTGGCCACCTTCTTGGGCGCGCTGTGGTGTTGGAAAATGCGCGAGCGGCCGAAGCTGGCGCTGCTGGGGCCCGTGATTGCGAACGCGGTTATCGTGCCTGCTTATCTGCCGCTTTTGTTGCAGGGGTTGGGCTTCTACACCATTCCGTTCACCACCATCGCGCTGGATGGCGCCTACATTCCCATGTACCTGTTCGGCCTGGTGGCTACTGGAATTGGCGAGGCGCTGGTCATGTATGTGCTGGGTTTGCCGCTGCTTACGGCACTCAAGCGCTTTAATGTGGTGAAGCGTCCGGCGGAAAAGACGCGCTCGCAGGCAGGCGGGCTGGACTCGAAGCAGGCTGAAAGCCGCTAGGCGGCGTTGTGGTTTACCGCTGGAAGCGCCGCCTTCGCCACCCCTCGCATTGTTTTAGTGTTCGCGATACGCCCGCCCCTTCGCTGTTTACGTGAAGGGGCGGGCGTATGTGCGCAAAGCGGCTACAATATACGGTTGGACTAACTGAAGCAGGCGTGCCGAGGGGGCCGCCTCCGACTGAAGGAACCGCATGAACCCGGTTATCATCATACCGACTTTCATCTCTGCCCGCCGGCGCAAGGAAGGCGGCAGTCTTCTTACCACGTACGATCACACCACCCCCATCTCGCAACCCGGCGAGCTGCCGCGCCTTCTGCACTCGCTCCAAAAGGTGCGCGGCATCGGGCAGATTGTGATTCTGGTGGCCAGCGAGCCGTCCATCGAGAACCAGGCGGCCGAAAAGGTGCAGATCGCAGCCGCGCAGTACCCGTCGCTCAACATTGCCGTGGTGGGCGCGCCGGAACTTGCGCTCGTGCAGCAGCGCATGGAGCAGCTGGGCCTGGGCAAGCTGTCGAAGGAAATTGGCCTTTCCGGGTATGGTGCCATTCGCAATTTGGGCCTGGTGGTGGCGAACACGCTCGGCTTCGACGCCGTGGTATTCCTGGATGACGACGAGATTGTCGACGACGCCGACTTCCTGCAAAAAGCAGTTTATGGCCTGGGGAAACTCACAAAGAAGGGCATTCCCATTCTGGCGAAGACGGGCTACTACTTCAACTCCGAGGGCACGTTTTTGTCGAAGAGCCAGGACAAGTGGTACAACCATTTCTGGCAGCAGGGCAAAGCCTTCAATAAGATGATGACGAAGGCTATGCGCGGCCCGCGTCTGTCGCGTTCAAACCACGTGTGTGGCGGCTGCTTGGCGTTGCACAAAGAGGCGTTCAAGCGCCTGTCGTTCGACCCGTGGATCGCGCGCGGCGAAGACCTCGATTACATGCTTGACCTGCGCATGTACGGCTCCGACATCTGGTTTGACAACCAGTGGAGCCTGCGTCACCTGCCGCCGGAGACCGAAAGCGAAGGCACGCGCTTTCGCCAGGACATCTTCCGGTGGCTCTACGAGTACCGCAAGATGGAGTACAGCCGCACGCAGATTGACCTTTTGCAAGTGAAACCCTCGTCGCTTGAGCCGTATCCGGGGCCGTTTTTGGAGCCGGGCGTGACGAAGCGCATTCGCCTGACGGCGTTTCTGCGTAGCTTGGCACGGCCTGACAAGAAGGCGTATCGCAAGGCGGCGAAGGCGGCTACCGGCGAGGCTACCCTGTATGCGCAGCGGAACTGCTCGAAGTATTTCGAGTTCCAGTTTGTGTGGCCTGAACTCATGGCGCGCTTTGAGAACGACCAGATTCTGCGCACGGCGCTGGTGCAGTGCGCCGCGCAGCGTCAAATTGGCGTTGACGCACCGCGCCAGGCTGCCGCTATCGCGGCGCAAGCTGCCGGTATTGACCCCGGAGCGACGAGTGAGATTCGCCTGAATATTGCGGAGTAGCGCCTGCGCGCATGGCGTGTTTTGCGTGTCCGCGCGTTGGCGCTGCCGTTTGCCGGTGAGGCGTTGTCGCTGGGAAACGCTGTCGTGACGCTTGGCGGAATCCCGGCGCCTTATGTTCGCGCCCGCAGCCGCTTCGGCTACACTGTGACGTGGACAAATCGCGAATCTGCAAGGAACGGACGGCGCGCGCATGGACCTCTTCACTTCGTTTGTTTTGCCTGCTGTGGTGGGCATCGGCATCGGCATTCTGTCGGGCATGCTGGGCATCGGCGGAGGCACGGTGCTGGTGCCCATCTTCCGCTTGGCGTTCGGCATGAGCCCCATCATGTCCACGGCTACGTCGCTGTTCACCATTATTCCCACGTCCATCTCGGGCGCGGTGTCGCATGTGCGACACAAGACGTGCGTGCCGTCGCTGGGCATAGCCGCCGGCCTGGGCGGCGCGTGCACCTCGCCCATCGGCGTGTGGCTGGCGCAGATCTCGCCGGCTTGGCTGGTCATGCTGGTGGCCGCGCTCATCATTGGGTACTCAGCGGTGAATACGCTGATAAAGGCCTGGCGCATGAAGCCCGCGGCGAAGAAAGTTCCGGCTGCAGCTGCGGATGACCCTGCAGTGCTGGCGGAAACGGCCGTTGAGCAGGTGGGTGATGCGGCGGCGAACGAGGATGCGGAACTGGCGCCCACGCCCATTGCGGCGGACACGGGCAAGTCGTTTCCCAAGCTGACGCGCAAGCAGTTGCTTATTGGGGCGGCCATTGGCCTGGGCGCGGGCTTGGCCTCGGGGTATGTGGGCGTGGGCGGTGGCTTCATCATGGTGCCGCTCATGTTGTCGCTGGTGGGCATTTCCATGAAACAGGCGTCGGGCACCTCGCTTATTGCGGTGATGCTGTTGGCCATTCCCGGTGTCATTGAGCAGGGCATTCTGGGGAACATCAACTATATGGCGGGCATCGCGGTGGCTATCGGCTCCATTCCGGGCGCTATCCTGGGCGCGCGGCTCGTACGCATTGTGCCGGAGCGCATGCTGCGCTTCATCTTCGGCGGCTTCCTTATTGTAGCGGCCGTGGTGCTGGTGTTGAACGAGCTGGGCATCCTGGGCTAGCGGCCGCGCACCACGCGCGTTGGCGTGCGTCGCAGCCCGCCCGCGGCTCGCTGACCGCGCGCCCCCGCATACACCCCTGTCTAAAAGCGTGCATCTTGGTGACGTAGCTGGTAGGATGGTGGCCCACCTACAGCAAGGAGGTCCCCGTTGGTTCAGGAGACGACGGAAGTGAAGCCAGCGTTGCCTCGCTTCTTCACGCTTGAAATGCTTATGTTTACGCTCACGGCCTTGTCGGGGCTCGTGCTCATATGGTCGTCGGTGTCGCCGTATCGCAACATTGCGGTGCTCATTGTGGCGGGCATCGTGTTCACGTTTTCGCTGGTCATCGTCATTCGGCTGCTCATGGACCCGGATTCAGTGCGCGCGCGTCAGTCAGATGCCATGCTGCGCCTGGCCAGTCAAACGCTCGACTGCATGAAGGAAGGCCTCACGCGCGACGCGGCGCAGCGCATCTGCCAGCTGCTGCTTCCTTCCACGGCCGCCATCGCGGTGGCCATCACCGACAAGGATCACATTCTGGGTTACGCCGGCTACGAAGAGGCCGAAAACCCCTCCGGTAGCATTATTCGCACGCACGCGACGCATGCCACGCTGGCCGATGGGCACGGCCGCATCCTGCTCACGCCCGAGGAAATTGGGTTCCCGTCCAGCTCAACCACCATTCAGGCGGCCATCATTGTGCCGCTCACGGTGGGCCACAGCGTGGCGGGCACGCTGAAGTTCTACTACCGTCGCGCGCGCCACATCAGCGAGACGCAGAAATCTATCGCCGAAGGGTTCGGCCAGCTGTTGTCCACCCAGATGGCGGCCTCGGCGCTAGAAGAGCAGACGAAGCTTGCCACCAGCATGGAGCTGAAGGCGCTGCAAAGCCAGATCAACCCGCACTTTTTGTTCAACACCATCAACACCATCGCCTCGCTCATTCGCACCGATCCGGAGAAGGCGCGCATTTTGCTGCGCGAGTTCGCGGTGTTCTACCGCCGCACGTTGGAGGATTCGGCCGACCTTATTGTGTTCGCGCGCGAGATGGAGCAGACGAAACGCTACTTCACGTTCGAAATTGCGCGCTTCGGTGAGGACCGCGTGGCCATGGAGGTGGACATCGACCCCGCCGTCGACGACATGATGGTACCGCCGTTCCTCATTCAGCCGCTCGTGGAAAACGCCGTGCGCCACGCCATGCCCTCCGAGGGCAAACTCACCATTCGCGTGACCGGCACGGTGGAGGGCGATGACGTGATCGTGTGCGTGGCCGACGATGGCGTGGGCATGACGGAAGAGGCGCGGCAGAATATTCTGCACCCCGAGTCGTCCACCGGCTGCGGCATTGCGGTGAAGAACGTGCACGACCGCATTTGTGGGTACTTCGGCCCCGACACGCACATGGACGTGGAAAGCGAGTTGGGTGCCGGCACAAAGGTGACGCTCGTGCTGAAGAACGGGGCGCAACGGGAGTTTGAGCGCTGACAAGGGCACGCCCTACCTCTATAATGAGCCGTCATGGGAAAATTCGCGAACATACAAAACCGCATTCCTACCGGGGTCTATAAGCTGCTGCTGGTGGTGGCCACCATCATTTGGGGCCTCAGCTTCGTGGTGATGAAAGACGCCGTGGATGTGCTGCAACCGGCGTACCTTATTGGTTTTCGCTTTCTGGCCACGGGTGCCATTCTAATTGTGCTGTTCTTCGGGCGCATCCGCCGTGCCTTCACGGGCGAGATGGCGAAGGATTACCTAGTGAAGGGCATCATCCTGGGCGTGCTGTGCTATCTAGCGTTCTGGATTCAAACCATCGGGCTCGACCACACTACGCCGGGCAAAAATGCGTTTCTCACGGCCACGTACTGCGTCATTGTGCCGTTTGCCTGGTGGGCTATTGCGCGCAAGCGACCCTCGGTGTTTAACCTGGTGGCAGCTATCATGGCGGTGGCGGGCATCGGGCTGGTGTCGCTGACGGGATCGCTTTCCGAGTTGTCGATGGGCTACGGCGACGCCATGACGCTGGTGTCGGCGCTGCTGTTCGCCGTGCACATTGTGTACGTGTCGAAGTTCTCAGAGACGAACGACGTGCTGGTGCTTACGGTGATGCAGTTCGTGGTGGGCGGCATCTGCGGCGTGGCGTACGGCGCGTGCTTCGAAACGCTGCCGCCGATGGAAGCGCTCACGCCCGCGTTCTGGGCAAACATGGCGTATCTTGTGGTGTTCGCGTCGTGCGTGGCGCTGGTCATTCAGAATGTGGCGCTGGCGCACGTGCCGCCCGCGCAGGCGTCGCTGTTCCTCAGCCTGGAAAGCGTATTCGGCGTGCTGTTCAGCGTGCTGCTGTATGGGGAACAGATAGGGCTTCGCCTGGTGGGAGGCTTTGCCCTCATCTTCATTGCTATAGTGGTGAGCGAAACATTCCCGTTGAAGCGCGGGGCGGACGACGAGCCGCTGGCTCTTGAGACGCCCGGCGGCCCGGTGGTGGCCGTGGAGGCGCCGGTGCTGGCCGACGAGTGCGTGGGCAGCGCTGCCGCCGAGCGCGCGGACGGGGTTACCGAGTAGCGAGTTCAAGGAGGCATCATGGAGCAAGAGCGGAACAACGTTGTCCTCATTGGTATGCCCGGCGCGGGTAAGTCCACCCTGGGCATTGTGTTGGCGAAGATTCTCAACAAGGACTTCATGGACGCCGACCTGGTCATTCAGAACCAGTGCGACAAAACGCTGCAGAAGCTCATTGACGCGTGCGGCCCCGAGGGCTTCATTCAGGTGGAAAACGAAATTCTGCGCGACATTCAGGCCGACAACTCTATCATTGCCACGGGTGGTTCGGCCGTGTACTCCGATGAGGCCATGAAGCACCTCGCCGAGATTGGCCGCGTGGTATACCTGCAGATTTCCTACGACGAACTGGTGAGCCGCCTGCATGACTTGCAGGAGCGCGGCGTGGTGCTGAAGGGCGGCATCGGCATGAGCCTGCGCGACCTCTACGACGAGCGCAAGCCGCTGTACGAAAAGTATGCCGAGATCACCGTCAACGTTGACGACCTGTCCATAACCGCCGCCGCCCGCAAAGTAGCCGACGCCCTGCGCTAGGGGAGAAAAGCCTTTTTCGGGCACTCCGTAGGGCAAGGGCTCTGCCCTTGCCGCTCAGTCAGAATAAACCTGCCAGGTCAAACGTAGTTATCGGCAAAGGCAGAGTCCTTGCCCTACAGTCAACCTGGCAGGTGAGGGGCTTTTGTTGCAGTCCCCTCTTACGCTTCACGACCGTTAATCAGCCGTCATTCTAAAGGTCTACTTCCCTTACATACGGTGCAACTTTTTCAATAGCCGCTTGTACGGCTTCCGCCGGGTCATCCACTTCAACCAAGTCGTTGATAATTTCTATCAGGGCCTCTTCGGAAAGATCAGGATTAAGTTCTTTATCGTTATGGGCGAGAATCCACTTGAAAGCACGGGTGCCAGTGGACTTATTTCCATCCGTAAAGATGTGGCCAGAGCCAATCAGGTGGGCAAAGACAATGCCGATGCTCGTAGTGTCATTTATATCGTCGATGTAATAATCAAATGCCGCATTATTGAGACTGACAATATCGTCGAGATCTTCATCTTTAAACACTTCTCCTGTTCCATCTTGGGTCAGGCGATTCATGTTGATGAGATCATCCCTGGTGGGAGTTGTTACTGTTGTTCTGGGCATAGCGCCCTCCCTTCCTGTTTCAAAATGTATGTGATAGTTGGTGACTTCGGAAGAATCTACACAGCCAGAACTTCTTCAACGGAGGTCATGGCGTTAAGCTGTTCATCTATCTGCTGCTTTGCCTCAATCATCTCCGGTGTTACAAAATTCGGTAACGTATCGTTTTCGTTACCTGATTCCCAAGCGTTCAGCACCGTGTCGGGTGAGGTATCGCTGTCATCGAGCATTTTCCAACAAGCCCTCAGCTCCTTGATGAAGTCCATCACCTCTTCGAGAGGAGGATTTTCCTGACCAGGCTTTTGCATCATGTCGACAACGCAGTGCAACAGAAAGTCAATGCCTACCTTCTTGTGGTCCACAATAGATTTGGCCATGGTGTAAACAAAGATGTTCTCGACATCCTTTGACAGCACGCCTTTCGAAGTGAAGGTGTATTTGTAGGCCATCACGTCGACGCGCACGATAGAATAATTCTCGGGATATACGAAGAACATCTTTTCCTGGGTTTCGCCAATGGAGGTGTCGCCGATAAGTCCGCTAAGCGCGGTTTTGACGATTTTTTGGAAACCATCTTTCACGCCACTTGAACCTTTGAAGAAATCATCGACCGCCTCGCCGATGGCCGCGTTGCACCCGTTCGAAATATTGACATGCTGGGAATTCCGATACTCGAAAGCGCGGTCGCCCACAATTTCAAGCTGCCCCATGGCTTCCTTGTTGCTCAACATCACCTTGAGTTGAGTTTCGAACGTTTCCGCTTTTGAGCGGGCCATTTTCTGCAAGAAGGTGAACTGCTCGCGCAGCTTCGCCTCCTCCTCGGTCTTACCGGTAAGGTCGTCGATAAGTTTACTGATTTTAGCCATGCTCCATCCTTTCAATCATGATCCGGATGGGAGCTCCCTTGTTCTGCATTGTAATGTGAGGCCCCCCCCCCTCTGTCAAGACCCAAAAGTGAGAAACTTCATCAGCAATCAAAAAAGTTTGCACGAAAAACGAACGCACTGTTTCACGTGAAACAGTGCGTGTAAAAGCGAAGGGGCTGTACCAAGAGTTCCTTCCCGCGTCATAAAAGTGTGACGCGCTATCGCGCTAGCTATTACGTCACAAGGCAGCTGCCTTCCCGACCACTATGACGCGGGCTCATCCATGTATCATAAACCTAACTAAAAACGAAGCGCCCTCTCCGCCGAAGGCGGAGAACCCAACCCTGACCTGCGTTTTCGCGCTTTGCGAAGGGGGTTCAATTCATCGCGAAGCGCCCTATAGAGGTTGTACCACTTGTAAGTTGACGCCTTCAAGTCAGTCAACCCGCGTCGTAAGGCAAGGGACGCGAGAAAACTCCTGGCCTAATAGCCAGCGCGCTAGCGCGTCACACTTTTGTCTCGTGCGGCGATGCTCGCCGATTGCCGTCGATCTGTCACGAAATTGTTAACTTTTCCTGAATTCTCTGCTACACTGTGCGGCTGTGCATAGCGTCACCCCGTTGAGGCTCCCTGGATCTACATGAGACAGGGCGCGTTAGGGGCCTCTGGAGAATCCCGGTTACGGGTGCCGAAGGGGCAAGGCGCGCCGCCTTGCTGCGGCGTTGTCGAAACTCTCAGGCCAAAGGACAGAGCAAAGCTACCCGCTTGTCGCGCGCACGCGATACCTGTCGCTGCGCCCGCGTCCTTCCCGTGCACCCCGTGTATTTTCCACCCGCCTTCTTTCGCGCACCCTTTGGGGCAAGCTTTGCGCGTGCGCTGTGTTGTGCACCCCGTGTTATACGAGGTCAGCGGCTTGCGCATCATCTGCTGTCATGCGAAGGAGGAACGAGAAGTGGAAGGGTTTTTCGGTGTCATAAACGATGCGCTTGTCGCTATCGATGACTTCATCTGGGGCATTCCCCTGATGGTGCTCATCCTGTTCGGCGGCATTTTGCTGACGGTACGCCTGCGTGGCGTGCAGTTCCGTCAGCTGCCGCGCGCGCTGCGCTACATGATTAAGAACGAGACGGGCGGCGAGGGCGAAGTCACCAGCTTCGGCGCGCTGTGCACCGCGCTGTCAGCCACCATCGGTACGGGCAACATCGTGGGCGTGGCTACGGCCATCGTCACCGGCGGCCCCGGCGCGCTGTTTTGGATGTGGCTGGCCGCGCTGTTCGGCATGGCGACCAAGTTCTCCGAGGGCCTGCTGGCGGTGAAGTTTCGCAGCATCGACAAGAAAACCGGCCACGTGCTAGGCGGCCCGTTCTACTATATTGAGCGCGGCATGGGCATGAAGTGGCGTTGGCTGGCGAAGATTTTCGCGTTCTTCGGCATGTGTGTGGGCCTGTTTGGTATTGGTACGTTTACGCAGGTCAACTCCATTTCGACGGCTATCACCGGGTTCTTTGACCCCGAGAAGAACATCACGGTGAACCTGTTGGGCATGGATTACTCCATCTTCACCGTCATTGGCTCGCTGGTGCTGGCCGTGCTGGTGGGCCTGGTGGTCATCGGCGGCTTAAAGCGCATCGCGAAGGTGAGCGAGCGCGTGATCCCCGCCATGGTGGTGCTGTATGTGGGCTTCTCGCTGGTGCTTATTTGCACGAACCTTGATAAGGTGCCGGCGGCGTTTGTCACCATCTTCCAGAGCGCGTTTGGCCTGCAAGCGGCCGCGGGCGGCATGCTTGGCGCCATCATTGTGGCCATGCAGAAGGGTATCGCGCGCGGTATTTTCTCGAACGAGGCGGGTCTGGGTTCTGCGCCTATTGCCGCGGCGGCTGCGCAGACGAAGGAGCCGGTGCGCCAGGGCCTCGTGTCCATGACCGGCACGTTCTTGGACACCATCGTGGTGTGCACGATGACGGGCCTCGCGCTGGTGATGACTGGTGCGTACCAGATTCCCGGGCTTGAGGGCGCGGCCGTGACCACCGCTGCGTTCCAGGCGGGCCTGCCGTTCATTCCGGGCCAGGTGGTATCGTTTGTGCTGATGGCGTGCTTGGTGCTGTTCGGCTTCACCACTATTCTGGGTTGGGATTACTACGGCGAGCGCTGCCTTGAGTACTTCAGCAACGGCAGCATGAAAGCCGTGAAGGTGTACCGCTGGCTCTACATTGCTGCTGTGTTCATTGGCCCTTACATGACCGTGGCTGCGGTGTGGACCATCGCCGACATCTTTAACGGCCTGATGGCACTGCCGAACATGGTGGCCCTTATCGCGCTGTCCGGCGTGGTGGTGAAGGAAACGCGCGACTACTTCGACCGCCTCAAAGCCGCCGGCACCGAGGACGCCATGGCGCCTCACCTCCCCGGCGACAACTGGGACATCCCGCCCATCGACCCCCTGAACACCCCCGACAGCGAACTAGGCACCGCCCGCGGATAACGAACGCAGATTACGAACGCAGATAACGTAGCGGATAACGAACGCGGATAACGAATTCGCCAAACGGAGTCAACGCCTTAACAACGACAACAAAAATTCGCGCGAACGAAAAAACGACGCAATTAAAAAGAATACGCAACAAAAACGCCGAGCCTCCCAGGCCCGGCGTCGCAAGCCTGCGCTGCTGCGCGCGTTGTTTGAACTGGGCGCATTGTATTCAGGACAGGAAATTTCTTACCGGAAAATTATCGGACAACTTGACGACAAGGGGAACACCGACACCATCACGCACTACCTTGATCTCCTGTCGCAGGCTGGCCTTTTGTCGGGTTTGAAGAAGTATTCGGACAAGTTGCTTGAAGCAAAAACCAGTTCTCCGCGCTTGCTTGTCCACGACACCTCGCTCATGGTTGCAACTTCAGGGGAAGATCGCGCCGCCCTTATGGAGGACCCGGATCGGCGCGGTCATCTGGTCGAAAGCGCGGTAGGCGCGTACCTACTTGCGCGCAGCCGCAAGGAACATTTCGATTTGTACTGGTGGCGAGACGGCACGGCCGAAGTGGACTTCGTTATCAAAAAGGGGAAGAAGCGCACCGCCCTGGAAGTAAAAAGCGGCCGCCCCAAACGCACAAAAGGCCTCGGCGAATTCGTGAGTCGCTTCCCTGGAACCTATAGCCTCATCATCGGCTCGAAAGATTTCCCCATCGAAGATTTCCTGTTGGGGAAGGTGCCGCTCTTTCAATAACAAATGCCGTGAGGCTGTAACAAAAAGTCCCGCACATCACAAAAGTGTGAAGCGCCCCTACAGAGGTAACCTTTTTAGCTAGGTTTATCGTACATGAATGAGCCCTCGCCATAGTGGTGAGGAGGGCAACCACCTCGTGGCGTAATCAATAGCGCGAGGCGCGTCACAATTTTGTGAAGCGGGGTTGTGGCCCCGTCGCGCCAAAAGAGAATCCGCCGCGTCGGGCGTTAGCTTCCTGTGATGTTGTCGGCGTTCTTTTTGAGGGCGGCAAGAACGGTGACGAAAGTGTCGATGTCCTTCTGATCGATGCCTTCTACCAGGCGATTTGCTGTGTCGGCAGTGAGCGGCAGCACCACGCGAATAAGTTCGCGCGCCTTGTCGGTAATGCTGACCACGTGGGCGCGGCGGTCGCTTTGATGCTTGTTGCGCACCACGAGGCCTTTGCGCTCCAGCGTGTCCAGGTAGCGCGTGATAGTGGCTTGCTCCTTGCGCGTGCGGTCGGCCAGTTCCTTCTGTGACAGTTCGCCAGCTTGATCCAACTGGTTAATAAGGTTCCATTGACCAGGGGTGAGGTCGTAGGGCTTGAGGGTGGCCTCCAACGACCGGGTGATACACCGCTGCGCGTCGTACACGAGGAAGCCTATCAGGCGGTTGTGCTTGCTTTCCACAGCGGATCCCTTCTGCAGTGCGGTGGGCGGCGCGAAGCGTCGCCGCGCATGGTGTCTGTCGATATCGAGCGATGAGGCGCGGGGCTATCGCGCGCAGACAGCGGTCTCGTTCTCTCGCGATACACGAAACCACATGCCGCGCGGCCGCGTCAAGAAGCCGGTTGCTGTTCGGTTGAATCTCCGTCTTCGCTGCCAGGGTAGGGCGTTCGGGCGAAAGAGCAAGGGAGGTGCGCCGTTGTTTCCCGAGATGAGGAAGTGGTTTGAGATGAAGTGCTGCGGGAAGGCGAAGCGCCCGCGAATGTGCGCGTAAGCAGTACCAAGTGCACTATCTCCCCATTTCAACACTATTTTTTCATTAGATAATCAAAAGTTGTTGCACTAATAGTTGTGCACAATATAATTAGCTATGCAAGTAAATTGCTGCAAGGAGGAGAGGGAAGCGCGCGAGGGGCGCGCAACCGGGGGAGTTACAAGGTGCGGCGACGCACGGGGTAGGTACGCAGAATGCGCATCCCAAGCGCCACACGCACGCCGCCAGCTGGCAAAGGGATCGCACGCACATTGCGCCCGCGAACCCCGACAATGCGCCGCACCAACGTCGCGGCCCGCCTGCATTCCCCACCTGCGCATCGCTCGCGCGCCTTCCCCTTCTCCCCAGGCAACACTTGTCAACAAGAGGCAAAAGGAGGAGGAGAGATGTCACTTAAGATGAGCCGCCGAGGCTTCGTGAAGGCTTCGGCCGTCGCGACCGCCTCGTCGCTGCTGCTGGGTTCGCAGGCCGCCACGGCTTTCGCGGACGACGCAGCAAACGGCGCGAAGGCGACCTCGTCCGACGACGTGAAAATCATCCCGAGCGCATGCCGCCAGTGCTATGGCCGCTGCGCGCTGTTCGGGCACGTCAAGGACGGACGCCTGATGAAGATCGAGGGCAACCCCGACCTGTTCAGCGAAGGTACCCTGTGCGGGCGCTGCTTCGCCATTCCGCAGGAGCTGTACAACCCGCTGCGCGTGCGCTACCCGCAAAAGCGCGTGGGCGAGAAGGGCTCCGGCCAGTGGAAGCGCATCACCTGGGAAGAAGCCTACGAAGAGGCGCGCGACCGCTTCACCGAAATCGGCGAGAAGTACGGGTGGCACACCATTGCCCACCAGTACGGCACCGGCCGCGACATGCTGCAGTTCCAGGCCATCAACAAACTGTGGCTTGAGCTGGGCTCCACGGCCACGTTCGGCGTGGGCAACCTGTGCTGGGTAGGCTCGTACTTCACCAGCCAGCGCCTGTACGGCGATGAAACGCAGTACACCGGCTGGGACGGCAATAACACGGACTCGCTCCTCGTCCTGC
>DSLMC04103__coassemble_446_pt1 | contig 34231 bp, 25 predicted proteins | sample DSLMC04103__metabat2_high_PE_001 | metagenome-assembled genome bin DSLMC04103
CTGAGGGCTACCAGATGAATAGTTATGAGAAGACCAACGCCGTCGGCTGGGGTACTAGCGAACTCCGCGCAAACATGAACCCCGGAATTGACATTGTTCCTTATGGCGAGGATACCAACACCATCTGGAGCCAAGTCCCCGAAGATCTGCAAAACTCCATCGAGGTTGTCAAGAAGAAATACCAGCCTGACAGCCAGGAGAATACCTCTACAACCATCACTTCCAACGACAAGCTTTTCCTTGCGAGCTACTCCGAGCTTGTTGAAGCCAGTTATTGGGCTTCCGACTATCCTTGGTCGGCTCAAGAGGGCACACAATATGCTTACTGGCATGGCAAGGTGGATCAAAACAACAATGTAAACGAATGTCTCAAGAAGGTATACCAAAAAGATGCTGAAGCAGCAGCTTCTTCGGTTGGCGTCATTTGGTGGGAGCGCTCTGTTAATCCGAATACCTTCTTGAGCTTCCTTCGGGTGAACTCGGAAGGAAACCCCGGCGACAACAATCACGCTACGAGTTTTTATGGAGTGTGTCCCTGCTTCTGCCTTTAAAAATACAACGAACGATCCAAGAAGCCTTTTGTTATAAGTCCCAAGTAATTGCATTATTGGAAGGGATACCGACAAGCATGTCAAGCAAGAAAAACATATCAAACTTTCGGTTCACCTGGCATGTTGTGACGTACGCACTTGCTTGTGCATTTGTACTGACGGCTCTGGCGCCCGTCCCTGCTATTGCGGCGGATGCCGGCAACTTCGGTACTGCGCTTATAGGGTTGCGTGTTACTGACTCGTCCAAAAATCAGTCAGCAGGTGAAGGAGGCCAGCCAGGCAAAACGCCTATCGGTCTCCGTGTGACCAACTCCAACAGCACTAAGCTCATTACGGTTCGAGTGACTTTTAGTGGCAATGGTGGTATGTGGGGTGCAGCGACAACTCAAGGCTTCGATGTTACACTGCTTCAACCTACAGTCGCTCCTGTTGAAGATCCCAAAAAGCCCGGCTACAAGTTTGATGGCTGGTCCACAACGCCGACGGGGGAGGCGGAAGAACTGCCGACGAAAACTACGCAGTCTGCCACTTGGTATGCTGTGTGGAAGGCTGATACTTACCCTGTTAAATTTGACCCAAATACCGGCTCAGGTGGTCCTACTGCGTCCACTGCTACCTATAATTCTTCCATGGAGGTTATTTCATCTTTTCCAACAAAGAAGGGTTACGAGTTCTTAGGCTACTTTGACGCTCAAGCTGGTGGTAATCAATACTACAAAGCTGACGGAACCAGTGCTCAGAACTGGGACAAAACCTCGGGCGATACCTTGTATGCCCAGTGGAAGGCAAAGACCTATACGGTGAAGTTTGACTTCGCTGAGGGCAAAGATGGCGATGTCACAGCAGTTGTTACCTATGATGCCCCTATGCCAAAGATCAAAATCCCTGACAGGGGTGGCTACACGTTTGCTGGTTACTTTGATGACAACAACAAGCAGTACTACGACGAGAAGGGTGAAAGCAAAGCCGACTGGGACAAAGATACTGACAACGTGACACTTAAAGCTCACTGGAACTTACAACTCAACTTCAAGTTCCCCACTGCTGTTCTTATTCAGGTGGATGCTTCGGGCAACGTCACGGGGGAAGATCTTGAGTTTATGTCCACTTCGGCTGAACCTATCAAAGTAACCTCGGTTATCAGCAAGCAAGGTGAGGATGCTACCTCGCTTTTCGCTAACGAAACAACCATAAAGGGTGTACGTGTTCTGCTTACGCCTCCCAAGGGTTCTGGGGCGGAAGTGAAGGTTCCTCTTACCACACCTGCAGCAGGTGAAACCATTACTGGCGGCTGGACTATAGCTGCTAATTCCAATCTTGCAGTTGCTTTCGGTATGTCTCTTCCCGAAGGAGCACAGCTCAACTACCTAGCAGATGCCCAAGTAGCTGTTGCTAACCTCTCTTATGAGGTGGAAGCTGTTCCTTCTTCCTAATGCCGGCGCGCCATGACCCGCGGTGGGGATCACCCGCTCCGCCATGGGTCATGCGGTCAATGTGCGGCCACCTTCTCCCACCTTCTTCCTCCTTCTTCCGTGAAACCTCTGCGGAAAAGTGGGCGCGCTTGGCGTTCGTTGGGGTATACTTCACGGTTACATGCGATGACGAAGACAGCGTCGTGCATCACTGCCGCCCTCAGAGACGGGCTTCACCGGCTGAAAGGGCCCGGACGGCACGCGCGACGATTCCCTTCCGAGCAGCGCGTTTGAACGCGGACGCCCATGGCCCAGCGGCCTGCGGCGAGACGCTCAAGTAGGACGCGCCGGGTGCTCCCGTCACAGGGCAAAACGAGCGGGCGGCACGCGCGTTGGCGCAGCCGTCAACCGAGGTGGTACCGCGAGAGCCTTCTCTCGTCCTTGGATCCGGGGATCACTCCCCAACGGGCAAGGACGCGAGAAGGCTCTTTTTGTTTGGCGCGGGGGCCGAGCACGGCGCTTCGCAGAGGCGAGAAGAGACGGAAAGGAACGGGAGAAGCTGATGGCAATCGTGGAGGAAGTGGCGGCGCTGCGCGAGCAGACGCTGGCCGACATCGCGCAGGCGGCCGACACCGCAGCGCTTGACCAGGTGCGCGTGGCGGTGCTCGGCAAGTCAGGCTCGCTCACGGGGTACCTGCGCAGCATGGGCCAGGTGCCGAAGGAAGAGCGCGCCGAGGTGGGCAAGACCGTAAACGAGGTGCGCGTGGAAGTGGAGGCCGCGCTGGCCGAGCGCAAGGCCGCGCTTGAGTCTGCGGAACTGGCGGCTGCCATCGACGCGGCGGCCGTGGACGTGACACTGCCCGGCCGCGCGCAGCAGATGGGTACGCGCCACCTGATCAATGGCATCATCGACGAAATTTCCGAGATCTTCTTGGGCCTGGGCTACTCGGTGGCCGAGGGGCCTGAGGTGGAGACGTGCTACTACAACTTCGAAGCGCTGAACGCACCGGCCGATCACCCCAGCCGCGGTTTGGCCGACACGTTCTACGTGGTTGACCGCTCGGGTGCCGAATGCAACGTGCGTGGCGAATCCGACGTGCTTCTGCGCACGCAAACCTCCGGCGTACAGGTGCACGCGATGGAGGACGAAGAGCTGCCCATCTACGTGATTGCGCCGGGCAAGGTATACCGCCGCGATGTGGCCGACCCGTCCCACCTGCCGCAGTTTCACCAGATCGAGGGCTTGGTGGTTGATCGCGGGATCACCTTTGGCGACCTGAAGGGCACGATGGACTACCTGTGCAAGCAGGTGTTCGGGCCGGAGCGCAAGACGCGGTTCCGCGCACACTTCTTCCCGTTTACGGAGCCGTCCGCCGAGGTGGATGTGAGCTGCGGCATCTGCCACGGCGAAGGGTGTCGCATGTGCAAGGGCACGGGCTGGATTGAGATTCTTGGTTGCGGCATGGTGGACCCGAACGTGCTTTCCATGTCGGGGATTGATCCGGAGGAATATTCCGGCTTCGCCTTCGGCATGGGGGTGGAGCGCATCGCCTGCCTGAAGTACAACGTGCCGGATTTGCGCATGCTGCTTGAAGGCGACATGCGATTCTTGCGGCAGTTTTAGTTTTGTGGCGGGGCGGTGGGCGACGCCCAGTCGCTCAGACAGTCCTCGCTTCGCTGCGGAACTCGCTTGGTGGGCATCGCCCACCGTCCCTTCGCGAGCGCTTAGGTTGTCGATCTACTTGGAGTGCGTCACAGCTTGTCATCCTGAGCGGAGTGCGAGGCTGCGGATAGCTTGTCATCCTGAGCGGAGTGCGTAGCGCGGAGTCGAAGGATCCCGTGCGGCGATAGCAAAGAGAGCAACGGGGCCGCATGCAGCGGCTAAAGATAGAAGGAAGAACAACATGAAAGTATCTCTCAAGTGGCTTTCCGACTATGTGGAAGTGCCGACTGACATTAAGGCGTTCTGCGACCGGCTTGACCTGACGGGCACGGGTGTGGAAGGTGTGGAGAAGACGGGGGCGGCGCTGGATGGTGTGGTCGTTGGGCACGTGGAGACGTGCGAGGCGCACCCCGATAGCGACCATATGCACGTGGTTACGGTGAACGTGGGTGCGGACGAGCCGGTGCAGATTGTGTGCGGCGCGCCGAACATCGTGGCGGGCATCAAGGTGCCGGTGGCCGCGGTGGGCGCGGTGCTGCCGGGCGATTTGAAGATAAAAAAGTCGAAGCTGCGCGGGGTGGCAAGCGCGGGTATGTGCTGCTCGCGTCGCGAGTTGGGCATGGGGGCCGACCACGAGGGCATCTGGATTCTGCCGGATGACGCGCCCGTGGGCATGCCCATTGCCGACTACGCGAAGCTTTCCGACACGGTGCTTGACCTGGAGATTACGCCGAACCGCCCCGACTGCCTGAGCATGGCGGGCTTCGCGCGCGAAGTGGGCGCGATGTACCAGAAAGAGTGGACGAACCCGCTCGGCGAGATGGCCGCAAAGATGCAGCTTGATGTGGCCGCAACGCCGGTGGACGAAGCCGTGCAGATAACCATCGAAGACGACGTGCGCTGCCCGCGCTACACGGCGCGCGTCATTCGCGGCTGCAAGGTGGGGCCGAGCCCCGACTGGATGGTCGAGCGCCTAGCGGCCATCGGTCAGCGTTCTATCAACAACATCGTGGACGTGACGAACTACATTCTGTTCCTGCTGGGCCAGCCGCTGCACGCGTTCGACCTGGACAAACTCACTGGTGCTGACGGGCGTGCGCACGTGGTGATTCGCGCGGCCAAGGACGGCGAGCAGCTGACCACGCTCGATGGCGAGAAACGCACGCTCACCTCCGATATGACGGTTATTGCCACGCCTGAGCAGGGCGCGGTGGCGCTGGCTGGTGTCATGGGCGGGCTCGACACTGAAGTCACGGACGCTACGGTGAACATCCTGCTTGAGGCTGCCACGTTCGAGGCTGGTCGCACCAGCCGCACGAGCCGTAACCTGGGTCTTATCTCCGAAAGCTCGCTGCGCTACGAGCGCGGCGTGGATGATCACGACATTGAGGCGCGCTCCGCCGCGGCCGCCGCGCTCATTGCCGAGGTGGCGGGCGGTACCGTGAGCGTCGCGCGCGCCAATGATGCAGGTATCGTGGATGTGTGGCCGCGCGTGTCTGAGCCGGTGGAGCTTGCATTCCGCATTCCGCGCTTCTGTGTCATGATGGGCGCGGACATTCCGCGCGACTTCATTGCCGACATTCTTGTGCGCCTCGGCTGCGAGGTGGCGGACGCCGCGGATGCCGACACGCTGGCCGTGACCGCACCCACATTCCGCCCGGACCTCGTGCGCGAAATCGACCTGTATGAGGAAGTGCTGCGCCTCTGGGGCATGGATCGCATTCCGGCCACGCTGCCCGGCGGCCGCGAGCGCGTGGGCACGCGTACGCCGGCCGAGCGCACCATGGATACCATCAACCACACCCTGCGCGCGAGCGGCCTGAACGAGACGATGACCTACTCGTTCGCCGAGCCGGGCGACCTTGAGCGCTTGCGCCTGCCCGCTGATGGTCTGGGAGAACCGGTGGAGCTCATCAACCCGCTGAACGCCGACCAATCCGTTATGCGACAGAGCATTATCCCTGGTCTGCTGCGTAGCGTTGCCTACAATCAAAGCCGCGGCGTGAAGAACGTGCAGCTGTACGAGTCGGGCATGGTGTTCTTCGCTCACGAGGGCAAAAAGCAGCCGAAGGAGAAGCGCAAGCTGGCCGGTGTCCTGGCCGGTGCCATGCGCGACGCTGGGTGGAACGACGCGCCCGCTGCGTTCGACTTTTTCGACGGCAAGGGCGTGGTGGAAAACCTCGCGCGCGAACTGGCGCTGCCGAAGGTGCGCTTCAAGGCGCTTGCCGCCGACGAGGCCCCGCACCTGCAGCCTGGCCGTGCGGCGGCGGTGCTGTCCGGCGGCACCGAGCTTGGCTGGGTAGGCGAGGTGCACCCGCTGGCCGTGGACGCGTTTGAGGCCGACGCGCCGGTGGTGGCGTTCGAGTTGGATGTGGACGCGCTCGTGAAGGCTAGCCGTCCCGCGCGCGATTACGTGGATGTGCCCACATTCCCCGCCGTGTCCATGGACGTGGCGTTTGTGGTTGACGAAGCCGTGACCTGCGAGAAGCTGATGCAGTGCATGAGTTCAGCCGGCGGCAAGCTGCTGGAAGACGCGCGCCTGTTCGACGTCTACCGCGACGAAGAGCGCGTCGGCACTGGTAAGAAGTCCATGGCGTTCGCCCTCACGTACCGCGCCTCCGACCGCACCCTCACCAGCGAGGAAGTCGACAAAACCCACGACCGCCTCATCAAAAAAGTAAGCGCCGCCACCGGCGCCGAAGTTCGCGGCTAACAACCAAAAAAGCCGGGCGAATCCCTCGCCCGGCTTTTAATCACACTCACTAATAGCTATCGATACAACTCATCATGTGTTCCCGTTCTTTCGAAGCCCACGACCTCGTTTTCTCTACTATATATAATGAGCCAATCGCTTTTTCTTCCACCTATATGGAGTTCTCTCTTGCCTTGAAGACTGCCTTTTAAAGCATGATCATTGAACGAAAGCGGGATAGGCGTTGTATCAGAGTTGAGCACAGCAACGACAGCCGCTTTGAATTCATTCATATCACGATGTTTTTTAAGGCACCGTTTAACGTCGCGCTCGAAATTTGGCGTTCGGTAGAACTTATACATGAGTTATATTCCCAATTCCGAAAACAGCTCTTCAGCGCTTCGGTATATTTTTGTTCGAGGGTCATTTCGCATGGCTTCGGATTGCTGCATAGCCTCAAGGGTTTCCTCGTTGGGTGTTTCCTGGGCAGGTGAAATGGTGATATAGGGGCGATTGCGCTTAAAGACAGTGACTGATTGGCCTGTCTCATTGACAAGGTTTGCGATTTTATTCAGATTCGCTTTGGCTTCGGACAGCCCGACGGTAAACGTTGACATAGTCATAGAAACCTCCTTTTCTTAAGGTGAGTATAGCATGGATTGACCTTAAAAAGGTATCAATAATAGGTCTAAAAATAGGTCTATTTAGAAAGAAAACTGTTAACCGAATGTGCGGCGATTTTCCTTACTTATTTACTCCGCGTCGCGGGTGGCGGCGAAGAGGCGGTCGAAGTAGCGGCGGCGGGCTTCGGCGTGGGAGGAACGGCGCACGGGGAGGCGTTTGCCGCCTTCCATGATGAAGCAGCCGTCGTCGGTGAGTTCGCTCACGTGGTCGAGGTTCACCATGATGCCGCGGTGGCAGGTGAAAAACTGCGGGTAGGAAGCCAGCATGTCCACAAGGCGGGCGAACGACTGCCGCCAGCGCAAGAGCCCGGCCTCGGTGTTTACCATCAAATAATGGCCGTCGGTTTCCACATAGCGAATGCGCGACAGCGGCACATTTACCGGCACCGCGCCGTCGCGGGCCAAAAGCACCGTTTCGTCCGTCGCCAGGCGCGCGAGGGCTTCGTCCAGCACCACGGCCAAATCCTCGTCGGTGTAGGGCTTCATCAGGTAGTGGAATGCGCGCACGCGGAACCCGTCCACCGCGTGGTCGGCCGACACGGTGGTGAATACCACCAGCCCCGGGTAGCGTTCCTCGTGCAGGCGCTCGGCAATGCGAATGCCGTTTTCGTCGCCCAAATAGATATCGAGAAATATCAGGTCAAACGCCAGTGTGTCCTTCGCGAAAAGCCCGCCGCTCTCGGAAAACCGCGCTGTTTCGCACGTGCGCCCGCGACGCGTCAGATGGGCGACGATGGCGTGCTCGAGCGCTTCGGCATCGGCGGAGCAGTCGTCGACGATCGCGATTCTCATGGGCCTCTTTCTCCAGTGAAGGCGGGACACAGCAAGGCCCCGATCATGTGCGGGCTGGACGCCTTCCATGCTGATCGCGGCCTCCTTCCTATTTTCGCAGTTCACTCGGATGGTGAGGGTTCTTTTCGTGCCTGAAACGGGCTTTTTGTGTCACGTACGTGCTAACCAGGCCCAAGAAGCGCTGTCGGGGGAAGTGTAGCACGCCGCGCGCAAGCCGTGGCTGTCGTCGTTTTTGCGGTCGTGCGAAGGAGCATGACACGGCGGCCGAGGGAGACCGGTTCCCTTCTGCGGAAACCTGCACTGAGCTGCTTGCTAAAACAAAGAGCGCGTGTCATGCATGAAGATGGCGTGGCTCCGTGCACGCTTGGGTCTTCGCCCAAACCTATGACGCTATAATTTGACGCACGAGGAGAAGGGTGGGCCAGGGGTGCCCACCGCAGAGCGGTTGCGTGCCGCCGGGGAAAGAAGGGCGGACACATGACCGAGGGTATCGCGCTTGTGACGGATACAAACAGCGGCATCATGAGCGACGAGGCTAAGGCGCTCGGCGTCCACGTGGTGCCCATGCCGTTTGTGGTAGACGGCGAGGAATGCTTCGAAGACGTGAGCCTAAGCGCCCCGCAGTTCTACGCGCGTCTGGCTGAGGGTGCCGACATCGTTACCTCGCAGCCCTCCCTTGTTGACTTGGGAAAACTGTGGCGCGACTTGCTGGAAACATATGCCGAGATTATTTATATTCCCATGTCAAGCGGCCTTTCTGGGTCGTGCGAGACCGCTCATGCGCTGGCGGAGCACTTCGACGGGCGCGTGCACGTGGTAGACAACCAGCGCATTTCCGTCACGCAGCGCGAGGCTGTGCTTGATGCTCTGCGCTGGGTAGCTGAGGGCCGCACCGCCGCCGAGGTGACCGCGCTGCTTGAGCGCACGAAACTTGACGCAAGCATTTATATTATGGTGGACACACTTGACTACCTGCGCAAAGGCGGGCGCATCACGCCGGCGGTTGCCTCCATTGGTTCCTTGCTGAAGATCAAGCCTATCCTGCAAATTCAGGGCGAGAAGCTGGACGCGTTCGCTATTGCGAAGTCGTTCAAAGCCGCCAAGCGCACCATGATCAAGGCGCTCGCTACCGACATTGAGCGGCGTTTCACCAGCGTTGAGCACGTGCACCTCTACGTCGCCCACACGAATCGCGACGAAGATGCCGAATCCTTCGCCGCCGACATTCGCGACCATTTCGCCACGGATGCTGTTCACGTGGCCCGCCTTCCCTTGAGCATCGCGTGTCACGTGGGCCCCGGTGCCCTCGGCATTGGTTGCGCGAAGAAGCAGTTCGCGTAAGCGCGCCTTCGTAACCCGGTCTTCAACGAACCGTTTCCCGCCGCACGCGCACACGCGCGTGCTTCGTATGACAATGGCTGGTGGCATACGAGCGAAGCGAAGGCGGAAGCGGAAGGTGGCGGGCGATGGGCGAGCCGGATCGGCAGGAGCAGCGGGCGCGGCATATTCGGATTGCGATCCTTGCGGCGCTGGCCGTTGTGGTTGTGGTCGCCGTCGTGCTGCTGGCCACGCACGGGCGCACGGTACTTGCGTATCTCACGAATGGCCATGTAGTGCAGCAGCAGGTGGAGCGCCTGGGTCCGCTTGCCCCCTTTGCGCTAGGGGTGCTGGTGGTGTTGCAGGAGGTCACCGTCATTGTGCCCAGCGAGCCGCTTGAGCTGGCGGCCGGCTATGCGTTTGGCTTTTGGGAAGGCGCGTTGGTGTATCTGGCGGCCAGCGTGGTGGGCTGCCTTGCCATTATTGGCATTGTGCGCCGCTTTGGCGAGAAGGTGTTGCGGGTGCTGGTGTCGCCCAAACGCCGCGAGCAGTTGCAGCGTCTCAAGTATTCACAGCGCTTCGACTTGGCCATTCTTGTGGCGTTCTTCATTCCCGGGCTGCCGAAAGATATCATGGCGTACTTCGCTGCGCTGGCGGGTATGCGGCCTACTCACCTGGTGGTTGTCACCACGGTGGGGCGGTTGCCCTCGGTGGTGGCGGCCACGCTGGCCTCGTCGTATGCGGCGGCGGGGGACTGGCGTGCCACGGCGCTCGTGTTCGCCATCACGGCGGTGTTTGTGCTGGCGGGCATGCTTATCTATCACCGGGTGACACGTCGATCTTCGCGAAACCCCAACGACAAACACTAAGTTCGCGGTACAATAGCCCGCGAGCGAAAGGAATACCTGCATGTATGATGGACAGCCCCAGCCCGGCCGCAACGATGAATGTTGGTGTGGCAGCGGCAAGAAGTACAAGAAGTGTCACCTCACGTTCGATGAGCGCCTGCAAAACCTGGCCGACCAGGGGTTCGAAGTGCCCCCGCGCGATCTGCTGAAAACGCCGGCCGACATTGAGGGCATTAAGCGCAGCGCCGCTATTAATATCGGTGTGCTCGATTACGTGGCCGAACATATTACGGTGGGCACCACCACGGGCGAGATTGACCGCTGGGTGCACGATTACACGGTGGAGCACGGTGGCATTCCGGCCGACCTCGGCTACGAGGGCTTCCCCAACAGCGTGTGCACCTCGGTAAACGAGGTGGTGTGCCACGGCATTCCGTCGGATGACCACGTGCTCGCCGAGGGCGACATCGTGAACGTGGACTGCTCCACTATTTTGGACGGCTACTATTCGGATTCTTCGCGCATGTTTTGCATTGGTGAGGTGTCGGCGGAGCGGAAGCGCCTGGTAGACGAGACGAAGAAGGCTCTTGAGGCCGGTTTGGCGGCCGTGAAGCCCTGGGGTTTCATTGGAGATGTGGGCGCGGCGGTGAAGGCGTATGCGAACAGCTGCGGCTTCACGGTGGTGCGCGAGTTTGGTGGCCACGGCATCGGGTTCGATTTTCACGAAGACCCCTTTGTGAGCCATGTGGCTGAGGCGGGTACGGGCATGGTACTGGTGCCGGGACTCACGTTCACTATTGAACCCATGATTAACGCCGGCGCGCAGGAAATTGACATGACCGATCCGAACGGCTGGACGGTGCGCACTGCCGACAGAAGCGATACCGCGCAGTGGGAAGTTCAGCTGGTGGTTACGGAAGACGGCTACGAACTGCTGAGCTGGTAGTGTTGGTGGTGACGGGTGCCTTCAAGGCGAAGTGAGTGCTTTTTGCCTGTTCACCCGTCAAGCACGAAGTCAAGAGGAAGATGCCCTCGCCGCGTCTTAGGGGCGCGTCTGCCTGCGTGTTTTGAGGGTCTTCAAGTTGCGTACAATTGTTCCAATTTTTTCCAATTTTGCAAACAAACGTTCTATTACTATGCTATACTGTCGGCGAACAAAAAGAGCCAGTGCAAGCGCTGTTTCGGTTATTGCTTTTTCGTAATACCGCAGCCCATAGATGGCGGCAGTGTTCCCTGCCGCCCGTACCACGCTTGCAAGATCCTCTCCGCCCGGGAACGCAGGGAAGCGAGGTGTCTTGCCATGTCCGCGCACGTGTGTGCCCGTCATGTCGCAGGAGCTTTCCAACTGTCTCATGCCTCCAAAGCTAGGCCTTCTTATGAGGGGAGGCTGTCATGAGCAAGCATTCTGTGAAGAAGCACAAGCACCTGCGCTTGAGTGATCTTCCCACGCTGCAGGAAGCGCTCGCGACGTGTGATCGCGAGGTGTTTGCGCGGGTTGTCATAGATGATTTTGCCTGTCGGGGCTGGCGGCCTACCAGGGAAGAGCGTGCTTCTATGTGCCGGCGGCTCAACGCTTCGCTCGATGCGATGATGGCGCTTACCGTTAACCCGCAGGCGAACCGCAACTGGGTACTGGTGCCGCGTGAATCGTATGTGTTGAGCGCGCGGGACTGGTCTATCAGCTGGCGTCTCCATGCGGCGTTGGTGCCTGTGCTTGATGAGAAAAGCGCGCGTCGGCTTGTTCGCGCGACGGGCGGCCCCGCTGCTTCGTATAAGGAGGTCAAGAAGGCGGATAAGCGCTTGCGAAAGGTTTTGGGGCCTCAAAGCCCCCGGGTAGATGACGGCGACTGGGCTGGTCTGGAGCGAACGTACACGCTTGCTCCCTGGGAAGACACGCTGGGGTGCAAGGTGTGGCTCGGGAGCGGCTGGTGTCGGCGTGAGCGTTACGTGGCGCTGGCCAGCGCCTACTGGGAGATGACGTTCTTCGGCTTCGAATACGACAAGGTGCAGTCCCGTGCCGCGCAAGAGAAGGCGGCGCGCGTACTCGGCGACGCTCCGGAGAAGGAAGCCTCGTGTACTCCCGTGCCGCACCTCGACTCGCTCGACCGTAAAACCTCGCAACGCTTGGCTCGCCGCATTGCGGTCATCAATCACAACGCACTGTATACCTTTACTGAGCGCTTGCTCGATTTGGCCGTTCGCCTGGAGAGGGGGTGAGGGTAATGAATGCTGTCCAGCTTTCCTTTGTAGAAAACACGCGCACCCTTGCGCGCCTTGTGCGTACCGCCGATGCCCCCGTGCTCGTAAAGGAGGGGAGCGAAGATGCTTTGGTAGTGCTGTCGCCCCGCGCTCTTGAAAAACTCCTGTTCGGAGGCGGTGGTTGCGGGACGTTGGCCTTCCCACGCGTGCCTTGCTGCTTCGAGGAAGAGGCTCTTCCATGGTAGCGCTTGGGTCTCTCAATAACAAAAGGCGCCCGAAGGCGCCTTTCGAGGCAACGTGCACAGAGGTGCGATTAGTCGCAGACTTCAACCAGCGTAATCTCGAAGTTGAGGTCCTTGCCTGCCAGCTCATGGTTCATGTCGAACGTGGCTACGCCGTCTTCGATGGATTCCACGAACACGGGGAAAGGCTGGCCGCTCGGGCCACGCATGTAGATGGTCTGGCCCACCGGCAGCTGGTCGCCATTGGGAATCTGGTCAACGGGCACCTTCTGCACCATGTCGTCGCGACGCTCGCCATACGCTTCGGCTGCGGGAATGTGTACGGTCTTCGTTTCGCCTTGCTCCATATCCTTCACGGCTGCGTCGAAGCCCGGAATCATCTGGCCAGCGGCGCAGGTGAACTCAATAGGCTCACCGCGGTCAACCGAGGAATCAAACTTCGTGCCGTCATCCAGCGTGCCCGTGTAGTGGACCTTGACCTTTTTACCTTCGTTGCTCATGAAAAGAGCTCCTCTCGATCAAAAAACAGTAGACTCAGTCTACCTTACGGGTTCGTAGAACCCTGGCTGCGGCTTGAAAGTCTCTCCAAGTCGTCACAAGTCTGTCGCTCAGTTGCTCAGCGGTCGGGCAAGTCGTTCACGTCCAAAAGCGTGAACTCGAAGTTGAGCGCCTTGCAGATGGCGTCGTGGTTCAGGTCGAATAAGGCCACCTCATCGTCAAGCGATATGAGCCGCGCAGGGAAGGTTTGGCCGTCGGGTTGTTCGAGGTTTACCATCTCGCCCACCACCAACCGAACGCTGGCGGGTATCTTCTCGCGTTTTATGTCGATGATGCGCTCGTCGGTACGCTCTTCGTACGCTTCACTTGGGCTCACGTGCGCAGTGCGCGTTTCGCCTATAGCCATGTCGCGCACGGTTTCAATGAAGACGGGAGGCATCCAACCCTCTATGCAGGGAAACTCAATGGGCTCTCTGGTTTGGTCGATGAACACCGAACCATCGTCGAAGAACCCTTTGTATGCCACCGTCACCATCTTGTTGGTATGGTCCATAAGGACCTCCTTCATGCGATACGCCGTGCCGTGTTATCGAACTGTCGCACGTGTCCTGTTAGTTGTGCTGTTCGCTCAGACTTGCCAACGTAGTGCGGCGGGCTACCAGCTGCGCCAAGGGGGCAAGATAGGGCTGCTCATGTTCACTCAGCCCTGCATGAGCCAATTCCATCACGCGGTCGGCAAGCTCTGCGACAGGACGCCCGTATACCTGCGCCTCGTATCCGTGTGCCATGAGTGCGGCCTTGGCGTCGTTCACATCGGCAGCGCTTACCTTCGCAAACAGTTCGTCGAGTGCGTCCAAGTTAGCTGCGCTGTAGAAGAGCCCTTTAACTATGCCAGCATAGGCCACCACATACGGAATGGGCAGCGCATCGGCGGGCCGTATCTCAATATAGGTCTTCAGCCGCACGTCATTGAAGAACATCGACGCCGCGTGCTCCACCTCGGCGCGCGTCATCGTACGCGTGGCATAGATATCACCGAACGTGCGCTCGGAATAGCACCACTGCTCCTTGCGACAGGGTACCAGAATGGCGGGGGTGTCCAACAAATATTCAGCATAGTGGCGCAGGTCGAAGGCGGGGTCCATCACGCCGGGTACCAGTCCGCAGCGGTCGGGATCGCACTTTTCCCATATCTCGGTGCGAACAAGCTGGTGGGTGCGTGGCTTTCCCTCGAACACGGGGGAGTTGTCGCACATGAGCGAAAACAGCGGCACCAAAGCAAACGCCAGGCGCAGCTTGCGCAAGCAGTCGGCTGTCGACCAGTAATCAATCGACACCTGGGTAGACGCGCTACCGCGCATCATGCGCTGCCCAAACGGCCCTCGCTCGGAAAAGTACAAGTCCATGAACTTGTAGCGGCGCTTGGGAATAAGCTCCAAATCCAGCGCAGCCGCTGTGGGGTGGTAGCCTATCGTGAGCGCACGCTCGCCCACGGGGGACAGTACCTCTGTAAGGTCGCGCTCAAACGCCTCGAAGGTGTGAAGCGCCTCGTCCAAGTTCTCGAAGGGTCCCGCCGACAACTCAAGCTGTGCCGCCGGCTCAATGGTCACGGCTTCGCGAGGGCGCGCCACGCCCAGAAGATCGCCTTCCGGGTCGCGTGTTGTCTGAGGAAAGGAGGCCTGCAGCTGCTCCAAAAGCCACTCCACTCCGTGTGCACCGTGGTACGAAACGGGGGACAAATCGTCGCGCACAATGGTGTGCTCCAGCTCAATGCCCAGCTCGCCCCGCACCGAAGCGGGCTTGATGCCGCTTTCGAAGTACGAAACGATGGCGTCGATGTTGCTTTCCCGCGCCGGCTGGGCTGTGTGAACGGGGGTTTCTATGGTGGGTGCTTTCACTTGGGCTGTTTTATTCATGTAGCAAACTCCTGAAGGCGCGTGGGTCAAGTGCAAGATAACGTTACTTTGTATACAATAACCTTTCGATCGGCGAGCTTGTCAGTGAAATGACGACGTTTCGCTTATTCCACTAAAGGACGAGGCTACACGTGGATGCTCACATCACAAAAAGAACAGCGCTTCTCTTGTTGCTTGACATCGTAGCGACGTATGCCGCCTATTGGTTTGCATCGCTTTTGACCGACGTGGAGGGCGAGGTTTTCGTTAACAACGAGATCTACTTCATGTTGGGTATTCTTGCTCTTATCAATGTGGCGGTGCTCGGGTTGTTCAGGATGTATAACAACCTCTGGGAATACGCCAGTATTGACGAAGTGATTCAAATCGTTTTGGCGGTGGTGCTTTCCACACTGGTCGGTGCTGTGTTTTTGTGGATCATCGACGTGCGCCTACCCATTCGTGTGTTCGTTGTCTCGTGCATCTTACTGATATTTTTCATGGGAGGCATACGGTTCATATTCCGCATCATGCGGCAGAAGGGCCGCGCACTTGCCTCGTCGCAGCGTGCGTGTGACCGCCCGCGCACCCTCATCGTGGGTGCGGGTGAGACCGGCTCGCTGGCCATTGGTCGCATGGCTTCGAAGGATCCCTACATGCCTGGCATTCCGCTCGTGGCCACCGATGATGATCCTTCCAAGCGCGGCAGCCGCATCCATGGCGTGAAGGTAGAAGGCGGCACTGATGACATTGTTGATCTGGTAGACAAATACGACATCGAGCAAATTGTCGTGGCTATTCCCTCGTCCACGCCGGAAGAGCGCAAGCGCATCTATGGCGAATGCACGAAGACCGACTGTAAGCTGCGTACCCTGCCGAATGTCCGCGAACTCTCGCTCGACGAGATCGGCGACGTGAAGCTGCGTGACGTGGATGTGGCCGACTTGCTTGGCCGCGAGGAAATTATCTTGAACACGCGCGCGGTGTCGGGCTACATTGCTGGCGAGACGGTGCTTGTCACCGGCGGCGGCGGATCAATCGGTAGCGAACTTGTCCGCCAACTGTGCAAGGTTGCTCCCGCACGCATCGTTATCTTCGACATCTACGAAAACGATGCCTACATGCTGCGCAACGAACTTCTGGGCGAGTATGACGACATCGATCTCGTCATTGAGATTGGCAGCGTGTGTGATGAAGCGCGTGTGAACGAACTGTTCGCGAAGTATCGCCCGGGTGCTGTATTCCATGCGGCCGCCCACAAGCATGTGCCGCTCATGGAGTCCTGTCCGCGCGAGGCGCTGCACAACAACGTGTTCGGCACGCTGAATGTGGTGCGCGCCGCCGACGCCTTTGGTGCCGCACGCTTCATTTTCATCTCCACCGACAAAGCCGTGAATCCTACCAGCGTCATGGGTGCCACGAAGCGCATGGGCGAGATGGTGATGCAGTACTACGCACGCACATCAAAAACCATTTTTTCCGCCGTGCGATTCGGCAACGTGCTGGGCTCCAATGGCAGTGTTATTCCGGTGTTCCAGCGCCAGATTGCCGCAGGCGGCCCTGTCACGGTGACGCACCCGGAAATCGAGCGCTTCTTCATGACCATTCCCGAGGCGTCGCGCCTGGTTATCCAGGCAGGTGGTATGGCACGCGGCGGCGAGATATTTATTCTCGACATGGGCGAGCCTGTCAAAATTGTCGACTTGGCGAAGGGCCTCATCCAGCTGCAAGGCCTCGTGCCTGACGTGGATATCAACATCGTGTTCACCGGCTTGCGCGATGGCGAGAAGATGTACGAAGAACTGCTCATGGATGAGGAAAGCACGCTTCCCACCAACAACGCCTCTATCATGATTTCCACCGGTCAAGAAATCAGCTACGACGAAGTGGCCGCCAAGCTTGACGAACTGGAAGCCGCCATCAGCAAAACCGACGAGGAAGCAATCCACATCCTCGAAACCGCCGTCCCCACCTACCACCACACGAAGAACTGCTAAATGAGGCGTCCGCGGTTTCGCAGAGCGCAAAGATAAGTGTAACTATTTCATTGCGCGCCTTGCAAAACGTCCGTTTCTTTCTTAGGATGATGAAAACCGGGCTTGAAGCGCATTTTTGTGCAGGCGCACTATTTTGGAAGTACAGGCGAGGAGCAACATGGCCATCACAACGGGAATTGTGGGAGCAGCAGGGTTTGCGGGCATCGAATTGGTGCGCCTTGTGCTGCGCCACCCCGACCTGAATTTGGTTGCCGTCACTTCCAACGAGCTTGCTGGCACTCCCGTTGCCGTGGAATATCCTGGCTTTACCGGTGCCACCGACCTCACGTTTATCACGCACGATGACCCGGCTCTTGAGACTTGTGACCTGGTGTTTCTCGCGGTGCCGCACACGGCTGCGCTGTCGATGGCACCCGCATTGGTTGCGCGTGGCGCGACGGTTATCGACCTGTCGGCCGATTTCCGCCTCAAGGATGCAGCCGTCTACGAGCAGTGGTACAACACGCCCCATACCCAGTCCGAGCTGCTGTCTCGCGCGGCATTTGGCCTGCCTGAACTCTTTCGGGCTGATCTCACTCGCGTTCACGCGAGCCGGGAGGCAGGCGAGGGCGTGCTGGTGGCGTGCGCGGGTTGCTACCCCACGGCTACCTCGCTCGCGGCAGCGCCTGCCGTGCGTGGGGGGCAAGCTGCGCCGGATGGCGTTGTGGTGGTTGACGCCGTATCGGGCGTGACGGGTGCCGGCAAGAAGGCCAGCGCACGCACACACTTCTGCTTCGCCGACGAAAACGTGGAGGCCTATAGCGTAGCCTCGCATCGTCACACTCCCGAGATCGAACAGATACTGGGCCTACAAGGCCGCCTCGTGTTCACGCCGCACCTTGCTCCGCTGAATCGCGGCCTGCTGTCCACGGTGAATATCCCGCTGGCACCCGACGCGCCCCTTGATGCGGCCGTGTATGTGGAACACTACCGCACCTTCTACGAGGATTCACCGTTTGTGCAGGTGCTCACCGCGGGCTCCATGCCGAAGACGTCCTCGGTTGTTGGTACAAACAACGCCCATATTGGCCTCGCTGTGAACGCTTCTGCGCGTATGCTCATTGCCGTGTGCGCTATCGACAACCTGGGCAAGGGGGCAGCCGGTCAGGCGCTGCAGTGTGCAAACGTGGTGTGTGGCCTGCCCGAACGACGAGGTTTTGACGCCATCGCCGTGCCTGTGTAGGCAACCTTTCACGACCCTTGCGAGCACTCTCCAGCAAAGGTCATCCCCTCAGTAAGAACCAAGAAAGAGGCAGCCCATGATCGACCATCCCGCAATCGCCTCCGCGGCGCCCGCGCCACTGCGCGACCAGGGAGCGCCTGCTGCGCCAGCGGGTCCCGCGCCCTCGTCTCCGCTCGAAGGGGGCGGTGTTACCTCGGCGAAGGGGTTTCGTGCCGCAGGTGTGCATGCTGGCTTTCGCAAGAACCCCGAGCGATTCGACTTGGCGCTTGTGGTTGCCGACGAACCGTGCGCGTGCGCTGCGGTGTTCACCAAAAACGTATTTTGTTCGGCGCCGGTGAGCGTCTCGCGCGAGTACTTGGGGGCCGCGGCTGGCGAGCCAGCGTACGGAACGGCGCGCGCCGTGGTGGTGAACTCGGGTAACGCGAACGCAGCAACGGGTGAGCGCGGTCTAGAAACCGCCCGCACGTCGGCGCGCCTTACGGCCGAGGTAGTTGGCTGCGCGCAGGAAGAAGTCATGGTGGCTTCCACCGGCGTCATTGGCGAACATCTGTCGCTCGAACCGTTCGAAGCGGGACTTCCCGTCGCCCACGCTGCTCTTTCCGCTGCTGGTGGGGCAGATGCTGCGCGCGCCATCATGACCACGGATACGCGCCCGAAAGAAGCTGCCGTCAGCTTCGACGGGAGCGACATTGGGTATCCCGGCTGCATCTTTACGGTAGGGGGCATGGCAAAAGGCTCCGGCATGATTATGCCGAACATGGCCACGATGATATCCGTAATCACCACCGACGCGCCCGTGTTGTCCGACGTGCTGCACCATGCGCTGACGGAAGCCGTGAACAACAGCTTCAACAAGGTCACGGTGGATTCAGACACTTCCACAAACGACTCATGCTTCCTGTTTGCTAACGGCGCGGCCGCACCTGCTGGCGTGCAGTCCTTCGCACCCGGCTCACCCGCTCTCGCCGCGTTCCAGCAGGCGCTCAATGCTGTGTGTCAGAACCTTGCACGCCAGATGGCCGCCGACGGCGAAGGCGCCACGCGTCTTGTGACGGTGAACGTCACCGGCGCGGCCAACCAGGCAGATGCCGACGCCGCCGCCCGTGCGGTCGCAAATTCGCCGCTCGTGAAAACGGCCGTGTACGGGCATGACGCCAACTGGGGTCGTGTGGCTATGGCCATCGGCAAGTCGGGTGCCGTCTTCCGCCAGGAAGAGGCGGCCATCGACATCCTGGGTTTGCCCGTGTGCCGCAAGGGACTCACCGTGCCGTTCGATGAAGACGAAGCGCTCCGACGATTCGAAGCACCCGAAATCATTATCGATGTCGACCTCGGTGCCGGCGACGCCGGATCCACCATGTGGACCTGCGATTTTTCCCACGACTACGTCACGATTAACGGAGATTACCGCTCATGAAGTACGCAAAGGACACGCGCCCCAAGGGTGTTTCCCACAAAGCCGCAGAAGTGCTCGTCGAGGCACTTCCCTGGATCAAAAACATCACCGGCAAAACGGTGGTCATCAAGTATGGCGGCTCGGCCATGGTCGACGAAGAGCTGCGCGCCGATGTCATGAACGACATCGTGCTGCTCAAAATTGTTGGCGTGAACCCGGTCATCGTGCACGGCGGCGGCAAAGCCATCACGGCTGCCATGGATCGCATGGAGCTGCCCGTCGAGTTCAAGGACGGTCAGCGCGTCACCACGCCCGAGTCCATGGACCTGGTGCGTACCGTGCTCATGGGCAAGGTGAACCTGGAGCTGGTTGAAGCCTTGAACGAGCACGGTAACTTCGCCGTGGGCGTGTCGGGCGCGGATGCGGGCGTTATTGTGGCTGAACAGGCCTCACCCGACCTCGGGCGTGTGGGGCGCATCACGCGCATCAACTCACCTCTGCTCGACGACCTGGTCGCCGGCGACTACATCCCTGTGGTTGCCTCGGTGGCGCTCGGCGAAGACGGCGGCTTCTACAACGTGAACGCCGACATGGTTGCCGGTCACATCGCCGCCGCCATCGGCGCGCACAAGGTAGTCTTCCTCACCGATGTGGACGGCCTCTACGAAAACTTCCAGGACAAGTCCTCGCTCATCTCGAACCTCACGCTGTTCGAGGCGCAGTATCTCATCGAGAACAACATCGTGTCCACGGGCATGATCCCCAAGCTCAAGTCGTGCGTGCATGCGCTCGAATCCGGCGTGTTCCGTGCTCACATCATCAACGGCACCACGCCGCACTCGCTGCTGTTGGAGCTGCTCACCAGCACCGGCGTGGGCACCACGATGCACTCCACCGAAGAGGCATGCAAGTTTGATGCACACCCGCTCGGCAATTTCGCCTCCAAACTTCTGGAGAACCGCCAGCAGGCGCTCCAAAACGCAGGGGGAAGCCAGTCGTAACATAGCTGTGCCCCTAAGGGGTTCTCCGTAGGGCAAGGGCTCTGCCCTTGCCGCTCGGCATTGGGAAAATTGCAGGTCAGACGTAGTTATCGGCAAGGGTAGAACCCTTGCCCTACGGTCAACCTGGCGGGTAAAGGGCTCTTGTTGTAGAGCTCAGTACCACTGATTGAAAGGATGCTCGCATGAGCCTTCAGCACCAGCAGGAATTGGAATCGACCTACGTCATGCACACGTTTGGGCGCAAGCCCGTCGAACTTGTACGCGGCCGCGGCATGGAGGTTGAGGACGACCAGGGGCGCACTTACCTGGACTTCATTGCTGGCATTGGCGTTATCAGCCTGGGTCACTGCCATCCCGCCGTGGTGCAGGCGCTGCAAAGCCAGGCCGAAAAGCTCATCCATGTGAGCAACTACTACTATATAGAGCAGCGTGGTGAAGTGGCCAAGCGCCTGTCCGACCTCTTAAACGAAGGGGCCGCCTCCGACGCCGAGCCGTGGGAAAGCTTCTTTGCGAACTCGGGTGCCGAAGCGAACGAGTGCGCCATCAAGCTGGCGCGTCTTTACGCGCGCAAGCACTCCGCTGATCAGGTACGCGCCGCGGGCGGCAACGAGGAAGCCATTCACGCAGCCGAGGCCGCCGCACCCCGCGTGATTGTCACGCTTGATCGCAGCTTCCACGGCCGCACGCTGGCCACGTTGGCCGCTACGGCGCAGCCTGCCAAGCAGGAAGCCTTCCAGCCCCTGCCCGACGGCTTCGCCCACGTGCCGCTGAACGACGTGGCCGCCCTAGAAGACCTGTTCGCCCGTCGTGGCACAGAAATCTGCGCCGTCATGGTGGAGTGTGTGCAGGGCGAAGGCGGTGTGCACCCCTGCACGCCTGAGTTCTTGCAGGCTGCCCGCAACCTCACGCACGAGCACGGCGCGCTGCTCATGTGCGACGAAGTGCAAACCGGCATCTTCCGTTGCGGCACGCCGTTCGCGTTCCAACGCTTCGGCATTGTGCCCGATGTGGTAACTATCGCCAAGGGCGTCGCTTCCGGCATGCCAACGGGCATGTGCGCGGCGCGCGCCCAGGTGGCACGCGCGTTTGGCCCCGGCGACCACGGCAGTACGTTTGGCGGCAGCTGTCTGGCCGTTGCCGCAGCAGAAGCCACGCTACGTACGCTTGCCGACGAAGGTTTTGCCGCCCACGTGGAGCGCACGGGCTCCTATCTGCGCGAACAGCTTGCCCAGCTGCCGCATATAAAGGAGGTGCGCGGCCTCGGCCTCATGGTAGCCGCCGACGTGGACGAAACGGTGAACGCCAACGACGTGGTGCTGCGCGCCCTTAACAAGGGCCTCCTGCTCAACGCCACCGGCCCGCACACGCTGCGCTTCCTGCCGCCGCTTGTCTGCGAACTGGCGCACATTGACACTCTTATTGAACGCCTGGCGCCGCTTTTGGCGGCCGTCTAACGCACATTTGTCGAAACTTTGCGGCCTTTTGAAAATTCAGGGTTCGCAAACACGGTGTCATGGGTTACTATTTACTGCATAAATTTTGCCGGACTTGCGAATTTCTGCATATTCGGCGAATGGCTGTGAGACTGAATGTGATAGTTCGCCGCTAATAGAGAGTGGAGGGCATGAGAAAACGTCAGCAACGGCATGACATTATTCGCGACATCATTCGCGAGCATAATGTCAAGACGCAGCGTGATCTTGCGGATCAGCTGCAGGCTGCTGGCTACGATTGCACTCAAGCCACCATTTCTCGGGACATCATGGACATGGGTCTGGTGAAGTCCCGCGACGGCTATTATGTGCTGCCGGAGGAAATGCGCCTCCAGCGGATGGTCTCTGAACTGGTTGAAGAGGTACATGTGGCTGGCAATCTCATCGTGGTTAAGACGTTCTCCGGCGGAGCCGCCGGCGTCTCCGCAGCGCTCGATAAGGCGAGCCTGCGCGGCGCATTGGGCACCGTTGCCGGAGACAACACCATCATGATTGCTGCCGAGAGCCCTGAGGCCGCTATCGAAGTTGAGCGCGCCATCGACCGTCTGCGACGACGTTAAGTCGTCTACTTTCTCGCGAGGGCTCGCTTTTCCCCCTCCTTTCCCCCCAAGCTGCACCGCAGCATAAGTCGTGAGGGCCGCCCGGCGCTCACGCCATCGCGAAAAGCCGCGATGAGCACGGGACCCCGTGTGCCAGCCGCCTCCTTCGGCGTGCCGACCCAAGGTTGACTCGTACCCATCGTTAGACCCGGGCATAATCGCAAACCAGCAGAAAATTTTGGGAAGGAACTATCATCATGGCAGATCAGAAGGACAAAGTTGTACTTGCGTACTCGGGCGGCCTGGACACCTCGTGCTGCATCAAGTGGCTTCAGACCGAGAAGAACCTCGACGTCATTGCCGTCGTCGGTGACGTGGGGCAGGAGCACGAGGGCCTGGAGAAAATCAAGCAGAAGGCGCTGAAGTCCGGCGCGCTTGAGTGCCTCGTGGTGGACATGCGTGACACGTTCGCGAATGAATATCTGTCGAAGGCGCTTGCTGCCAACGCCATGTACGAAAACAAGTATCCCCTGGTCTCCGCGCTGTCGCGTCCGCTCATTTCCAAGCACCTTGTGGACGCCGCACACAAGTTCGGCGCAAAATACATCGCGCACGGCTGCACCGGCAAGGGCAACGACCAGGTGCGTTTCGAATCCAGCATCACCATGCTTGACCCCGACATCGAAATTCTCGCGCCGGTGCGTGAGTGGGATTTGCACACGCGGCCTGAGGAAATGGAGTGGGCGCAGGCTCATGGCATCGAAGTGCCCACGACGAAGGCTTCGCCGTACTCCATCGACGACAACCTGTGGGGTCGCGCCATCGAGTGCGGCGTGCTGGAAGACCCCTGGGCCGAGCCGCCGACCGACATCTACACGATGACCTCCGACCCGATTGACGCGCCCGACCAGCCGGAATACGTGGAGCTCACGTTCGCGCGCGGCATCCCCTACATGATTAACGGCAACCAGAAGAGCTTCCTCGGCATCATCTATGCCCTGAACGAGATTGCTGGCAAGAACGGTTTTGGCCGCATCGACATGATTGAGAACCGGCTTGTAGGCGTGAAGAGCCGCGAGTGCTACGAAGTTCCCGCAGGTCTGGCGCTCATTCAGGCGCACAAAGCACTTGAGGACTTGGTGCTGGAGCGCGAAGTGCTGCACTACAAGCTGGGCATCGAACAAGCCTGGGCGAAGGCAGTCTACAACGGCCAGTGGTTCTCCCCGCTTAAGGAAGCCCTCGACGCCTTCCTCGCTTCCACGCAGCGCTGCCTGTACGGCACCGTGAAGCTGAAGTTCTACAAGGGCTCCTGCACGGTCGTGGGCCGCAAGAGCGCCTACTCGCTCTACGATTACGCGCTGGCCACCTACGACAAGGACGACGCGTTCGATCACGCCGCCGCCAAGGGCTTCATCGACCTGCACGGTCTGTCCACGAAGACGTGGGCCAAGAACCGCAGGCAGGAAGGCGCGCCGGCTGAGTTGTTCGACGCCGAGAAGCAGGCCGGCCCGCTGAAGAAAGGTAAGTACGAGGACATCACCCCGCTGGGTGCGCAGGCTGTCGTTGAAGAAGCCGAAGCCATTCTGGCGTAGGGAAGGAGCACGATGGCACTCTGGTCAGGCAGATTCACCGAGAGCGTGAGCGAGTTCACGCAGCGCTTCGGCGCGTCGCTGCCGGTGGATAAGGCGCTCTACGCGCAGGATATCGCGGGCTCCACGGCGCACGCGCGCATGCTGGCGGCGCAAGGCGTCATCTCACAGGATGACGCCGACGCCATCGCGGCGGGTCTCGCGCGCATCAAGGAGCGCATCGAGACGGGCGATTTCGCGTTCGACATCAATGACGAGGACATTCACATGTCGGTCGAACGCGCGCTTATCGCCGACATCGGCGACGCGGGCGCTCGCCTGCACACGGGCCGCAGCCGCAACGACCAGGTGGCCACCGACACGCGCCTGTTTGCGAAGGCGCGCTGCACCGACCTCATGGAGGCGAACGTCGCGCTGCGCCGCGCGCTCATCGTCCAGGCTGAGGCACACCCGGACATCATCATGCCTGGTTACACGCACTTGCAGCACGCCCAGCCGGTGCTCTTCGCGCACCACATGCTGGCCTACACGTGGATGCTCGCGCGCGACTTCGAGCGCCTGGCCGCCGCCCGGCGCGCGGCTGATGCGAGCCCGCTTGGCTCCGCGGCGCTCGCGGGCACCACGTATCCGCTCGATCGCCAGATGACGGCGGAGGCGCTTGGCTTCGCCCGGGTCATTCCGAACTCGCTTGACGCGGTGTCCGACCGCGACTTCTTGCTGGATTTGTCCTACGCCTGCAGCGTGTCGTGCATGCATCTGTCACGCCTGTGCGAGGAAATCGTGCTCTGGTCAAGCGCCGAGTTCGGCTTCGTGGAGCTTTCCGACGCGTTCTCCACGGGTTCGTCTATCATGCCGCAGAAGAAGAACCCGGACTTCGCCGAGCTCATCCGGGGTAAAACAGGTCGCGTGGTGGGGGATCTCGTGGCGCTGCTCGTCACCATGAAGGCACTGCCGCTCGCGTACAACAAGGACCTCCAGGAGGACAAGGAAGGCGCCATCGACGCCGCCAAGACGCTGGAAGAGTGCCTTGTGTGTGCGGCGGGCATGGTGGAAACCATGAGCATCAAGCCTGAGAACATGCGCGCCCAGGCGAAGAAGGGCTACCTGGCCGCCACCGATGTGGCCGACTACCTGGCCAAAAAGGGCATGCCGTTCCGCCGGGCGCACGAGGTGGTGGGGCATTTGGTGCTGCTGTGCGAACAGCGCGGCTGCGACTTGGAAGACCTCACGCTGGCCGACTTCCAGGCTGAAAGCGACCTCTTCGAGGCTGATATCGTGTCGTCGCTCGACTTGGAAGCCATCGTGGCCGCCCGCACCACCATTGGCGGCACCGGCAACGCCGCTGTGGCCGAGCAACTGGCGCAGGCGAAGGCCGTTCTCTCCACTGATGAAACCACCGTTTCAAACTAGCGCACCTTTCTCGAAGGGCCGGGCGAACTAACAGCCCGGCCCTTCGTCTTTTCATCACCTCTGTGCGGGCAATCCTCCTACACCTTTCCGTTGACCCCCCTGGCCCGTGTGACCTTTTTCCAACAAACTTGTGAGGATATAAGGGGTGTCGGGGCCCGATGATACAATGTCGGGAGTTTTTTGGAGGTGTTCACGTGGCTTCACGTTCCATAAAGAACAGGCCCAGCGCGAAAAAGAAGCATCCATCCATCGCGCTGCTTGTCATAGTTACGGTTTTTGCCGCCGTCATTCTTGCCGGTGGGGTAGGTGTGTACGCCCTCGGTTCGTCCTGGTTACAGGACCTGCCCGACTACGAGGACGCCGATGCATTCAACACGGCCATGCCCTCGGAGGTGTACGCGAGCGACGACAAAACGCTGCTTGCCCGCTTCCAGCTGGAGAACCGCGAACCCGTCACCCTTGACGAGGTGAGCGACTATGTGAAGAAGGGTACCGTCGCCACCGAGGACGAGCGCTTCTACGAGCACGGCGGTTTCGACCTGTGGGGTATCGCCCGCGCGCTCGTGGTGAACATCACCGGTTCGGGCCGTGAGGGCGCGTCCACCATCACGCAGCAGTTCGTGCGCAATACCATCCTTGCCGAGGAAATGGATGACATCTCGCTTAAGCGCAAGGTGCGCGAAATGTATCTGTCCGTGAAGCTTGAGGAACGCTACTCCAAGGACGAGATACTGCTCATGTATCTCAACACTATCAACTACGGCTCGGGCGCTCACGGTATCCAGGCGGCCTCGCAGCGCTACTTCTCGAAGGATGCTACCGACCTCACTATTGCCGAGGCGGCCACGCTCATCGGTATTCCGCAGTCGCCGTCGTACAACAACCCCATCGACAACCCGGACAACTGCATTGCCCGCCGCAACGTGGTGCTTGAGCGCATGGAGTCGAACAACGTCATCACGCCTCAGGAGCATGAGGCCGCCAAGGCCGAACCGCTCGTGCTGAACCCCACGGTGCCCTCGAATGACGGCATTGTGATGTATCCCTACTTCGCCAGCTACGTGCGCGACTTGCTCACCGACCCCGATGGCCCGTACAAGTACTCGGTGAACGAGGTGTTCAAGGGCGGTTTGCGCATCACTACCACGCTCGATTTGACCATGCAGCAGCAGGCCGAAGCGGCCGTTGCTGCCAAGCTGGAAACGATGCCCGAGTCTATCGATGGCTCGCTGGTGGCGGTGGACCCGGCGACGGGTCACATTAAAGCGCTGGTAGGCGGCAAGGATTATTACACCAGCCAGGTGAACCTTGCCACGGGCACCGGCGGCGGGGGAGGACGTCCCTGTGGCTCGTCGTTTAAGACATTCACGCTGTTGGCAGCCCTTGAGCAGGGAATCTCGCCCCAGACCATGGTTGATTGCTCGTCGCCGGCGAACATTCAGGGCTATGGTATCCCGCTGCAGAACATCGATAACATCAACTACGGTACGCGCAGCATCGCGCGCGCCTTCGCCGTATCGTCGAACACGGGCTTTGTTCGCTTAGAAATGGCTGTTGGTGTTGATAAGGTGGCCGATATGGCCCGTAGGCTCGGCATCACTTCGCCCCTCAGCGACGAAGATCCGTCGCTTACGCTCGGAACACATAACGTGACCATGCTCGACATGGCCGGCGCATACGCCACCATCGCAAACGCTGGCGTGCACCATGACCCCACACCCATTTTGAGAATCGTCGACAGTTCGGGTCGTGTGACGGACAACTCGGCCCCGGCGGGCGACCAGGTTATCTCGCCCGAGGTTGCCCACGCCGCCTCCGAAGTGATGAAGGGCGTTGTCAGCAGCTACGAAGGTACGGGCACCGACGCCTATCTGCCAAGCGGTCAGACCGTGGCGGCAAAGACGGGCACCAGCAGCGATTACCTGGATATCACGTTCTGTGGCATCACGCCCCAGCTGTCCGTGGCTATCTGGTTGGGAGACCCCGAGAACGACACGCAAGTTCCCGAGCACACTGGCGCGGGAGATGTATTCCGCAACTTCGTGAGCGAGGCCTTGCAGGGCCAGCCTCTCGAGGACTTCCCGTATGCCTCTGACCCGGTGTATCAGTCGTTCTCCAACTCCACGTATCACGTGGGCGGGTATTATAGTTCAAGCAGTTCGTCCAACTCAGGTTCGTCTGACAACGATTCGAATACTACCGATAAGCCTACGGGCAGCGAAACGCCTGGCACAACGGATCCGTCCGGTGGTACTGACAAGCCCGGAGAAACGCCGGGTGGTAACACCAATCCGGGTGATACGCCGGGAACTACGCCCGGCGGAAGCGATACCCCTGGTGGCAACACAGGGGGAGAAGGCAGCGACCCGCCCAACGGTGGTGGCACCACGCCTGGTGGCGAAGGCGGCTCAGGTGGCGGAGGCTCGGGGGGTGGAGAATCCGGTGGCGGTTCGGGCGGCGGATCGGGTGGTACCACACCACCGGCATTCGTGCCAGCCCCGGAACCCACTGAATAAGCGGTTCCACCCTGCCGCGACAGCACAGGTACCGACGACGCCCGCCCCTTACCTGGGCGGGCGCCTCAACGATAAGGAAGTAGGATGCCCATGAAACATCGTACGTTTACCAAATTCATCTGCGCCCTCTGCGCGGGCGTGTTGTTCGTCGCAACGCTTTCCGGCTGCGCCGCTCAGGAAACGGCGGCCACGAAGCAACAGGCGGAGAATCGCCACTACATGACCCAAGTCAACCAGACGATGGAAGATTTGCAGAGCCGCCTCGATGGCTTCGCCGATGCAGTATCACGCAACGATGTGGTGGGTATGCGTACACAGGCGGACAATGCCTACAAGGCACTCGACGATCTGAACAAGCTTGAAGTGCCCGATCAGATGAAGGATATCCAGAAAGAATACGTAGACGGCACGAACGAGCTGAAGGACGCGCTCAACGCCTACATTGAACTCTACACCGAGATTGAAAGCGCCACCGACGCGCAGCCCTTCGACTGGTCAACCTATGACAGCCGCATTGCCGACATCAAGAAGTCCTACGACGAAGGCATCGGCAAACTCCAGTCCGGCGATAACAAAGCCAACGAACTGAACGGTAAAGAAGATAAGAAGTAAGACCTGGGATAGAAGTAAGGTCTGCATCGCCACAAATAGCACCCTCTAAAAGAAGACCCGCCTGATCACTCGGCGGGTCTTTTCATGCTCTCGTTATTCCTGCCCCGCGTGCGTTGGTTGCGGCGTCGGCGTAGGCGGGTCGGGGTTCGGCGGGTCAGGCGTAGGAGGAGGGTCAGGCGTCGGCGGATCTGGCGTGGGATCGGGTGTTGGCGTTGGGTCAGGCGTTGGTGGTGGTGTCGGTGTGGGATCGGGTGTCACGGGCTTGGGCCCGGCTGACACATGCAGCAGAAGTCGATCGCCCTGCACCGACTGGCTGATGATAGTTCCCGCTGGTACCGTGTCGGAGTACTCATCGATGGTGTACACCTTATAGCCACCGAGAAGCTGACGCGCCTCTTCCAGCGTACGTCCGGTCAGGTCAGGAGCTTTCGTGGGGTCCTTCGCTTCGTCACTCTTGTCGCTCAGCTTGTCATTTTGCTTCTTGTTAAACTCGTTGTCGTACGTGGGATCCTTCGTTGTGGGGAAGGGCACAATGGCCTGGCCCTCAAGCGCGCGCGACATGAAGTTCTGCCACAACCAGTTGCAGGTGAGCGTGGAGTCCGTTGGGATGTTGCCAGCCGGATTGCCAATCCACGCAGCGCATGCCAGTTGCGGCGCGTAGCCCACCAGCCAGTGGTCGGCGAAGTTTTCCGTCGTGCCGGTCTTGCCGGCAACGGGCTGACCGTTCGACGGGCCGTATCCGGAGGCAGTGCCCTCGCCAGTTTCAAACACGGTGCGCAGCACCTTCGTCACCGCACCCGCCACTTCTTCGGAAAGAACCTGCTCACCGTCTTGGGGCGCCTCATACACCACATTGCCTTCGTAATCGACGATCTTCGTAATAGCGGTGGCCTCATGTTTCACGCCATTGGCGGCGAAGGTGGCATATGCGCTGGCCATTTCAAGCGGCGTGACTTCCGACGTACCTTCGGTCAGCGTCAGCACGGGGTTGAGCGTGCTGGTAATGCCCACCAACTCAGCCATCTCAGCGATAGCTTCCGGCGTGATTTCCTGTGCCAAGCGAATATAGCCCGTGTTCGACGACACCGCCGTCGCGCGCTGAATGGAGCGCACTCCGTAGTTCGTATTGCCGAAGTTTTCGATACGCGTGCCGTCGGGCAAGGTCATGGGGGAGGTGCAATCGATAAGCGTCTGCGGGCTGATGCCCATCTGAATGGCGGCCGCAAGCGTGAAGGCCTTAAATGATGAACCCGCCTGCCTGCCCGTTCCGCCGCCGCCGGTGGCTAGGTTAACCTGGCTGGCCTGGAAATCTTTGCCGCCCACAAGCGCCTTCACGTACCCGTTCGACGGATCCACCGCCACCAGAGCGGCATCCAAATCCTCCGCCATGTTTGCACGCTGGTCGGCGCACGCAGCTTCGGCCTTGTCCTGCAACGCGGGGTCGAGCGTCGTATAAATAGTGTAGCCGCCCTCAAACAGGTCGCCGTCGGACAGCCCGTACTTTGCACCGTCATTCAAAAGCAGGTTGCGCACGTAGCTGGTGAAGAAGTGGTAGTTGTAAATACCCTGATCAGGCGCAGGAGGCGCCGGGTTCAGCACGAGGTCCTCCGCTTGCGCAGCATCGTGTTCGGCCTGCGTGATGCTGCCGGCGGTCAGCATGCGGTCCAGTACGACGTTACGGCGCTGGCGGCACGCCTCTGGGTTCTCCTTGGGGTTCAAGTACGTGGGCGACTGTGGAATGCCAATAAGCGTGGCCGCCTGGGTCAGCGTGAGATCCTTTGCGGACACCTGGAAGTAGTTCTGCGCCGCCGCCTCAATGCCGTAGCAGCCATCACCATAGTTAATAGTGTTGAGGTACAGCACGAGAATTTCTTCTTTGGTGTGCACCTTCTCCAGGTCAAGGGCCAGCTGAGCTTCGCGAATCTTACGCTCGAACGAAATCTCGGTAGCTTCCTGCGACAGCACGGTGTTGCGCACGAGCTGCTGGGTAATGGTGGAGGCGCCCTCCAAGGCACCGCCGCCCAGGTTCACCAGCACGGCGCGCGCAATACCGGGAATGTCCACGCCGGTGTGCTGGTAAAAGCGCACGTCCTCGGTGGCGACGGTGCCTTCCAGAACGTAGTCGCTTATCTGATCGTAGGTGACGGGGTCACGCTTTTCCAGCTGAAATTCGGCGAGCATCGTAGTGCCGTCAGCTGCGAACATGTGCGAGTCGCGGGCGTAGTTGAACGCGTCGGTGTTCTCCAAGCTGGGAAGGTCTTGCGTCCATTCGTCGATGACATGGAGCACGCCTTGAACGCCCTGGTAGGCCACGAAGCAGAGAGCCGCTACGGCAACGAGCACAAGCCACTTCGCGGCATGGGTGCGCGTTTCGCGCTGTTTTCGCCGTATTTTCATGGTTCAAGTATACTAGCATACGGCCGTTACCGAAGGGTAACGTAGCTGACATGCGGAAGGAAAACATCACAAAACGGCTGCTCGTATGGGTAAAGCTTCGGAGCAGCCTCAAGAATACGGTATGAGGACCTACATGACGAACAAAAGTGAGACGAGCCAGGGGTTGGTGGAGCTGCTGGCACCCGCCGGAAGCATCGAGGCGCTGCATGCGGCAGTAACGGCCGGTGCCGATGCGGTCTACCTGGGGCTAGAGGATTTTAATGCCCGTCGCAATGCCGACAATTTCACAGCGGAGACGTTTGCGGAAGCGTGCGATTACGCGCATTTGCGCGGCGTGCGGGTGTACGTCACGCTGAACACGGCTGTGCTGCCTTCCGAGGCTCCCCGCGCGCTCGAATGCGCCCGTCAGGCGTATCGCGCAGGTGCCGATGCCTTCATCGTGCAGGATATCGGTGTGGCAGCTGAGCTCACGCGCACGTTGCCCGAGGCGCGCCTGCATATATCAACCCAGATGAACACCCATAACGCGGCAGGGCTTGAGGCTGCCGCCGCGCTAGGCGCACGCCGTGTGACGCTGGCGCGCGAACTATCGCTGGCAGAAATTGCGCACCTGGCCCAGGTTGGCACCGAGTTGGGCGTAGAAGTTGAAGCCTTCGCGCACGGGGCGCTTTGTGTGTGCTACTCCGGGCAGTGCTTCATGTCGTCGATGATTGGCGGGCGCTCGGCGAACCGCGGGCTGTGTGCCCAGGCGTGTCGCCTGCCCTATGAACTGCGCAACCGCGCGACGCGCGGCAGTTTGCCCGCGCCGGGTGAGCACCTGCTTTCGCCGCAGGACTTGTGCGCCATCGACCTTTTGCCTGAACTGGTAAATGCCGGCGCGGCATCGCTCAAACTTGAGGGCCGCATGAAGTCGGCCGACTACGTGTTCGTCGTCACGTCGGCCTACCGGGCGGTGCTCAACCGCGTGCTGGCCGCGAAGCACGCTTCTCCCGAGGGTCGCGCGCCCGAAGGGCAGGAAGCCGAAGCTGCGGGCCTGCGCGCCACGGCCGAGGAACGCCGGGCGCTCGAAGAGGCGTTTTCGCGCGGCTTCACCACGGCGTATCTCCAGGGCAAGCGCGACAACGACATCATGAGTTACGGTCGGCCGAACAATCGCGGCGTCTTCGTGGGGCGTGTTGCCTCCGTGCGCGACGGTGTGGCCGCCATCGCTGCCGAAGAGGAACTGCACGAGGGCGACGTCGTGGAGTTCTGGACCAACAAGGGTCACTTCGCCCACACGCTCGGCCCGCTGTCGCGCGACAAGGCTGGGTATGTGCGCACATCCCCGCAGCGCCCTGTTGGCAAGGGTGATCGCGTGTTCCGCGTACGTAACGCAGCCGGCGGCTTTGCCGACGATGCACTTGCTCCGCGCATGGCGGTTGTAGGGTCGGTGCACCTGCACATCGGCGAGCCCCTGCGTATGGAGTTTTACCGCGCCGACGCAGGCGAGGGCAGCCACGCATCGCTGGTGGGCGAAGCGGAAGGCCCCGTCGTGGAAGCTGCTCGCACGAAGGCGGTTACAGCCGCCGATGTGCGCGCACACGTTGATCGACTGGGCCAGACCCCCTTCGAACTGGTGGATCTCAAGGTGGACTTGGACGAAGGCGTGGGCATCGGGTTCTCCCAACTACATAAGGTGCGCACCGCTGCGCTCGATAACCTGGCCGCTCGCCTGCTCGCGCCCTATCGCGACCGCATCTTGCCGCGCGTGCACGAGCGCGAACACCACGCCCCGGCGCAGGCCCCGGGTTGCATGGTGACCGCGTGGGCAACAAACCCCGCGTGCACGCGTGCCGCGAAACGCGCCGGTGCTGAGGTGGTGTACGTGCCTGCCCTCAACTACAAGCGCGGCGAAGCGGTGGTAGCTGGTCAGCGCACCGGTACGGCCGAGCAGGCGGGCTATCCCAACCGCTGCGTCACGGCGCTGCCTGTCGTCGACCACGACCCGCTGCCCGGCACGCGCGAAGAACTCATGGACTTCGACCCCTGGCGCTACGTCAAACCAGACAAGCCGGTGTTCGCCGACAGCCTGGGTTCCATCGTGCGCGCTACGGCGCTCGGCGCTCAGGTGGAAGCAGGCCCGCACCTGCCGCTCACGAACCGCCTGGCCCTCAGGACGGCAGCCGACTTGGGCGTGCAGCGCGTGTGGCTTTCGCCTGAGTTAACACTGGGCCAGATTGCTGATCTTGCGGAAGACGCGCCGGTGGCGCTCGGCCTTGTCATCATGGGCGCGCAAGAACTCATGGTGTGCGAGCACTGCCTGCTCATGAGCCAGGGCCCCTGCAACGAACGTTGCGATGAGTGCGTGCGCCGCAAGAGCCCCCACTATCTGAAGGATCGCAAAGACTATGAGTTCCCCGTGGTCACCGACGCGCTCGGCCGTAGCCACCTCTACAACGGCGTGGCGCTCGACGTGGTGCATGCGGTACCCGATCTTATTGCCGCTGGCGTGTCGGCCCTCATGGTGGACACCACTCTCATGAATACTGAGGAAGCCGCGGCAGCCGTCGCCCGTGCCGTTCGCGCCCGTGACGTCGCCCAGCGCGATGGCAACTCCCTCGCAAAAGTGCCGGGCACTACCAGCGGCCACCTCTTCCGCGGAGTGTCCTAGTTCTGCCGTTCTGCCGTTCTGCCGAACAGCGGAACGGCTCGATGCTGCGAAGCGCCGACTTTGAGGGACCTGTCTGCTTTTATGCTAGAATCGCTACCTATATATAGGTAAGGAAAGAGAGACCGATGCTATCAGCCGAAGAACAACTTCACACCATCGCTTCCGGCGCTGCTCAAATCGTACCGGAATCCGCGCTGCTTGAGAAACTCAAGCGCGGAAAGCCCCTCAACATCAAGCTGGGCGTAGACCCTACGGCGCCCGATATTCACCTGGGTCACGCGGTGCCGCTGCGCAAGCTGCGCCAGTTCCAAGACCTCGGTCACGGCGTTACGCTCATCATCGGCGACGGCACGGCCCTCATCGGCGACCCGTCCGGCCGCAACTCCACGCGCCCTCAGCTCACCTCCGAGCAAATCAAAATCAACGCGCAAACCTACGTCGATCAGGCGTTCAAAATTCTCGATCCCGAGAAAACTACGCTGCGCTACAACTCCGAGTGGCTGCTCTCCCTCAACATGGAGGGTCTGCTGAAGTTGGCCAGCAACTTCACGGTGGCCCGCATTCTCGAACGCGACGACTTCCACAACCGCTACACCTCGGGCCAGCCCATCAGCCTG
>DSLMC04103__coassemble_480_pt1 | contig 31378 bp, 29 predicted proteins | sample DSLMC04103__metabat2_high_PE_001 | metagenome-assembled genome bin DSLMC04103
AGATCATGGTGTCGAAAGAGGTGGAAACGGGCGACAAGAAGAACCCCGTGAAGCCAAACGGCGCCGCTGCCGACGAGGAAGAGTTCATGTTGGCCGTGGCCGAGGCCGGCGGCGACGACTACGAGGACGCCGAGGACGAGTGGATTGTCTACACGGCGGCCACCGACCTCATGGCCGTGAAGAACGCGCTGGAAGAGGCCGGCATCGAGACGAAGGGTGCCGAGCTGACCATGATTCCCTCCACGCCCGCCCAGGTGAGCGTGTCGGACGCGAAGAAGGTCATGCGCCTGATCGACCGTCTGGAAGAGCTCGAAGACTTGCAGAACGTGTACCACACCATGGACATCACGGACGAAATCGCCGAAGCGCTGGACGAATAACGCGCCTGCGAGAGTGTGAGTGGAAGCCGCCGGAAGCCGAGAAGGCCCGGCGGCTTTTTTTGTTGGGGGGTCCGCTCAGGCAAGCGGATTCGTTTCCTTCGTTGCATTTCTGAGGTTTCGGGTTTCCTTCCGTGGGTTCTGTGCTAGAATAAGTGCGAACAAACGTTTGCACTTGGTGAAGGGATAGCATGGCGCGTACGGAACGGATCATACTTGGCATTGACCCGGGGTTGGCGAACACGGGGTGGGGCGTGGTGGCGCAGCGCGGCTCGCGGCTGTCGTGCGTTGCGTATGGCTGTGTGTCCACGTCAAAGGATCGTCCGCTCGCGCAGCGCCTGCGCAAAATCCACGAGCAGATGGCCGCCGTTATTGCGCGGTTTGAGCCCACGTGTGTGGGTATTGAAACCGTGTGGTTCGGCGCGAACGTGCAGAGCGCCTTTGCCACGGGGCAGGCGCGCGGCGCGGCGCTGGTTGCGTGCGCCGAGCATGATTTGCAGGTGGAAGAATTCTCACCCAGCCAGATTAAGTTGGCGGTGGTGGGCACGGGCTCGGCCGAAAAGGACCAGGTGCAGTATATGGTGCGCCAACTCTTGGCGCTTGAAGACGTGCCGCGGCCCGATCACGCGGCCGACGCGTTGGCGGCTGCCGTCTGCTTCACCACGCACGAGGGGCTGGCTGATGCACGAGTGCGTGCCGAGGCGCTTGAGCGTGCGGCGCGGCAACCGTCCGGCCGGTGTGGAGCGGTGGGCGTTGACGCGCGAGTTGCCGCAGCGAAGGGAGTACGTTCATGATTGCGTTTCTGAAAGGCACGCTGGTTGGCAAGACGGCGTCAACGGCGTTTATCGAGGTGGGCGGCATTGGCTATGCGGTAGGTATGTCACAGTCGGGGCTCTCGAAGCTGCCCGCTGCCGGCGCGCCGGTGGAAGTGCACACCTACTTACAGGTGCGCGAGGACGCGCTGGCGCTCTACGGGTTTTTGTCGCTGGAGGAAAAAGCGCTGTTCGAGCGCCTTATTGCTGTGGGAGGCGTGGGGCCGAAGGTGGCGTTGGCGGCGCTCTCGGCGTTCTCCCCGCAGGCGCTTGCTTCGGCTATTGCTGCACAGGACGTGGCAGCGGTACAGCGCATTCCCGGGGTGGGCAAGAAGACGGCCTCGCGCATTATTTTGGAGTTGAAGGGGTCGCTCGATCAAGGGTTGGAAGGGCTCTTCGACGAGGGTGCGCCGGCTGCGGTCACCGATGCCGGTGTGCAGGGTGCCGTGGAGGCGCTGCTGTCCATGGGTTTCACCTCGGCGGAAGCCGATATTGCGTTGAAGGGCGCGCCTGCGGGAGCCGACGAAGGCGTACTGATACAATACGCCTTGAAACGACTGGGATCGTAAGCACGAGGCGAACTGGGATAGGACCGTATGACGCGCGAAGATGTTGAAATAGAGGGATTGGGCTATGTGGCCGACGACGAGCCAGCTGAGGCGCGCTCGCGTGCGGTGACGCCTGAGCTGACCGAGGATGATCTCGCGCTCGACCGCAGCCTGCGCCCGAAGCGCCTCGGCGACTACCTGGGACAAACGAAAATCAAGGAGTCGCTCGCCATCCTCATTGAGGCAGCGCGGGCGCGCGGCGATGTAGTCGACCACATTTTGTTCTCGGGCCCGCCGGGTTTGGGTAAGACCACCCTTGCCACCGTGGTGGCCAACGAGTTGGGCGCGAATATTCGCACCACCAGTGGCCCTGCCATTGAGCGCACGGGAGATTTGGCCGCCATCCTCACGAACCTTGAGGAAGGCGACGTGCTGTTCATCGACGAGATTCACCGCTTGAATCGCATGGTGGAAGAGGTGCTGTATCCGGCGCTGGAGGATTTCGCGCTGGATATTGTGGTGGGCAAGGGTCCTGCCGCGCGCTCCATTCGGTTGGACTTGCCGCGCTTCACGCTGGTGGGCGCCACCACGCGCACGGGCCTTCTCACGGGGCCGCTGCGCGACCGCTTTGGTATCTGCTTCCGCTTGCAGTACTACGCGCCCGAGGAGTTGGCTTCCATCGTGCGCCGCTCAGCCGCCATCTTGGGCGTGGATATTGTCGAAGAGGGCGCACTGGAAATTGCTCGTCGTAGCAGAGGTACCCCACGTCTGGCGAACCGCCTGCTCAAGCGCGTACGCGACTGGGCGCAGGTGCGCGGCGACGGTGTGATTGATGAAGATGTGGCCGCACAGGCGCTCAGCTTCTTCGAGGTGGATTCCTTGGGGTTGGACGCCGTGGATAATCGCATTTTGGAGTTGCTAGCGGTGCAGTTCGGTGGACGTCCCGTGGGCCTGACCACCTTGGCCTCGGCGCTGTCGGAAGACCCTGATTCGCTTGAGGATGTGTACGAGCCCTACCTCATGCAGCAAGGCCTTATGGTGCGCACGCCCAAAGGCCGCGTCGCCACCGCCCGCGCCTACGAGCATCTGGGCATTCCAGCACCAACGGCGTAGCGGGAGGTGGGAGCCAGGCCGCTGCTTGTCGTTCGCTGATATGACGAGGTAACGTATAAGGAGATTACATGCTGACGCAAGATTATCTGATGCGTATTCTTTTGCAGTTCGCGGAAATCGTGCGCCGCAGTTGGACGAAGGCGCGCAAGGAGCACGACCCGAAGGCGGCGGCCGACATGCTGGAAGACGCAGTAGGGGAGGCTACTGACATCGACGGCGGCGTGCTGTTGTCTCTGTCGCCGGAGTCCATTGCCAGTGTCATGCAGGTGTCGGGCGTCGATCCTCAAATCAGCGGCTACATTGCCCGCAGCTTGCTTCTGGCCTCGGCGTATCTGAATGAAGCAGGCGAGCATGCGCTGGCGGCCGTGCGCGCCGACCAGGCTCGTGCCATCGCTGACGCCTACGGCCTTGACCTTCCCACTACTGCTGAGGAAATGGAAAGCCTGCTGGCTGACGACGCTGATGTTGAGGTGGAAGAGGCTGAGCCCATCCTCGCGCTGCTTGGCTTCGAAGAGGGCCCGGCTGCTGCCCCAAGCCCCTTGGTAGCCGAAGCCCCCGAGGATTCGCGCGCCTGATTTAGATTGACGAAATCTGAGGCATTTCGGTAAACGAACCTCAGATAAAGGTTGATAAACGGCCGAAAAGAGGCAAGGCGATACGCGGTTTGCGCCCGCTCCGCACGCGCGGCCGCCCTTCTCTGGTCACGCACGGTACGCTATCATGGAGGCATCATTTTGCACGGAAGGGAATCCACGGGAGGGGAACCCGCGTGTCGGTCAACAAGGCGAAAATGCTGCTGCAGTCGTTGCGGTGGTACCATCTGGGCTTCGCATTCGTGTGGGCTGTCACGTTCGCGGGCTTGTCTCCAGCGGGCGGCGGCCCGTTCGAGGGGCAGCGCCTCTTTAGCCTGAGCGACCAGGCGTGCGCTATCGCCGCCATCGGTTTCGCCGTGCTCTACGAGCGTCGACGCATACCCTTTCCGCCTCGCTTCTCGGCGTTGGTTGGTGTGCTGCTGGCGGCAGGAGCGGCAACCTATTACCTTGCATCATCGGGCTATGTGCCTGCGCAATCGGGCGCGCTGGTTGCAGGCGTGCTGGTGGGCCTCGGCTTGGGTGCTTCCTACGTATTGTGGCAGCAGTTCTTCGCGTCCGAGGGTGCCTCGCGCACGGCTATCTATATACCGCTCTCGGCACTGCTCTCGGTCGCGCTGAGCGCGCTTGTCTCCGTTTTGCCTGATGCAGCGCGCGTCGCATGCTCGGTGGTCGTGCTGCCTCTGGCCGCAGCTTTATCGTTGCGCCTCTGCTTGCGTGAGATTGTGCCCGCCGACCCGACACCTCACATGACGGCCGCCTCCGCCCGCGCCACGGTGCGCGCGCTCTGGAAGCCGGTGTTCTGCACGTGCGCCATCGGCTTTGTGTGGAAGCTCGTGTCGCATCTGTTTGACGTGCCGGGCGGCGCTTCGTCTACGCCCATCTTGGCGGGCATGGCGCTGGCGGTGGCGGTCGTGGCGCTTATTGAGCTGTTCTCGGAGACGGGCTTTGCGGTATTGCGCGTTTACCAGGTGCTGTTTCCGCTTATCACGGGCGCGTTCCTCCTTCCGACGCTTCTGGGCTTGCAGTTCGCGCCACTGGTGGCGGGCATGCTACTCTTCGGCTTCGAAATAGTGAACCTCCTGCTCATTGTGACGTGCGCGGTGTATTCAAGCGAGCGCTTGCAACCCTCCACCCAGGTGTACGCCCTCTGCGTGGCTCCCACGCTGGTGGCCATGCTTGCGGGCGACGTGGTGGGCACGGGACTCAGCCCGCTTGCCACCTATGACTTCGCCCTGGCCGTGAACATCCTGTTCGTGTGCGTATATGCGCTCTCGCTTGCGCTGTTTGTGGTGGCGTTTACGCGCAAAAACAAGCGCGACCGTAGCGGCACCACCGAAGAGCCTGCGCTTGACGTTGCCGTGGTAGGTGCCGCAGCACCGCTCGGCGGTGCACCCGCGCTGGCAGCAAGCGAAGGCGACGCCGCGCCCATCACGCTCGCCTCTGCAGCCACCCAAGCCACAACCGCAGAACTCTCCGCCACGTCACCCGCCGCCGAAGAGCCCGCCCCCGACGGCATCGCCGCCCTTATCGAGCGCCGCCTCGACGCGCTCGAATTGGCCGAGCCCTTCAGCAAGCGTGAGCGTGAAGTGGTGGGTCTGGTACTCCGTGGCAACAACGTTCCCGCCATCGCGCGCAAGCTCTACATTTCCGAAAACACGGCGCGTGACCACATGAAAAGCATCTACCGCAAGGCGGATGTCCACTCGCGCCAAGAGCTTATCGACCTGTTCGACTAACCCCCGCAAAGCGGGTGGCCCTCCCAAAAGCACGCCTTCTACCAGCCCAAACGCCAAAACAACATGAATTGGGGGATAGGTTTACGCACCCTTGCGGGCGTATGCTAGCCACGTGCGAGGCGGCACGCCCGCTCTTGCGCACATCACAGCAAGCAACAAGGAGGGAAACAACATGAGCGAATCAAGCAAAGGCATCTCTCGCCGTAACCTGCTCAAGGGAGCGGCGCTCAGCGCTGCGAGCGTGGCGGCGCTGGGGCTGGTGGGCTGCGGCCCGAAGGAGGCTGGCTCGGCCGACGCCGCCAAGGACGGTAGCGCCACCACCGCCGACGGCAAGCACACCTGGGAAGTGAAGCCGGAGCCCATCGCGGCCGACAAGATCAAGGAAACGGTGGACACCGAGGTGCTCATCATCGGCGGCGGCTACGCAGGCACGTGCTGCGCCCTTTCCGCGGCCGAAAACGGCGCGAAGGTCATCCTCGTGGAGAAGGATGCCGTGCTGAACGGTCACGGCGTGGGCGGCACGGGCGCTATCGCCTCGCGCGAGTTGGACAAGCTGAACATCAGCTTCGACAAGGCTATCGAAATGGAGCGCTGGGTGTCCACGTGCGGCAACCGCTGCCGCGAGTCGCTGGTGGCGAAGTGGTTCCGCGAGTCCGAGCGCTGCATGAACTGGTTCCTTGACCTGGCCGAAAAGAACGGCGCGAAGTGCATGGTCACGGTGGGCTCGCGCTCCACGGTGCACCCGGAAATCGACTGCTACCACATGATTTCCGGCGGCGAAATCTTCGAGCAGCACACCATGGCCGACTTCGTGGAGTACCTCTTCGAAAGCGAGGCCAAGAAAAATGGCGCCGAGTTCGTGTATGAGATGCCGGCTGTGCAGCTCATTCAGGACGACTCCGGCAAGGTGACGGGCGCCATCTGCGAAAACAAGGACGGCGACTACGTGCAGTACAACGCCAGCACGGGCGTGGTGCTGGCCACCGGCGACGTCAGCTACAACGACGAGTACCTGGACGAGTTCGCCCCCATCGCCAAGAAGGTTATGACGCGCCTGTGCTCTGACCAGGGCAATGTCGGCGACGGCCACAACATGGCGGCCTGGGCAGGCGGCGCGTTCCAGGATGGCCCGTGGCCCACGATGATGCACCCGCAGGCGGCCGCCACGTTCCACGGCCCCTTCATGTTCGTGAACCCCGACGGCAAGCGCTTCATGAACGAAGCCACGTGGGTGCAGGGCAAATGCGTCGGCGTCATGGTGAACGGCGGCTCCGACCACGCCTGGTCCATCTTCGACGCGAACTGGCAGCGCGACCTCAAGGACAGCCTCCAGTACGGCGGCGGCATGTTCTGGGATAGCTTCCGCCCCTATGGCACGGATTACCAGGTGGCCGTCGACTCGCACGCCAAGGGTGTCGAAAGCGGCCTCGAAAAAGTGCCGGACTTCTACAAGCGCGCCGACACGCTGGAAGAGTTGGCCGAGATGCTGGATGTGGACAAGGCCGAGTTCCTGAAGAGCGTCGAGCGCTACAACAAGCTGTGTGAGCAGGGCGAAGACATCGACTTTTACAAGGAAAGCCATTTCCTCTATCCCATCAAGGAAGGCCCCTTCACGGCATGCATGGTGGCGCCGGGTCTGCTGGGCGTGTGCGGCGGCATCCACATCTCCGACAACTTCGAAGTGCTGAACAGCGAAGATATGCCGGTACCGGGCCTCTACGCCATCGGCAACTGCGCGGGCGACATCTACGCGTACGACTATCCCATCAACGTCCAGGGCAACAGCCACGGCCGCTGCCTCATGGAGGGTAAGTGCCTGGGCGAGCAGCTGGCGGGCGTCTACCAGGAGATGTAGTAGAAGTGGAAACCGTCGACGAAGAGGCGGCGTTCGCCCGGCTGCAAGAACTCTACGACCAGCTGCCCGAACGCCAGCGCCAAGGCGAGCAGTTAGCGCAGGCGGTGGCGGCTGCGGAAGTGGTACGCTGCGAAGCTGAGTTGCACACCGCCCGCACGCTGCTTGAGGAAGCCGAGGCGCACGAACGCGCGGCCCGCGCGGCGTTGGACGAGGCGCTGGCCTCGGGCGACGATGCCCTCGTCGATGCGCGGCGACGTGCCCATTTGCATGCGGGCTCGCTTCTGGGGTTCCGCATTGGGCCGGCGAAAAATGCCGAGACCGCCCTTGCACGGGCGCTGGAGGAAGGCGGCTTCGCCACCGCTGAGGCGGCTCGCGGGGCCCTCATGGATGAGGACGCCCGCGCCGCCCTCCAGGCCGAGGTCGAGGCGTACCGCGCGGCGTACGCCGCGGCGCTGGAAGTGTGCGAGCGCTTAGGCGCCGCCGACGAGTAGGGTAGAGCCGCGACAGCGTGTTCTTGGCACCACGGGGCCGGGCGTTTGCTAGCGCCCGGCCCCGCTGGTTGTTTCCCAGGGGGAACTTCTGCGTATCGCGGCTGATCAAGTAAGGTATTGTTGTTCACGTACCCCGCAGATTTGTTTTACGAAAAGGTAAATTATAGAGGAATGCGAGATTTCCGCGCCTTTTCACTGTTCGGATAGCGTATAGTGAACGCGTGCCCTCGAGGTGAGGGCGAGTGCTGCCGGTGTGTAGCACACAGTGTTGCCTCCCTGAAGGGTCAGGGAGAGGAAAGAGGATTTAAAATGGCAGAAGGTACTGTGAAGTGGTTCAACCCCGAAAAAGGCTACGGGTTCATCTCCCAGAATGATGGCGAAGATCTCTTCGTCCATTTCTCTGAGATCAAGATGGACGGGTTCAAGACCCTTGACGAAGGTACTGCGGTGCAGTTCGACGTCACGATCGGCCAGAATGGCAAGCTCCAGGCAAGCAATGTGACGAAACTGTAAGCGCAGATTCAATAAAACATGCTGAAATGGCCCCGCAGTGCGGGGCCATTTTTTTTGCGCGTGGGGTGGAAGGTGGGGAAGGGGTTGGTGCGCAAGGGGTGTGCGGCGCGTGCGGCGTGTGGCCTGGGGCGTTCGCCTCTAGTGAATGAACATGGCGTCGCCGAACGAGAGCATGCGGTAGCGCTCGCTGATGGCGTGCGCGTAGGCGGCCATGATGTGCTCGCGGGAGGAAAACGCGCTCACCAGCATCATGAGCGTGGAGCGAGGCACGTGGAAGTTCGTGACCAGGGCGTCCACCACGTGAAACTCGCTGCCAGGCAGCAGGTAGAGTGAGGTTGTTTCGCGGTCGCGCGGCGTGACCGTGCCCGCTTCTGCATCCCACGCGCTTTCCAGGCTGCGCACGCTCGTGGTGCCCACGGCCACCACGCGACCGCCGCGGGCGCGCGTCTCGGCGATGGCGTCCACGGTGTGCTGGGGCACGCTGTAGTATTCCGTGTGGATGACGTGCTTCGTGGGGTCGTCCTCGTCCACGATGCGGAAGGTGTCCAGGCCCACTTCCAACTCAACGGTTTCCCAGCCCACGCCTTGCTCACGCAGTCGATCTATGAGTTCCGGCGTGAAGTGGAGGCCGGCCGTTGGGGCGGCCGCCGAGCTTTCGCGGCGCGAGTAGACGGTCTGGTAGAGTTCCTCGTCGCCGGCGTAGTCCTTGATGTAGGGCGGCAGCGGGGTGTGTCCCACTGCGTGCAGTGCCTCGTCGAGCGAAGCGAGGGTGGTGGAAAGCCGCGCGAGGCGTTCACCTTTCTGCGCGTCTTCGACCCAGTTCACAATTTCGGCGGAAAGTGCCACTTCACCTGCGGCATCGGTGAAGTCAACCACCGCGCCCGTGCCGGGCTTCAAGCGCTTGCCGGGGCGCACGAGCACTTCCCAGAGCGCGCTCTTGTTCTCAAGCGGAGTGCCGTGCTGGCGCAGCAAGAATACCTCGGCCGCGCCGCCGGTGCCGCGCTTCGTGCCGAGCAAGCGCGCTGGCATGACGCGCGTCTCATTCGCCACCAGCAGGTCACCAGGCTGCAGGTACTCCGCAATGTCGCGAAAGATGCGGTCCTCAAGTGCCCCCGTGTGCCGATCCATCACCAACATCCGACACCCATCCCGCACCGGCGCCGGCTCCTGCGCAATAAGCTCAGGAGGAAGGTCATAGTCGAAGTCACTCGTCAGCATGGGAAGTCCTTTGAGAACGGGGCGTACTATCCAAGCAGCCTATTATAGGCATTCCCCCGAAGTCGCGCCAGAACACACGCGCTCCGACAAAACCAGCCGCCGCTTCACAAAAGTGTGACGCGCTTCGCGCTATCTAATACGCCACAAGATGACACCCTCCCTATCGCAATGACGCGGGCTCTTTTCGGTGCAACAAAAATCTAACTAGAAAGGTAATATTCGTAGGGGCGATTCACGAATCGCCCTCTCCGCCGAAGGCGGAGAATATAACTACGACCTGCGTTTCGCGCTTGCGCGCACTGAGGCTGTAACAGAGGATCCCGTCCCGCTTCACAAAGTGTGACGCGCTTCGCGCTGCTGATTACGCCATGAGGTGATTGCCCTCCCTATCGCCATGACGAGGACATGTTCTTCTTTGGTTAACCATACTTATTTGGCTATCCCCGTAGGGGTGCTCTCCAGAGCACCCGCTCCGCCGCTAGGCGGAGAACATAAGCATGACCTGCGTTTTCGCGCTTCGCGCGAACGGCGCATCCCTAAGGGACTAGGCGCTTCGCGCCGTCGCTGCTTACGCCGCTACGGAGGTTTTACCTCTTGTAAGACTTCGCCTTCAAGTCAGTCAGCCCGCGTCGTAAAGCTGGGATAAGTGGAACGCCTCTGGCGTACTAGCCAGCGCGAAAGCGCGTCACATAATATGGAGCAAGCGCGACGCCTGGGATGGCAAAAAACGTGCCTCGTGGAAAAATGCCCACGTCATGGTGTAATGACGCGCGGAATGCTCGCAAAATATCCGCCAGCGCGATGGCGCGTCACTTTCTTTCTTCACGCTTCCCCTGCTCGCGTAGGGCTTTCAACACGGCGCGCTTTTTGGCTTGCTTGTCGGCGTAGGCTTGGTGTTCGGCGCGACGCGCGGCGCGCTCGGCATCGGCGGCAGCCAGCTCATCGGCGTGGGCGGCGCGTTCGGCCTCGCGGGCGGCGGCGCGGGCTGCTTTTCGCTCGGCCCGCTCGGCGGCGGCTTCCGCATCCGAGAAGCGACACCCGCAGTAGTTCTGACGATACATACCCAGTTCACGGCTACGTCGCGTAGCCTCATCATAGAACGGCCGGAAGTCCTCAAACACCGCGCGCACGCCCGCGGCCGCCGCGGCGCGTTCCACTTCCTCACGGATGACATCGGTGTACTGGTAGGGGCTCACCGAAAGCGTAGTGCCAATGCCATCGAAGCCCGCCTCGGCCGCGCGCTGCGCCGTTTCCTCAAGCCGCGAGCGATAACACGCCCGGCAACGCGCCCGACGACGCTCCGGATCATCCGCAGCCAAACCCACACGCCCCGCGCATGCCTCCCAGGCCTCAGGCTCATAGGCGCCTTCCATCACGGATATCCCCTCGTCAGCCGCCCATTCGCGCAAGGTGGCCAAACGCCGCACATACTCGTCCGCTGGCGCAATATTCGAGTTCGCATACAAAAGAGTCAACTCATGCCCCGCTGCCCGCAACACCCGAGAAGGCTCCAGCGAACAAGGCCCACAACACGCATGCAACAAAAGCTTCATCGCTCTCGCCTTTCTTGTAGCTTTGCTTACCCATGGTAAAACTACCTAATCTTGACGTCTCAGACGGCAAGAAATCACCAAATCTTGACGTCTCAGACGGCAAGATTGGGGAAGCAGTGTGGGTAAAAGATACATCCTTGTCATCAAGACCTGTGTCATCCTGTGCGAGAGAAGCGAGTCGAAGGATCCCGTTTGGTGCCAACGGGGAGACTTACTGCTATCGCCACACGGGATCCTTCGACTCCGCTCACTTCGTTCGCTTTGCTCAGGATGACAAGGTTCGGCGGCTTCGCCGCTTCCGCTTAGGATGGCAAGGGGGTTCGCATTCGGCGCTCAGGATGACAAGCTGTTTTTCGTTCCCCGCCCTTGGTCGTAGGGGTTTCATTGGGTTTTGGGTGGGGGTGGGGGGACTGCTTTATACTTACAGGCTTGGAACAGAGGCACTCGAATCGAGCAAAGGACTATCGCTATGACGCAACCTGGCTATCGCGCGGTTTTCTTCGATCTTGACGGCACGCTGCTGCCGATGGAAATTGACGAGTTCATGCGCTCGTATTTCGGCTCGCTGGGGGCGTATGTGGCGCGGTTCGGCGTGAGCCCGGAGGCGTTCATGGCGGGCATGAAGGCCGGCATCAAGAACATGGCGGCGCACGACGACAGCCTCCCCAACGCCGAGGCTTTTTGGGAGGGCTACTTCGCGCACGTTGACCGCGAGGCGTGCGATTGGCCGGTTGAGCTGGACCATTACTACGAGCACGAGTTCGGCAAAATAGGAGCGGACGTGGTGCCGAACCCTGCCGCCGCCCGTGCGGTGAACACGCTTGTCGCAAAGGGCTATCCGCTTGTGCTGGCCACCATGCCCATGTTCCCCGAGCGCGCCGTGCGCTGGCGCCTTGCGTGGGCGGGCATCGATCCCAGCCAGTTCGCGCGCCTCACGCACTTCCAGAACTCCACCAGCGTGAAGCCGAAGGCCACCTACTACGCCGAGAACCTGGCCGCGTGCGGTGTGGCGGGCGAAGACGTGCTCATGGTGGGGAATAACACGGTGGAAGATTTCAGCATTTGCGCGCTCGGGGCTGACGCGTACCTGGTCACCGACCACCTGCTCGACCCGACGGACCACTTCGACCTGGCCACGGTGAAGCACGGCACCATGGAGGAATTCGCTGCGTGGGCCGAGGCGCTTCCTGCCTGCGCAAACCCTGCGACCGACATCGAAGCGGGCCTCGTGCCCACGGCCGCGCGCGACGCCGCACTCGCAAGTAATCTCACCGGCGACGCCCCCAAAGCTCCCGGCAAAGACTTCTCCATCAGCGGAATGGAGGGCTAACTGTGGCGCTCTTCGACTGCACCTGCGAGGCGCAAAGCGGCCACGCCCGCGCCCTCGCCTACGAAACGGCGCACGGCACCTTCCACACCCCCCTGTTCATGCCCGTAGGCACCAGCGCCACGGTGAAGGGTGTCACCGTAGGTCAGCTGCGTGACCTTGGAAGCCAGGTGGTGCTCTCCAACACGTATCACCTGTCGTTGCGCCCCGGCGCGGACGTGGTGGCGGAAGCCGGCGGCGTCCACCGCTTCATGAACTACGACGGCCCCATGCTCACCGACTCGGGCGGCTTCCAGGTGTTCAGTCTGGCCGACACGCTCAAGCTGGACAACGACGGCCTCACCTTCCGCTCCATCTACGACGGCGCGAAAATCCGCTGGACGCCCGAGTCCAACATGGCTATCCAAGAGCAGCTGGGCGCCGACATTGCCATGCAGCTCGACCAGTGCACGCCGTACCCGGCCGAGAAGGCGTTCGTCGCGCGCGCGGTGGACCTGTCGGCCAACTGGGCGCGCCGCTGCCTGGCTGCACACAAACGCCCCGATCAGACGCTCTTCGGTATCGTGCAGGGTGGCATGGAGTTGGACCTGCGCCTGGAATCCATCCGCCGCCTCCGCGAAATCGAGGACGAAAGCTTGGCTGCAGGCGGCCGTCGCTTTGGCGGTTTCGGCATCGGCGGCTACTCGGTGGGCGAGGATCACGAGGTCATGTTCCAAACCCTCGGCGAGGTCGCGCGCGCCTGCCCGGAGGACCGCCCGCGCTACCTTATGGGAGTGGGTAACCCCACCACGCTCGTGCGCGCCGTCCGCGAAGGCGTGGACATGTTCGACTGCGTGCTGCCCACGCGCACGGCCCGCATGGGTACGGCGTTCTCATCCACCGGCCGCATGAACATGCGCAACGCCAAGTACACGCGCGACTTCGGCCCGCTCGATGCGGCGTGCACGTGCCCCACGTGCCAAAACCACAGCCGCGCCTATATTCGCCACCTCGTGAAGCAAAACGAAATGCTCGGAGGTATTCTGCTGTCAATCCACAACCTGCACTATCTTTTGGACCTCATGCGCCGCGCCCGCGAGGCCGTGCTGGCAGACGCCTACGAGGATTTCTACCAAGAATGGATGGCTAGTCCCGCTGCACAGGACTACTAGGAACGAACTTGTCAGGGGGGTGCTATATTTTTATCCGAGAATGATTCACGGATGATCAACAGATTTTCCCCCTGACGTCGTCGTTTTGTGGCACAATAGGAAAGTTCATGAAGCGATGCCGTTAAGCATCGCGCGTCGCAGCGTTTGCAAGGAGAACACGTCTCATGGCACTTGCCTCGAATTCAAAACCCCGGAAAAAGCCCAGCCGCATCTACGAACGGCGCAACATCTGGCTTCTCATCATTACCACTCTGCTGGTCATCGGCTCCATCTTCATGTTTGCCCCGCCGCAGGAGAAAATCAACCAAGGCCTGGACATCCAGGGCGGCCTGTCGGTGGTTCTCACCGCGAAGGGCGAAGGCGGCGCTGCCGTGTCGGCTGAAGACATGGAGAAAAGCCGCGCCATCATCGAGAGCCGCGTGAACGCGCTCGGTGCGTCGGAGGCTGTGGTGCAGGTGCAGGGCACCGACCAAATTCTCGTGCAAATTCCGGGCCTCACGGACACCGAGGATGCGCTCAACACCATCGGCAAAACCGGTAAGCTGGAATTCGCGCGTCTCGACTCGTTCACCGACGAAGACGTGAAAACCAAGATCGAAAACGGCCAGTTCGGCAGCGAGGCCACCATCACCGACGAGCTGGGTAACGCCCTGCCTGCCGGCGAGACGGAACACCTCAAGGTGGAAGACGGCACGTACACGCCTATTGTGACAGGTGCGAATATTACGAACGTTACCGTCGGCAAGCATAAGGAAACGTCGGCCGACTATGCCGTGAACGTGCGGCTGGACGGCGAAGGTACCTCGGCATTCGCCGAGGCAACAAAAGAACTTGCTCCCACGAGGGGCAAGATTGTCATCGTTTTGGACAACGAGGTACAGTCTGCTCCCGGTGTCGATTCTGAAATCCCCAACGGCGACGTGCAGATCACCGGCAACTACACGCTCGAAGACGCCAAGTCTCTCCAAACCGTGCTCGAAAGCGGCTCCTTGCCCGTGAGTTTCGAATACGCTCAAAGCCAGGTAGTAGGCCCGACGCTTGGTCAAGACGCCCTCAAGTCCGGCGTGATGGTGGCGCTCATCGGCCTGGCTGTGGTCATGTTCTACCTGCTGTTCTTCTACAAGGGCCTCGGTCTTATTACGGCGGCTGCTATGGCCATCTTCGCGCTGCTCTACTTGGGCATTTTGGCCACGCTGTCTTCATTCGGCCTGTTCAGCCTGTCTCTTGCGGGCATCGCGGGTATCGTGCTTACCATTGGTATGGCCGCGGACTCCTCCATTCTTACCATGGAGCGCTTCCGCGAGGAAATACGCATGGGCCGCAGCGTGCGCGCCGCGTCCATTACGGGCGTGAAGCACGCTATTGTGACGTCGGTGGACGCCGACCTTGTTACGCTGGTGTCCGCGCTGTCGCTGTTCTTCCTGGCCAGTGCTTCGGTCAAGGGCTTCGGCCTCACGCTGGCGCTGGGTATTATCTGCGACATCGCCATGATGTTGCTGTTCAAGGCACCGCTCATTCGCCTCATCGCTCCGCGCCTCATTGCGAAGCACCCGGGCTTCTGGGGCATCAAGGACAGCCTGGCTGCCTCCGACGACTTCAAGGCGCTCGCCGCGGCTGAGGGCACCTCCGTTGCCCAGGCCGAAGCGGGTGAGGCCATGAACCTAGCTGAAAGCGAGCAGGAGGCCGAGCGCACGTCCGGCCAGGCGGGCGAGGCCGCCGCGAAGGCTGCACGCAAGACCCGCGGCCGTTTCATCAAGCGCGACATCAACTTCCTCGGCTATCGCCGCGTATTCCTCACGGTGGCCGCCATTCTCGTGTGCGCGTCGTTCGCCATCGTGGGTGTGAAGGGCCTGAACTTCGGCATTGAGTTTGTGGGCGGCACGTCGGTGTCGTTCCATGGCACGGGCGACGTCACCACCGAGCAGATGCGCGAAGCCTTCAACGAGGCGGGCGAACCCGACGCCGTCATCCAAACCACGAACGCCGACGGCCAAGAGGGCTTCCTCGTGCGCACCACCACCACGAGTGCCGAAGAGGCCACCGCGCGCGCCAACGACGTGGCGGACAAGCTGGGGCTGAACACCGAAAGCTTCGAGGTAACCACCATCGGGCCCGACTGGGGCGCGAGCGTCATCCAGTCGTCGCTCATTGCGTTCCTCGTGTCCATTGTGCTTATCATCATCTACATTGCCATCCGCTTCGACTATAAGATGGGCATTACCGCCATCGTGGCGCTGCTGCACGACCTTGTGCTGGTCATGGGCATCTACGCGCTGGTGGGACGCGAGGTGAACCCAAACACCATTGCCGCGCTGCTCACCATCCTGGGCTACTCGCTTTACGACACGGTGGTCGTGTTCCACCGCATCAACGACAACATGCAGGATTCCGATATCAAGTGCACCTTCATGACCATGGCGAACCACTCGGTGAACCAGGTGCTCATTCGTACCATCAACACCACGCTGACCTCGCTCATTCCGGTACTCGCCATGATGCTGTTCGGTGGCGAAACGCTGAAAGACTTCGCGTTCGCCATGGTGATTGGCCTTGTGTGCGGTTCGTACTCGTCCATCGCTGTGGCCACGCCGCTCTATTCCATGTGGAAGACGCGCGAGCCGCGCTACGCGAAACTGGTGAAGAAATTCGGGCCGGAAGTGGGCCGCTTCGAGTTCGGTAACCCCAACGCGCTCACGGCCGCCGGCATCAAGAAGGCGAAGGCCGCTGCGGCGGCGGGCACGGCCACGGCCACGGATGTCCCGACCTCCGCAGAAGCCGCCGCGCCCGATCAGCACGGCTACGAAGCACCGCACGGCGCCGCGGCCTCCAAGTCGGCCGCGAAGCCCCCCAAAGCCAAGCGCAAAAAGCGCCCCGACAAGAAGTAACCTTTTTTGATACGAGAATGATGAGAGGGCGGCCGATGGCCGCCCTCTCGGTGATCTGATAGGTCTTAACCTGGGTTTGCTCTTAGCGCTTGAAGCGCTCCCGGTCGGCCAACTCGGCGTACCAGCGGGCGTAGATGTCGGGGCGGAAGTCCGGGTTCTCTTCAGCCCACTGTTTGGCCAGGAAAGGCTTGTCCACGTAGGACAAATCGATGGTGCCCAGGTGCAACTCCTGCTCGTCGGAACCAGGCGCACCGCAGGGCCCACCCGCGTAATAGTGCACGGCCGGCACGTTCTTGCCGGGACCTATCACGCTGCTGCCGCCCACGAAATCGTCAGTGATGGCGCAGCCCGTGCAGTTCGCCGAGGCGATGAACACGTCGTTGTTCGCGGCCAGATACTCCAGCGAGTCCTTAATGTTGCGCGCGGTCACACCCGTGTTCACGGCGAACGGGTTCGCAATGATGCGACAGCCACTCGCCCGGTAATAGCGCATGACCTCGGAGAACACGAACGTGTCGTAGCAGATGCTCACGCCTACCGGCCCCCAGGGTGTGCCGAACATGAACGGTTCGTCACCGCGGCCCGCCCAGGTGGGCTCATCGGCTGGCAGATGCATCTTACGGTAGCGGCCCAGCACCCCGTCGGGCCCGCAGGCCACAGCGGCGTTGTACACGGTGCCGTCCTCGGAACGCTCGGCCAGTCCGAATACGGCGTACACACCCAGGCGGTGCGTGGCTTCGGCCACGGCCTCGGTGGACGGTCCGGGGATGGGCTCGGCTAGCCGGTAGTGCATGCGCTCGTCGCCCTCGTGTGTAAGGTCGGCATCGTAGCCGGTGAGCGCCGTCTCGGGCAGCACCACGAGGTTTGCCCCGCGCGCCGCTGCGCATTCGATGTAGCCGATGATGCGGTTCAGGTTCCGTTCCTTGTCGCCCCAGCGCGGCTCGTACGTGACCACGGCGACGTTCATGATGTCTTTCATGAAGAATTCCTTTCCGGCAAGGCGTCGCGCTTTGCCATCTTCTTTATCAACTTTTCCGATGCATATCTGTCACTCCGGCTGTCATTCCGACCTGCGGCGGGCCGATTGCACGAAGGGTGAGACTCCCGGCTGTTCTGGTGTGGCATTCGGCTCTACTAGCGCAGCTTCGGCGTGACGAACGTGCACACGGCACCCACCACGGTAAGCGGCACCATGAGATAGAACGCCATATCCCAGCCCACTGCCTCGATGAGCAGACCTACCAAGCTGGAGCTCAGGAAGATGCCCACCCACTGGAACGTGTTCAGCAGCGCCACAGCCATGTCGCCCTGTGCGGATGGCACGAGTTCGGCCACGGCTGAGAAGCACAGGCCCACGATGCCCATAACCGCGATGCCGAACAGCACCACCAACACAATGAACACGCCGGTGGGCCAGGTGGGCATGAGTGCGTAGGTCACGGCGCTGGCTAGCATGAGCACACCGAGCGGCTTCTTGCGCGAGCCCATCTTGTCCGATATCATGCCCACCACGATGCCTACGGGGATGCCCACGAGCGGCGCAATGCTCACAATGGAACTGGCCGTTGCTGCATCCATGCCGCGCACTTCGGCCAGGTACGTGGGCAAGAACGAGATGACGCCCTGCTCGGCAATCAGATACACCATGAGCGTGATGCCGATGAGCCACATGCCCGGGTTCAGGAACACGTCCTTTGAGAACAGCTTCGCTGGCGCAGCCGAGGCGCCCTCGGGTGCCTCTGTGACCGGCGCTTCCTTAGCTTGTGCAGCCGCCGTAAGCGACACGTCCAGATTGCGCAGGGCTACGATCCATGCCACGAGGAACACGGCAGCGTAGATGGCCGTAAACCACCATACGTTCTCCCACGCGCCGCTCTCGGCAATACGGGGAGCCAGGTTGAACATGGCTATCTGGCCGAACGCCATAAAGCACATGAGAAGGCCCATGGCGCTGCCGCGGCGTCGGTCGTCGAACGAGCTGGCTACCGCTGCCGGCCCCAGCGTCATGAGTAGGATGAGCCCCACGCCCTCCACGATGCGGCTGCCCAGCATGACGGCGTACCCTAAGTCGAACGCACCTGTCACCGATCCGGCCAGGATGGCGGCCAGGGCAATGATGCCCGTCTTGTAGTACCCCAGCTTCGCTATGATGACGCCGCTAGGAATAGCCAGGAAAATTCCCGAGAATACAAACACCGAGATGAGCAGCCCAGCCTGCCCAGCACCCGCGAGCCCCATGCTCTCCGTGAGCACCGGCACGATGGGTGCCACCTTGTTCAGACACATGGCTCCCGCCGTCATGGACATAAGCATCATGAACAACACGAGCCCGGGAGAGATCTTCTTGCGATTGGTCATTGTCTTCACCCCTTTCGCGGCCGTCTGGCCGCATCCGTGCGCGCCGTGCACCCGCTGAACCCTGAAACCGCAGGTGAGTGATAGCTGCGCTCATACCTCCCGTACTGCTCCCAGCTTACGCGCAGGGCTTTCTATAGCGGAACGAACGATATGGAGAGGGGTATCAATAGTCACGTGAGGCCGATTCAAAACATGCGTTCCGCTGCGTAGAATGAAGGTGAGGAACCGAAGGTGGGCCCATCCGGGCCGGTCGCAGACGAAACGGAGAAGGAGGCGGCCATGGACACACGCGATCTCAAGGTGTTCGTGGCCGTCTATGAGACGAAGAGCATCACGCGCGCAGCAAAGAATCAGTTCCTAAGCCCCCAGGGGTGCAGCAAAATCATCCAGAAGATAGAAGGCGAACTGAGCACGTCGCTGTTTGCCCGCAACCACTTCGGCGTTGCGCCCACGCCGCAGGGCGATGCGCTCTACCGCCGTGCGCAGATGGTTATTCGTCTGCTCGACGGCGTGAAGGACGAGGTGGAGGCCGCCCGTGCTCTCAAGTACACGCTGAATATCGCCTCGACACAGGGCGTTTCGGAGTACCTCTCGCTCGCATTCGTGCGCGATTTTTCCGAAAGCCATCCGCATATCAGCCCACGCATCATGGAAAGCCCCGACGCTATTGCGAAGCAGCGCACGCTTGACAACGTTGCCGAAGTTGGTGTGCTGGGTGGGCCGGTGGACCTGTCGGTGTTCCATGCCGTGCCGTTTACGCATCACCGGCCATGCCTGGTCATCAACGAGGCGAACCCATTGGCGCGCAAAGCTGCCATCGACTACGTCGATCTGGACAACCAGCCACTTGCCATGGTGAGCCGCGAGTTTGCCTCGCACCACCTGGTTGTGAATCGCCTGGCGAATGCTGGTGCGCATGCGGACATCGTGATGGAGGCCACCGAGCTGGACCTGTGCCACCGTCTGGCCGAGCAGGGGGACGCCATCGCCGTGTCGTTCGACTTCGCTGCCTGGGGTGGAAGACGCTCACATACGGTCATCCGTCCCTTCGCCGATCGCACGTTTCTCTGGGAGACGTTCATCGTCCGCAAGGCCGGTGCCAACTTGTCGCCCCAGGCCCAGGAGTTCTGCGACTTCGCCCTGTCTTGGGTGGCCGACCATCGTGCCGACCTCTTCCAATGGCCGGGTGCGTGAGGGCGCATACACTGGCTGGGGTCCTTTTCGGGAACGGGGTGCTCGGCGTGTCGGCGTTGATCGCAGGTGCACGCCGATCTCGTGAATGGGGAGGTGGTGGGCAGTCCGGTATGGGTGCGGTGTGCTATGCTACGGGGAACAAATGAGGCCAAACTGCGCAGGTAGATGAGGCCGCGAGAGGTAAGGAGTTGTGCATGCGCCAAGGTAGCGCGCCGAATTTTTGCCCGCCGGTGGAAGAGGGCATTGTTGTTGAATTTGAAGACGAGACGGGTGAACACATCGCCCTGGAGTTCTTGGGTATCATCCTGCACGGCGAGCGCCGCTACGGGTTTTTCTTCCCTGTGTCGGACGATGAGCCGGTGGGCTCGTCGGGTGAACTGGTGCTTCTCGAAGTGACCGAACTTGACGAAGACGAGCAGCCGGTTGCCTTCGAGCTGGTGGAGGATGAAGGCGTGGCCGCTGAGGTGTACGAGGACTTCAAGCAGGCCACCAAAGACCTCTACGACTTCGCGTAACGCGTGACCCATGCGTGTCTCGCGCGCAACCCGCGCAACGCGCTTCTCTCACCTGCCCGAGAAACAAACGACGGCCGGGTGTACCTTTGCAGGTGACACCCGGCCGTCGTATACGGTCAAAGAGGGTGCCCACACGGGCAGACTGGTCTAGCGGCCGAAGCGATCCCAGCCGCCGTCAGGCTTTACTAACTCAGACTGCGCGATGGCGGCCAAGTACATAATTTCGTTGCAAATGGAACGCTCTAAAGTGCAAACCTCTTCTTCGGTTTGCGCGGTCGCGAAGATGCGACCGACGGCGGTCTTGATAATATCTATTTGCTGTTCGTAATCATCATTCCCCATAATGTGTCCTACGGCGTCATCTATCCTTATATATAATCTAATTACTCATACTAAATGTTATACTACTGTAAACCAACTGCAATAAATGCACAGTTTACGACATTTCAGACACGCGGCGGGGGCCTTTTTCGGTTCGCGGTCGATTACATGGAATGCCCACTGTAGCAGGTTTGGACGCCTAGAATGCTAAGGGCTCCCAACTCCCGTCGATGTCACAGATCCACGCCTGGGGTTCGGCAACCGAAAAGAACGTGAGTTCGGGGTCGTTCGGCCCGTCGTGCACTTCTCCCAGGGCAGCCATATGCTCGAAGCCCGCGCGGCGCACGTCCGCGTTCGCGCGGTCATCCAGGTCGGCGCGTCCGCGCAGAATGATCCAGCCGCTGCCCGGTCGCCAGGCGGTTACCTCGAACTTCGGGTTCGCCTGCAACTCGCGGTACACGTCTTTTGTGGTGGCGGTGCAAAACCAGATGCGCCCGTCCTGTTCGGCGGCGAAGCTGAAGGGGCGCACATGCGGCTGGTCGCCCTCGCACGTGGCCAGATACCACGCCGGTACGCTGGTCAAATATTCAATGATGGTTTCGTTTGCGGTCATGGGGCATCCTTTCGGTTAGTGGGGAAGGAAGTTGGTGAGGACAACAGCCACCAGCATGGACACGAGCACGCCCGTGGCTACCGCGTCGCGCCGCGTGAGGCGCAGCGGGTGGAGGCGCGTCCGTCCGGACCCTCCGTGGTAGCAGCGGGCGTCCATGGCGCCTGAGAGCGTCTCTGCATGACGAAAGGCGCTGGTGAACAGCGGCACCATGAGCGAAGTGAGCGAGGACACGCCGCCCTTGAACGGGTTGGCGGTAAACGTGGCACCGCGGCTCATCTGCGCGCGGCGGATGGTTTGCAGTTCAAAGGCGAACTGGGGCAGAAAGCGCAGGGCAATACCCATCATCATGCCCAGCTCGTGCGCCGGCACGCCTACGCGGGTGAAGGGGCCAAGCAGCCGCTCGAACGCTTCGGTGATGTCAAGCGTGGTGGTGGTCAGCGTGAGCAGGCTCATGCCCAAAAGCAGCAGCACCAAGCGACACGCGATGAACGCCGCCGACACGAGGCCCCCTTCGCTCACCTGAATAATCCACCAGGAGAACAGCACGGGCCCGTCCTGCACGAAGAATATGTTGAGCAGCGCGGTTATCACCACGATAAACGCCAAAGGAGCAATAGATGTAAGCGCCGCGCCCGCCGGGATTTCTGCCAGCATGAAGAACCCCACCACGAACAGGGCGCACACAGCCAGGCCCCAAAACGTCTGGGCCGCAAACACCACGGCCATGAACGCGAGCGACAACACCAATTTCGCGCGTGGATCCAGGCGGTGAAGCGGGCTTGAGCCGGGCCAGTAGCGGCCGATGATGGCGGTATCAGGCATGCGCGTTCCCCTTCGCCTGCGCCGCACCGGTCAGTTGGGCGGCCAGGTCATCCGCCAGCGATTCATCGTCGTACAGGGCGCGCGGCAAGCTGAACCCGCAGGTGCGCAGCTCGTGGGCGAGACGCTGGGCCGCGGGCACATCAAGGCCGATGGCGCGCAGTTCCTCGCCGCGCGCGAACACTTCCTCAGGCGTGCCAAGCGCGAACAACTCACCCTCGTTCAGTACGAGGATGCGGTCGGCCAGCCGCGCCAAATCGTCCATGCTGTGCGACACCATGACCACGGTGAGGCCGCCTGCGTGCAGGCCAGCCACCAGGTCTAAGAACTCCGCGCGCCCCACGGGGTCGAGGCCCGCCATGGGTTCATCCAGCACCAGCACACGCGGCTCCATGGCCAGCACGCCCGCGAACGCCACGCGCCGCTGCTGGCCGCCCGACAACTCAAAGGGGCTCTTGTCGCGCACGTCGTCGAAAGCCAATCCCACACGCTCAAGCGCCCGGCGTACGCGCTGTTCCAGTTCATCGCCGGCAATGCCAAGGTTGCGTGGGCCGAACGCCACATCGTCGTACACCGTGGCGGCGAACAGCTGGTGCTCCGGGTACTGAAACACCATGCCTACCTGCCCGCGGCACTCCTGCGCCACGCGCTTGTCGGCCACATCGCGCCCTGCAAACAGCACGCGCCCGCGCGTGGGATGCACGAGACCGTTCAGGTGCTGCACAAGCGTGCTCTTGCCGCTGCCGGTGTGCCCGGCGATGCCGAGAAATTCCCCGTCGCGCAGCTGAAAGCTGATGTCGCGCAGCGCCCATATGGCGTTGGGGTCGGTGCCCCACACCGGCTTGCCGTGCGCTTGCACCGAGGGCGGCTCTTCGGCGGCCCCGCGTTTCGCACGGCGCGCGCGCCGCTTCTTCTGATGCTCGGGGTTGGTGTATGAGTAGCTTACGCCTTCGAAAGTAAGCGGCACAGCTCCTCCTTCAGCTCGTTCTCGGAAACGGTCACGTTCACGTCCACGCCGCGCTCGCGCAGTAGGCAGGATAGGCGGCACGCGAATGGCACGTTCAGGTTCAAATGCTCCAGAAGCGCCGCCTGCGTGAGTACCTCAGACGGCGGGCCGTCCAGGCGCACGTGGCCTCCGTCGAGTACCACCACACGGTCGGCCTGGGCGGCCTCTTCCATGAAGTGCGTGATCATGACTACGGTCATGCCGCGCTCGTGCAGCGTGCGCGCCACGCGCATAAGCCCCGCGCGTCCGCGGGGGTCGAGCATGGCCGTGGCCTCGTCTAGTATGAGTATGTCGGGCTCCATGGCCAGCACTCCCGCAATGGCCACGCGCTGCTTCTGGCCGCCCGAAAGCGCGTTTGTTTCACGTGTGTCGAAGCCTTGCAGCCCCACATCGGCCAGCGCATCGGCCACGCGTTCACGCAGTTCATCGGCGGGTACGCCCAGGTTTTCGGGGCCAAACGCCACGTCGTTTTCCACGAGGCTGGCCACCAGTTGGTCGTCGGGGTTTTGAAACACCATGCCTGCGTTGCTGCGGATGAAGTAGGTGGCGGACTCGTCGGCCGTGCTGCGCCCGAGCACCGACACCGTACCCTCGTCGGGCACGAGCAGTGCGTTTATGTGCTTGGCCAGCGTGGACTTGCCCGACCCGTTGCCGCCGAGCACGCACACAAACTGCCCGCGCTCGATGCGCAGGTTGATGCCGTCCAGCACGAAGGCATCGCCATCGTAAGAAAACGCCACGTTCGAGAACTCTATCAAGGTGGTCCTTTCGGGTTGGTTCGGGGGAGGTGGAGGGCGGGGTGGGGGTGGAGCGCCGCGGTTGCCGGCCGCGGGCAGCGGGCCGTCGCCCGCGCTTGCTGCACCTGCGCCCTTGGCGGCGTTTAGCGGCCCTTCACCTGCTTTTTCTTCGGCGTAATAAGGTTCGACACACTCTTGTACACCACCAGTGTCAGCACGCTGTTCAGAATGGCTTTGATCAGGTTGAACGGCGTGAGGATAGGCAGCACCATAGCCACCACGGCATCGAAGGGCACACCCAGCCACGCGGGCGTAATCACCAGGTTGCCGAGGATGGCCATGAGGGTGGCGAGCACCACGCTCAGCGTCAGACCCGCAACGGCCGCCTTGAACGTGCGGCGCTTGCGGTAGATGAGCGCCGCCGGCAGAATGAAGCCACTCACCACCAGGATGTTCATGATAGCGCCCGAGAAGTCGGCCATCAAAATGCCGTGGAGGATGGCTCCCACAAAGCCCACCGCCAGGCCCGCGCCCGGCCCGAAGGCGAAGCCGCACACCATGGCCGGCATGGCCGACGCGTCGTATTTAAGCCAGGGCGCGCCCGGCAGCAGGGGAAACTCAATGAACGACAGCAGCACGCCAATGGCGCACATCAGCGCCATGGTCACCAGCTGGCGGGTATCCCATTTGTTCGTGTTGGTGAATTCCAGATCGGGCGTGCGCGGCGTGCGTTCCGCGTCCAACGCGTCCACGTCCTGCACTCCCTGTGTGCTCGGCACATTTTCGGCCATGAGGGCACCTTCCTTTCGCGGGGGCGTGGTGTTGCGGGTTCCTTCTTGCCCCACAAAAAAGAAGAGAGCCCGTATGAATTCCGCTCGGTTCCATACGGGCTCGTTATTCGCAGGAAGTGCGGCGCACGAAGCGGCCGGCCTTCACGCGAACTCTGCCTCTTCCATCCGGACTTTAACCGTTGGTCCCGGAGTTTCACCGGTGTCAGCCTGCTGCGGCGCGCGGCGGGGACTATCCCGTGCGCGTCCGTCGCAGGGTCGCGGACTCTCGGCTTCGCGAGCGCGTACGCGCCGCTATCCGATTACCGCCAGTGAGGAATTTCACCTCGCCCTGAAACAGAATCCATCACCGCGTATTGTAACAACCAGTTATCCCCCGCACAACCGGACACTTTCCCCACCCTGGGGTAGGGCTCAGTTGTGTGCGTCGGGGGCAGATTCGCCTTTGTGGGGTGCTTTTCGGGTACAATACCTGGCCGTATGTTTGAAATCCTCGAAAGCATAGATGCGTTTGTCTGGGGCCCGGCCATGATCGTGCTCCTTTTGGGCACGCATGTATTCCTCACGTTCAAGACGGGCTTCATCCAGCGTAAGTTACCGCAGGCCATTCGGCTGTCGTTCCAGAAAGACCCGGAGGGCCGCGGCGACATTTCCAACTTCGGCGCGCTGGCCACCGCGTTGGCGGCCACCATTGGTACGGGCTCCATCGTGGGCGTGGCTACGGCTATTCTTGCAGGTGGGCCGGGCGCGGTGTTCTGGATGTGGATTACCGGCGTGTTCGGCATTGCCACCAAGTACGTGGAGGTGTACGCCGCGGTGAAGTACCGCGTGCGCGATCATGCGGGCAACATGCTGGGCGGCGCGATGTATGTGTGGGAGCGCGCGTTCAAGAAGAAGGACGGCCGCACGCCGTGGTGGGCGAAGCTGGGCGCCGTGGCGTTCGCCGCGTTCGCCACCGTGGCCACCATTGGTACGGGCTCGGCCGTGCAGGCGTCGGCGATGGCGGGCATCATCACGTCGAACGTGCCCGTGCCGGCGTGGATTGTGGGCATTATTATTGTGGTGCTGGTGTCGGTGGTTATCTTCGGCGGCGTGCGCTCCATCTCGAAAGTGTGCGAGAAGTTGGTGCCGTTCATGGCCGTGGCCTACGCGCTGGGGTGCCTGGTCATCTTGGTGATGAACGCGGGTGCGCTGGGGGAGGCCATCGTGCTCATCTTCGAGTGCGCGTTCACGGGCAAGGCGGCGTTCGGCGGCGCGGTGGGCTCGGGCATTATGATGGCGCTGCAATTCGGTTGCGCGCGCGGGCTGTTCTCGAACGAGTCGGGCCTGGGCTCCGCGCCCATCGTGGCAGCCGCGGCGAAGACGCGCAACCCCTCTGAGCAGGCGCTTATCGCCATGACGGGCACGTTCTGGTCCACGGTGGTCATCTGCGCGCTCACGGGCATTGTGCTGGTGTCGACCATGGTGGCGAACCCGTCCATCCAGGCGGACGTGCTGGCGAACCCGACGCTGTTCTCGGGCGCCGAGCTGGCGAGCGCCGCCTTCGCGAAAATCCCGTTCATTGGCACGCCCATTCTGGTGCTGGGCATGGTGGCGTTTTCGTACTCCACCATTTTGGGCTGGTCGTATTACGGCAACCGCTGCGTCACGTACCTGTTCGGCAAGCGCGCCATCAGGCCGTATCAGGTGCTCTACGTGGTGGTGGCGTTCCTTGGGGCCGTGGGCGTGGGCGACGTGATGTGGACTATCTCAGATATCGGCAACGCGCTCATGGCCATTCCGAACATTGTGGCTATTTTGCTGCTGTCTGGCCTTGTAGCCCGCGGCACCCGCCACTACGTCTACGACGATCATCTGGACGAAGTGGACGAAGAACCCATCCCGACGGTGGAAAGCAAGTAGAAACGCGGGCGGGGCGGCGCTGCGTTCGCGTGGGAATGTGGCGCGCTCCCTATTTTGGCGCGGGAGCATGCGCGAAGCGTGTCGCATCCCCCTGGTGTTTGTCCGTGGCCGGAAAACGATCTTCCGCTCGCTGATATTTTTGGTGTCGCGCATAGTGTGAGGCCTGTTGCGCGCCTATAATCCAACCACTTTAGTGCGAAAAAGTGCTTCTGCCGAAACGGATTGTCCGCCGCCCGGCCTCGTGCTCGCGCCACCTGCGCCCGCGCCTCGCATCCGCGCCTGCGCCCGCGCGCCCCGCGCTCCGGTCACTCGGTTTCGGCAACGGCTCTTTTCGCCTCGCCGGGGGACCGGCGTGAGAAAAGGGGGTTGTTATGGACATTGTCCAGTTCATCAACGACATCGACGCCTTTGTATGGGGCCCGCCGATGATCGTACTGCTGCTGGGGTCGCACCTGTTCCTCACCATCCGCACGGGCTTCATTCAGCGCAAACTGCCCACGGCTATTAAGCTGTCGGTGACGAAAGACCCGGACGCGCCCGGCGACATTAGCCAGTTCGGCGCGCTCACTACGGCGCTGTCAGCCACCATCGGCACGGGCAACATCGTGGGCGTGGCCACGGCCATTCTCGCAGGTGGGCCGGGTGCGGTGTTGTGGATGTGGCTCACCGGCGTGTTCGGCATTGCCACGAAGTACTCCGAGACGTATGCCGCCGTGAAGTACCGCGTGCGCGACCACAAGGGCAACATGCTGGGCGGCGCCATGTACGCGTGGCGGCGCGGCTTCGAGAAAGACGGCAAGGCTCCCTGGTGGGCGATGCTTGGCGCGGGCGCGTTTGCCCTGTTCGCGGCCATCGCATCGTTCGGCATTGGGTCGGCCGTGCAGTCCAGCGCCATGACGGGCATCATTCTGTCAAACGCGCCGGGCATCCCCGCGTGGGGCATCGGCCTGGCTATTGCCATCATGGTGTCCATCGTCATCTTCGGCGGCGTGAAAGTTATTTCGAAGGTGTGCGAGAAGCTGGTGCCGTTCATGGCTATTGCGTATGTGTGGGGCTGCATCATGATCATTGGCATCAACTGGGAATACGTATGGCCCGCCATCTGCCTCATCTTCGAGTGCGCCTTTACACCCAAGGCCGCGTTTGGCGGCGCGGTGGGAAGCGGCCTCATGATGGCGCTGCAGTTCGGCTGCGCGCGCGGCCTGTTTTCCAACGAGTCGGGCCTGGGCTCCGCGCCCATCGTGGCCTCCGCGGCTTCCACGCGCAACCCGGCGCGTCAGGCGCTCGTGTCCATGACGGGCACGTTCTGGGATACGGTGGTCATCTGCGCGCTCACGGGCATTGTGCTGGTATCCACGCTCATTGCGAACCCCGGCATTCTCGATTCCGGTCAGATTCACGCCGGCGCCGACCTCACCAGCGCGGCGTTCGCCTCCATTCCCTACATTGGCACGCCCATCCTGGTCATCGGCATGATTCTGTTCGCGTACTCCACCATTCTGGGCTGGTCGTACTACGGCAACCGCTGCGTGGCCTACCTGTTCGGCAAGCACGGCGTGCGCCCCTACCAGGTGCTGTATGTGGTGGTGGCGTTCCTTGGCGCCATCGGCATTGGCGACTTGGTGTGGACCGTCTCCGACATCACGAACGCCCTCATGGCGGTGCCGAATATCATTGTGGTGCTGCTGCTCTCAGGCCTGATAGCGCGTGAAACCAAGCACTACGTATGGGATAAGAATCTGGAAGAAACCGACGAGACACCTATTCCCGTGCTTGAGTCGAAGTAGGGCGGGCGCGCTGTGCGAACTTCAAACGTGCGCGTGTCACCCACCTCATAACTACGTCAAGATGCCAGGTTAACCGTAGGGCAAGGGCTCTGCCCTTGCCGCCAACTACGTTCGACCTGGCACGTTTATTATTACCAAGCATCGCTGCAACAAAGTGTGACGCGCTTCGCGCTGCCTAATATGCCACGAGTTTTCTCGAGTCCCCTACCTTATGACGCGGGTTGACTGGCTTGTCGGCGTTGACTTGCAAGAAGCATAACCTCCGTAGGGGTGCACTCCAGTGCACCCGTTCGCGCGAAGCGCGAAAACGCAGGTCGCACTCATGTTTTCTGCCCGCGTCGGAGCGGGTGCTTTCCTAAAGGGACTAGGCGCTGCGCGCCGCGGTAGCGCCCCTACGGGTATGGCCACACAAGCACATTAGCCGTAGAAGAACTTGCCCTCGTCATGGTGATAGGGATGCGTATACCATCCCGGTGTAATCAATAGCGCGAAGCGCGTCACACTTTTGCTGCGCGCCACAACCCTCTCAACCATTCGCTGAATCAACAGGTCGGGGCTGATGGGCGTTGAGGGGCCTCCTATAATCGACGAAGCTTGTCAGAGGTGGCGGGCGAGAGGCGCCTTCTGTCTGCGGTGTATCCGGCCGCGTCAGGGCGGAGGGCAACGGAAAGGGGGACCGCATGTCCGGTTCGCAGAAGGCTTTGAAAGTTGTGTCCATCATTCTCATCGTGTACGCCCTTATCGCGGCGGCGTTTGGCGTGTTCATGGCCGTGGGTGCTTCGCTTTTGGACGGGCAAACGGTCGATGTTAGCGGCACCACTATCGAGGCCGGCCTGATGGCAGGCGTGCTGGGTGGCACCATTATCGTGGGCGCCGTCATCAACTTCATCATTGGCCTTCTGGGCCTGCGCGGCGCAAAAGACGCAAAAAAGATTGGCCCCTTCTTCGTGCTCTGCATTATTGGCGTGGCGCTGAGTCTTGTCAGTCTGGGCATGTCCCTCGCTCAAGGCACGTTCAGCCCGTTCTCCCTGATATCCCTCGCCATCATCATTATCTGCCTGGTGCTGGCGTCGAAGGTGCGCAACCAGCGCTAACGCGTTCGTCATCCGAAATGCTGAAAGCTTTCGAAGAGGCTGTCGCTCACGCGGCGGCCTCTTTTACTGTGCGGGGCCGCGCCGCGCGAAACAGGATAAAGCCTTTTACCACGCCGGCGACGAAAAGTAGGGCGGACGAAACCACCACCGTAATGAAAACGTCAGGCACAAAGGCTTGCGCAACCCACAGCGGTGTTCCGAAAAAGAGGGGAACAAGTGAGAGGATAAAAACCGGCAGCACCCCATGAACGAGTACAAGAAGTGCCACTTCAAACGACATTTTTCTGCGATCCCTTGTCCGAAGAAAGCGGGGAAGAAAACACCACGGCAGAAGCGCACTAATGAACACCGCGAGCATAATCAGATCAATCCACAGGTGCTCCATCACGTAGTCGCTGCTTGTGATTTCGTTTGGCGACTCGCCCAAAAGCATCAGGACTACGCCCCATCCAAGGGAATCCATCATCTCGTTGGTCACGAAATAATCGTTGACGTTCGCTTCGAGGGCGACGGCGATATCGCTTTCAGGCAAAATGAATACACACGAGGTTCCCGTTTCCACCAGCCCGCTGTGTCGCAGCACCGGTTCAGGAAGGGGCTCCTTCACGGTGGCCCAGCCGTAGCCGTACCAAAAGGGGACATCCTCTTCGACATACACGGTATCGCCGTAAAACATCGTCTCGATACTTTTCTGAGAAAGAATTCCGCTTCCGCCATTCAGGTACATTTGTAGATACTTCCCCAGGTCGCTCGCGGAAGAGGAAAGGTAACCCGCTGGCACGGTGATCCAGGCGTCGCGCGAGGAAGGAAAGTGAGACGCGGCTTTGAGCGGGATGCCCCAGTAATTGGTGTACCCATCAATCAACCCATTTTCGTTACTTTCATCAAGCGTTGCGGCGGTGTGTGAAAGCCCCAGCGGCTCAAGCACCTGGGCGGAGAGGTATTCGGCATACGGCGTGCCCGTGACGGCCTCGATGATTTCTCCCAGCAGGGAATAATTCACATTCGCATAGTGGTGAACGCCCTGATCATTAACCAGGTGGTAATTACCAAGCGTCTGATGTTCGCCAAGCCCGCTGGTGTGGTTCAGCAACTGGCTAACCGTGATGGCATTGCCGTCGGTGGCATCCGGCAGATAGGTTGAAAGGGGCGCTGATAGATCTATCTTTTGCTGCTCGACCAACTGCATGATGCAGATTGCCGTAAACGACTTGGTCACCGAGCCGAGCAAAAAGGGCGTATTGCTGCTGTCGCACTGCCCGTACGTTCCGGAAAACAGCACGTCGTCCTTACCAACAATGCGCACCGAAAGGGCGGGAATATGCGCGTTCGTGGCACACGTTTGCAGGTACGTGTCGATGGTCTGATAGTCCACCCGCGAAGCCGATTCCGCCCGCGAAGGCGATTCCGCTCGTTCGTCCGCATGAGCAGCCGGAACGGCACCCAAAGCCACAACCAACCAAAGGACCCAGAACGCCACAAAAGCCGCACCCAATTTTCTACAAGAACACGTGACCATCGTCTTCCTTTTGTTGTAGCCTCTTTGCCGCGGGCCTAGTTCACTAGTACCTCAACAGGGGGAAGGGCATCCGGATTGAGGGTTTTCAGCTGGTAGGTGGTTTGCAGCTGTAGCCAAAAATCGGGCGTGGTTCCTAGTGCCGTGCCAATGAGATACGCCATTTCAGGTGTGATGGCGCGCTTGCCATGAATAATGTCCGAGATGGCAGACTGCGGTTTCCCGATTGCCTTTGCCAACCGGTATTGCGAAATTCCCAGCTCATCAAGAAACTCTTCCTTAAGAATTTCCCCCGGGGTAGAAATATAAGAATCAATGGTAGTCAACAAACTCAACTCCTTCGATGCCCAGAGGAATATATACTTCTGTTGCGCAGAATACTACTGCATTGCAGATACTATCAAGCGAACATTTGTTTTCCTTTTTATACTGCGCGACACAGCTAATGTCAAATTCTTTTTTACTAACTTGGTAATACGTCTTCATGGTTTGGAGGGGTTGGGGTTTGGGGGAGTGAGGGGGCGTTTCTGCGTTATGATGGCGGGCATGGGAAACG
>DSLMC04103__coassemble_513_pt1 | contig 29385 bp, 26 predicted proteins | sample DSLMC04103__metabat2_high_PE_001 | metagenome-assembled genome bin DSLMC04103
GGCGGCGCTGTGCCGTATCGGGAACGCCGTGAAGAACCTCGACTGGCTGCTGGAAAATGCCGCGGACATTCCTTCGCCGCTTGACGTGCGCGCGCTCATGGAGCGCACCCGCGCGGTGAAGATGGGCTTCATCCTGGCCATGGATGACGACTTCAACACCTGCAAGGCGTTGGGCGAGGTGTTTGATTTCATCGCTGACGTGAACGCGCAGACCGCGGGCAAGACCGTGTCCATCACCGACGTGCCGGCGCTGCGCGACGCGCGCGGGGTGATTGTGGAGCTGCTGGGCGTGTTTGGCATCGACGTGGCGGCTCCTGAAGCGGGCTGCGGGGAAGGCGACGATGGCTACCCCGCTGAGGTGGTTAACCTGGCAGCTGAGCTGGCCGGCTACGAGGGCTGCAACACGACCGAGGCCGTGGAAGCGCTCTTGGCCGCCCGCACCGAAGCCCGCGCCGCCAAAGACTGGGGCCGCGCCGACGCCGTCCGCGACGGCCTCACTGACCTGGGCTTCGTCATTGAAGACACCCCGCAGGGCCCCCGAGTCACGCTGGCCTAACCATGACCACTTCTGCTGACAACCGCACCATTCCTGAACTGCTGGCGCCTGCGGGTGGGCGAGGGCAGTTGGAGGCGGCGGTGCGGTTTGGGGCGGATGCGGTGTACTTTGCGTGCGACCGCTTTGGGCTGCGCCAGCGGGCGACGAACTTTGCGCTTGATGAGGTGCCTGCGGCGGTGGCCTGCGCGCATGCTGCGGGCGCACGTGCGTATGTGACGCTAAACGCGCTCATGGATGCCGATGACCTCGTCGCGCTCCCTGCGTACCTGGAAGCCCTCGCGGCCGCCGGCGTGGATGCCTTCATCGTGAGCGACCTCGGCGCGTTCTCGCTCGCGCGAAAGCACGCGCCGGGCGTGCATCTGCACGTGAGCACGCAGGCGGGCGTCTGCAACGCGGAAGCGGCCCGCATGTGGCATGAGCTGGGCGCAAGCCGCGTAGTGTGTGCCCGCGAGATGAGCGTGGAAGACATCGCCCGCATGCGCGCTGATGCCCCGCGTGAGTTGGAGCTGGAGGCGTTCGTACACGGTGCCATGTGCATGGCTGTGTCGGGCCGCTGCCTCATCAGCTCGGCCATGACCGGGCGCTCCGGCAACAAAGGTTACTGTGCGCAGCCGTGCCGCTGGAGCTATGCGCTGGTGGAAGAGCAGCGCCCCGGCGAGTTCTACCCCATTGAAGAGGACGTGCGCGGCACCTACGTCATGAACGCGCAGGACCTCAACATGCTTGCGCACCTGGACGATCTCGCGGCGGCCGGCATCACGTCCTTCAAGATTGAGGGCCGCAACAAGAAGGCGTTCTACGTGGCCACGGTGGTGCACGCCTACCGCGCCGTGCTCGACGGTGCCGACCCCGCCGAGGTTGCGCCCGAGCTGCTCACCGTCTCGCACCGCCCGTATTCCACCGGCTTCTACTACGGGCGCGCCACCCAGACGCCCGAGCGCGACGGCTACGTGAAGGAGTGCCTGCACGCCGCCACTGTGGAAGAGGTGGGCGAACGCACGATTGTCACCTGCTACAACCGCTTCAGCGAAGGTGACGAACTGGAAGTGCTCGCGCCGCATCGCCCTGTCACGCGCGTGCGGGTGCGCAACCTCGCGTGGCTTCCCGAAAAAGGCGTGCCCACGCCGGTGCCTGTCGCGAACCGTTCGGCTGAACGCTACTGCTTCGACCCAGAAGCCTGCGACACCACGAGCGCCGCCGCCGCCACGCCCCACGCGCCCCTCGCCCCCGGCGACCTTCTGCGCATGCGCATCGGCTAATCGCGCCCCTCATCGCTTACAACTATGCTTCTGATCTGCGCCGAAGCGATTCAGGACTGCCAGACTCCCGTAACGGGTTTCGCCTGCGCGCAGCGCTACACTGAGGCACCTACCTAGTAAGAAAGCGAGGTGCATCATGCCTAATCATGCCTATCATGCAACAGCGGCCCCCGGCGTTGTCCAGCGGGCTCGCAACACGCACACCGGGCGCAAGCTTGAGCGCGGCGGCTATCTCACGCCTGAAACGGTGACCATGTGGATTGTCTACGCGCTCACGCTTATTGGCAACGCGGTCATAGAAGGAGGTCAGCTGGGCGGTAACACGTCGGCCACCGTGGCCTACGGCGTGTTCACGTGGTTCACGCCGGCCGGCTACGTGTTCTCCATCTGGTCGGTCATCTATATTGCCATGATTGTGTGGCTGGTGGCGTACACGCGCCAGGCCCCGGCGCGGCCGAAGCGGTTCACGCCCACGTCGGTGCTGTTCATTGCCAGCTGCGTGCTGAACGTGCTCTGGCTGGCGCTTTGGCACTTTGAGCTGGTGGGAATCTCCTTCATCGTCATTCTGGCCGAGTGGGCCACGCTGGCGGCGCTCTACATGAACGTGCGCCGCACGGCCACCTCGGGCGCCGGCTGGATTCCCGTGTCGCTCTACACCGCGTGGGTGACCGTGGCCACGCTGGCGAACATGGCCATCCTCATTACGCGCGTGCTTGACGGCGGCGTGCCGTTCCTGAACGGGCTGTCGGTGATAGCACTCACGGCTGGCGTGCTGGTGCTGGGCTACATCATGAAGAAGACCTATCAGGATAACTTCTTCCAGATTGTGTTTCTGTGGGCGCTCATCGGTGTGGGCGTGAACGTGGCGCCGGCCTCGGGATTCGTGTCCGGCCTCGTGTTTGTGCTGTGCATCGTGGGCGCGGTGTTTACGTGGGCTCCCATCGGGAAGCTTCGCCAGGCGGTGGGGCGCTAACGCGTTCGGTGAGTAAATGGTGTGCGCCCGGGTTCCGGTTTGCCGGGCCCCGGGCGCTTCCGTATAATGACCCGCATGAGAACCGTATGTGACATCTATGACCAGGCTCGCGCGACGGGACGGCAACCCCTGTCGTTCGAGATATTCCCGCCCAAGGGCGACCTCACGCTGGAAACGGCGCACGAAGTGGCCGCTGAACTAGCCATGCTGCTGCCCGACTTCGTGAGCGTGACGTATTCGGCCGGCGGCAGCGGCAACAAGCGCGCCACGGCCGACGTGGCCGCAATGATCCACGACGACTTCGACGTGCCCACCGTGGCGCATCTCACCTGCGCGGGCGCCACGGAGGACTCGCTCGCGGCGGCGCTCGACGACCTCAAGCACAAGGGCGTGACGAACGTGCTCGCGCTGCGCGGCGACCGCGTGCCGGGGACGGAGCCTGACGCAGGGCCGTTCCGTTTCGCGAAAGACCTCATCATGCGGTTGGCTGACGAGGGGTTTTGCGTGGGTGCGGCGGCGTATCCGGAGGGGCACATCGAGTGTACCAACTTCAAGGCGTCGGTTGCACACCTCAAGCAGAAGCAGGACGCGGGCGCGCGGTTCTTCGTGACGCAGCTGTTCTTCGAAAACGAGTACTACTACCGCTTCCGCGAGGCAGCCGATAAGGCGGGCATCACGGTTCCCATCGCGTGCGGCATCATGCCGTTTCTCGGGAAAGCGCAGATCGAGCGCATGGTGTTCATGTGCGGTGCCTCGCTGCCATCTCCCATTATCAAGCTGTTGGCGAAGTACGAGGACGACCCCGCGGCCCTGCGTGCGGCCGGCATTGAATATGCGTGCGCGCAGCTGGTGGAGTTGCAGGCGCATGGCGTGGACGGCCTGCACGTGTACACGATGAACCAGCCCGACATTGCGCGCGCCTGCGCGTCGGCCCTGCGCGCTTCGTGGAAGCAGGGCGCGGCTGCGGCTGGCTCCGACGAGGCGGTTTCTTAATGGCGCCTGATGGGCGTTTGCGCGTCGACCGCGCCGAGGCGCTGCGCTACCTGGGCTACAGCGGCCAGGAACTCGACGTTGACCTGGCGGGCCGCTTCGACGAAGCTGTGGAAGCGTGCGAACGCGAACTGCACCCGCGCTGCGTGCATGCCGTGTTTCCCCTTGATTCTGAACGCTCCAACGAGTGCCGTGTGGTGTTAGCGGGTTGCGGCCTGGTGCTTGAGGGGCGTGACATCGCGCGCCACTTAGAGGGTGCGCGTGATGTGGCGCTCATGGCGTGCACGCTGGGGGTTGAAAGCGAGCGCGCGCTGCGTCAGCGCGCGGCGATAAGCCCCACGGACGCGCTCATGTACGGAGCCGCCGCGTCGTCGCTGGTGGAGGCCGCGGCCGACGCAGAGGAAGCCCGCATTGTGGAAGAGGCTGTCGCGCGCGGCCTGCGCACGAACTTCCGCTACAGCCCCGGCTACGGCGACCTGCCGCTTGACGTGCAGCCCGCGTTTCTCGACGCGCTCGACGCGCCGCGCCGCATCGGTTTGGTGTGCACGGAGGGGAACTTGCTCGTGCCCACGAAAAGCATCACGGCGGTGGTGGGCCTGTTCGAAGGCGAGCCGCCGAACGCCTCGGTGCGTTCGGGGTGTGCGTCGTGCGCGCTACGGGAGGCGTGCACGCTCAGAGGTCAAGGAAGGACCTGTCATGGATAATTCGTCTACCTGCCCACACGCCGCCACGCCGAACGCGAGCGCGCCCGAGGGGCAGCTGCCCGACCCCCTTGCTGGCCTGCGCATCGCTGACGCGCATTTGGAGCGCGTGTTGCGCGGCCAGGACTTTCTCGTGCAGGACGGCGCCATGGGAACGCTGCTGCAAGCCCAGGGCCTCACGGCGCACGGCGAATTGCCCGACCTGCTGAACTTCAGCGACCCGGAAGCCATCACGGCCATCCATGCAAGCTACGTGGCTGCCGGCGCGGAGATGATCACCACCAACACGTTCAGCGCGAACGCGCACAAGTTGGCGGGCCGCACCTCGGTGGCTGACGTGTATCGCGCGGCCGCCGCCAACGCGCGCGCGGCGGGCGCCCGCTACGTGGCGGGGGGACTCGGGCCCATCGGCGCGCTTTTGGAGCCGCTTGGCACGCTCTCGTTCGAAGAGGCGTATGAAGTGTTCGCTGAACAGGTGCGCGCGGTAGTGGACGCGGGCTGCGATATCGTGCTCATTGAAACTATGACCGACCTGCGCGAGGCCAAGGCGGCGGTACTGGCGGCTAAGGAGCACTCTGACCTGCCCGTATTCGCTTCCCTTACCTTTGGCGAGGATGGCCGCACGTTTTTGGGCACGTCGCCTACCGTGGCGGCGGCCACGCTTTCGGCGCTCGGCGTGAATGTGGTGGGCGTGAACTGCTCGCTCGGGCCGGAAGAGTTGGAACCGGTGGCGCACGAGCTTCTGCGCTTCGCCCGCTGTCCTGTAGTGGTGCGGCCGAATGCAGGCCTGCCGCGCCTCGTGGATGGTCGCACGGTGTACGACGTGGAACCGGCTGCGTTTGCCGAGGTTATGAGCCGCATTATTGATGCGGGTGTGAGCGTAGTGGGCGGCTGCTGCGGCACTACGCCCGCCTTCGTGGAAGAACTTGCGAAGTTGGTGGCGGGCCGTACGCCCGTGCCACGCGCGATGCCGGATGCCTTCGTGGTCACGAGCGCGCAGGAGGCGGTCGTGCTGCCGCAGGGCTCGTCGGACGTGGTCGTGGTGGGGGAGCGCATCAATCCCACGGGCAAGCCGAAGTTGCGCGCCGCGCTCAAGGCGGGCGACTACGACCACCTGGTGGGCGAGGCGGTGGCGCAGCAAGAAGCCGGCGCCGGCATTTTGGATGTAAACGTGGGGCTGCCGGAACTCGACGAGCCCGCCGCGCTTGCAGAGGCTATCGAGCGGTTGCAGGCCACGGTCACGCTACCGCTGCAAATTGACTCAAGCGACCCCGCGGCCGTGGAAGCCGCCGTGCGCTGCTACGCCGGCAAGCCGCTCGTGAACTCCGTGAACGCGAAACGCTCCAGCTTGGAGGCCGTGTTGCCCCTCGTGAAGAAGTACGGCTGCGCCGTGGTGGGCCTCACGCTTGATGAGGACGGCATCCCGCCCACCGCCGAGGGACGCCTGCGCGCGGCCGAGCGCATTGTGGCCGCCGCGGAGGCGCAGGGCATTCCGCGCGCGGACATCGTCATCGACTGCCTGGTGATGGCCGCCGCCACCAACCAGGACGAGGTGCGCGAAACGCTGCGCGCCGTGCGCCTCGTGAAGGAACGCCTCGGTGTGCGCACGGAGCTGGGCGTGTCGAATGTGAGTTTCGGCCTGCCACAACGCGGCCTGGTGAACGCAACATTTTTGGCCGCCGCCCTGGCCTCGGGCCTCGACCTGCCCATCCTGAACCCGCTTTCCGCCCGCTACCGCGACACAGTTGCCACCTGGCAGGTGTTGAGCGGTCAGGACGCAGGCTCCGCCGCCTTCGTCGAACACTACGCCACCGCCCCCGACCCCTACGCGGCACCAGCCGCTTCCCCCTCCGCCAGCCCGAGCGAGCGCAGCGCGGAGTCGAAGGATCCCGTGCGGTGCGACAGCGCCCCCGCGCCCGCAGCCAGCGCCGACCCCTTCCCCCTCCCGACCGCGCTCGCCGACGCGGCGGACGACGTGCGCGCAATGGTGCACCTCATCCTCACCGGTCGCAAGGCTCCCATGACGGCCGCCACCGAGCGCCTTCTGGCGAACCACGACCCGCTCGACCTCATCGACGGCGTGTTCATCCCCGCGCTCGACGTGGTGGGGGAGCGCTTCGACAGCGGCGCGTTCTTCTTGCCCCAGCTCATGGCTTCGGCCGAGGCGGTCAAGGCCGGCTTCGACGTGGTGCGCGCCCGCATGGGCGACGCCGCGCCTATCGACAACGACAAAGCCATCGTGCTTGCCACCGTGCAGGGCGACATCCACGACATCGGCAAGAACATCGTGCGCATGCTGCTGGAAAACTACGGCTACCGCGTGATAGACCTCGGGCGCGATGTGGCCCCTGAACAGGTGGTACAGGCGGTGCGCGAACACAGCGTGCGCCTTGTGGGCCTCTCGGCGCTCATGACCACCACGGTGCGGGCCATGGAGCGCACCGTGCAGCTGCTGCACGAGCAGGTGCCGGATGTGCGCGTGTTTGTGGGCGGTGCCGTGCTCACCTCCGAGTATGCGCACGAAATTGGGGCGGACTACTACGGCAAGGACGCCGCCGAGGCCGCGCGCATCGCCGAGCGGTTCTTCGCCACGCGCGCGTAAAGCACCAAAAAGGCCGCCGTTCGCCACAAAAACACGCCGCCGCGCTCAACTTTCTCCCGCTTTTCGCAGAAGGTTGGCATCGTTCTGGTTTTCCGGGTGCATCGCGGGGTAGTTCTTGCTATGATAGGCGACAAGGTTAAGCCCAAGGAAAGGGGTCCGCTATGGGAACGAAAGCAGCGGAGGCACTCGACGTATCCTTCGAGGAGCTGCCGGTCTACCTGCACGCCAAGCACTCGGTGTACATGGAAGTCGGTGGCAAAACGTACTACCTCACCGATGTGAACGACCGATACTGGCGCGCGCAGGACACGGAGACGTTCAATGACAAGGGCCATTACGTTGATGCCAGCGAACTGGTCCCGACGGTGAGCGAGTTCTTGGCGCTTCCCTTCGCGGATGGCAAATCGATCACCGACGTGTTCGACGAAGCCACGTTCTACGCATCTGAAAAGGCGGAATAGCAACAAAACGGGCGGTCGCAAATGCGGCCGCCCGTTGTTTATACCTGCGCGCTGTGGCGTGCGCGGCCGTTACGCTGGGCGGATAACCAGTTCCTGAATGAGGCTGTTATCCAGGCTGCACGCGCCGTCGTTGCAGTTCTCCACCTGGGCAAGCGCGTGAATCACTGTGCCGTTGTAGTCGGCGTAGAAGTTGACGGTGCGCTCGTTCACCACGCGCGGATCCAGCATGCCGAAACCGCCGAACGTGAACTTGTTGTGGAAGAACATCTCAATGGCGTTGCGGCCGTACAGAAACGAGTTCTGGCGCTTGACCACCGACGGGCAGTAATCGAACAGGCGGCATTCCTCGGTGAAGCACGCGGCCAGCGCCTTGTGATCTTTGGCCTGCATCGCGGCGACGAAATCGTTGATAACCATGGCTGCCTCCTAGTAAACTTTCTCGGAATTGAGCAGGGCGTCGGTGCCGCCGTCCACGAACAGGACCACGCCGTTCAGGCCGCTGGCCTCGTGCGATGCGACGAACGCCATGACGTTCGCAATCTCAATGGGGTCCATAAGCGGCTCTTCGCCGAAGTGCGTGGGCACGGGAATAGCTTCCATGGCGGCGCGCTGTTCAGGCAGCATGTTCGCCGTCATGGCGGTGCGCACGTTGCCGGGCGCGACGGCGTTCAGGCGCACACCGCGCGAACCCCAGTCCGGACTCATGCGGCGCACCCAGCGGGCGAGCGCGTACTTGGTGGAGGCGTAGTATACATGCCCGATGGCGGGGTCGACGTCTTTCACCAGCTCAAGGATGCGATCTTCGTCGGGGGAGTTGTTTAGCATGCCGGCTACGTCCATGCGTGCCGCGCCCTGCGCGATGGAGTTCGACGAGGTGACCACGCAGCTGCCGCCCTTTTTCTCCAGGAGGTCGAACGCGCCGCGCGCCATTTCGGTGGCGCCGAAGTAGTTCAGCGAGATGATGAGCGAGATGGGCACCTTGCCGCCCGACACGCCGGCGTTGCAGATCATGGCGTCAATGCCGTCGGGGTAGCGCTCGTGCAGTTCGGCAAGCGCGCCGGCGCGGCCTTCTTTGGTGGCGAGGTTCGCGTTGATATCGCCGTCGTGCAGGTCGATGTTGACCACTTCGTGGCCTCGCTCGCGCAGGATTTCGGCCGTCTTCGCGCCGATGCCGCTTGACGCGCCGGTGATGACGTAGATGCCCATGCGGTCCTTCCTTTCGTGCGGGATCCCCGAGGGGCGGTCCCGACAGCTTATTGAGACACGTTACTATTACCGAGAAAATAATAGCATGGACGGCTGCCGTTGTAAGGTCGCCCGGGCCAGCGGTAGGCGAACCGTCACGCACGGCACACGCCCATCGGCAGGCGGCGGGGCGATGTGTGGGGCTGAATTCTGGGTGGTTTCATTGACAAACAAATGTTCGTATGATAGAGTACTATGATACTAAATACTACACGTGGAAGGGAGGCCGCCCATGACGATGCGCGACCCGGAACAGACCATCGGGAATCTCATTGATCACCAGAACACTTCGTTCATCGGGGCGGTGGATGCGGACGGCTTTCCCGAGATCAAGGCTATGCTGCCACCGCGCGAGCGCGAGGGTATTCGCACGTTCTATTTCACGACAAACACCTCGTCTATGCGCGTTGCGCACTACCGGGCGCATCCCCAGGCGTGTATCTACTTCGTTGACCGCCGCTTCTTCCGCGGTGTCATGCTGAAAGGCACCATGGAGGTGCTCGAGGATGCTGCCACAAAAGAACGCATCTGGCGCGAAGGCGACACTACCTACTACTCGCTCGGCATCACCGACCCCGACTACTGCGTCCTCCGCTTCACCGCCCAAACCGGCCGCTACTACACCAACTTCAACTCCGAGGACTTTGCGGTGGAGTGAGGTAGGCTTGACAACCTCTGCGAGAGAGGACTTCTGCCGTACCGAGATCTCTCATACGCATGCCCCCTGAAACCTGCATGACGCCCAATTCGAGATGACACAACCAGCAAGATCTTTCATGTTTTGTCATTTCGAACAGGAAATCGTGCCTGGTTGGGGCACACGCGTGTGAGAAATCTCGTCACGAGTCAAGCCCCCTTGCGTGCCTGGTTGGCAGCCCGGCGCGCAAGGGGGGAGCGGCGTGCTACTTGCGGTTTTGTTCGCGGTAGCGTTCGAGGGCTTTGTCGTAGCTGCCGGCAGTTTTCTTGAAGTAGATGCCGTAGCCTATGGTAGCCAGCGCGAAGATAGCGACGAACTCAAGTAAGAACGACACGACCACTTCTATTTCGTGAGGAAACCAGCCGCCGAACCAGCCACAGGCAAACAGCATGGCAGCGGCCGTGATAGCGAACCCGGTAAGGCGCAGTGGATACGCCAGCTTCTTGATGATGAAGCCGCTGAACCACAGGCCTTGCAAGAAGGCGAGCCCCGCACACGCAATAAGCAGCGTCAGTGAAATGGTGAGGCCCTGCGTGTCGGCTCCGGAGAGGTTCGCGAAGTAATAGCCCATAGGCAGGCTCGCCAGCATGAAGATGGTGAAGAGGACGCAGGTGGTGAGGGCAAAGCGCTTGATGAACGTTTTCATAGGATGCTCCTTTGAGGAAAGGACGGAGAGGGGATGGTGAGGTAAGTGGACGCTATAAGCCCAGCTTGCGCTTGATATGCGGCGCATACTGGCGCGAGACAATAACGCTTTCGCCGTTGCTCAGCACCAACTGGAGCCGCGCGCCCGGCGCAGGCCGGATGGCTTTCACGTGGTCGAAGTTCACAAGCAGCTGCTTTGAGGCGCGTACAAACTCGGTGCCGGCCAGCTTGTCCTCCAGCTCATAGAGACGGAGCGGCGTTTGGTACACCGCGCTTTTCGTGTAGAGAAACGTGCGGCCATCAACCGTTTCGGCATAGCACACATCCTTGATATCAAGGCGGTACGTCGCGCCGTCGTGCTCGCCGGTGAGCACGCGGTCGAACGCGCTCAAGTTGGCGACAATGTGCTGCACGCGCTCGTCGATGCGCGGTGCGGTGATGCTCACTTCCACGTCGTCAAGCGTGGGGTCTTCGTTAATGGTTACATGCATGATGATGCCTTCAGGTTGAAGTGGGCAGATGAGTTGGCCAACGCAACCAGTATGGCGAACACCCGCACTCCCGCGCAACCCCGCACGCCCCCAGTTGCACCCGCAGCCACCCAAGTTGCACGCAGCACCCAGCGTATCGCTCCCGATAGCAGCAGCCGTTATGTGCTACTATGCGTGTGCGAAGATGAAAACACGGCCCGGTTGGTAGTCCGGGCGCGAAGCCGCTGGCGCATGCGTGCGCCGTTGGTTTCGTCAGTAACCTGCCTCCTTGGTTGTCCGTTCTTCGTGTCACATCGACATAAAGGAGGACAATCATGCAGGTCATCACCTCGTCTACGCTGACCGTGCTACACGACGGCCAATTTTGGGTCGGCATTTGTGAGCACCGAGAAGCCGAGCGCTACGGGGCATGTCGCGTCGTCTTCGGCGCAACCGAGCCCACCGACACCGAAATTCAGGAGTTCGTGCTGCGCCACTGGGCAAGCCTCAACTTCGCCCTCATGCTTAACGACACAGACGGGGCTCATCTCGCGGTTCTTGCGCATGCGAACCCCAAGCGCCGCCAACGCGAAGCGCGCAAACAGGTGGAACAGGCAGGTGTTGGCACCAAAGCCCAGCAAGCCATGAGTGCTGCCTACGAAGCCCACAAAGATGAGCGCAAGCAAGCATCCCGCGAAGCCCGCCAAGAAGAAATTGCCCGCCGCTTCGCCCTCAAACAACAAAAACGCAAACAAAAACACCGCGGCCGCTAGAGGGTCTAGTCCAGTTCGGTGATAGTAAACAGAGGCGCAGTAAGGCGCGGGTCGTCTTCAGGTTGCCCCTGAGCTTCCCAGCGTTTAAGAAGCGTCCATTCGAAATCGTCGATGGGGGCTATGCGATAGCGCTTTTCGGCAGCGCTGCCGTCAGAAAACGTTGCTTGTACGATGAGAGTTGCTTGTTCCAATTTGTGTGCAGCATCAACTTCAGCGTAGAAAAGATTCTTTGTGGAAGCTTTCTCCCGTTCGGAAGGATTTTCAAATTGAGCCCAATTGGCCTGGTCGCGCGCGATATCTTCCGCTTCGAGTGCGCGCAGTTCTTCGTCGATAGCGGCACGCTCGTCTGCGTCGGCGTTTTCGGCACGGTCATGCAGTTCGCTCCTCCGCTCTTGGGAAGCTCGCTCTTCGGGTGGTGCGACGTTAACGTTTATGAGCGGGAACGAATCTTCGGGATGTTGGTTATGGTAGTCGACGGTGAACTCTTGAGATAGTTCGGCTTTATCGTGTGCCCACGTTCCGACATCTGTCTTGCGAAGGGAGTACACTTCGAAGCATACATCCTCCCCGTCCAGCTTGTAGGTGACTGTTTCGATGTTGTCGCCAACGGTCGTGAGGTTGACTGCATACAAGATGGTTAAAACGTTGAAGCCACCCATACCGCCATGCGGCACGATGCCTGATTCGTCAGTGGCGATGGCAACGGCTTGTCCCGGCTCGTCGGCGTTGGCATAAAGAGCCAGGCCAAACGTGTCGGCGAGCGAGCTGTACTGTGTGTGGGATGTAAGGACCGGGGCAACCAGAATGGCACCTATAACCAAGCATGCCGCTGCCAGTCCAGCACCGAGTTTCGCTAAGAGGGGAACAGGCTGACGTCGCGCTGTGGTGTGAGATCGTCGCGTGACTGAGGGTCGTGTCGCTCGGAATGGTGTCTTGTCGCGGGATGCTTCTTCGCGTCGCAGCTGGGCGACACGAAGAAGCACGTCGTCTTGCAAGTGGGCGGGTGGTTCTTCCTGTTCCATCATCTGGCGGTAGCGTTCAGCGTCGGTCATGGTTGACACCTCCTTGCAAGGTGGTTTTCAAGTGCGTGCGTGCTCGTTGTAGGCGCGTGCGCACTGTGGAGGGATTGAGGTTCAGCAGCCGGGCAATTTCTTCGCCCGAATAGCCTTCGTAATAGAACAGGTGGATGAGCGGACGCATGGACTCGGGAAGCGTCTCGACAGCTTCCCAGAGGTCGTTGGTATGTTCGTGCGGCGTGCGGTCGGGCGGCTGGATGGGCTCGGCGGGAAGCTCGTCGAGGCCGACCGTAGGCCTACGTTTTGCCGATCGGGCCAGGTCGTGACACCGGTTCGTCGTCACGCGAAGCAGCCACGCTTTCAGGTGCTCGGCGTTATGAAACCGCGTGGTGTCTTGGGCGAGCCTGATGAATACATCCTGGTAGACATCCTCCGCGTCGGCACGCGACCCGGTGTGCACGAGCGCCAATCGGTACACCGAGCCACCCCACGTCTCCATGGCCTTCCTCAGGAACGCATCCGACCTGAGCGGCCGCCCCCTCCGTTGATCTTCCTCCACCAACTCACCTCCTACCCCACAAACGCCGCACAACTTCCCAATGTCTCACGTAGTTTAAAAAGATACGAGAAAAGAAGAATATAAGCCACATCCGTATCTGATGCGAAGGGCGCTTGTCCTGTTGAGGGGAGAATCTATGGTGGCGGCGGATAAGAAATTAGCCAAGCCAAAGGCTGGGTCTCATAGGGGCCGCGCGGGGTTAAGTGTGACGCGCTTACGCGCTACTAATTACGCCAAGAGGTTAATGCGCTCCCAATCATTATGACGAGGGCATACTGTTGTGAATAAACATTACTTATTTGGTAATCTTCGTAGGGGCGCTTCACGAAGCGCCCTCTCCGCCGAAGGCGGAGAATTCAACCGTGACCTGCATTTTCACGCTTTGCGCGAAAGGGCGGTTCGTGAGACGTTCCTGCCTCCAACTTATCTATCGGTATCACTTTCTGATCAATTAACCCGCGTCATAAAACGAGGGTAGGGGAGGGTCTTCTGGCGTAATAGCTAGCGCGTAAGCGCGTCACTGTTTGTGGAGAAAATATGGAGGCGCGCAAATTTTTGGAATGTCTCAAGTTGTCGGGTGGGGAATATGATCTACCTGCGGGAATGGGAAATTGCTGGCTTGGTTTTGCTGGCGGTGGGGAAGATAGCGGACACTGCACATTCCAAAATCGCGTGCTACTATGCCGGATATATGCCGCATGTTAGCGACGGACCGGGAAACGATGTCGCGCGGCATAGAACGGGAAGAAGCACTACTAAAGGACAAGGGATAACCATGCGAAACCGAATGTCACGGTACGGCAGAACAGTTTGCGTACTCGCGCTGTCGTGCAGCCTCGCGGCTGGGCCAGCAGCTCCCGCTCTGGCTTCTGAATCTGAAAATCTCCGGGGGGGGGGGGCTTTCTGAGCCTTTAGTCGCCCAAGGCGAAACCCCAGCAACCTCTAGCACTGAACCTCTCGCGACTACGGTCGCCCTTCTTGAATCTCAGACAACCGGATCACTCCCGCTCGTTCAAGGAACTCCCAAAGCTACGCTCGGCACCTTCGTGTCCGAAGGTCTTGTTTTCGAAGTGAACGAAGACGGCGCATCAGTCGCTCTTGTTGGCATCCACGCTACCGATCTCAAAAACATTTCCATCCCCACCCAAGTGGTTAGTGGTGCAGATACCTACACGGTGACTGCCGTGAAAACCCTTGCGGGGGGGGGGGGCATTCACTGATTCTTGCGTAGAATCACTCTCCCTACCTGAAACAATCCAAACAATCGACGACGAGGCACTCAAGGGAGTCTCGTCGCTCAAGCATGTCAAGATAAGCCCCAAGTGTGAGGGCTTTGTCTCGTTGGACGGCATGATCTTCTCTAAGGATTACTCGCATCTCCTGCTCATTCCCGAGGGCAAGGAGGGTGCTATCGCCATCCCTGGTTCTACAACCCATGTCTCTGCCCAGGCATTGTCCCTGTGCCATTCGGGCTCCTCACTCACCACCGGGGATGGCAGCACCAATTTTACTTCGCATGACCGAATGCTTTTCAGCAAGGATATGAAAACCCTGGTTGCAGTACCTCCGGCTTACGGGACAGCCGTGGTGCTTCCAAACGAGACGGAATCCATCGGCGAGTATGCCCTCGCTGGTTGTAAGGATATCGCGTCGATCACTGCGCTTGGCAACGTCCAATCAATCAACCCGACAGCTTTCGCTGACGAAGTCAAAGCCACAGCCGTCGTAGCGCTTCCGGCAGGTGAGGACTACAAAGTTCGCAAAGCTGTCTGGGAGAATGCAGGCTTTGAAAACTTCGCCGAACCTGCTCAACCTGGTACGACTACAAGCCCTAACACCAACAACGAAGCTAGCGGCCTCACCTACACTCTGCTCGACGATTACACCCTCGCCGTCTCCTGGCAAGGCAAAGGTGATCTCGAAGCCAACCTTGAAATTCCTGCTTCCGCCGAGATCAATGGCGTTCCTTATCGCGTAAGCACTATCGCTGAAAACGCCTTCGCAAACCGTGGTTCCCTCACGAGTGCCAAGCTTCCAGCCACCATTACCACCATCAACACCGCCGCCTTCGCCGGCTGCGCGAACCTCGCAGCTATCGAGTTCCCCAACACCCTGCGCTCTATTGGCGAGCGTGCCTTCGAAGCTACCTCCCTCAAAGCCGTATGGCTCCCCGCCAGCATCAACTCCATCGGCTCTCGCGCCTTCGCGTCCTGCTCATCGCTTGAGCGCGTGGTAGCCCTCGGCACTCCCAAAGTCGCTACCGACGCTCTCGCAGGCTGCACGAACGTCTCGATCTACATTCCCTCTGGCTCTGAGGATTCTTGGAACCCGGGCCTTCCCTCCGACAACAACCACCTCATGTCCTATGGTGTCACTCTCTCCGAAGAACCCCTCGCCATCGAAGCCGGTCAAGAGGCCAATCTTCTAGAAGGCGGCAACCTGCAAGCCCCCGACCCCATTGAAGCCTCCTACTCCTACGCCGCCGCGCCTCTGTCAGTGGATGCTGGCACAGTCTCAGCCAAGAAAGCAGGAACCTCCGACGTCACTGCCGTTCTCTCCCTGGACGGTGTAGAACTTACTCGCGCAAGCAGAACAGTAGAAGTCTCCCCGAATCCCGATGCAGAATCCAACATAGCTCTCATGAGTGCCACCTCATCTCTGCCTGCCGCCTATCTCGCAGATGCGCGCAACAATCAAATCAGCGTCACTGCGCCCACCCGAGTAACCTTGGGAGATGGAGACGGCTACGACGTTGCCACAAAACCAGAGTGCGCTACGGGTACTGCCATCTTCAAGAACAACTCCACCGGTCAATCTGTGCAGCTTAATAGTGTTAAATGCACTAACATAAGTGTTGAAAACAACATCGAAACACTTGACACCTCAAGAAGCCTCGATAGCCAAAGACTCTTCAGTCTTTACCCCAAAGGCAACGAAGACGCAGCCGTGAGTTTCGGCTATGGAACTGGTGTCAATAGTGCCACTCCTACCGACAAAGACGCTTTCGGTATCGCTTCCAGTGCCTCAGCTCCCTATACCTTCCGCTTGAACCTTACGAACAAAATTGAACTTGCGAATGCTAAGGTGATGGAAGATGATGTAACGTCCAGTGGCAAGACCGTATCCCTTGCCACTGTCATGTGCACCTTTGCAGGGTTTACGTTCACACCCACAGGCCACGGCGACAAAAACGATAATTTCTACTTGAGAGATGTGGGAACAGACACATTCTATTCCCTTGCCGATGTCAAAGCGCATGCCAACGATATCTCTAACAAGGGTAAAGGCTCTCTCTATTACAGCATGTACGAAGGCTATGTCGCTGATGATGCCAAGTATGAATGCAAAACCACTTGGGGAACTACAGAAACTACAACCTATGACCTGCTCATCATTGACGTGCTTCACGATGACAAGGCCTCCGGTGGCAAAGCAGGCCTCACTTTCCAGTTCAAGGATCTGCTGAGCGGAACCTACCAGATGAACATTGCACCGAATACCAACGTCGGCGGTTGGGGCCAAAGCCAACTTCGTGCAAGAATGAATCCCGCCTCCCTTCCGAATCAGGATAATGTTATTGCAAACAGTGCCTCCGACGATGATGTGATTTGGGACTTAGTCCCCGCCGAACTGCAAAACTCTATCGAGGTGGTAAAGAAGCCCTATAACCCAACCCGTACCGACATCGAGGGCAACTCCATAACTACTTCCAACGACAAACTTTTCCTTGCCTCTCTTGTTGAACTCAGAGGAATAGGCAGTGGAAGCGGCTTGGATTCTAGCTATCCATGGACTATTAAAGAGGGTAGTCAATACGCATACTGGGATTACAAGAATGTCGTATCGGGGAATAACGCTTGTTTAACAAAGGCTGTCCTTTGGTGGGAGCGTTCTGTGCATACGAACTACTCCAACGTTTTCTTTTGTGTGGGCTCGAACGGCGACCCCAGCTCTACCCTCAGCGCGGGCCTTGCCTACGGCGTTTGCCCCTGCTTCTGCCTTTAATCTGGCATCCATAATCTGCCCGGACTGTGACCCCGACAGGGGTTGTGACGGGGGAGTGCTTGAAGATTGTGAGTTGTTGGTTTTCCGTAGGGCAAGGGCTCTGCCCTTGCCGCTCGGTAACGATAAACCTTGCAAGTCACCCGCAGTTGACGGCAAGGGTAGAACCCTTGCCCTACGGAGGGCAAGTGAGAGATAGCTTGCAGTGAGTTTTAACAAATACGCAGGACAGCCTTTTGCGACAAACCCCACGTGGGTTGATTATCGGAAGGGATACCAATAAGCATGTCTAGCAGGAACAACATATCACGCATTCCAAGGTTCACTCGGCGGGTTGCTGCGTTTGCACTTGCCTGTGCGCTGGTTCTGACAGCTTTGGTGTCCGCTCCCGCACTTGCGGAGGAGGCCAACGTCGGTACCACGCTCATGGGTTTGCGCGTATGGGACTCGTCTAAGAACCAGTCATCAGGCACTGATGGCCAGCCAGGTTCTGTCGAAGTGGGGTTGCGTGTAACCAACTCTAACAGCACCAAACCCATTACTGTTTCTGTTCAATTCTACGGCAATGGTGGTACCTGGTCAGACGATGGCGCTCAAACCAAGACGGTTGACATTGAACTTCTCAAGCGCACAGAACCTCCTGCGGGTTTGTCAAAGAAAGGATACGAATTCGATGGCTGGTCTAATGCGGCCGGCGTCAAGCAAGACCTTCCAACATCCACCGTGGAACCTGCTATGTGGTTTGCTTGCTGGAAAGCCAAGTCCTATCAAGTCACGCTTGATCCAGACGGAGGTGAGGGCGGCGATACCTCGACAACTGCGACATATGATGCCCCTATGCAGCATGTGACAGTGCCAAATGATAAGGATGGTTATATCTTCGCTGGCTACTTTGATGACCAGAACAAGCAGTACTACGACGAGGAAGGTAATAGCAAAGCCAACTGGGACAAGGACGACAACAATGTCACTTTGACCGCTCACTGGACGTTGAAAATAGATTTCACTTTCCCAAGTGAAGCTCTTGTTCAGATTGATGCTGCGGGTAACGTTACTGGTCAGGGGAACTTTACCTTCTCGTCCGGAACCGTTAAGCCCTTAAAGATTACGGCTGTAAAGGGTGCTCCAACTGCAAGTGCCGCCTCCCTTTTTGCTCAGGGAGCTATTCCTGATGGACTTCGTATCCGGCTTACTCCGAAAGAGGGGTCTGGGGACGAGGTGAAGGTTCCGCTTGATTCAGATGAGACCTCCATACCTAATGGTGGTTGGACTTTAGCTGCGGGAAGCACCAGTAATCCTACAAAATTTGCTGTGGCTTTCAGTTTGTTTCTTCCCAGTGGTACCCAGTTGAACTACTTCCCGGAAGGTGACGTTGCTATTGCGAACCTCTCCTATGTGGTGGAAGCAATAGACGCTTCCTAGGTTTACTCCACCCACTCGCGGCCGGGACCACCCGCCCTGCCGCATAACCCACAGGCGCGTCTTCCCATCACGGGCGCGCCTGTGTGGTTTTCTGACCTGCGTTTTCGCGCTTCGCGCGAACGGCGCTCTGGAGAACGCCGCTACGGGGGTTATGCTTCTTGTACGTCAACGCCTTCAAGCAAGTCCGCTCGCGTTGTAAGGGTGGGATGTTGATTGCCTCTTGGCGAACTAGGTAGCGCGAAGCGCGTCACACTTTGAATGAGCTAGAACAAGCTGCTTTGTGTGCCGATGGGGTGGGTGGGTTTGTAGGCTGACACTATGTCGGACATGCGCCAGAGGAGGTTGTGCTGTTTGCAGAGGGTGCGGAAGAGGGCGCGGGTTTCGGTGGCGCGGGGGGAGTTGCAGAAGTAGCGGTCGCCGAAGGTTTCGCGGTAGCGGACGGGCAGCGCGGGGTCGACGGCGGCGATGCGCTCGAGGAAGTGGTCGCGCTGGCGGTCGCGCATGGTGACGCCGGTCGTGTGGTAGACGAAGCGCGCGCCGGCAGCCGCGGCGCCTTCCACAACGGCGCGCACGGTGGCATCGTCGTCGGTTACCCACGGCAACGTGGGTGTGAACAGCACGCCACAGAATATGCCTGCCTCGGCGAGCTGGGCTAAGGCAGCGAAACGCTCACTGGGCAGGGGTGCGTGCGGCTCGATAAGACGAGCAAGATGGTCGTCAGCCGTGGTGATAGTAATCTTCGCGATGGCTCCGCCGTGCGCGCCGATGGCCTGCAAGAGGTCGATGTCGCGCGTGACCAGCGTGCTTTTCGTGTCCACTGACACGCCGAACCCGTATTCCTCAATGAGTTCAAGCGCCCCGCGCGTCACCTTGAGCGCGCGCTCGAAGGGGTTGTACGTGTCCGACATGGCGCCCACGCCCACTACGCCGCGCACGCGGCGGCTGCGCAGTTCGCGCCGCAGGATGGCAAGCGCGTCGAACTTGACGTGCACCTGGTCGAAGTTGCTGATGCGGTAGCACTCGCTGCGACTGTCGCAGTAGATGCACCCGTGCGCGCAGCCGCGGTAGAGGTTCATGTTGTAGTCGATGCCAAACCACTCGCTGCCGTAACGCACTTTCTGGAGGATGGACCGCGCGCGAATGGTGGGGCAGGGGGAGTTTATTTCGGCTGCGTCGCTCACGCGGGCCTCACCGGGTGGCGGATGACGGTCTTCAGGTTTTCGGGCTTGGTGCGGCGAGGATCTCCTAGGTAGATTTCATGGTGGAGGCGCACGGCGGGCACGGTGCCGTCGGCGTCGAGCGCGTCCAGCAGTGCTTCGCCGCTGGCCGGGTCGGCTATGTCGTCCACGTGGCCAGACGCGGCGATGAACGCCTCCATAGCCTCGATGGTCGCCGGCTCGTCGTCGTACGGCCCCACGTGCATGACCTGGGCACACGGCCCTTCGGTGAAGCGAACCAAACGAGCGTGGCTCACGTTGAGTTCCGGCTTCTTTGCCTCAACCTGTTCTGCCGCCCATGCGAATACCTCCGGCGTGACAAAATCGGGCTGGCGAATCATCGACACCCAGTTGAGCGCGTCCTTGTTTGCGATGTGCACGCCGTCGAACCCGCCGCCCCACCACAGCCCTTCAAGCGGCGGCACCACGTAGTCGAAGTAGCCCTCCGGCTGCCACGGGCCCATCTTCGCCATCTTCACGGTGAACGAGAACCCGTACAACAGCCCGAGCGCCTCGGCATACGCGCCGTTTTCCTCGTTCGGGTTGCCTGCGCCCGCCACGGCGATGAAGGTCATGGGCGGCACGTCGATGAGCGCCGGCTTTGCCTTCGGCAGATACAAGTCGCGGTACTCTTTCTTGAAATCGAACGCTGTCGCCATGAGTCCTCCTTAACGATGCCGCATCCTTGGGTGCGGGCGATTGATTTATCGCAGCTCGCCCGGCTGTGCGCCTTTCCAGCGCTCGAGGGAGGGAAGCAGCGATTCCATATACGTACGTGCTTCTTCGGGCGTGAACGGCGCTTCGGGGCCGGTCATGTTCTCGACGCAGATGTTCACCATGTCTTCCATCGTGCATTGCCCCTGGTAGGAGCCGTTCGCGTAGCACCACTTGCAGTGATGCTCAGCCGGCGAGCCGTCGGTTTCCGTGCCCAGCAACTCGGGACTTGACAGCGGCATGCCGCAGCTTTGGCACACGGCTTGCAGCGGCATGTCCAGCAGCGCTTCCACCGGCACGTGGAATTCCGTGGCGATGAGCTTCAGCGTGTCAATGCCCGGCTGCGTTTCGCCGCATTCCCAGCGCGACACGGCTTGACGCGTGACGAACAGGCGCTCCGCCAGTTCGGTTTGGGTGAGTCCGTGCTGTTCGCGCAGCGCAATGAGCGTGTCCTGGATGGCCATGGGGTCCTCGTTTCTCGTTAGGGGAGGGGAGTGCATGCGTTATCCCATGGAACCATGCGCGCCCCTCCCCGTCAAGCAACTGCCTGTTGCCCGTGTTCGCGGTGCTCGTGCGTCCGGGGACTATTCTTCCACGAACAGGCCGCGCTTGAACGCGCCGGACCACACGTCCGCGCCGCCCCACGGCTCCACGCCGAGGCGCGCCATTGCGAGCACCGCAAACTCAACGCCTGCCGCGCCGGTTGCCGTGATGAAGGCGCCTCCGTCGATGGCAGGCACGCTGTGGAAGTGCTCATGGCCGCGGTAGGCGGGCGCCATCTGGTCGAACTCGTAGCGGGCGTTGCCCGTGTGGTCGCATTCGTCCAGGTAGCCGTGGTTCGCGAGGAACGTGCACGCGCCGCAGAGGGCCGCCACAGGAATGTCGCGCGCCACGCACGCGGCGATGAGCGGCAGCACGGCGTCGTTGCTGCCGTCGGGCCACGTTTCGCCGCCCACCAAAATGAGCATGCGCGTGTCGTCGGGCAGTGCGTCGGCCGCGAGGTCGGGGGTAACCGTGAGCCCGCCGATGGAGTGGCGCGCCGTGCCGTCAGTGGACATTGTGCGCACCTGATAGCCGGTGTTCGGACGGTTGAGTTCCGCGCACGCGAGGCCCGCTTCCCAATCGGCAAAGCGTTCGGGCAGGTAGGCAACAACGGTGCCCTTAGGTTCCACGCTGGGTGTGGTGGTGTCAGTCATGTTTTTGGCGTTCTCGCTTTCTTTGGAGGGCTTGCTTTCCGTGGTGGGTTTCAACGCTACGAAGATGTCGATGTCGGCGCAGCTCATGTCCTCGCCGGGCAGGTACGCCTCGAAGTCAACCGTGAACGCACGCTGCGCGATGAGTTCCTCGTCGGCCCAGATGGCAGCCCATACGTCCTGCACGCTTTTCACGCAGTCGCCGCCGCGGATGGCGAACTTGGCGAAGCGCGCGGCGGGAATCTCGACGCGCTCCATGCCCTCGGGCGCTGCGTTCGCGCCAGTTTGGCAGCCTATGAGCAGGTCGTAGCTCATGTCGGAGAAGTCATAGTTGTAGTACAGCGCAAAACAACCGTAGGGTGTCACCTGCGTGTCGGGGATGGAGCGGTCCAGACCCTCGCCCATGAAGCGCTGCCACAGCTGCCCGATGACGGCCCCTTCCTCGGGGGAGTTGTTCGACGCGCGGCACGTGATGCCCGCGATAGTGCGTCCAGGAAGCTCAACAATCTCGTAATCCATGGTGTTCCTCTCATTCGATGTTTCAAGACAGGGAACACCATACGCAATAAAACCGGACAGGGCATGTCCGGTTTTGCAAGAAAGTTCGAGAAACTGCGCGCAGGCTATTCTTCCTCATACCGTCGCACCATGGCGGCGGCTTCCTGGTGGATCCATTCTCGCAGCTCGGCGGGCTCTTCTACGTAGAGGTCGGAGCCGAAAGACAGTAGGTAGTGGCGGGAGTGGTTGGTGGGCTCGGTGTTCAACGTCACGCGCAGGCGGCCGTCGGGCAGGCGCTCGATGGCGTCGGGGCGAACTCTTCGCGCACGCGGCCTTCGTCGCCCGAGAATGTCAGCACCATCCGCTGACCTCGGTTGTTCGAATAGTTCTCGCCCAAATCGGGCGGCAGGGGACGCGGCTCGAAGGTGCCGGGCGCCAGCTCCAGGGTGTCCCACACCATGCGGATGATTTTGAACGCGCGCCAATCCTCGCGTTTGCGGCACCAGGCGCGCACGTACCACGACCGCTCCTTGTACAACAGCTTCACGGGTTCCACGGTGCGTTGCGAGGTGCGCTCGCCCGCGTCGTGGTAGGTGAACGAAAGCGGACGCCGCTCCAAAATAGCGCGCTTAACCAGGTCGAACGCGCGACGATACTCCGGTGGCGCGCCCCAGAATGAAAAGTCGATGTCAAGCCAGTCGGTGTTCTCGCGACGAAACAGGCGCGCCACACGCTCGGGCAGCGCCTCGTCGTCAGCGGCTCCCGTTTGACGCAGCGCCGAAAGCGCCGCGAGGATTTCGTCCTGCTCAGCCTCGGACACCAGCGAGCGGTCCAGCACGTAGCCCTCCATGAGGTGTACGCCGCCGCCCTTGCCGCGCGTCATGAACACCGGTACGCCCGCCGCCGACAGCGCATCCACGTCGCGACGCACCGTGCGCTCAGACACCTCCAGGCGCTTAGCCAACTCGCCGGTTGTGCGCGGCGAGCGCTCCATCAGCAAATAAATAATCTCGAACAGACGCTGCGACTGCATACCAACGCCCTATCCGCGCAGCGCCGCGTTCGCGCGCTCAAGCACCGCGCGCACCACATCCGGCTGCTCGCGCAGAAGCTCAGGGAAGGGCACCAGCGGCTCCGGCGCGCCCTCATAAGGCGCAAGCTCCTTGCGCAGCCACGCCACATCGTGCCATGCGCCCGCCTTCCACCCCGCGTGCGGTTGCAGCCCAATGCGCTCAAACCCTAGCGCAGCATGCAGCCCCTCGCTCGCCGCATTCGGCACCGTGACCAGCGCGTACGCCGCCTTTGCTCCCTGCGTTCGCACCAGCTCAATCAGTGCCTCGTACAGCACGCGCCCAAGTCCGCGCCCGCGCGCGTCGAGCGCAAGGTACACCGACAACTCCACGTTCCACGCATACGCCGCCCGCGGATGCTGCGCGCTCGCATACGCATACCCCACTATCTCGCCCGCGCGCTCAGCAACCAAATACGGGTACGTCGCGCGAGCGTCCACCATGCGCGCCCGAAATTCCTTAAGCGAGGGAAGCTCCGTCTCAAAGGTGATGGGCGTGGCAAGATACGGCTCATACACCGCACGAATGTCGGTGGCATCATCGTCAGTTGCCAGGCGAAGAAGGATCGGTTCCACAAAAAGCCTTTCAAGATGGGCGACACGCGGCAGGCAATAAGCAGCAGGCAGCAGGCGTCAGGCAGCAACGCAGTTTATATATCCAGCGTCAACCCGTCGGCGGCGGGACGTACGCGACCGTCATACTGCTGCAGGTACTCTTCCAACTGGGTCAGCGTGATGGGTTCATCGTAGTGCATGGCCAGGTGCGTGAGGTAGAGCGTCTTCGCCCCCAGCGCGAGGCCTTCCTCAATGCACTCCTGTATGCTGTGGTGCGCATCCGGCGACCAGTTGTGCTTCCAGAATGTGGCATCCATTGCCATAATGTCCACGTCACGCACGCGCTCGGCCGTCTCAGCCGGCAGCGCCCCGGTGTCCGACGCGTAGAACAGGCGCGTCTTTGGCGTCTCAATCAAGTAGCCGAAGGTGCCCGGCGCGTGGGTGACGGGAAGCGCCGTATAGCGCACGCCGTCCAACTCCAATTCATCGAAAGGCGCGAGTTCCCGCCTGTCCAGGCAGTACATCATATAGTGAAACTCCTGCGCAACACCCGCCAGCGCCTCGGCGCTGCCGTACGTGCGTAGCGGCTCCTTTTTCACCAGCTGCACCAGGTACTCCAGCTCGCCCAAGCCGCCCAGGTGGTCGAAGTGGGCGTGCGTGTACAGCAGCTCATCAATGGTGCGCACGTCTTCACGTATCAGCTGATGGCGCAGGTCGGGCGGCGTGTCAATGAGCACGGTGGCACCGCTTTCAGCCCCGCGCACCATCACGCCGCAGTCGCCGCGTCGCGCGCGCGGGTCACGGCGCGCCTCGTTGCAGGCCGGACAGTCGCAGAAAAACGCCGGAACGCCGCACCCGGCGCCCGTTCCCATAAACGTGAACGTATGCCCCGCGCGTGCCTGCGCCAGCGCGTTCGTCTCAACCTCTTCCGCACCCATGGCGTCCTCCTTACCTTGTTTTCCTTACCTTATTATACGGCTCGTTCCCCAACCGCGCCCCCGCGCCGCCTTGCCCGTCGGGGAAGGGCTCGCCCCCTCACGCCCAAACGCCCCCCACGCACCCCTCGCCACCGCCCCCCGCCGCTTGCCCCACAAAGCAGCCCGCCCGCCGCACCGACGACATACGAGTGGCTCATTTTATCGGTCAATGACCATTTTTCGTCTCAATCTGAAAGCATATTCTCACTTTGAAACGCACTCCCGCCGCATTCGACGCAGTTTGCGGCTTTCTGGCCAGCACATTCCGAATTCGGGCAAGCTGGCATGATTCCTGCATACAAGTAATTACATGCATATTCAGAAGGGCATGTGCCCAGAATGTGGTGAGTATGTGCCGTAATTGCGCAGGGTTCACACATAAAGCGGTTCGAGAATCGTCGTCTGATGGCGTTGCCATCGCGCGCGAGCGCACGGGGAATGCGCACGTGGATTCATCGGCCTCTGAAGGGAACCTCAGAGCATCGGGGCGCGCACCACCGAGAGAAAGGAGAGATTTCTAGGACTGAATCTATTGGGGGAATGTTCAAGGGGGTATACATGACTAAAAAGCAAAAGACAGCGGCCGCTTGGACTGTTGTCGTCATCGCCTTCTTTGGCGGTTTTGCGCTTGCTAACGTTCAGAACAAAGTACCACCCTGTATCGACGTAGTAATGATGTACTTCAACATTGGTGAAACGGACGCCGGTTGGCTGACCTCGGTGTTCACCATCATGGGCATGGTTACCGCCATTCCTGCCTCGGTGCTTATGCGCAAGTTGGGCGTGAAAAAGATTGGCGTAATCTCTCTGGCCTGTGCTGCTGTCGGCGGTATCATCGGCGCATTCGCGACCGACCTCGCGGTGCTCATGGCCACCCGCGTGCTCGAAGGCGTCGGCGTGGGTATGATCGCCGTTGTAGGCCCTTCGGTTATCTCGATGTGGTTCCCCGCTGAAAAGCGCGGACTTCCCATGGGTCTGTGGGGATCGTGGATGATGTGCTCGCAGACGCTTCTGTTCTTCATCGCTGGCGGCCTGACGGTATCGTTTGGCTGGCAGGGTGTCTGGTGGTTCTGCGTGGCGTTCTGCGTTGTTGTTCTTATCCTGTACATGTGGAAGGTTGACGAGCCCCCCGAGGGCACGCCGAACTACGCTGAGGGCGAGAACGAAGACGAATTCAAGTTTGGCGACGGCTTCAAGTCCGCCTCCACGTGGATTCTTACGCTTGCTGGCACCATCTTTACGTTCTGCTGCTTCGGTTTCGCCACGTACATTTCGCTGTACTGGGCAAACGCTTTCTTCGGCGGCGACATGAACCAGTCTAACTGGTGGGTCTCCATCATGTACGCCATCGAAATTCCAATCGTTATCTTCATCGGTTGGCTTCTGAACCATATCAAGCTCAAGAACCGTCGCTTTGTTGGCGTTATCGGTTTTGCGCTGTACACGTTCATTCTGTTCTTCTGCTTCCGGATGCAGGATCCCGGGCTGCTTCTGCCCTTCATCCTGATCTATCCGTTCCTGGAAGGCGCTATCCCCACCGTGTACTGGACGCTCTGCCCCTCGACTGCGAAGAGCCCGGAGTATTCCGGAACGGCTATCGGCATCCTTAACGTGGGCCTGAATATCGGCACGCTGCTTGGCCCCCCGGTGACCGGTTTCTTCATCGAGAACTATGGCTGGGAAGTCGCTACGATTCCGCTGGCTATTGCTGCAATCGTTGGTGCTATCACGTTCATCTTCGTGAAGACGTACGATCATGATTCCAGCAAGGCCACGGCGCGCGCCGCAGACATCGATGCCGACATGAACCAAGCGGCTGTGTGATCGGAGGAATGATTTCATGAATACCAAACGGGGCTGGATCGTCGCATTTGCGACCATCTTTGCCGGCGTCGCTCTGGCGCTCGTGCAGAACAAGGTGGCCCCTTGCATGACCACGCTCATGGAGGCGTTTAGCATCGATATGGCAACGGCTGGCTGGCTGAGCTCTTTGTTCTCGCTGGTTGGCATCATCATCGCCATTCCTGCTGCCATCATCCTGAACAAGGTCGGCCCCAAGAAGGGCGGCATCATCGCCCTTGCGTGCGCTATTCTCGGTTCGCTCATTGGTGTGATGGTGGACAACACGGCCGTCCTCATGGCAACGCGCGTCATCGAAGGCATGGGCGTTGGTCTCATGTCGGTCATCGGCCCCTCGCTCATTGCGATGTGGTTCCCGGAGACCAAGCGTGGCCTGCCCATGAGTATTTGGGCTGCGTACCAGATGGGCGCGCAGGCCGTCATGTTCTTCCTGGGTGGCGTACTCACGCTCAACTTCGGTTGGCAGGGCATGTGGTGGTTCGGTTTGGCCGCCTGCGTGCTGGCGCTGGTGTTTTACATCCTGTGCGTGAAGAGCCCGCGTCCCGAGGATAGCTACGCGGACGTCGAAAGCGACGACGTGAACATCGTTGAAGGCGTGAAGTCGCCTTCCGCATGGATCATGTCGCTGGCAACCATGCTCTTCTGCATTGGTTGCTTCGGGTTCGTGAACTGGATTGCCACGTGCTGGGCGCAAACGTTTAACTGGGGCGAGGATCAGGCCAACATGTGGGTTGGCTACTTCTCGCTCGGCGGCGTGGTGGCGGCTGTCATCATTGGCGCTGTGCTCAACCGCGTGAAGAATCGCAAGCTGTTTGGCGCCGTTATTCTGGTGGCGTACGGCATCGTGTCGATCTTCGGCATGTTCATGGACAACCCGACGTTCCTCGTGGTGTTCGTGATCGTGTATGCGTTTGTTGACGCGGGCTTCCCGTGCGTGCTGTGGACTATGGCAGCCCAAACGGTGAAAAAGCCCGAACTGGCGGGCGTGGCGCTGGGCGTTGTGTCCATCGGCTTCAACCTGGGTGTTCTCCTTGGCCCGCCGATTATTGGTGCCATCGTGGACAGCGCTGGTTGGCATGCGGGTGCTATCGCTATTTGCGCGGCGTGCATCCTGGGTGCTGTCGTGCTCATGTTTGCGAAGCTCTACAGCGTGGATGACGCAGATGAGGCGGCTCCTGTAGCTGAAGGACTTTCCGCAGCCTCTGCCAAATAGGAAACGTTAACGTGTAGAGGCATCAAGGCCCCGACCGCCACAAGCGGCCGGGGCCTTCGCGTAAAGCGGTCGTTCATTCGCCGTTAAAACAGGCCGCCGGGGTGGCAGGGATTCTGTTTCATGGCTATAATCAAATAGCCGATTCCATCTACTACTGGTTGGCATCGAACAACGGTTTACGTCGCGGCCGGGTGTCTCGGCACTGCGGGTCGGGTTCGAGAGCGGTGCAACGGTGCAGCCGGTGGTCGATGGAAGCGGACGGCGAAGCGCACTGCGGCGTGTCGCGCAAGGGAAGCGTTGCCTTTCTTGCCGACATTTCGCACGGGGGGCGTATCCGCCAAACGGCGCGATGCTTGGACGAGTGGTAAAGCCGCGCAAGGGGGTCTGACCAATTAATACCATTGGGCTTACCCGCTCGCGGGATTTAGAACTTTCGGTGTGATGCCGGTGAAATGGGGGTTCCCGTACACTGGCGGGCGACGCGCACGAGAGGCGTTCGAGCTATGCGGGGTAGAACCCGCACGGTCGCGCGAACGGTACAACAAGTTCGAACCGGGTAAGGAAAACTGACGAGAAGAAGAGGGGAAGGTAGATGACGGAGATTTCTAAGACGTCGAGCGGTCTCAAGGGCCTCGTGGCTCCCGACACCGTATCGACCGAAGTCGATATCAATCAAGACGGCGTCGAAATGATCAAGTCGCTCTGCTATTTCTGCCATGCTAACTGCGGCGTGCTTGCCTACGTTAAAGATGGCGACGTGATTAAGATCGAGGGCGATCCCGCGTACTCCAGCCAGGGCGGTCTTTGCTGCCGCGGCACGAGCGCGCTGCTTCACGTGAACCACCCCGCTCGCATCAACCACGTGCTGAAGCGCGTGGGCGAAAAGGGCGAGGGCAAGTGGGAGCAGATCCCGTATGACCAGGGCATTCAGGAAGTAGCCGACAAGCTGAACCAGATCAAGGCCGAAAGTGGCGCCGAGGCTGTGGCCTCCGCTGGTGGCACGACGCGTACCGACGACTGGGCGCGCCGCCGCTTCTTGAACCAGTTCGGCACGCCGAACGGTTTCCACAACGCGCTTCTGTGCTGGATCCCCACGTTCATGGCTGAGACCTGCGTGGCCGGTTGGTCGCCGTTTGAGACCGACCTCGGCCAGGCGAAGAGCCTGATTCTCTGGGGCATGAATCCCGGCGCTTCCACGCTGGGCGGCATGCACGGCTACACCGACCTGCAAAAGGCGGGCTTGAAGATTGTCGTGGTTGACCCGCGCTACTCCGAGACCGCTTCGAAGGCCGATCTCTGGCTGCCGCTGCGTCCCGGCACGGACGCTGCGCTGGCACTGGCCATGCTGAACACCATCATCTACGAGGGCCTCTACGACTTCGAGTTCGTGGCTCAGTGGTGCGACGGCTTCGACGAACTCCAGGAGCACGTGGCCGAGTATACCGCCGAGTGGGCTGCCCCCATCACGTGGCTTGATGCCGACCAGATTCGCCAGGCGGCGCGTCTGTACGCCATGAACACCCCCGGCTGCATCCAGTGGGGCTGCACGTGGGACCAGATCGGTCGCGCTTCCACCACCGGCAGCCATGCCATCGCACTCATCCGCGCCATCTGCGGCAACCTTGACGTGCCCGGCGGCGACGGCATGCCCGGCCCGTCGCTCGGCTTCCTCACCGACGAGGAAATGGAAGCCAACGAGTGCCTGCCCGAGGAGCAGA
>DSLMC04103__coassemble_518_pt1 | contig 29217 bp, 25 predicted proteins | sample DSLMC04103__metabat2_high_PE_001 | metagenome-assembled genome bin DSLMC04103
TAGGGGTAGGGGGAGGTTGGAGGGCAGGTGGCAAAACCTGCTGGTGCCCCGTTGTATCCAGTTGGTGTAGGGGGTGCGGGCGGCGCAGGCGGATAGCCGCCGGGGAAAGCACCGGGCATTCCTGTCACACCAGCCTCTTCGCCCTTGGTGCGCCGTTTCACGAACAAACTCTTAATCCAGCAGGCGAACGTGTGCGTGAGCTGCACTAGTCCCTTGCTGGCAGCCAGCACGCCGAACCAGGCAAACAGTCCCAGCCCCGCGCCGGCCAACCCGCAGCCCAAAAGCCACAGGCCCGTCAGCGGAAAGCCGGTGGAGAGGCTATACACCAAGCCCCAGATGCCAATGGGTGCACACAGAAGCAGCATGACCACGACAGTCCACAGTGCCACCACCACCATCCAAATGGACAGATACACGGCAAACACCGCCATAGCCAACGCCAGTACGATAGGCACCCAAAGAGGAGAGAACACCGCCAGAAGCACAATGTTTAAAGTGCGGCTGCCAGTGTTCGCCTTTGCGATGGCCTTCGGGATGGGCGGCGTCTCGGCGATGATCTGCGCTGCAATAGTATCGACGGGCCCCAGCGCGGCCACGGCTTCCGCTTCGGTCATGCCGTCTTCCATGCGGTCGTCAATCATTTCGGCATAAAACGAAATCGATTGCTCAACTTCATACGACGGCAACTTGCCGAGTGCGCGTCGCAGCGCTTCAGTAAACTCGGTCTTGTTCATCGGTTTGCACCTCGTTTCACGTATTCGTAGATGGAGACGATGTCGTCCTGCTCGCGCAGAAACTCATCGATGTGGCGCACGCCCGCGTCGGTGATGCGGTAGTACTTGCGCAAACGCCCGTTGTGCTCCACCGCGTACGTGGTGAGCAGCCCTGCTGATTCCAAGCGCTTGAGCAGGGGATACAGCGTCGACTCAGTCAAATTCAGAATGGAAGGCACGTCTTTGACTATCTGGTAGCCATACGAATCCTGCCGATTGATTGAGGCGAGCACGCAGACTTCCAAAAAGCCGCGCTTCATTTGAGCGTCCATCGTATACCTCCTTTCGCCCGATACTATACGTTGCATAGTATCGGGCGTCAAGAGGTATAAATAACTTTTATGAGAGTGGATCAATGACTGCAAGAAAAGTTCCCAAAGGAAAACTTTCCGCACACGAAAAAACGAGTATCAAAAAAGCGAAAACAACAGCACGCAAAAACGAAAAAACGAGCGACATGAAAATGAATGACACGAACGAAAGGAAGAACAGCACGTAAAACTACCAACACAAAAAACGAGTGACACGAAAAAACGAATGGCATTGTTTCACGTGAAACATCTGCTCACCCTTTTTGGATCAAAAAGGGAATAAAAAACGAGGCATGAAAAATTGAGGCATGAAAAAAGGAATATTGATTTAAAGACTACTGAATTAAAGAATGAAAAAACGAAGCGCCGGGGGACGGGGATGCATGCCGACGCTTCGCTAGGGGTATTTTCATCAGGTATTTATTATTGTGAAAATCATACTTATAACTTAGAAGTTCCTCTTTTGCTTCTCAACCTGAGACGCATTCGAAACACCTGAAGGCGCACCTTTCTCTTACGCAAACCCAAACACTGCGCACAGGGCTGGCAGTAACGTGGCGGTGAGTGCGATAAGCACCACGGTGGGGATCCAGCCGATGCGCGCCATGTCAGACATACGATAATAGCCCGTGGAGTATGTGAGAATGGGTACGCAGTCGAGCGGCAGAATGTAGGCGAGCGAAGCCTGCCAGGCAACTACCATCAGCATGCAGTACATACTAATGCCGAAGTCGCCCGCTATCACGCCGAACGGGTAGGCGAGGATGCCTGCCACAGCGGGCCCAACCGGCACAACGTTATGTACGACCGCGCCGATAGTTGACAGCACCACCAACACGGCGAACGGTGTCTTCCAACTTTCGGGGAGCGCTCCCATCACGGTGGTCACCATCCAGTCACCGGCACCCGTGGTCACCACGAAGTGTGAGACGGACAGAATGCACATGATCATGATGAGTACGCCCCAGTTCATGCGCGACACGAGCGTCTTAAACTCCAGCGTTGAGCAGCCGGGCACCGACAGCAGTACCACGGCGAACACGGCAATCATAGCGGTGTTCAAAAAGCTAAACCACGAACTGAGAATCCAGAACACCATAGCCAGCGCAATAATAACCATCGTGAGAATCTCAGGGCGGGTGAGGCGGCCCATGTTCGACACCTCGGACGCGGTGGCATCAATGGATGCCTGCGAGATGGGCTCGGGCTTAAAGCGCCGCGTAATGACAAACCACGAGACCGCAAGCATAATGAGGCAGAAAGGAAAGCCCAGCATCGACCATTCGATGAAGTTCATGTTCACGCCAAACAGCGACGAGAACAGCCCCACCGTCACCACGTTGCAGCCGTTGCCCGTCATGACGGCACAACCGCCAGCATACGACGCCCAGGGAATGGCTATCATGAGCGCCTTGCCCATGGGCGACTTCAACTTCTCAGCTTCGTTCAACTCCAGTAGTCGTTTGCCCACCGAGATAAACACGCCGCACGCGGCGACATCGGACATGAAAAACGACAGAAATGCTGTGGCACACATGAAGCCGAGCAGCATCTTGTTGGTGTTGGTGCCCGACCACTTCAGCACGCGCGCGGCAATGCGGGTGGGGATGGACGTGGCGTCAAGTGCCACGGTGAAGGCGAACGTGCCCATGAGGAAAAACACCGTTGAGCCAATGGCGTTGGCGTATGCTTCCTCGAAGGAACAGGCGCCCATGAGGGGCATCATTACCAGCACCAAGAGCGCCGTGGCGGGAAGTGGCAGCGACTCGGTCACCCACAGGAGGATGCCTGCGCCGAGAATACCCAGCACCATGCGTCCCTCGTACGAGAGGCCGGGTGTGGATGGGGCAAGTGCGGTTGCGGCCACGAGGGCGGCGGCAATAAGGATGCAGATTATAGCGCGCGGTCGCAATGAGGATTGCAAAACGGCTCCAGACACGATGTATCCCCCCGAGATTACAGTAACGTCCCCTTATAGACAAGCCCCTTCCCGCCCTCCCGCAGAAAGGGGCTCACGCTCATGTAGAACCATGCAGAAGCGCTTATGCGGCGCCCAAAAGTGGTGGAACTATCAGCAGAAACGCGCTGAAGAACACCATGGTGGCAAGCGTGACGGGAAGGCCACCCTTCCACATCTCATTAAACTTGTAATACCCGCCGGCATACGACACCAATAGTACGGAGTCCAGCGGCACGAGGAAGCAGAGGGCGCACCACAGAGCCAGCATAAGAATGGTGGCGGTAAAGTTGCCACCCACGGCAGCCACCAGACCCAGCACCGGAGCGGTGACGAGGGCAGCCAGACCCGGGCCCGAGGGGAAGAAGTTGTGCACGATAGCCAGCACCACGCTAATAACCAAAAACAGCATCACGAAGCTCATGCCAGAGGTCACGCCCAGAAGCAGGTTCACAATCCAGGCGACGGAACCGGCGGCCGACATAGCGGCCACAATGCCATTGATGGAGGCCATCATAAGCAGGATGTCCCAAGGGCTCTCGGAGCGGTACTGCTTCGTGGTAATCATGGAGGTGCCGGGCAGGAACAGAAGACCCAGGGCCACCAGCGCTACAAACGTGGTGTTGAGCGCCGGAATCCAGGAGCTGGCAATCCAGCACACGAGCGCCACCAGAAGCACGCCGATGTTGAACTTCTCCTTGAAATCCATCGGGGGTAGCGAGGATACCTCGTTCAGGAACTTATCTACGGTTTCCTGGCTCAGCGGTTCGGGCTTGTACACCTTGATGAGAATGATCCAGCAGGCCAGAAGGCTCAGCGTCACCGGGATAATGGTGTAGCCGAACCACTCGGCGAAGCTGATGGTCACACCGCACGCCGTTTCGGCCAGACCGAGCACCACCACGTTGATGGGCGTGCCGGAAGGCAGAAGGCAGCCGCCGAACATAACGGCGAACGGAATGGCCAGCGCCAGGCAGCGGCCCAGGTTGGACTTGCCAGGCTCGGCGTCAGCCGCACGCAGAAGCGAAGCGGCGAAGCCCATCATGATGGCAGTCAGTGCGATGTTGGACATGACCACCGAAATGACGCAGCAGATGATCATGAAGCCCAAAATGACAAGGTTGATCTTGCCTTTCACCAGGCGCACCACCATTGCAATGAGGCGTTGAGGGAAGGTGGATACCCCCAAAAACGTCGTGAAGCCAAAGATGCCAATGAACATCCAGAGCGATCCGGTGAACGTGGCGGCCCAAATGTCGTTATAAGGTGCGATGGCCAAAAAGCCACACATGGCCACCATGACAAGCGACGTGATGGGCAAAGGGAGCGCTTCGGTCGCCCACATGACAACGGCGGCCAACAGCACCATGATGGCGGCTTGTCCCTCGCGCGTCAGGTCGGGCGACCACAGCGGGCCAAACTGGCCAATGATAATAAGTAGAGCGGCAACAGCGATCCATATCCACTTGAAGAGAACCTTGTTGCTCTTGGCTGCTTCAGCCATTGTTACCCCTTCCTGTGTTCCTTGTAGAAAACCCCTGCGGCGCTCTCGTTTCCCCAGCGCCGCAGGGGAGAAACCCACTGTGTCCTAGGCGACGGCCTTCAAGAAGATGTCGCCCAACACCACGTCCCCCTCGGACGTGTCGGCGGTCAGTACCACTTCCTCAAAGCCAGCCACTTGTGCGCGCACGGTGTAGGCATTCTCATCCAATTCCTTGAAGCGGAACTCACCAAACTCGTCGGTGTCTACCTCGGCCACCGTGGTGCCCTCGGCGTCCACGAGGCTCACCTTCGTACCGATGATCACCTCGTTGGCACCGCGATCCACCAGCACGCCATACACCCAGCGCTTGGGGATGTTGCGGTAGTACACGTGCGGATGGTTTTCAGCCACGGCTGGCATGGGCACGGCATCGGCGGGCACGTCTGCCTCATCGACGTAGGTGAGGGCGCCCGTCGCGCACACATCGACGCAGCGGGGAACCGACCAACCGTCATCCAGCAAGTGTGCGCAGCCCGTGCACTTCTGGGGAAGTTCCAGCGCTTCGTTCCAGTACACGGCACCAGCGGGGCACGCCTCCACGATGGCCTTCTGACCCTTGGCCTTTACCGGGTCGATAATAATGAGGCCGTCGTCGCGGCGATACACCGCACCGTCAGTTGCAGCGGCCATGCAGGCAGCGTTGTCGCAGTGGCCGCACATGACGGGCGTGTATTGTACCTTCACCTCGGGCACTTTGCCGCGCGTTTCCTGCTCCACCTTGCACCAGAACTGGCCGGTCAAAGGCTGCTCGGCGGCGATGGGGCTCCAGTCGTTGCCGCAATGCTCGTCCTTGCAGGCCATCTGGCACCCGTAGCAGCCGTTGCACAGGCTTGCGTCGAACAGAATAGTCTTCATCTTTTAAGCCTCCTGCAGATAGTCGTAGACGTTGGTGCCCGTCTCAATGGTGTAATGCTCGGTCTCAAACGCCTCGGGGTACTGCTCCATCAGCGCGTTAATGTCGCACTTGCGCACGCCCACCAAGAAGCCGCCGGTCACTTCGCCTGCCGCATTCTTCGAAGAAGTGTTGCTGGGGCAGATGAGGTTGTTGGCGCCGCCGCGGTCGATGCCACCCACACCGCTGACGATGGGGTCGGTTTCCGCGCCGTGGTCCTGCAGCACCGCACCTGGCATGATGCGCTCGGTGACGTATGCGCCGCCCAGTACCGTGCCGCGCTCGTTAAAGAGTTCAACGATGTCGCCGCTCTTAATGCCCAGCTTCTCGGCATCGGTCGGGTGAATCCACACGGGCTCGTAGGCGTAGCCGTCTTCGCCCACCACCTTGCACGTCTCAATTTCACGCGTCCACGGGCAGTCGTCGAAGTTGGCGTGAATGCGCCAACGTGGGTGGTTTGACACCAGCAGGAAGGGGTAATCCTTGGCGCGTTCGCAGCTGATGCGCTCGTGATGCGTCTCGGATTCTTCTATCCACTTAGCCACGGGCTGGCGCTCTTGGTCGTCGGGGAAGAAGTTGGCCAGTCCGGTGGAGTAGAACTCAATCTTGCCCGTCGGCGTTTCCATGGGGTTGTTCTCGGGGTCTTCGTAGAACTCAATCATGCCGGCCGGTTCCTGGTCCCAGCCCTCGCGGGTGGGCAGCATCTGGTAGCCCTGCTTCTTGATAAGTTCCAGGTCCTGTTCCTCTTCGGGCAGGCCAGAGCCCTGATAGCCAACTTCCTGCCACTCCTCCACGGTCATTTCACCCGTGAGGTGCGCGGCGCAGTCTTCATACACACCGCCGTACTTCTCCAGCTTCTTGGCAACCTCAACAACCGCCTCGTAATCGGAGAGCGACTCGTGCTGACGGTCGCACGCATGCTGCTCCCAAATGATGGAGTTGAACTGGCCGGAGTACGTGTCAACACCGAAGTCGTCCAGTTCCAGCGTGGTGGACACCGGCAAAATGAGATCGGCGAACTGAGTGTCATTTTCCATCCAAGGGTGCTGCACCAAGAAGAACTCAAGGCTGGGGCTGAGCAGGGCGTCCTGGAATTCGTTGCCACCGTTCCAGCAGGTAGACCAGCACGGTGAGTCGGACCAGATCATCTTGATGCCATGGTCGCCGTCCTGCGGGAACTGGAACTTCTTGAACTGGTCGGTGCGATGGTGGCGACTTGTGGTGTGGCCGTACCACTCCACCTTCTCGCCTTCCTTCACCGTGATGCACTGCGGCACGAGCGTCTTGGGGATGAAGGACGCGGGCAACTCGCCCAGCACGGAGCCGTGGTAACATGCGCGCACCTCGGGCAGGAAGTGTCCCGGAGGCAGGGGATTGAAGGAGTCCATGCCAATGAGGGCCCACTCGATGAATTTCACCTGGTTGCGGCCCGGCTTGCCCACGGCCTGCATGGCCAGCAGGTACACCTCAAGGCGGGCGGGCTCATGCGAATAGCAGGAGCGAATGTAGGAGCCGCCGTTGCAGTGGCCGATGGACACGTTGTGTGAGGCCCAGTAACGCGCAAGCGCCTTAATGCGGTACGCGGGCACGTGGCACTTCTCTTCGGCCCATTCGGGTGTCTTCGGAATGCCGTCTTCGTTGCCCAGCACGTAGTACTCAAACCAGTCGAAGCCCTCCGTGTGGGTTTCCAGGTACTCTTTGTCGTAGGTGCCCTCGGTCATCCATACGTACGCAATGGCCAGCTGCATGGCGGCGTCGGTGTTCGGAAGTACCGGAATCCACCTATCGGAGTGCACGGCGTTCGCGTAGTTCACGTCGGGCGCAATGTGAATCTGCTCCACACCAATTTCGGTGAACCAGAAGCAGAGGCGGCTTGCCTGCTGCCCCGACCAGCCCCACGGCGTGGTTTCGGGGTCGCAGCCCCAGAACAGCACCGCGTCGGAGTTCTCGGAGATGTCCTTGAACAGGTTGTGTTGGTGGGTGTTTTGGCCGAGCGGCTCGTTGCCCCAGGCGTGCTTGGCGCCCCAGTACCAGCCTTCCCAGCTGTCGGGCTGGCGGGCCTGCATGGTGAGGCCGCCGGTCATATCCAGCAGGTTCGCCATGGTGCCGTGGGGCCCGTGGATGGAGCCCGTTTCGCCGTGGCCATCGCCCTGGCAGAAGATGGAGTTGCGTCCGTACGTCTCGTCGATGCGCACAATCTCGGAGGCGATGATGTCGGTGGCTTCATCCCAGCTGATGCGCTCGTACTTGCTTTTGCCGCGGTTTTGCGGATTGCGCTCGCCCTTGGGATCCCAGTCCACGCGCTTTAGCGGGAAGGGGATGCGGTTCGGCGAATACGTGCGGGTCTTGTAGATAAAGGTGAACGGGGAGTTCAGGGTTTTCATACCCGGCTCGAACGAGTGGCCCTTTGCGTTGATGGTCCAGTAGTTCAAGTCCTCCTTGGTGTAGTGCTCGTCGTAGTGCACGGGGCGCATACGAACGATCTTGCCGTCTTTGGAATCGACCGCGGTGAGGTTTGCGCCGTTGCCGAAAGAACACAGCGACATGTTCTTATAGATCGTTTTGTCGGACGTCTTCATGCTCCTCCTACTTTCTTCGTCTTCTGCTCCGTCCCCGGCGGCGTGCGTGCGGAAAGCGCGTTTGGTGCCGGGGGAGCGATCGAGGGTGTGCGTCCGTGCGCGAGGATGAACACCCGATCCCCCCGCCAAGAAGTGTATGAAGCGCGCGCCGAAACGAAAACAAGCAGCCCGTTGAGCTAGCCCCCGATTCTGAGGGGCTGGCTTTGCTCCCGCGATTCGTTGGGGCTTCGTCCACGTTTCGTTGGGGCGGCATGTTGTGGGTTCGAAGAGAAGCGAATGTGGCGCTTGAACAGGGGCGTTGCTCGGGTGCTTGAGACGAGTGTCCGAAGATCGACCGCGCGGTGTCAAGGAAAGTGCTCTACAATGGAGGGGCTCACACCGAAGGGCAAGGGGGACGCGCAATGAACATCGAGTATCTGCACTATTATCTGGATGTGGCGAAAACCAAATCCATCACCCGGGCGGCGAAGTTGAACTTCATCTCGCCTCAGGGCATGAGTCGCGCGATGAACGAGTTGGAGAAGGAGCTGGGTTGTAAGCTGCTCGTTCGCTACTCCAACAAGCTAGATCTTTCGCCTGTGGGGGAAGAGCTGGTTCCCCGAGCCGCAGCCATCATTGAGAATTATTCAGAGTTGCTGGAATTTGCCGCCTCGCAATCGCAGCCTCAACACAAGGACACGGGTTGCATTAACCTGGAGTGCCAGAATGTGGCGCTACTGGCCTTCCTCACGCAGGATGCGAAGGACTATATTTTTGAGTCGCGCAAAATCCGTTTTCACGAATCGCAAAACCCGCAGATCCGCCAAGTGTTGCTGGCGGGCAGAGCGGGAGAGGGCGCACCAAGTTCGCCCACGATTGGCCTTATGTGTTTCTTCAATCAGGAGCGCAGCTCAGAGCAGGGTGGCATCGACGATTTGGAGGAAAAAGGCTATCAGTATAGGCCTTACCTCAAAGCGTACGACAAGGTGATGGTGTGCTCGTCTTCGCCCCTGGCGGAGAAGGACGTGCTGAGCGACGAGGATATTATCTCCCGGCCACTGGTTACCACGAATACGCATCTCTACGGCTTTTTGTCCCGACGCTTCGGACGCGATGCCATTTCGCTGTCCAGTTCCGAATTCTCCTTGCGCAAGCGTTTGGTGGAACGCGATGCTGCCTTGTCGTTTTTGCCTGCGTTTGCTTCGCTCACTATGCCGGAAGAGCCGGGGTTTGTGCTGCGAAAGATGGAGCGGCCCTATGAAGTGGAGATTGGCTTTGTAGGCATGGAGGCCGATCTGAAGTCCGAGTGTTTTATGGGGCTCATGGACATTCTGGATGAGTTCTATCGTGCGCATTTGGAATCCGGGTTGTATGTGCTGTGCGACTAGAGGAGGGAATCTGCTTGTTCTGAGTGGGATGCAATGAGGGTCGCCTTATGAGGCGGCCCTCCTGCTGCGGTGTCGTTGTTACGCGACGGGAGCCTTGGGCGCGCTTGGGGCTTTGGGGGCTCCCGGAGCCTTGGGGGCGCCAGGCGCTTTGGGAGCACCGGGAGCCTTCGGGGTTCCGGGTGCGGCGCTCGCAGCAAAGCCGCATTCCTCGCACACCTCGGCCGATGCTGGGTTCTCGTGGCCACACATGGGGCAGGCGATGGTGCCGTTACTCACAGCTGCTGGTCTGAAGCACATGGTTTTCTCCTCCATTCGGTTTGCCTTACAACCAAAAGAATAGGGGAGCGCCGAAGACGGTAACAGCAGCCAGGTATTGAGGTTCTTCAACGAAAGCGAGGGTCACTGGTTTTGTTGAAGAACCCCCATCAAGACGCTGCGCTTCTGGGAGCGAGAGCGCTTCGGCAACCGGACTCAGGCGACGCGCGCGGTGCGAACGAGCCAGTCGTTCGTCTTGGCGCGCAAAGCGGTTTCTTCAACCTTGCGCAGGCCGCCCTGTTCTTTCAAGGTGTGAAGCAATTCGTCGGGACGGCCTTCGGACATACTTGCGAGGAATTCCTTAAGCTCGGCAGTGGTGAGTTTCAGGTTCTCGTGGCGCGCGAGGGCGTCAAGCGCCAAGCCCTGACGCAGTTGTTCGCGGGCCTGGCTCATCAGGCGATGCTTCAGTTCATCGGCTTGTAAGCCACGCTCGCGCAGGTAGTCTTCTTCGGTCATTTCCTGTTCGGCGAGCGAAGCGCGGAAGTCTTGCGTGATCTCCGCATAGTGGGCGGCGAATACCGCGTCGGGCACCGGGTTGGTAAGGCGGCTTGCCAAGGCATCGGCGGCGATGAAGCGCTGGTAGGCGCGCGTACGCTCGTCGGCTTCTGCCTGCAAGTCTTCGCGGGCTCGTTGGCGCAGCTGCTCGGGTGTTCCCAACTCCGACAGATTGCGGACAGCGGCCACTTGCGCCAGGAAGGCATCCACTTCCTCTTCGGTCACTTCGTGAGTTTGATGGGGTACCTCAACGGGGTCGTAGGAGGTTAGCTCCATCTGGGGCTTGGGCACTATCGTCAGGTCGAACGCGAACGGCTGGCCCTCTTGTGCGTAGCCGTGGCAGCCGTAGTCTGGCGCTCCCACGGCATCAATGCCCGCTCGATCGAGCACGGCTGGCGTTGCTCGCACGGCTACGGTTTCGCTCGCCGCGCGGCCTACTTCGTCGAGGTTGCACTCGCGTTCCACCAGCTGCTTTGAGGTCAGCCCCGGTTCAGGGTGCAGTCCTGCCTGCTGAGCTGTCATCAGGTAGAAACCCCGCAGGTAGTCAGTCACCTCGGCCGCTTCGAGTTCCACTGCAATGGTTTGGACGTCTCCTGTGCGCGCGCGAACGGTCACGTTCATGCGAGTCCCCTTTCCGAAAACGGTGCGTCTACTGTTTTGCACAGCATAGGCCCTCAGATGGAACCAAAGTGCGGCATGCCCTCCTGCATTTGCTGAAGCGGCTCCCGTTTTCGTTGTCCTGATCCGGACGCTTTTTCGCAGTGAGGCGCTTACTATCACAACCACGTGCAAACCGTTTTGAAGGAGGACAACATGCTTGGACCGCTCGGTGGGGACCGTCTGTGGAACCCGAAAGAACTTGACAAGTGCAAGGCTGCCGCGCAGGAACTTGTGGACGCGCAGGACAAAAGCGCCGATGAGGGTGGCATCATCTACGGCTACATGTACACCATGAACAACAGCAATTACGGCTACAAAGGCGAGGATCTGGAGTTCAAAAGCACCGCCGACATCGCCGCCTTCGACGCCAACGGCCAAGTAAAAGAAACCTACGTTGTCTACAAGCAGGCGTAAACACTTCTTTTGCTTACTCGGTTGTCTTTTCTTGCCGTGGCGGGAGTGAGCAAGAAATTGATGAAACGACCCCCTTTTGAGCGGTACTAATCCGCCTGAAAAGGGGGTCGTTTGCGTTGCGCGCTCATGACAAGAATGTGTTTCGCGGTGTTACCTCATATTGATAACTTCTTCTCTCACCGCTGTGGTTGTTAAGTCTGTGGCCAAAGCGGGTGATGACGCACTGAGAGGGAGATACCTTTGGTATCATGGGCGGCGTTATGTTTTCACCTGCTCCACCTTCGGCTCCTGTTGCGCTCGCGGAGTCGTTGTGTGAAAACGAGAGAAGGGAAGAGCGAATCCTATGACCCAACATGTTACTGAACACGATGTGCGTGATATTGCGGAATACACGCGCATTGGCCTCACGGACGAAGAGGTTGCGCAGATGACGGTTGACTTGAACGCCATCATCGACAGCCTGCGTCCTATCACCGAGTACGACCTGGAGGGCGTTGAGCCCACGTTCCATCCCATCGGCGGCTTGTCGAACGTCATGCGCGATGACGTGGAAGAACCCGGCTTCACGCAGGACGTGGCGCTTGAGAATGCGCCGAAGCAGCAGGACGGTTGCTTCCTCATTCCGTCAATTTTGGGCGAAGGGGGCGACCGCTAATGAGCGCACTTGATCATGCGTTTGCCTGCATGAGCGCGAGCGATATTCGTGCGGGCCTGGCCGCGAAGGAGTTCTCGGCGCGCGAAATTGCCGAGTCTTCGCTTGCTCGCGTGCGTGCGCTTGACGGCGCCACTCACGCGTTTCTTGAGACCACCGAAGCGCTTGCGCTTGAACAGGCCGCGAAGCTAGACGCCGCCGTGGCGTCGGGTGAGGCGGATGGCCTCGGGGCGCTCGCCGGCGTGCCGGTGGCGTTCAAGGACAACATGAATCTGGCTGGCACGCACACTACGTGTTCGTCGGCCATGCTGGCGAACTACGTGTCGCCCTACACGGCCACGTGCGTCGCGCGCGCCATCGAGGCGGGCGGCATTCCGCTGGGCAAGCTGAACATGGACGAGTTCGCGTTCGGCTCTTCCACGGAAACGAGCGCGTTTGGCCCCAGTAAGAACCCGTGGGACCTCGAGCGCGTGCCCGGCGGCTCGTCGGGCGGCAGCGCGGCGGCGGTGGGTGCGGGTTTGGCCACGATGACGCTGGGCTCTGACACGGGCGGCTCCATTCGCCAGCCCGGCAGCTTCTGCGGCGCGGTGGCGGTGAAGCCCACGTATGGCGTGGTCAGCCGCTATGGCGTGGTGGCGTTCGGTAGCTCGCTTGACCAGGTGGGTCCCTTCACCCGCTCGGTTGCGGACGCGGCACTCGCCATGAATGCCATCGCGGGACGCGACCCGCTCGACTGCACGAGCCAGGACATTCGCACCGACTACACGGCAAACCTCGACGCGGGCGTGCGCGGCATGCGCATTGGTATTGTGCCCGCGTTCATGGAGGCGAAGGGCCTCACGGCGGAAGTTAAGGCGAAGGTGGAAGAAGCGGCCGAGCATTTGCGCGAACTGGGTGCTGAGCTGGTAGAAGTTGACCTGCCGAACGCACAGGCTGCCATGAGCGCCTACTACGTGCTGGGCCCATGCGAGGCGTTTTCTAACCTCGCGCGCTTCGACTCGGTGCGCTACGGCTACTGCGACCCCGGGCACAAGGACCTTGGCGGCCAGTACGAGGCCAGCCGCGCCAAGGGTTTTGGCGCTGAGGCGCGCCGCCGCATCATGCTGGGCAGCTATCTGCTGAGCGCCGGCGTGTACGACACCTATTACTATCCCGCGCAGCAGGTGCGCACGCTTATCACGCAGGACTACGCGCGCGCCTACGAGCAGGTGGATTGCATCCTCGCGCCGGTGGCACCGCGCACGTCGTTCAAGTTTGGCGAAGTGAGCGACCCCACCGACATGTACCTGTCCGACATGTTCACCATTTCCATCAACATTGCGGGCAACGGTGGTATGAGCCTGCCGGTGGGTCTTGGTGCCGACACGAATCTTCCCGTGGGTGTGCAGCTTATCTCACCCCAGTTCAAGGACGAGAGCATGCTGCGCGTGGCCGCCGCGCTGGAAACGGTGTACGGTCCGGCTCCCGTCGCCCCGCTCTTCCGTGAGGGTGCGGACTTCAAGGCTCCCGCGACCATTCCCGATGCTGCTGACGCGGTGCCGGGCGTTGACCTGCCCGGACTTGCCACGGAAAGCGACGTTCCTGGCGGCGTTCACCAAGCGAGTTCCGCGACTGAGCGAGAACTATCCGAGCGACTGGGCGCTGCCGAGGTCGTTGCGGCGCAGGTAGAAGGGGAGGCCGAATAATGCGGAAACTCGAAGAAGTCCTGCAAGACTGGGAAGCCGTCATCGGCCTTGAGGTGCACGCCGAGCTCACGACGCTGGAAACCAAGATGTTCTGCGGCTGCAAGCTGGAGTTCGGCGCCGATCCGAACACGCACACGTGTCCTGTGTGCCTGGGCCTTCCGGGCGCGCTGCCCGTGCCGAACAAGGCCGCCATCGAGTCTATTGTGCTGGCCGGCTTGGCCACGAACTGCGACATCGAGAAGCGCTCGATGTTCTACCGCAAGAACTACATGTATCCTGACATGTCGAAGAACTTCCAAACCACGCAGGGCCCCGTGGCCTTCTGCATGCGCGGCCACCTGGACTTGGACGTGGACGGCCCAGCCGCGAAGGAGCGCATCACCGCCGCGAAGCTTGCCGAGGGCGAAGAGGACGGCAACGCTGTGCGCACGGCCGAGGGCTACACTGCGCATGTGGGCATCACGCGCATTCACATGGAGGAAGATGCCGGCAAGATGAATCACGTGGGCGGCTCCGAGGGCCGCATCGCGGGTGCCACGCACTCGCTTGTGGACTACAACCGCTGCGGCACGCCGCTCATCGAGTTGGTGACCGAGCCCGATCTGCGCACGCCGGAAGAGGCGCGCCTCTTCATGCAGAAGTTGCGCCAGATTTATTTGGCGCTGGGCATCTCCGACTGCTCCATGGAAGAGGGAAGCCTGCGTTGCGACGGCAACGTGAGCCTGCGCCGTCGCGGCGACAAGAAGCTGGGCGTAAAAACCGAGCTGAAGAACATGAACAGTTTCAAGAACCTCCACGACGGCTTGGCCTACGAGATCTGCCGCCAGGCGGAGGTGCTCGAAGAAGGCGGGCAGATTTTCCAGGAGACACGTCACTGGGATCCCTCGGCCAAGCGCACCATTGTTATGCGCGTGAAGGAAACGGCTGACGACTATCGCCTGTTTCCGGAGCCGGACTTGGCGCCCTATGACTTGTCCGATGAGTTCATCGAAAGCGTGCGTGCGAAGCTGCCCGAGCTACCCGACCAGAAGGCGGCGCGCTTCGCCAAGGCGTTTGGCCTGTCGGCCTACGATGCGCGTCATCTGGTGGAACACCGCGCCACGGCGAACTTCTTCGAGGCCTGCATGGAGCTGGCGGGTGCCGACGCTGCGAAGCTGGCAAAGCCCGTGGCGAACCTCGCCATTAACGATGTGACCGCGCACATGAACGCGCATGACGACTTCGACCTGGAGGATTCGCCGCTCACGCCCGCGCGCGCCGTGGAGCTGGTGCGCCTCGTGGCGGACGACACCATTTCGTCCAAGCAGGCTAAAGAGGTGTTCGCAGCCGTGCTCGACGAGGATAAGGACCCGGCGGCCATCGTTAAGGAGCGCGGCATGGAGCAGGTGAGCGACACCGGCGCCATTGAAGCCGTGGTCGATGCCGTGCTCGCGGCCAACCCCGACAAAGTAGAACAGTACCGTGGCGGCAAGACGGGCCTCATGGGCTTTTTCGTGGGACAATGCATGAAGGAGATGCGCGGCCAGGGTAACCCGAAACTCATCAATGAGCTGTTGGGCAAGAAGCTCGGTTAGACCAAGCACACTCGTAATTCGAAGGCCGCTGCCTGCATGAGGTGGCGGCCTTTTTTCGGTTATATCCGAAAAAAGCGGCTTTAACCTGCTATTTTAGTAGGGTTTTCTCACATTTACGCGCCACTGTTCCTCGTGTCCGATAGCGCACGTGCGATAATGCGGGGCGGTCATTCGCCCGTAGTGTCTGTGTGTGGGGAGTCGCTGTCATGCTCTGTCAATTCACCTTCAAAAACGTAACCTCCTATCGGGGTGAAACAACCCTTACCTTCAGTGATGCTGCTCGTGGTGAGTGCTTGTTAAGGGACGGAGCGGAAGTGTCCGAGGTGCCCGGTGCGGTGGTTGCCGTGTGTGGGCCAAGCGGCGCGGGTACGTCGGCGGCGCTTGAGGCGCTGAGTGCTCTCATCTTGTTGGTGGTGAAGCCGCTTCTTGCACTGGATGGAGAAGAACTGCGGCGCAGAGGGTCGCTTCCCGTGCTGCCCATCAGGCCGTTTGCGTTCGACGAACAGTCGAAGCATCAACCGACGGAGTTGGGGCTGGTGCTGCGTTGCGAGGGAATTGAGTATCGCTACGAACTTGCGTGGTCGGACGGAAGTATTGCGCGCGAGGCGCTGTTTCGCGGTGAGTCAGGCGCGGCGGGGAGGCAAACGCTTTTGTTTGAGCGGCGGGGGAATGAAGCGTTGCTGGGCAATATGCCCGCTGACCTGCGTATTCCGGAAGATAGAGTTCTTCCGCGAAGAATTCCCTTGCTCGCCTGCTTAGCGGCGTGGTGCGACAATGCAGAAATAGACGCGCTTGTTCACTGGTTTATGTCGTGCCGGTTTAACCATGTTGGCGTGTGCTTTTATCATTCGTGCGGATTGTCACCGTGCGAGCAAGACGAACTGCTCGGCAGCCCCAAGGAAGCTCAGCGCCTGGTCAGCTACCTTGATGCTGGCATTGAGGGAGTTTGCATTGCGAATGGCAACGTGGTGGTGCGTCGCCGTGTTGGTGCGTCCGTGCATGAACTTTCCCTTGAAGAAGAATCTTCAGGCGTGCGTGCAGCGCTTCGGCTGGTGCCGAGTGTGCTCGCCTCGCTGCGCGCCGGTGGGTTGGTGGTGGCAGATGGCCTCGGCGAGCGCCTTCCTCCCGAACACATGAAGCGCATAGCGGCGCTCTTTCGCGACCCGCGCTGCAATGTTGGCGGTGGTCAGCTGCTGCTATCGGCGCGCGACGAGCGTCATCTGTATGAGGCAGCCTTCCGCCGCGAGGAACTCTGGCGCGCCGAGAAGGATAGTGTAGGCGTCAGCGCGCTCCGCCACTGGGACGGTGCGGGTTGCGAGTGAGCTTTCGCTGTCTTCGATTGCGAAACAACAAGTTGATTGCATTGGGAAACGCGCGGTGGCGTGATAGGATACGCAAGGCATATGACAAGGTTTGGAAAGGGGGGCCGGCATGGCCGACGAAAACAGGCGGCCAGGCGATTGGCAGCGCAAGGACTTGAGGCGCGATGCGAACGACCTGGTGGGGGAGCCCAACCCGAAGAAGTGGTACGATCAGACATTCTGGATTATCTTCTTCCTTGTGGTCATCTGGCCCTTCGGCATTGTGCTGGTGTGGCGCAGTAACTGGCATATCATTGCGAAGGTGGCGGCCTCGGTCTTCGTGGCGCTGGCTGTGTACTTCGCACTTGCCATGTCGCAGGCTGTCTTGCAGATACAGGGCGCCTAGCGCCTCGCGCTCGCACGTTTGTGGCCCGCGGCTCGCGGCCCGCAAAACACCTTATAAGTAGGTATACCTACGTTCGTCGATACGGGGAACAGGGGCAAAGCTGTGGCTGGCTCTGTGGATGCAGTCGCAGTTTTCGGAGTTGAGATACAAGGAGAGAGGGAAGAGGGGTTTTGATGGATTTCAACACATGGCTTATTGGTTTTACCGGGGAGGCAAGCGGGTTTCTGTACACGTATATCCTGCTCATCTTGCTGGTGTTTGTGGGCGTATACTTCACCATTCGTACGAAAGGCGTGCAGCTGCGCTTCATCAAGGATATGTTTACGCAGCTCACCGAGAAGAAGCACGTAAAAGGTGAGCGTTCTATCTCTTCGTTTCAGGCGCTCATGGTGTCCACCGCCAGTCGCGTGGGCACGGGCAACATTGCGGGCGTGGCTACGGCCATTGCCACGGGTGGCCCGGGCGCGGTGTTCTGGATGTGGCTCATGGCTATTGTGGGCGCAGCTTCGGCGTTTGTTGAGTCCACGCTCGCGCAGATTTGGAAGGTGCGCGGCAAGGAAGGCGAATTCCGCGGCGGCCCGGCCTACTATATTGAGCAGGCACTGGGGAAGCGTTGGCTTGGTATTGTGTTCGCCGTGCTGCTTATCCTGTGCTTTGGCTTTGGCTTCAATGGGCTGCAGGCCTTCAACGCTACGTCGGCGCTTGAATATTACATCCCCGACTACGCCACCAATGGCACGGCCATTGCGTGCGGCATCGTGCTTGCGGTGATGACGGCGTTCGTCATCTTCGGCGGTGCGAAGCGCATCAGCGTGATTACTTCCATCATCGTGCCCATTATGGCGCTTGGCTACATTGCCATTGCGGTGTGGACTACGGTGGCGAACATTACCGAGTTGCCCAACGTGTTTGGCATGGTGTTTGCTTCGGCGTTCGACTTCCAGGCCATTTTCGGCGGGTTTGCGGGTTCGGTGGTTATGCTGGGCATCAAGCGCGGCCTGTATTCGAACGAGGCCGGCATGGGTTCCGCGCCGAACGCGGCCGCCACGGCAAGCGTGTCGCATCCGTGCAAGCAGGGCCTCGTGCAGAGCCTGTCCGTGTACATTGACACGCTGCTCATCTGCACGTGCTCGGCCATGATGGTGCTCGTGTTCTACGTGCAGAACCCCGAGGCGGCCGCCGCGCTCAACGGCATGCCGCTTGTGCAGATGGCCGTGAACAACTCGGTGGGCGAGTTCGGCATCCACTTTATCACGTTCGCCATTTTCGCCTTCGCGTTCTCTAGCCTTATTGGTAACTACTTCTACGCCGAGAGCAACCTGCGTTTCATCAAGGGTAACAGCAAGGCGCTGCTGTTCGTGTTCCGCGTGGTGTGCCTGTGCGTGGTGTTCTACGGCGCCGTGAACAGCTTTGACTTGGCGTGGAACCTGGCGGACATCTTCATGGGTCTCATGGCGCTGGTGAACCTCATTGCCCTTTTGTTCCTGGGCAAGTGGGCGCTCGCGGCGCTCGACGATTACACGAAACAGCGCAAAGCGGGCATCGACCCGGTGTTTGTGGCCGATAACATCCCCGGGCTGCCGAAGACCGACTGCTGGCACGTGCCCGAGGTGCAAGACTTCGGCAAACCGCCGGTACAAGAGTATTTGGATGAGGCGCTTGATCCCGAGTTTGTGGGGCTGAACTGACGCTTGGCGCAGCCGACGCGCAGATCATCAGGTTGTTGATGGCTGCGGTTGAAGCTTGGTAATAAACACCCGCTTCTCTCGAACAGGGAAGCGGGTGTTTGTTTTTATATTTCTGCTCAAACTCATTGACATAAAAGAACAAACGTTCTAGTATTGATATCGTCATACTAATAAAGAATAGGCGTTGTGCTCACGCACCTTCTTGCCCGTAGCGCCACCGGAGTAAGGAGGAATATATGAACGAATTACCGTGCAGTAATAATGTGAGCAATGCGATCAATACATTAACGTATAAAGGCTACACTGCGCTTGTATCGTTTGATGCTGAGGGGGAGTATCTGCATGGCTCCGTTTCTGGCATTCGTGATGTGATTTACTTTGAAGCTCACGATGCCAAAGAGGTGTCAACGGCATTTCATGAAGCGGTAGATGATTATTTGGAGTTTTGTGCCGCAAAGGGTAAACAACCTGATAAGCCGTTTAATCTGAATAAAGCCGCTGCCGTTGACAGCACGTTAGGCAACGAGTAGGATTTCTTGTTGCTTTATCACTCTACTGTGATAAAGTGATTCAGCACCCATTGAAGTGAACAAAGTGCCGGATAATCCGGATAGTAAAAAGCGATAAAAAGGAAGAGGCAAGGCATGCAAGTGGTGACGCCGGCGGGATTTAGAGATGTGCTGTCTGACGAAGCGCTGGAGCGCGAGCGCATTGCCCGTGAAGTGCAGTCATGCTTAGCGAGTCGTGGTTATGTGCCTATTGAAACGCCCACGCTTGAGGTTATGGACGTCATGCGTGCAGGTGGTCGTGTGCCGGGTTCGCCCTTCAAGTTCTATGATGCGCGCGGTGACCTTTTAGCTATGCGCCCCGATGTGACGCTACAGGTGGCTCGTATGTGCGCGACACGCTTGACGGGTCAGCCGGGCCCGTTTCGCTTCCGCTATATGCAGCGCGTGTTTCGCGAAGTGGACGGCCGTTTGCAGGCCGAAGCGCGCGAGATGACACAGATTGGTATTGAGTGCATTGGTGAAGCAGGCGCTCAAGCTGATGCTGAGGTGGTGGAACTCTTTGCGGAAGCGCTTGAGTTGGCCGGTGCGCGTGGCTGTAAGCTGGCGCTCGCTACAGTGGGTGTGCTGCGCTCACTTCTCGCGGCATGCGGTGCGTCCGAGGTGTGGAAGGAGCAAGTGCTCGATGCCTTCCACCGCTCAAACTTTGTTGAGCTAGACCGCCTTACCGCAGAAGGTGCCTGCGAGGCTGCTGCTCCGCCCGTGTTTGCCGCCGCCATTCGCGCACTGCCGCGCATACGTGGCGGTCGTGAAGCTATTGATGAAGTGCGTGCGCTCGTGTCGCCGCTGGGGTGCGAGGATGGTCTTGACGTATTCGCGGCCACCTTCGACTCGCTTGTTGAGCGCGGTTTGGCTGACAGGCTTTTGGTGGACTTCTCGGTAATGAGTTCGTTTGACTATTACACGGGTCTTGTGTTTGAGGCCTATGCGCCGGGTCTTGGTTCGCCGCTTGGCAGTGGTGGCCGCTACGACAACATGATTGCCGCCTACGGCGAAAGCCGTCCCGCCGCCGGTTTCGCGTTCTTCCTCGAACAGGCAATGGCTGCTTCTTCGGTTCCGTCGGCTTGTCAGCCGACGGAATACGTTGACGCTGCGGCTTTCTGTGGCACCCAATCTCGCAGCGATGCCGAAGGCTTGCGTACCGAAGTACGCGGCGCCTCCGCCATCCCCACGATCTCGGGCACCACAGAAACCCTCGCTGACTCACTTCGCCAACCGGTAGCATTAGAAAACTCTCGCCCTTTACGCATCGCCATTCCTAAGGGATCGCTCAATGTGGATACGGTGGCTGCGCTTGCGGCAGCGGGGCTTGATGTGACGGGGCTTGCCGATCCGGGGCGGCAACTCATCATTCGCAATCCCGGCGTGGAATACGTCATCGTGCGTCCCACTGATGCACCGGTGTTTGTGGCGTCCGGCGCGGCTGATTGCGGCATCTGCGGCAAGGACTCTTTACTTGAGGCCGAGACCGACGTGGTGGAGTTGGTGGATCTCGGTTTTGGTGCCTGCCGCTTTGTGGTAGCGGAGCCCGCCGGTGCGGCTGGCGCTACGAGTGAGCACCATCGCCGCCTTGGTTCCATTCGTGTGGCCACCAAGTATCCACGCATCACGGCCGCTCACTATGCAAAAGCAGGCGTGCAGGTGGAAATTGTGAAGCTGCATGGCAACATTGAGCTGGCACCGCTCACGGGGATGGCCGAGCGCATTGTGGACATTACCGCTACGGGCACCACACTGCGCGAAAACGATCTGGTAGTGGTCGATGAAGTGCTCTCATCCACCGCCCGCTTCTTCGCGAACACCTGCGCATTTCGCACCAACGCGCGTATCATACAATTGGCTCGGACGCTCGCTCTCACCTCCGATAGCGACGGGTTGTCCGCGAGCACCGAGGAAAGGAAGTAAGTCATGCGCCGCATCACCCTCAAACCTGGCGAGGAATTCTCAAACGCCCACCTCAAGAGGACTGGCGCGTTCAATGCTGCCGCGCTCACGGCAGCTACGGCCATTGTCGAGGATGTGCGCGAACGGGGCGATGAGGCCCTGCGTGACCTCACGGAGAAGTTCGACGGCGTGCGCGTGGAGAACTTTCGCGTGAGCCAAGCGGCCATTGCTGAAGCCGTTGCCAGTGTCGATGACAAAACGGCTGCGGCGCTGCGCAAGGCTGCCGCACAGATTCGCGACTTTCACGAGCGTCAAAAGCAGCAGAGCTGGTTCACCGTGCGCGAAGATGGCGCGCTTGTGGGGAGTAAGATAGAACCGCTTGACTCCGTGGGTATTTACGTGCCGGGCGGCCGTGCGCTCTACCCCTCGTCGGTGCTGATGAACGCGCTTCCTGCTGCCGTTGCAGGCGTGCCGCGCATCGTGTGCGTGACGCCGCCAACGAAAGACGGCTCGCTCGACCCAGCTATCATTGAGGCGTGCCGCATTGCAGGTGTCACTGAAATCTACGCCGTCGGTGGTGCGCAGGCGGTGGCGGCCCTTGCATATGGCACTGAGTCTATCGCCCCCGTTGCAAAGATCACCGGCCCCGGCAATGCTTACGTGGCGGCCGCGAAAAAGATTGTGTCAGGCGACGTGGGCATTGATATGATTGCTGGCCCCTCTGAGGTGTGCGTGGTGGCCGATTCCACGGCTGACCCTGCCCTGGTAGCCATTGACCTTATGGCGCAAGCCGAGCACGACCCCTTGGCTGCGTGTTACTTGGTGACATTCGATGGGGGGTATGCCAATGAGGTGGAACGCATGGTGGAGCGCCACCTACAATCATCCACTCGCGCCGAGATTACGTCCGCCTCACTTGCCGATCAGGGCCTTATCGTGGTGTGCGAAACGCTCGAACAGGCTGTCGAAGCGGTGAACGTCATTGCGCCGGAGCACCTTGAGCTGCACGTCGATCACGCCTTCGACCTGTTGGGCGCCATCCGCAACGCGGGTGCCATCTTCCTAGGCGCCTGGACGCCTGAGGCGGTGGGCGACTACGTGGCTGGGCCCAACCATACCCTGCCTACTGGCGGCACTGCGCGTTTTTCCTCACCGCTGTCTACTGATGAGTTCGTGAAAAAGTCTTCCGTCATCCAGTACAGTTCGGCTGCGCTTGTCAACGACGCGGATGCTGTCATGACCATCGCGCGTCACGAAGGTCTGTGGGCGCACGCGATGAGTGTAGAGATGCGCAAGAACCTCATCGATTGGGGCAACGTGTACGGCATCGAAGGCGGCGACGGAGCGCGCTGCGGAGACGGAGAAATCGATGCGTAACGTTTGTACTGCTGCGCCTCAGTTAGCGGGTCTTGAGCCCTATGACCCGAAGTATCTGCCGGCCGAGGCGTTCCTCTCCGCGAACGAAAACCCCCACGACGTGGAGCAGGACATTCGTGCCGAGATCATGCGCGAAGTGAAGCGCGTGCCTTTGAACCGCTACCCCGATCCACTTGCCAACGACTTGCGCGATATGATTGCCGAGGCAAACGGCCTCGACCGCGACCAGGTGCTTGTGGGCAACGGTGGCGACGAGTTGCTGTTTAACCTCGCGCTTGCCTGGGGTGGTCCAGGGCGCACGTTTTTGAACCTGCCGCCCACGTTTTCGGTCTACGATGCGAACGCACGCCTCACCAACACCACAGTAGTGAACGTGCCGCGCCGCGAAGACTTCTCTATAGACGAAGAGGCGGTGCTTGCGCGCTTGGATGAGGGTGACATTGATTTTCTCATTGTGACCAGTCCGAACAACCCCACCGGTGAACTGGCAAATGAGGAATTCATACTGCGCGTGCTCGATGCCACCGACGCGCTGGTGGTGGTGGATGAGGCGTACTTCGAGTTCTCGCGCCAAACCATGCGTCCGTATTTGGCACAGCACAAAAACCTCGCCATTCTGCGCACCTTCTCGAAGGCGTTTAGCTTGGCGGGCGTGCGGATGGGCTACCTGCTCGCCGACGCCGAGGTGGTGCGCGAGTTTGTGAAAGTTCGCCAGCCGTACTCGGTGGATGCCGTGTCGCAGGCCATCGCGCGTGTCGTGTACCAAAATCGCGCAAAGTTCGAGCCGGGCATTCGTACCATCATCGAAGAGCGCACGCGCGTCATTGAGGGCCTCCGTATGATCCCCGGCGTGAAGCCGTTCCCGTCGGATGCGAACTACGTGCTTTTCCACGTGGAGAACGCCGCCCAGCTCTGGGAGATGCTCTACGGCCGCGGCATCCTCGTCCGCGACTTCTCCCGCGCCCCACATCTGAAGGATTGCCTCCGCGTCAGCATAGGCTCACCCGAAGAAAACGACGCATTCCTCAAAGCCCTGCGCGACGCAGTAATGGGAAAGTGTGACTTAAAGGTTCCGTCGGCCTGACGGCAAGAAAGGTTCGAGCATGGATAGAACTGCAACCATCTCGCGTATGACGAATGAGACGGATATTGAGCTTACCCTCAACCTTGACGGTACGGGTGTGGCGGACGTGGAAACAGGCATTGGTTTCTTTGATCATATGCTTACCGCGTTCGCTCGTCATGGCCTGTTCGACCTCACGGTGCGTGCGGAGGGCGATCTGTACGTGGATGGTCATCACACCGTGGAGGACGCCGGCATTGTGCTTGGTCAAGCGTTTGCGCAGGCGCTCGGTGAGAAGCGGGGCATCCGCCGCTTTGGCTCGGTCGCGCTACCGATGGATGAAGCGCTCGTGTTGGCTGCCTGCGACCTCTCAGGTCGCGGCCAACTGCACTGGGATGTGGCTGTGCCTCCGGTCATGATCGGCGAATTCGACGCGACACTCGCGAAGGAGTTTTTCATCGCGTTCGCCACAAACGCCGGCATCACGCTGCACGTGCGCAGCCTTGCCGGCGAAAATGCCCACCACATCGTGGAAGCCGCCTTCAAAGCCGCTGCCCGTGCCCTCCGCGAAGCCGTCGAGCCCGACCCCCGCCTGGGCAATGTCCTTCCAACAACCAAAGGTTCACTATGATCGCTGTTGTTGACTACCATAAGGGCAACCTGAAAAGCGTTGAACGCGGGTTAACTGCGGCAGGTGGAGATGCGTTCATCACCGATGATGCCGCCGCCATTGCTCGCGCGGATGCCATCGTTTTGCCCGGTGTAGGTGCTTTTGCCGATGCCGCTGCTACGATGCAAGCCCTCGGCCAAACCGACGTCATCCGCCGCCGCATCGCCGCCGGCGTCCCCTTCCTCGGCATCTGCCTGGGAATGCACCTCATGTTCGAAGAAGGCATAGAAGGCGCTCCAGAAGAGGATGACGAAGAATCCACCCACAACGCCCAAGGCCTCGCCATCCTCCCCGGCGTCGTAACAAAGATGCCCCAACAAGACGAACACGGCCACCCTTATAAGGTGCCCCACGTAGGCTGGAACACGATAGAAGAGCCTAAAACGAGCGACGACTTTGGTGCCCTCCACCAAGCGAGTTCCGCACGAGCCGAAACGTCCAGTGGACGCTCCGTGCGAGCAGGACTGTCCGAGCGACTGGAGGATGCCAGAACCGCCGCGGACCAGGTTGAAGAGTTGAGGGGAGGGGCGGTGCCCACCAAGCGAGTTCCGCAGCGAAGCGAGGACTGTTTGAGCGACTGGGTGCCGCCCCTCCCCTCAACGGACCAGGTTGAACACTTAAGTCCCTTGTTCGAAGGTATCCCCTGGGGCACCTATTTCTACTTCACGCATGGCTACATCGCCCCCGAGGGCCCTTTCGTCATTGCCACCACCACGCACAGCGTCACCTTCCCGTGTGCCGTTCAGTACGGCGATGCCGCGTTCGGCGTGCAGTTCCATCCTGAGAAAAGCTCGGATGCGGGCGCGCAGATGATGCGCAATTTTGTCCGCATCGTGAAAGGGGCGTGAGTCATGTATCTGCTACCTGCCATTGACATCCTCGGCGGCAAGGCCGTTCGCCTGGCCAAAGGCGACTACAACCAGGTGACCGTGTATAACGACGACCCTGCCGCGCAAGCGCAGCTGTTCGAAGACGAGGGCGCTACGTGGTTGCACGTCGTCGACCTTGACGGCGCGCGCTCCGGTGAACCTGAGAATATCGCTATCATCGAGCACATTCTCGCAAAGACCAAGCTCAAGGTTGAGGTGGGCGGCGGCATCCGCTCACTCGACACCATCGCGCGCCTGGCCGATGCAGGGGTGTCACGCGTCGTGTTGGGAACCTCACTCGTGGCCGACCCTGCATTCGCCGAGGCGGCTGTCGCCCAGTACGGCCAGCTGCTCACGGCCGGCATCGACGCCAAGGGCGGGGAAGTGGCTGTGGCCGGCTGGCGCGAAGGCGTCGGCGTGGCAGCCGAAGAGTTGGCGCGCCATGTCTCCGAGCTGGGCTTCTGTCACCTCGTATACACTGACATCGCACGCGATGGCATGCAGACGGGCATCGACCCTACGGCGTACGTGCGCATGGCCGAGGCCTTCGGACATCCCGTCATTGCCTCGGGTGGTGTTGCGGGCGTTGCCGACATCGAGCGCTTAGGCCAGGTGGCAGCCAGTATCGAAGGTGTCATCGCAGGCCGCGCCATCTACGAGGGCTCGCTTTCGGTAAAAGAAGGAGTAGATGCCTGCGAAGAAGCAACCCGCCGCGCGGAAGCGGGTGTGGCGGCTTCCGCGGACTGGCCAAGTCCTGCTCCCATCACTCCCTGTTGACCCATGGCTGATGCCGCAGGTGTGGCGTACGATGCGCTAAAAAAAGGCTTCGACAAACTGTTTAAGAATAAGCGTGTGTAGGCGTGGCGAAAGGACGCGGAAGTGCTAGCCAAACGAGTGATCCCGTGCATGGATGTCAAAGATGGGCGCGTGGTGAAGGGTGTGAACTTTGTCAATCTGCGCGACGCGGGCGACCCCATTGAGCTCGCGCAACGCTACGACGAAGAGCGCGCCGACGAGGTCATCTTCCTCGACATTACGGCCACCAGTGATGACCGCGCCACCACGGTGGACCTCGCCAGTCGCGCAAGCGAACAGTTGCACCTGCCGTACTGCGTGGGTGGCGGCTTTCGCAGTGTGGCTGACATTCGCACGATGATTGCCGCAGGTGCCGACAAGGTGTCGGTGAACTCGGCCGCCGTGGCGAACCCTGCGCTCATCACGGAGGCTGCCGCCGCGTTTGGTAGCCAAGCCATCCTCTGCGCCATCGACGCGAAGCAGGTACCCGGCAACCCGAACAAGTGGGAGGTCTACGTGGCGGGAGGTCGCAAAGCTACGGGCATCGACGCAATCGAGTGGGCGCAGGAAGCGGCGCGCCGTGGGGCGGGGGAGATCCTGCTCACCAGCATGGATCGCGACGGCAGCCGCGACGGGTTTGACTGCGCACTCACCCGCACCGTCGCGCGCGCGGTAGACATCCCGGTCATCGCCAGTGGCGGCGTGGGCAAGCTTGAACACTTCGCCCAAGGCATTCTCGAAGGCGAGGCCGATGCCGTGCTGGCCGCCAGTGTTTTCCACTTCGGCGAACTCACCGTCCGCCAGGTAAAAGAGCATATGGCAAGCCAAGGCATCCCGGTCAGGCTCTAATCACGCCGCTTTGCCACCATCAACCCAAGGAGTAGCACCCATGTCTGCCCTCCCCACACTTACCTATAATGCCGACGGCCTCATTCCCTGTATCGTACAGGACGCGGACACATGCGAGGTGCTCATGATGGCCTGGATGAATGCCGAATCGCTCGCGCTCACACTGGAACAAGGCGAAATGGTGTTCTGGAGCCGCAGCCGCCAGGAGCTCTGGCACAAGGGCACCACCTCGGGAAACGTGCAAAAACTGGTCGAGTTGCGCTACGACTGCGACGCCGACACGCTGCTCGCACTCGTGCACCCCGCCGGCCCCGCCTGCCACACCGGCGCGCGCACGTGCTTCTACCGTACTATCGACCAAACGTAGACCCGCCGTAGCCCCACCTTCACCGCAAATACACGAACCTCGAAGCTTTGCGCTTGAACGAAGCGGGAACATGCGATACCATGAATGCAGTTCTTTTACCTTCTAAGGAAGAAAAACCCATCACATTGCATTAAATCTCACCTCTGGAACCCATGCGCGCGTTCACGTGCGCTTCAAATCAAAAGCCACTATATAAGGAGGACTGGGTGAAGTTTTTTCTCGACACCGCTGATCTCGCCGAGATCGAAGAGGCGGCCAGTTGGGGTGTGCTCGCGGGCGTGACCACCAACCCCACGCTGTACGCTCGTACGGGGGGCAAGCTTGCCGACTTTCACAATCACATCAAGCGCATTTGCGAACTCGTCGATGGGCCGGTGTCTGCCGAGAGCGTTGCCATGACGCGTGACGAGATGGTGCGTGACGGCCGCGAACTGGCCGCGCTCGCGCCGAACGTCGTGGTGAAGCTGCCCACCACCATTGAGGGCTTGGCTGCCACCAAGGCGCTTGCCGCCGAAGGCATTCCCGTGAACATGACGCTGTGCTTCAGCGTGCCGCAGGCCATCATGGCTGCGCGCGCCGGCGCTCGCTACATCAGCCCCTTCGTCGGCCGCTTCGACGACATCTCTGAGGACGGCTTGTCCCAGCTCGATGACGTTGTCACGGCTGTGAAGAACTACGACTTCGGCCACGAAGTGGAAATCATTGCCGCGTCCGTGCGCAGCGCGAACCACGTGGCACAGGCAGCCCTCATGGGCGCCGACATCGCAACCGTCCCCTTTGCCGCCCTTAAGAAATGCGTGCAGCACCCGCTGACCGATCGCGGGCTCGACGCCTTCATGAAGGACTGGGAGAAAGTGCAGAACGCATGAGTTCAGAAGCTACCGTAACAGAGAACACCACCACCGCAACCCCTGCTCAGACACGCCGCCGTTCCACGAACGCGAGCAAAGCCGCCGCAGGAAAAGCCGCTGCAGGAAAAGCTGCTGCAGGAAAAGCTGCTGCAAAAAACGAGACAAAAGCTGAGGCCAAGGCAGAGGCGAAAACCACCGAGGCAAAGCCCGCTGCCAAGAAAGAATCTTCGCAGAGCCGCCCGGCCACCCCGCGCAAAAGCGTAAAGGCGAACGCCACCAGCAACAACGCCCGTCAGAACAACGCCGGCAAGCAGAACGGCTACAACGGCGGACAGAACCGCAACAACAATAATGCGGGCAAGCAGGGGAGCAATGGCAGCAATAACACCAACCATCGCCGTCAGCGCCGCCCCTACGACAGCAACCGTTCTCGCGAAGTGCAGCCGAGTGTCTCGCGCGATGAACTGGCTAAGCTCAAAGTAGCTGATCTGCGTGCCAAAGCCGCCGAGCTGGAAGTGGAAGTGGCCGGTCTCAAAAAGGCCGAACTCGTGGAAGCGGTGTTCGAAGCCAGCGTGAAGGCTGAGGGCTTCATCGAGGTGTCAGGCATTCTCGATATTCTCGCCGATGGCTATGGGTTCCTTCGCACGCAGGGCTATCTGCCCAGTGAAACGGACTGCTACGTGGGCCTGTCCACCATCCGTCGCAATGGTCTGCGCAAGGGTGACATGGTCAGTGGCCAGACGCGTCCGGCGCGCGAGAACGAAAAGTACGCCGCCATCCAGAAGGTCACGGCCATCAACGGCACCCCCATCGATCAGTGCACGAGCCGCCTGCGTTTCGGCGATCTCACGCCGGTGTATCCCGACGAGTGCCTCACCATGGAGCACGGCAAGAATACCATTACCGCGCGCGTCATTGATCTGGTGAGCCCCATCGGCAAGGGCCAGCGTGGCCTTATCGTGAGCCCGCCGAAGGCCGGCAAGACCACCATTCTTAAAGATATCGCGGCTGCCATCAGCGCCAATAACCCGGAAGTTCACCTCATGTGCCTGCTGGTGGACGAGCGCCCCGAAGAAGTGACCGACATGGAGCGCTCCATCAAAGGCGAGGTCATTTCCTCCACGTTCGACATGCCCACCGAAAACCACATTGCCGTGGCCGAGTTGGTCATCGAGCGCGCCAAGCGCCTCGTGGAATGCGGCAGGGATGTCGTGGTACTGCTAGACTCGCTTACGCGTCTCGCGCGCGCCTACAACCTGGCGCAACCTGCGTCGGGCCGCATCCTCTCCGGCGGCGTGGACTCCACGGCGCTCT
>DSLMC04103__coassemble_544_pt1 | contig 27873 bp, 22 predicted proteins | sample DSLMC04103__metabat2_high_PE_001 | metagenome-assembled genome bin DSLMC04103
GCTGCGGAGCCGTTGCACGCCGCAATGACGGGCTTGGAGCACAGGCGCGCGGTCAGGCCGCCGAAGCCATGCTCAGTGACGGTCTGGCACTCGCCGCCCTCAGAGAGTTCGGAGAGGTCCTCGCCCGCGCAGAACACCTTGCCGGTGCCGGTGACGATGATCGCGCGCACCGCCGGGTCGGTCTCGGCGTTGTTCATGATGTTCTCCATGGCCTTGGAGGTGACGCCGTTAAGCGCGTTTGCCACCTCGGGGCGGTTGATGCGGATGATCAGAAGACCGTCCTCACGAAGCTCGGACACCACGGTGTCGGTACCAAAGTAATCTGCCATTAGTTCCTCCTTGACGGTTCAGCTTCCCAGCGAGCGGCGTTCGCGCCCGCGGCACTGGAACTATCATGCGCCTCGCGCGCTGGGCGCGCATCGCAAGGCGGGCAGTATCTCGATGATACCGAAAAAGGGGGCATCGCAAGAAAAGCAGTAGGGAGGTCATGCGATGCTTGTGACCGGGGGTTTTGCCGATGTGCCCTGCTCAGGTGGCGTGTAGGGGTTGCGTGGCACATTCGCACTCACTATGCCCTGTTCCCGGCATCGCAAAACGGCAGGTCGGGCATAGTTAATTCATAAGTAACCGCAGGTTCACAGGCATTTTGCGATGACGGCGCGGCGGGCGCACGGCATAGTGCACTCAACGCGTCGGGGCCGCACGCTCAGCGAACGATCCCGGCACCTTATACCAGTCAAGCAAGCATAAGGAAACGAGAAGGGAAAGGTTAGCATGAACATCGTTGCTGCTTTCAAGGTGGTTCCCGACGACCAGGACATCCAGGTGGCTTCCGACCGCAGCCTGGACTACTCCAAGGCCAAGGGTATTGTGTCCGCCTACGACCTGAACGCGCTGGAGGCCGCGGCCCAGCTGGCCGCCGCTGCGGGCGATTCGAAGGTGGTTGCCATCACGGTGGGAGGCGCCGACATCGACGACTCTAAGCTGAAGAAGAACGTGCTCGCCCGTGGCGTGGACGAACTGTATATGACCGCTGGGGATGCAACCGCGAATCTCGACGCCAACGCGACTGCTGCGGCCCTTGCTGAACTCGTAGGCACGGTGGGTGACTTCGACGTCATCCTCTGTGGCGACGGCTCGGCCGACAACTATGCGCAGCAGACCGACGTGCAGCTAGCCGCGCGTCTGGGCCTTCCGGTGGTGAACGGCGCCACGAAGATCACGCCGAAGGAGGGCGCGCTTGAGGTGGAGCGCACGCTGGAAGATGTTGTGGAAACGGTGGAAGTGCCGCTGCCGGCTGTGGTGTCTGTGTCGCCCGACATCGCCGTGCCGCGCATCCCGGGCATGAAGGACATCCTGGCCGCTGGCAAGAAGCCCATGAACGTGGCCGCCGCGGACGGGGTCTTCGACGCGAAGATTGAAGTGGTATCCTGCCAGGCTCCTGAGCAGGCCGACCGCAAGCTTGAGATTCTCGACGCCTCGGCCGACGGCGCCATCGAACAGTTCGCCGCCGCCCTCAAGGCCGCGCTGTAGCATTCCCGCATCCATCCGTCGCATACAGAAAGGGAGAGTTGATACCCATGAAAGCACTTGTTATTGCTGAGCGTCAGGACGCCGCGCGGGAGCTCGCCGCCGGTGCGCGCACCATGGCCGACGAGGTTGTGCTCGTTTCCTTCGGCGAGGCCCCCGAGGCCGTTGCCGACAAGATTGCCCGCATCGCCGTTCCCGAGGGTGCCGTCCTTGACGACGCAGCCGACACCGTAATTGCCGTGTTCGACGCCGAGCATCCGGGCGTGGTTCTGGTTGAGCCCACGCGCCACATGAAGACCATCGCCGGCAAGCTGGCCGCACACGCGGGCGCCTCGGTCATCACCGACGTCATGTCCTTCGAGGGCGGTGCGAAGAGCCTCTACTTCGGCGGCGTGGCCGAGCGCGTGCAAAAGCCTGCGGGTGACGTGGCTTTCTACACCGTGTCCGCTGGCGCGTTCGAGGGTGCTGAGGCCTCGGGCGCGAACGCTGTGGAAGAGGTGGCCTGGGTGGCTCCGGCCAACCCGGTGAAGCTGCTTGCGTCCAAGCCCATCGAGAAGAGTGGCGTGGATTTGTTCAAGGCTGACGCTGTGGTGGCAGCCGGCCGTGGTTTCACCGAGGAAGCTGACCTTGACCTGGCTCGTGCGCTCGCCGACAAGCTGGGTGGCGGCCTTGCGTGCTCGCGTCCGCTTACGGAGGGTGTGAACTGGCTGCCGACCGAGCTTTACGTGGGCGTGTCCGGGCTCATGCTGTCGCCGAAGGTGTATGTGGCGGCTGGCATTTCTGGTCAGATGCAGCACATGGTTGGTTGCAACCGCGCGGGCACTCTGTTCGCCATCAATAAGGATAAGAACGCGCCGGTGTTTAAGCAGTGTGACTACGGTCTGGTGGGTGACGTGAAGGACGTGCTGCCGGCTGTGGTGGCGGCTCTGTAGGACCTGGATCAACCTGTCCGGGGAGACTCCCGGCATGCCCAGTCGCTCAGACAGTCCTCGCTTCGCTGCGGCGACGCGAAGCTAGTCCCTTTAGGGAAACTCGCTTGGTGGGCACGCCGGGAATCTCCCCTCGATTGACGATGTTGCTGCTTTGTTGCCCTGAACATTCGGTGGTCGCAAAGCGGTGCATTTTGTCATCCTGAGCGGAGGCCGTTAGGCCGTAGCCGAAGGATCCCGTGCGGCGTTAGCGTGAAAACTCGCAGGCTCAGAATGGCGAAGAGAGTATCACTGCAAGGAGAAAGGAAAACCCAAGATGTCTGAAACTGATTTCGACATCATCGTGGTGGGATCGGGGTGTGCAGGAGCGGTGGCTGCTTATGTGGCAGCGAGCGCTGGTAAGTCTGTTCTGGTGGTGGAGCGCGGCAACTTTGCGGGCGCTAAGAACATGACCGGCGGGCGTATCTATTCCCACTCGCTGAAGAAGGTGTTCCCGAACTTTGAAGAGGAAGCACCCCTTGAGCGTAAGATCACGCATGAGCGCATGGCGTTCATGGATCCCGCGGCGCAGATGGCTATCGACTTCACCTCGCCGGAGCTTGCCGAGGAAGGGAAGGACTCCTACTCGGTACTGCGCGGTCCCTTCGACCAGTGGCTGGCGGAGAAGGCCGAAGAGGCGGGTGCTGAATACATCTGCGGCATCGCGGTGGAAGAGCTACTGAAAGACGAATCTGGCAAGGTGTACGGTGTGCGTGCGGGTGAGGATGAAATTACCGCTCAGGTGGTTATCCTCGCTGAAGGGTGCAACACGGTGCTCGCCGAGAAGTGCCTTGGCAATCCGCGTCCCAAGCCGTCGCAGATGGCGGTTGGTATCAAGCAGGTGTATGAGTTGCCGGCCTCCCAGATTGAAGACCGGTTCCTCGTGCCTGAGGGCGAAGGTGCGGCTATGCTCTTCGTGGGCGACTGTACGCATGGCAATGTCGGCGGCGGGTTCCTCTACACGAACAAGGACTCCATTTCGCTCGGCCTGGTGGCTACCATCTCGCTTGCGGCCGATGGTGCGAACGAGACCCCGGTGTATCAGATGCTTGAGGACTTCAAGAATCACCCGGCGGTGGCGCCCATCATCCGCGGGGCGAAGCTGGTGGAGCACTCCGGACACATGGTGCCCGAGGGTGGCTATGACATGGTACCCACCTATGTGTTCGACGGCTGCCTCGTGGCCGGTGAGACGGCGGGCCTTTGCATGAACATGGGCTATCAGGTGCGCGGCATGGACTTCGCCGTTGCTTCTGGCCAGATGGCTGGCGAGGCAGCGGTTGCGGCTATCGACGCTGGTGACACCTCAGCCGCTGGCCTTGCCTCCTACAAGAGCGCCATGGAGAACTCCTTCGTCATCAAAGACCTTGAGACGTTCCGCCGCTGGCCCCACACCATGGAGAGCTGGTCGAGCATGTTCACCGACTACCCCGTTATGGTGAAAGAGATATTCAATGCCATGTTCTCAGTAGACGGCGCGCCTCAGCAGCCTCTCATGAAGCGCATGATGCCTATCGTGAAGAAGCGCGGGCTCTTCAAACTTGCGGGAGAAGTGCGGAAGGCGGTGAAGTCGCTGTGAGTACGGTTAAAGAAATCACGGTCAATGTTGATGAGTTTCTCGCCCTTGATAAGTACGAGGTGGACGAGGAGAACGCTCACATCGAGTTAGTGGAAGACCCCGACACCGAAGAGTTTCTGAAACTCGTGCGCGTGTGTCCAGCGGCGCTCTACAAGATTGACGAAAACGGCGCGAAGTCCTTCGACTACGCCGGCTGCCTCGAATGCGGCACCTGCCGCATCGCCTGCGGCGACACCATCGTCAAAAAGTGGGAAAACCCCCAACCCACCATGGGCGTAGAATACCGCTTCGGCTAATAGGTTCCGTCGGCCTTCCAGGTTCGGGAGGCCGACGTAATTATTTGATTTCGGAAGGCGCCTTGTCTGTGTGCGAGGCGTCTTCTTGCGTCTGCTCCCGTTTCCGTAGGCCCCACCAGTACAAACCGAGCATGATGGCGGCGGCTGCGCCGGTGAGGGCGACGATGCCTACGACGAAGTTTGGCCATTCGAGGGTGGCAAGCACTGTGGCTACCGAGGTCAGAATGCTGTACGAGAAGTTTGAAAACGACGACGCGGCTCCCACGCGGTTGGGCGGCTGGTCAAGCAGCACGACGAAGGCCATGGGGCGCACGATGCCCTCGGCAAGCGCGTAGGGTACAAACGCCAGCAGAAACAGCACGGGCGAAATCATGCCGAACGCGGCCAGCAGCACAAAGGACGCTGCGGTCAGGCCAACGCACAGTTTCAAAATAGTGCGCACGGAAAAGCGCTTCGACAGCGCCACATACACATAGGGCGCCGCAATAGTCACGAGGCATGCGGCAGCGTAGATGCAGCTGTATTCCAAATACGACACGGCGAAGAAATCCAGCAGCACGTACGACACCACGGCGATGAACGCGAAGTAGGGCATGCCTGCTATGCCCATGAACAGAGCAAGTGCCATAAATGAGCGGCTGCGGCCGAGCGTGCGCACGTCGCTTACCATCGTGCGAAGCGACGCCAGCACGCCGGGTCGCTCGGCACCGTCTTCGTGCGGGTGTGTCTCGGAAATCAGCAGCGACAGCACAAAGCCCAGCACACCGCACACGGCCAAGAATTCGAAGATGCCGCGCCACTCGGCCAAGCTCAAGAGTAGCGTTCCTAAAAACGGCGCAACTGCAGGTCCAATAATGATGAGCGATTGCAAGCTGGTCATGGCAATTTGCAGGTCGGGGCCTTCGTAGGCATCTTTGATCATGGCCGTCTCAATGGTTGACACCGCGCCATAACCCAGCGCCTGCCCGATGCGAAACGCCACCAGCAATTCCACGGTGGGCGCGATGGCGCACAACACCGATGACGCAGCGAACAACCCACATCCTGCCACGAGTACGGGCCGTCGCCCGAAGCGGTCGCTGATGGGCCCCGCTAACACCACTCCCACGGCGCAGAACACGAAGAACACAAACACCGTGAGGTTCAAGTACGCCGCCGACACGCCAAACGCGCGCTGCATGCTGGGCAGCGCCGGCACGTACATGTCGATGGACAGGATAAGCAGCAGGTTAATGGACAGCGCGCACACGAAAAACGAATGCGGCCCCAAATGCTTTTGCGGATGCGTGAGTTGCACAAGTTCCCCTTCTCAAGCGTTGTGACCCCAGATCACGGGCCGCGCAGCAGTATAGCACCGCCCGCCGGCTGCATCGCACCGTGCGTGCGCGTGTTTCAAATTGAGAAAGGGGAGGGGTGGCGCGTGTTGCGTGCGCCACGTGCAGGCCCCGTGCGGCTCCACCTTCGCCCCCCTCCGCCGTCTTTCCGCCATCAAACGCCGTTTCAGAGCGCGCATGGCCTCGAAAAGCGCGATAATAGCAGCCATACGAAAACGCCGACGAGGGGAGCGCTCATGGAAGAGAATCGCCTGGGGAAGAAAATTGTTACATTGCGCGAGGCGCACCATCTGTCGAGCCAGGACTTGGCCAGCCGTTGTGGGCTTGACCTGGAACTCATTGAGGGTCTTGAGGCGGGGGAGGTGCCCGCTTCGCTCGCGCCGCTCATCAAGATCACGCGTGCGCTCGGGGTGCGCCTGGGCACGCTCATGGATGACGACGAGGACTTGGGTCCGTCCTACATCGACGCCGCACAAATGGCTGAGGTTGAGCGTACCACCAGCTTGGAGACCACTTCGGGCGGCGACCTCAGCTACTTCAGCCTGGCTGCCGGCCGTCCGTCGCGCCACATGGATCCGTTCATCATCACCGTCACGCCGTCCGGCGAGATGGATCACGAACTGGTGGGCCACGAGGGCGAAGAGTGGCTCTTTGGCATGGAAGGCGCCATCGAGATTGAGTACGGCCAGGAAACCTACGTGCTCCATCCCGGCGAAAGCATCTACTACGACTGCATCGTCCCCCATCAAGTCCGCGCTCACGACGGCCAAAACGCGAAATTCCTGGCTGTGGTCTATACTCCGATCTGACGATCGGAGTATAGACTCGACGCTGCGGCTGGCTGCAGCACCCAATCTTCGCGCGATCCCGGAAGCTCACGTACCGAAGTACGCTTCGCTTCCGCGATCCCACGAATCTTGGGCACTGCAGCCACCCTCGCTGACTTTGCCTGACCTGCGAGTTTGAAAGAAGTGATCCTATGACCGATACCCCCGCTCCCATCCCCGGTTCGCCCGATTATCCGTTGCATTCGGAGCTTACCATTGGGGCGTACTTCAAGCAGCAGGTGGCTCTTGACCCTGATCATGAGTTCGTGGTGTACCCCGACCGCATGCTGCGTTGGACCTACAAGGACTTCGACGAGCGTACGGACAACCTGGCGCGCGGCCTTATCGCCATCGGTTTCAAACCGGGCGATCATCTGGGCGTGTGGGCGCGCAACATTCCCGACTGGCTCACGTTCATGTATGCCACGGCCAAAATAGGCGTGGTCATGGTCACGGTGAACCCCATCTACAAGAGCCACGAGCTGGACTACGTGCTGAAGCAGTCCGACATGAAGGCCCTCTGCGTCATCGACGCCTACCGCGACGTGGACTACCTGCAAATCATTCGCGACCTTGTGCCCGAAACGCTCACCCAGCCGCGCGGCTACCTGAATTCGGAGACGTACCCCTTCCTCAAGCACATCATCTACATGGGGCCGGAGAAGCACCGCGGCTGCTACAGCGTGCCCGAACTCATCCTGTTGGGACAGCACGTGCCGGAAAGCGCGCTTGCGGACGCCGCCGCGCAGTTCGACAACAACGACGTGGTTATGATGCAGTACACCTCCGGCACCACGGGCTTCCCGAAGGGCGTCATGCTCACGCACCGCAACATCCTGAACAACGGCTTCTACATTGGCGAAGGTCAGAAGCTGGGCCCGGACGATCGCGTGACCCTGCCGGTACCGTTCTTCCACTGCTTTGGGTGCGTGCTCGGCGTGATGGCGAACCTCACGCACCGCTCCACCATGATCATCGTGGAAGACTTCGACGCGGGTCTTGTGCTGCAAGCCATCCATAAGGAGCGTGCGACTGCCGTCTACGGCGTGCCCACCATGTTCATCGCCGAGCTTAATCACCCCGACTTCGACACGTTCGACCTCACCAGCCTGCGCACAGGCATCATGGCTGGCAGCCCGTGTCCGCCGGAGACAATGCGCGAGGTCATGGACAAGATGTACATGAAGGAAATCACCATCTGCTACGGCCTCACCGAAACGAGCCCCGTGTTCACACAGACAAGCGCCGACGACGACATCGAGCACAAGTGCGAAACGGTTGGCCGCAAGCATCCGCCGGTTGACGTGCGCGTGATTGACCCCACCGACGGCCACATCTGTGGCGTGGGTGAGCCGGGCGAGCTGTGCTGCAAGGGCTACAACGTGATGAAGGGCTACTACAAGATGCCCGAGGAGACGGCGCGCGCCATCGACGCGGACGGCTACCTGCACTCCGGCGACCTGGGCACGGTGGACGAGGACGGCTACTACCGCGTGACGGGCCGGATCAAGGACATGATCATCCGCGGCGGCGAGAACATCTACCCGCTTGAGGTGGAGAACTTCCTGCTCACCATGCCCGGTGTGCTCGACGCCCAGGTGGTAGGCATTCCCGATGCACGTCTTGGGGAGATAGTGGGTGCCTTCATCCGCGTGCGCCCCGGCTACGAAGACATGACCGAAGAGGACGTCCGCGCCTTCGCCATCCCCCGCATCGCTCGCTACAAGGTGCCCAAACGCGTGTTCTTCGTGGACGACTTCCCCATGACCCCGTCGATGAAGGTCCAAAAGTTCAAGCTGCGCGAAATGGCCGAAGAACTGGTGAAAGCAGGGAAGTAACAAGGAGGGGGCTGCAACAACAGCCCCCTCCTGCTTTGTAAAAATGTGACGCGCTTACGCGCTACCGAATACACCACAAGATGGTCGCCCTCCCTATCACTATGACGAGGGCTCTTCCATGTATCATAAACCTCACTAAAAAGGTTATCTCTGTAGGGGCGCTTCACGAAGCGCCCTCTCCGCCGTCAGGCGGAGAATTCAACCCTGACCTGCGTTTTCGCGCTTCGCACGAACGGGTGCACTGGAGTGCACCCCTACGGAGGTTATGCTTCTTGCAAGACCTCGCCTACTAGTCAGTCGACCCGCGTCGTAAGGTAAGGGATGACGGGTAACCTCGTGGCGTATTAGCTAGCGCGATAGCGCGTCACACTTATTACAACATCCTCACGCTGGCGGGTTCTTTGGGGGCGGTGCGGTGGTAGCGGACGGCGGGGTGGCCTAGCACGAGGGTGGCTACGACGTGCTGGCCCCGGTGCAGGCCGAGCATGCGGCGCAGGCTGGGGGAGAAGCGCGTGGCGGTGGCGAAGAAGCCGCTGTAGAGGACACCGAGGCCGCACGTCTCGGCCATGAGTGCCATGTTGGCGGCGGCAAGCGAAGCATCCACGGTGTCTTTCGCCACCACGGCAAGAGCCACGGGCGCGCCTTTGAAGAAGAAGTGCTCGTCAATCTCCACGCGCGCCACCGATGCATTGAAGCGCTTCACAAAGGGGAACAGCCTCCTGAACAGGCGCACGGCCACGCGCTCAACCTCGGGTAGCGCGTCGCGCAGCACGACAAATTCCACGTCTTGGGCGTTGCCGCCAGTGGGGGTCACGCGCCCGGCTTCCACAATGCGGTCAATCACGCCCGCGTCCACGGGGCGCGCAGCGAACTGTCGCACGCTGCGGCGCGCCTTGAGCGCCAGCGCCAGCGTGTCGGCATCCACCCTCACCGGTCCGTGTAGCTCCATAGGCTCTTCGTCAAACCCGGTCATCGACACGGCACCCTTCGGGCAGATGGCCACGCAGTGTCCGCACATGATGCACTGCTGCGACACCACGTGCGCGACGCGCTCTTCTACCACAAGGTTGTTCATGGGGCAGTCGCGCTTGCAAAGCCCGCACCCGATACACGCCTCCGCGTCAATCATCACTTCGTGCGTGCGCTTCATTGAGCAGCCTCGTTTCCCCAGCACAGCGCGTCGTCCATCACGTAGTGGCGGTGGCGGCCCTGCGACACCTTCTTATACTCGATGGCCGAGGTGGGGCAACCGCCGATACACGCCATGCAGTGAGTACACGACCCCTGCCATACGGGGCGTCCGCCTTCGTAGCGGATGTTGTTCAGCGGGCAGCGCGCGGCACAGCGCCCGCACGAGATGCACGCGTCCGACACAGTGAAGCCCTTGTCGTGCACGTAGAATCGGTAGAAGAGCGGGTTCACCGGGCCGCTTTCCAGTTTCCCTACCATAGTGGCCGGCTCGGCGGGGAAGCGTTTGCCCGCGCTCACCATTTCAGCCAGGCGCGCGATGCGGGGGCGCGCCGCTTCCATAAGGGCACGGCACTCTTCCTCGCTCGGCGTTGGCCCCAGGGCCAGGTAGTTCTCCGGCATAGCCACGCCCGCAAGCCCGCGAAACGTGAGCCCTATCCGCCCGCACAGCCCCGCGGCATACGGCGCCGCGTTGCCCACGCTTCCGCCGCAGGTGAGCACGAAGTACGCCTCGCGCGAACCCTCGAAGCGCGCCTTCTCCATCCACTCTTCCACCAGCCGCGGCACGCGCCACGAATACGTGGGCATCACGAACACCCACGGCCGCTCGGAGGTAAAGGTGCCCGCCGTCCCGTCTTTGATCTGCCGGTTGATGGACACCAGTTCATCGCCCAGCTGCTCGGCCATCTGCACCGCTGCCCGCTGACTATTGCCGGTACCGCTAAAGTAGAGAATCATGGCGCTCCTTCGATACTTCCGTTCGTCAATGTGAGACATACTGTATCATAGGGGCGTGAGCACCTGAACCCATCGACGTGAGACAAAGGGAGCGCTTCTGTATCATGGATAGGAGAAAAGTGGCGAACCAGCAGGTCAAAGACCGCCTTCTTGATGCGCTGTTGGAACTGGCGCAGGAAAAGGATCTCTCGCAAGTGAAGGTGACCGAACTGGTGGCGCGCTCCGGGGTGGCACGCGCGTCGTTCTACCGCAACTTCACGTCGGTGGAGGACATCGTCGACTACGGCATCCAGCGCATGGCGCGCCTCTACCACGAGGGCATGCCGGCCGATGCCGCTCCCCGCAGTCGCGAAGCCGTGCTCTACCAGTTCCGCTTCTATCGCGAGCATGCCCCCATCGTGCTCGCGTTTCACCGCGCGCATGCCGCCACCACACTGCTCGATGTGCTCACCGAGTGCAAAATTGCCGAAGCAGGTGATATGCCCGCGCGCTCCATCAAACGCTACGAGCTGTACTACTTTGCCGGCGCGTTCTACAACATGTTAGTGTGCTGGCTCGAATCCGGCATGCAAGAAACCCCCGAAGCCATGGCCGACGAATTCCTCCGCATCGCCGCCGGAAGCACGTCACGCGAAAGCGCCTTGCGACCGCCCAACGCGCTACCCCGCGTGCAGCTCTATGCCAAACGCTCGCCCGCGTGCGCGCCCGGTGTGACGGAGTACACCTCTTCCACGTGGATGAAGCACACGCCCTTGCTCGTATAGTCGTACCCCATTGAACTCAGGATGGCCTGCACTTGCGCGGCCACCTGCTCGTAGCGCGGCCCCTCGTTTTCATACGTGACGGTGCCCTTCACCTGAAAGCCGCCCTCATCATCCCAGACCGACAGCGCAACGTAGGGGTTCGCCTGCAGATTCGCCAGCGACTTATTCAGGTACTGGTCAGATACCATTACCGTCTCGGCGTCCATCGCCTGCTTCATGCTTACCGGCACCACGTTTGGCACCCCGTCAGCGCACGTGGAGAACGCGGCGGCGTAGGCGTTGTTGATCATGTCCTGGCATTCTTGCGACATATGAGCCATGATGTCCCCTTTCCTTTGGCGGGACCTCCGTCCGCTCTGACCTTAGTCTACGACGATTTCCGTGCGCAGGGGTACGGGATTCTTCAGACAGTCACCAACAGGGCAGCGCTCTTCGGCCAGGGCGGCAAGTTCGCGCAGCTGTTCCTTGTCGGAGCCCGACAAACGCAGCGTAACGCGCACCTCTTGCAGGCCGTTGCGCACGTCGGGGGCCTTCCCCATGAAGCCGTCGGGGTCGAGATCGCCTTCCACGTCCACGCTCACGCCGGAAAGTTCCACGCCTTTCATCTGGGCGAATATCATGGTGGCGATGGTCTGGCAGCCGCCGAGCGCACAGAGCAGCCCCTCGACGGGGTTCATGCCAGTGTTTCCGCCGCCCGACTCGACAGGCTCGTCAAACGTGATGGTGAAGCCGCGGCTTTCGGCTTTCGCCTGCAATGCAGTTCCCGTGCTCACCACGGATACCTTCGATGTTTCAAGCATGGTGTGCTCCTTTCCTTGCCGCCGTGTGGCGGCCTTGTTTCAAGATAGGCCAAGGATACGGCGGCTACCCGCGCGAGAGAAGTCGTCCGCAAAATGTTGAGCCACTAAAAATGTTTTGAGTAACTTCACGAAGACAAGAAAGCGCGCTAAGGTGGAGAAGGTGGCTGTTGTGCCATTGCAGGGAGTGCGGCCAGGTGGTGCAACCTCGCGGGGAAGGGGAGTGAAAACATGGCCTATCAGCGCAAACTAGAGAAAGATATCCGGTGCCCGTTGGAGTACGGGCTTGATGTGTTCGGCGGCAAGTGGAAGTCGCGCATCCTTTGCGTGCTGTCGGATGGCCCCTTGCGCTACAGCGCGCTGCGCGACGAGATGGCCGACGTGAGCGACGCCGCGCTCGCAAGCGCGCTGAAGGATTTGGCGCATAGCGGCATGGTGGCGCGACGCCAGTACGAGGAAATTCCACCGCGCGTGGAATATATGCTCACCGAAAAAGGCGCTTCCACCATTCCCGTGCTCCAGCATATCTGCCACTGGGCCGGCCAGTATCACCGCACCTGTGACGACGCCGCGCCCACTCGCTGTCAACGCTGCGACTATCGGGGCGGCAGTGCGGAATAGGTCGCTTGCGATACGCCCGCAGAGGTGCTCTAGCCCGCAAGCAGCTTGCAGGAGAGGTGGACGCGCAGCACATCCACGTTACTTGTGCCGAGGTTTTCCAGGTCAAGGCCTGAAATGGCCTTGATGCGCTTCAGGCGATACGCCAGGGTGTTGCGGTGGATGAACAGCGCTTCGGCGGTGCGTGTGGCGTTGCAGCCGTGTTCGAGGTAGGCGAGCGCGGTAGACACGTGTGCGGTGCCGTCGCGCTCATCGGCCCGCGCCAGGGCGACGGCGGCGGGGTCAAGCAGCCACACCACATCGCCGCCTTCGTCGGTCAGTCGACGCCGCGCATCTTCGAACCAGCAGTCGTCGTAGAAGCCCATGGCCGTGGCCAAATAGCGGTCGGTCTCGTAGGGTTTTATCTGTTCGTAGGCGAAAGCGGCCTGGTCGGCGGTGGTGCGCAGGCGCGAGAAGTCATCCGACAGCGACGAGAACCCGGCGATAAAGCGCAGCCCTTCCGGCCCACCAGGCAACAACCCTGCACGAAACTCTGTTAGCGGATAGTCAACGTCGCGCGCAATCATGAGGTGTGCGCCGTTGTCTTCGACAAACTGGGCATGCGGGTACAGCTCGGCGATGCGCCGCTCGGCTTGCAGATGCGGCCCCAGCTCACCCGCCCCCTCCGCGCCCGAAAAGCACACCGCGTAATGCGGATCTCCTACGCTCCATCCCAGCTCAGCCAGACCATATTCCAACACGTGCGGTCGCACTGCATTGCCGGCCAGAAGTTCCTGAAACGGGCCCAGCGCCGAGTTCGCAATCTGAGGGTAGGCACGCCGCGGCAAAATGAGCGCCAGCAAGTCGCCCACGTAATCGGCCAGCGCCAGATCAGCAGGACCCAGTGGCGCGTTCACATCCACTAGCTCAATGCAGCCGTGATATTCGCCCTCCACCAAAAGGTTGCGCACTAAATAGGTGCGCCCGCCCGTTTCCGCGTCGCTCACTATATACGCGCGCTCGCTGCTGAACGCGTTCTCCGCGCTGCGCATCCACGTATCGAAGTACACCTCGGTGGGGCACACGCCCGTCTCAATGGCCGGGGACCAAAACGGGTCGCGGAAATCATCTGGCAGCCGCCCGGCCGTTAGCACGAAGTACAGTGCCGAATCCGACAGCATGAGCGGGTTTGCGAACATGGTGGCCACCATGTCGAACACCTCTTGCAGCGGCGCATCACGCGCCATGGTGGAAAGCACGGCCTCCGACCAGGTGTCAAGCCGCATGCGATACTCCAACAAACGCGTCAGCAAGTCGCGCGCATCTGGCAGGTCGGGCGCATCGGGAAGAAGTAGGGCGGGAAGGCCCCGCGTGTCACAGGAGGCGCTCGCGCTGCGCACAAGGAAGGCCCCACCGGCCTCAAACACAGCGGCGTTCAGTGCGATAAATTCGTCATACTCAATAATGAAAAGGCTTGTTGCGCGTGGGAAACTCTTGGGGCCAAATATCTCAACGCGGTCGAGATCGAGCGTGGCATTGTGCACAAAGCGCTCAAGAGGGTGCAAATTGGCCAGTTCGGCGGACACCAGGTCCAGGTTGAACAGCATGACAACTCCTTTTGGCGGCAAAGGCCCTCGTAAGCCGTGCGCGCAATTGATGCGCGCTTCCTGCGGGCGAGCGCACGCTCAGGCGGGTAAGCGGCGGCACCTTCGGCAACAAATCGGCAACGCGGCGTTTTCTGTACCTCTACTTTTACGCGTTCTATCAGCGATGATGTTTATGATTGTACAAAATGCACAAAGCGAATCGGTGGTTTTTTGGGCAAGCGAACGATGACGGCGGTTACCGGGCTGCGTAGACTGTGCGCCGTCATTTTCCACCATCATGAAGCATCGAGACGTATCAGCGTGACAACTGCATATGACGAGAAGGAGGACTGCATGGAGCTAACGAGGCGTGGTTTCCTCAAGGGTTCGCTTGCTGCCGGCGGTTTGGCTGCGGCAGGCATGCTCGCGACGGACGGCTGGCTTGCCCCGCAGAAGGCGTACGCGGGCATTGGCCCGGCGGGCGAGACGAAGGTCGCCTACGACGAAGAGCACATCGCGTGCACGTACCATCAGGAGCACTGCGGTGGCATGTGTCCTTTGCGCTGCACGGTGCGTGACGGCCGCCTGGTTAAGGTAGAGCCGAACCACTGCGTGGACGACCGCTACGAGACGATCTGCCTGAAGGGCATCTCGGAGGTTCAGCACATCTATGGTGCGGGCCGCGTGCAGACGCCCCTCAAGCGGACCGGCGAGCGCGGCGCGAACGAATTCACGCAGGTGAGCTGGGACGAGGCGCTTGACGACATCGTGTCCCAAATCAAGGAAATCCAGAAGCGCGACGGCAAGGACGCCGTTATGGTAACGGCCTCAAGCGAGGCGAACATGCCCTTCCTTGCGGCGCTTTTAGGCGCGCAGACCGGTGGCAACACCGGCATTGACGTGGGCACGGGCAACGGCCTTGACCCCGCCATCGGCTTCGGCGGCGGCTACGCCATGGCCACGGGCGAGGCGCGCGATTGGGTGAACTCCCGCATGGTGCTTACCGTGGGTAGCAACTTCTGCGAGTCCAGCCTGCCGCAGGTACGCCTGTTCTTCGAGGCCAAAGAGGCCGGCGCGAAGATGGTGGTGGTCGATCCGCACTTCTCCACCACGGCGGGCAAAGCTGACGAGTGGGTGCCTATCGAACCCGGCACCGACGCGGCGCTCTTCCTGGCTATGACCAGCGTTGTGCTTGATGAGGGGCTGACCGACGAGGCGTTCATGACCACGCACACGTCGCTGCCGTATCTGGTGGACGACAAGGGTGCGCTCGTGCGCGACCACGCCGAGGACCCGGCCGCCGAAGAGCCCGAAACGGGCGAGCAGAACCCCTTCTTTATTATAGATGCCGCAACCGGCCAGGCTGTGCCCTATAACCAGCCGGGCGTCACGCCAAAGCTTTCCGGCACCGCCGAGGTCAAGGGCGCGAAGTGCCGCACGGCCTACGACCTTTTGGTGGAGGGCCAGAAAACCTACACGCCCGAATGGGCCGAAGGTATCACGCATATTCCCGCCGACAAGATTGTGGAGTTGGCACGCGCCTATGCGAAGGGCCCGTCGTCCATCGCGCTGGGTTGGGGCGGCAACGACAAGATTGGCAACGCCGACATCGCAGGTCACGCGGCTGCAGTGCTTGCCGGCGTGACCGGCAACATCTGCAAGCCTGGCGCGAACATTGGCGTGTTCGTGGGTGGCTGCTGGAACGGCCGTTCCACGTCGCTTGGTGCATGGGAGTTGCCCGAGGATATGACAACCGCCACCGACGAGATGGCCGCCTACGACATGCGCGAAAAGCCCAACAAGGTGAAGGCGTACATCTGCTGCGGCGATATGATGGCGCAACACTTCGCCAACATGGCCAAGACCGAGGACTGGGCGCGCTCACTTGACCTCATTGTGTCCATCGACCCCTACTTCACCGAAGGCGCGAAGTGGGCCGACTATGTGCTGCCGGCCACCACACGCTTCGAGCTGGATGCTCCCGTGGGCAACGCCAAGGTGGGCTACAACCAGCTCGTGCTGCAAAACAAGGTGATCGACCCGCTGTTTGAGGCCAAGACCGACTTCTGGATTCAGAAGGAATTTGCGAAGCGCCTTGGCGTGGACGACGCCCTGCCGAAGGATTCGGTCGAACTAGTGGAAACCATTCTCTCTGGCGCGGAAGACCCCGAGATCAGCACACTCACGGTGGACAAGATCAACGAGCACAACGGTGCCTGGCCGCTGCCCGGTATTGAAGAGCCGCGCCAGGAATACGCCGACTTCGTCTTCGACACGCCGTCGGGCCGCTTGGACGTGTACTACGAAAACCTCGCCCCCTACGGCCAAGCGCTTCCCCAGTGGGAGCCGCCGCTTGAGGCCTACGCCGACAACCCGAAGCGCGCCGACTTCCCGCTGCAGCTGGCGAACGTGCGCACGCGCTTCCACATCCACAACCAGTTCAACGATGCGCTGTGGATTCAGCAGTACTTCGAGCCCACGCTTGATGCCAACCCGGCCGACCTAGAGGCACGCGGCCTGGCCACCGGCGACACCGTGGAGGTGTTCAACGACCGCGGCAGTTTTGCGGTGTGCGTGCACGGCAACCCCGCCATCCGCTCGGGTTCGGTGCGCCTCGTGGAAGGTGCCACGGCCGATTACCTGGTGCGCGGCAACATGCAATCCGTCACGAACGACGCGCAGGTGGAGCGCGGAAGCGAGCTCATGTGTGGGCCCGTCATTCCGTTCTCCGACACGCTCGTCGAGATCAAGAAAGCGTAGGTGATTCGCCATGACGAAACTGGCCATCGCCATTAACCTCAACCGTTGCGTGGGGTGCCACACCTGCGCCAACGCCTGCAAGATGCAAAACAACGTGCCCATGGGCATGCTCTGGAACCGCATTCTGACGAAGGATACCGATGTCATCGACGGCGCGGTGGGGGAGTATCCCAACCTCAAGCGCGTGTATCTGCCCGTGCAGTGCCAGCACTGCGAAAACGCCGCCTGCCAAAAGGTGTGCCCGACCGGTGCCACGTACAAAGACGAAAAGGGCCGCGTGGAAATTGACTACGACAAGTGCATCGGCTGCCGCATGTGCATGGCCGCCTGCCCGTTCAATGCCCGCGTGTTCAACTGGACCGACCCGGTGCGCGAACCCGACTGCAACTACGGTGACTCGCGCGTGCCCGTGCGCGGCAAGGGCGTGATGGAGAAGTGCACGCTGTGTAAGGAGCGCACGGACGACGGCGACATGCCCATGTGCGTGCGCGTATGTCCCGCCCGCGCTCGCACCTTCGGCGACCTCGACGACCCCGAAAGCGACATCTCCAAACTCGCCCAATCCACCGAAGCCCACCACCTACTGGAAGAAAAGGGCACCAGGCCCCAACTCTTCTACATCGGACTTTAGGTTCCGTCGGCCTGACGGCCGACGGAACTGGTCGACGCTGCGGTCGCCCGCAGCACCCGATCTTCGCACGATCACGGAGGCTCACGTACCTTGCGTACGCTTCGCCTCCGCGATCCCGCGAATCTCGGGCACTGCGGGCACCCTCGCTGACTTACTACGCCAACCAGTGGGTTATGGAAGGAACTACTATTATGCAGTTAACGAATACTTATAAAATCGCGTTTGTGGTGCTGGGCGTGTTGGTGGCGCTTGGTGTGGGCGCGTATGTGTACCAGTTTATCGGCGGCCTCGGCGTCACCGGCATGTCGAACGGCACGTCGTGGGGCCTCTACATTGCCAGCTTCATGTTCTTCGTGGGCCTGTCGGCGGGCGGCCTCATCGTGGCCTCGTCCGCGTCCATCTTCCATGTGGCTGAGTACAAGAAGGTGGCGCTGCCGGCCATTATCGTGTCGCTCATCTGCATCTGCATCGCCGGCGCATTTGTGCTCATCGACCTCGGCGGCATCGTGCGCATCTTAAACCTGTTCGCGTCGCCGAACTTCATCTCGCCGCTTCTGTGGGACATCTGCGTCATCACAACATACCTGGTCATCAACCTGATCTACCTGTATTTCATGACGTCGAAGAAGCCGGGCGCGAAGGACAAGGTGGCCATCGTGTCGCGCTTCGCCCTGCCGGTTGCCATCCTCGTGCACTCCGTGACCGCGTGGATCTTCGGCCTGCAAATTGCGCGCGAGGGTTGGTACTCCACCATCATGGCGCCGCTCTTTGTGGCATCGGCCATGGACTCGGGTCTCGCGCTTTTGCTGCTCGGCCTTCTGTGGATGAACCGCGCGAAGGTGTTCGCCACCTCGAAGAAGCTCATCGCGAACCTGGCGGGCCTGTTGGCCGTCTGTATTGCGGTTGACGGCTACATGGTGGGTTGCGAGGTGCTCACCATGGCGTATCCCGGCACCGAGCACGGCATGGCGGTGTTTGGCGAAATGGTGTCCGGTGCCACCGCACCGTTCTTCTGGATTGAAGTTATCGTGGGCGTCATCATTCCGTTCACCATCCTTGTGTTCGCGAAGAACCGCCGCCGTACGGGTTTGGTGGCGCTGGCGTGCGCAGGCGTGGTGGTCGGTGTATTCTGCAAGCGCATATGGCTCTTGTTCACCAGCTTTATCTATCCGAATGTGTCCGGCGCGCCGGGTCTCATCTCCGGCTCAAGTTCCACGCGCGGCGTATTCGGCATGGACGGCTGGGCCGTGGCCAGCTCCTATATGCCCACGCTCCCCGAAATCCTCATTGTGGTAGGCATGATAGCCCTCGGCATCCTGGCCTTCCTTATCCTGAGCAAACTGCTCCTCACCTACAACCCCGCCCAAGCCGAAGCCGACGACGCCGCATGCGTCTGCGAGGTGGAAGTAACAAAGCAACCGTCCGCGTTGTAGAAATGTCTGGCTGCGCGCGTACTGCGTATCTGTGAAGTGCGCGCGCAGTATAGAGTGCCCAATAAGTTTTCAAGCAGGGATATCCTTGGCATTGTTTACATATTGTTCTGAAAGAACAGGGGCTTGCTTTATGAAAGACGCCCCTTCCCAAATTGCCTCCAAAGACTATACTGTTTATTATATTCATCATTTTGAGGAATAGAGGTCTTGCCCATTACTGAGAGCGAGGTTGGGAAAAATGCTGCGCAGTTTCGGAAATAGTCTGCTAGGCAAGAGAGTTGCTATAGCGACGCTTGCACTTGCTCTTGCTGTTGGCATGGTTCCTGTCTCGACGTCAGAAGCTCGCGACGTTGAAAATCTCGCGGGGGGGGGGGGCTTTTAAGTAGCAAATCTGTTGCGGATGGTGTGACGCGGTTTCACGAACAAGCATCCGCCAGTGTTTCACTCGCTCAGTATTCTCAGCCTGCCGCTGGCGAGATTCGTTCCTGTGGTTTTACATTCCGCGTGCTTCCTGATGCGGAGTCTGTTGCGTTGGTGGGTTGGTATGGCGAAACGCTTGAAAGCGATATCGTCATTCCCTCCTGTGTTTCGAGCGGTTCTGATTCATACGCCGTTACAATAATTGGAGATCCCGCAAAACAAAACCTTTTCGAGGGCGCACCTATCGAATCCATTTCTATTCCAGCTTCTGTGGAAACTATCTTGGATGGAGCGTTTTCAGGATGTTCTTCGCTCTCATATATCACTGTTTCATTGGATAACGAAAACTATGCGTCCTACGATGGTATGCTGTTCTCGAAGGACCTTTCAAACCTTCTGTTCACTCCCGAAGGTAAAAAGGGTGTTGCCTATATTCCTAGCCAAACTGTCTTAGTTGCGGCTGAAGTTTTTTCCCAGTGTTCGGGACTTATCTCCGTCGAAGTAGAAAAGAGTAGCGTCGCCTTCTCTTCCTGGAATGGCATTCTTTACTCAAAGAATAGGGAAAACCTCGTAGCATGCCCTCCGGGCGTAGGTGTTTCGGCGGTAATTGCTACGCAGACACATGCGATTGCCCCGGGTGCTTTTAGTGGATGCTCTCTTACATCAATTATTGTATTGGGTGATTTGAATGAGATTTCTCCCGAGGCGTTTGACAATGCTTCTAAAGACACAGTTGTGGCTCTTGTGGGCTCGGAAGGCCATCAAGAGGCAAGGGGGATTTGGGAAGATGCCGGCTTTTCGCGGTTCTCCAACTCTGCATTACCAGGCGATCTCTCCTTGCAAGGTCGTTTTAAAGAAAGTGATTCCACGGCCGAGAATAAGGGTCTCACTAGTTATGGCCTTTCATTTACGTTGCTGGATGATTACACCCTTTCCGTTTCATGGATGGGTCCGGGTGAGCCTGCCGACGATTTGATAATTCCTGCTTCGGCTCAAGTTGGAAGCGTTTCCTATCGTGTCTCATCTATTGCTCCCAGAGGTTTTGCTGGGTTGTTGTCACTTGAATCTCTCAAGCTCCCTGAGGGTATAGCATTGATCGGAGAGGGCGCGTTTGCGGGCTGCTCGAACTTGGCTTCTATTGAATTCTCTCAGGGTCTGATGGAGATTGGGGAGCGAGCTTTCGAAGCAACGGCACTTGCAGAGGTGTGGATTCCAGACTCGGTTGTGGCTATCAAATCTCGCGCTTTTGCATCCTGTAATTTACTTACGCGTGTTGTCACCCTCGGTTCACCAGAGGTTGCAGTTGATGCTTTTGTTGAGTGCTCGAATGTTTCACTCTATTGTCCGCAAGGGTCCGAAGAAGTTTGGAAATCGACCGAATTGACAGCGGGTAGTACTGTTCAGCCTTTCGGAATTGAACTTGCTAAAGAGTCACTTATTCTTATGGTTGGTGAAGAGGGAGATCTTTTCGAAGGAGCATTTCTTGAGCTACCCGAAAACGTCGAAATTATCTATTCTTATGCTGCTGCGCCCTTGTCAATTGACGCCGGTACGACACGAGGGAAGGCTCAGGGTTCGACTGATGTTGTAGTAACGCTTGCACTGGATGGGATTGAAATTGCCCGCAGCTCACGATTTGTTGAGGTACTACCAAGTTCACAGGCAACAACCGAAACCATTTCAGTAAGAAATTCATCCCTTTTACCGTCGGCTTATCTCATTAGCGCTCGTGCTGTTCAACTCAGCGTTACGGCTCCTGTTGTGGTGACGTTTGGAGACGGGGAGGGGTATGACGTCGCTAATCCAACGGCGAGTGTAACTTCAAGCAGTCAGTTCGAAAATTATTCGGATTTTCCAGTTGCTATGGAAAGCCTCACCTGTGTTGACGCTGGTGCTACTGAAGTGCTTGAGGCGAAAGCAGACGCTTCGGATATCACTGCACAGAACCTGTTTAGTCTCTATCCGAAAAAAGATGATTCTAAAGCTATTTCTTTTGGCCTTGGTCCTACGGTCAGCAGTGTACAACCTGGTCAGGGTGATTTTGTTATAGCTTCTAACAGTTCGCTCGAATGCACCTATCGCTTAAATCTGAATAACGCGAGCGTAAAGGTTGGGGCTGCCGATTACGGTATGAGTGTCAAACCCCTTGCTACTGTTTCATATATGTTTAAACGAGATGGCGGGGGTGGCACTGAAGAGGATGTTTTCTATCTCAAAGACTCGAAATCGGGAGTTGTGTATAGCATTGCTGACGTGAAAACTCACGCTAACAGTATTGCGGAGTATGGAAGCGAGTCTCCCTATTACCTTATGTACGCTGAATACCTTGCAGACGAAACTGCTTATGAATGCAAGACCGTTTGGAACAAAGTTGCGTACGATGTTCGTCTTGTTGGCATCAATCATGACATTTTGACGACCCCTGTTGATAGGAGAACAAAGGCTGGCCTCACTTTCCAATTTGTCAATCTTCTCGAATCAATATATCCCATGAACGGTTCAAACTCCAATTCGGGGGGATGGGGTTCGAGCGCATTGCATGCAAGTATGAACGATGGCGAGATTTGGGATATGGTTCCATCCGAACTTCGAGACGCACTTGTTCAGGTCGAGAAAAGCTATGGCAGTGAAAGCACTTCTACCAGCTCTTCGGTCAGCGTTTCTCATGACACACTCTTTCTCATGACCTATTACGAATACACCGGAGCGGTATTTGATGGATGGTCGAAGTATCGTTGGGTTACAGAAGAAGGCTATCGTTATGAGTACTATCAAAATAAACCCATTCAGACAAGCGGCCCTAATAGCTTGATGGAGAAAGGGAAGCAATTGACACCGGATGATAATACAAGTTGGTGGATGCGTTCAGTCCGGCCAAACTTCCCAGGTGATTTTATGGGAGTGTACATCAATGGTGACCTGGGTCTGAGCGGAACACGTTCAGCGTCTACGCCCTGTGGCGTGTGTCCCTGTTTCTGCTTCTGATTGCGCACGGGTTTTGAGATGGGCACTGCATTTATCATCAAACGAGCAACAAGAGAAAAAGCACTTTGCATAATGAAAGTGCTCATGGCTTTTATTGTTGTGGCATGTTTGTTGATGTTGACTGTACCGAGAAGCGCCTATGCCAATGCTTCGCCAGGGAAAACACAGCTGGGCTTGCGTATTACCGACTCATCGAAATCCCAAGGGTCGGCTGAGGATGGTCAGCCAGGGTCAACCTTGCTTGGCATCCGCGTCACGACGTCTTATGTTTCTGTGTGTGTTCAGTTTGCTAGTAACGGAGGCTCCGAAGTAGAATCTCAGACAATTCGAAAAGGCGATCAGGCTGTCGAGCCGGCAATACCACAGCGCGACGGATACACGTTCTCTGGCTGGTTTTCAGATGCTCTTCTCACGGAACGGTATGACTTCGGTTCTGCAGTTGCGGGGGATATGGTGCTCTATGCAAAGTGGGATGCCGTTATCTCGTGCAAGGTTCCAGCTGCGGCCGAAATACTGATTGACGCGACGGGTCGGATATCCAGCGAGAGCATGTCTTTTACGTCTTCATCAGTTGTGCCCTTGGAGATAAGTGGAGCCGTTAGTTCTGTGCGAAGTGGAGCCTCTTTGCTCATACCTCACGATACTGATAGAGCTGCTGTTCAAATTGTACTTACTCCCGATAAAGAAGGGACCAATGAGGTGATGGTGCCCTTGGACACAGCGGGCAAGGTAGTAGCACTTGGCTTCGTTATTCCGGAGCGTCAAGGCGACCAGTTGGGCGCGCTTTCCGTCTCTTTTGGATTATCTTTGCCCCAGAGTGCGAGTATATCTTATGTTGTTAACCCTCTTGAAATTTCAGCGGTAGAGTATGTTGTAAAGATTCTCGAATAAGAGCACCCTTCAGCTTCAGCATTTTGCGCTTTCTTAGGGTCGTAATCTTCCTCTGTTTAAATGTGGTGAGATTGCGAGTGGCCTGGTGGGGTCACTAGGCAAGCGGGGCATAATATGGTATAAATTGCAAAGCAAAGCGCACGGGATGGGGCTTTAAGCAGGTGCGCACCATACTTTCGAAACATGAGAAAGTGGGCTTGTTCCCGCTTTCTTTGTTTGTAAAGGGTAGTATGCCGCCTTTCAGGAGACATACTACGCAGCACAATGGCACGGCGTTGCGCGGGAAGGCGCAACGGAGGCGAGAGGAGACGGACGTGCTCAGCAAGAAGGAACAGCAGCTGCTCGACGCGCTGACTCCCCGGGCTGACCAGGAGGGCGTAGAGCTGGTGACCGTGGAGGTGGTGGGTGCGAAGAAGGCGCCGACTATCCGCGTGTACATCGACACGGCTGACGGCGTGAGCTTCGACGAATTGTCGGCAGCCCAGGCGTGGATCAACGACCTCATGGACGAACTTGACCCGTTCCCCGGTGCCTATACGCTGGAGGTTTCTTCGCCCGGCATTGACCGCCCGCTGCGCACCGCCGAGCACTTCATGCGGTTCGTTGGCGAGACGGCCGTGGTGAAGTCTGCGCCGCAGGATGGCCGCAGCACGTTCACGGGAACTATCGTTTCGGCCGATAGCGACGGGGTAGTCCTCGCCGTTGACGGCGGAGACGTGCGCATTGCGATAGATGACATTAAACGCGCCCATCTCAAGGGCACGATCGATTTCAGCTCTTAGGAAAGGACGAGTAGACGTGGCAACTTCAGAACTGATCGAGGCTTTGCAGGCATTGGCCCACGAGCGCAAGATCGACGAGTTCTACCTCATCGAGCGCTTGGAGCAGTCGCTGGCCAAGAGCTACGAGCGCATCCTCGACCTCGAGTGGGATGCCCGCGTAACCATCGACCGCCAGACCGGTCGCATCTACGTCTACGAGCTGGTGCCCGTAGGCGAGCCCGATGAAGAAACCGGCGAGTACGCCGAATTTGAGGAACGCGACGTCACGCCGGCCGACGTGAGCCGCATCGCCGCGCAAAACGCCAAGGGTGTCATTGCGTCCATCGTGCGCGAGGCGGGCCGTCAGTCCATCTACGAGGAATTCTCCGATCGCGTGGGTGACCTTGTGACGGGCACAGTGCTGCAGGGCACACCGGACTTCACCATCATCAAGATTCGCGACGGCGTGGAGGCGGAACTGCCGCACTACGACCAGAAGCGCAACCCGAACGAGCGCAACGAGCGCCCCTCAAACGAGCACTATCGCCACAACCAGCGCCTGAAGATGCTCATCATTGAAGTGCGCGACCCGAATTCCGACGCGCCGAAGATGCGCGGTGAGCAGGCACGTCCTGCTATCGTGGTGTCGCGTACGCACCCGGACCTCATTCGCCGCCTCTTCGAAATTGAAGTGCCGGAAATCTACGAGGGCCTGGTGGAGATCAAGTCCATCGCCCGCGAGCCGGGTGCGCGCTCCAAGATTGCCGTCGCGTCGCGCGAGACGAACCTTGACCCGGTGGGCGCCTGCGTTGGTCCCAAGGGCAGCCGCGTGCGCATGGTGGTTGAAGAGCTGCGCAACGAGCGCGTGGACGTCATCCAGTGGAACGAGGACCCGGCCAGCTACGTGGCCAACGCCCTTTCGCCCGCAAAGGTGACCAACGTTCTCATTGATGAAGATAACCATTACGCCACCGTGGTGGTGCCCGACGACCAGCTGTCGTTGGCCATTGGCAAGGAGGGCCAAAACGCCCGTCTGGCCGCGCGCCTCACGGGGTGGCACATCGATATCAAGAGCGCGTCGTTTACGGGCGAGCCGCTGGTCAACGGCGATAACATGCTTATCGACGAAGACGCGGATGCCGAAGATGAGGCGCTGTGCGGTTACGTGAGTGAAGACGGCGTTCGCTGCCGCAATCACGCACGGCCGAACAGCCGCTACTGCGGTGTTCACGCGGATCTCGACGAGGCCTAAGGACTACGGGGTAGAACGCACCATGGCGGAGACAACGAAACGGCAGCGCAGCTGCATCGCATGTGGAAAGCAGGCCGGCAAGACCGAGCTGTTCCGCATCGTGCGCGGCCCGGACGGCTTCGCCGCGTTCGATAGCACGGGCCGTGCACCGGGGCGCGGGGCGTATGTGTGCTCCCAGGAGTGCTTCGCCACCGCATGCAAGACCAGGAAGCTTGAACGGGCGCTGAAGACGAAGCTCGATCACGAGGATTTGGAACGAATCGCAGCCGAGGTGTCTTCGGCGCTGCGCGAAGCGTAAAGGAAGAGGAGTGGTATATGGCCAGCATGCGTGTACATGAGTTGGCGAAGGAATTCGACATGACGAGCAAGGAATTGCTCGATAAGCTGCATGATATGAAAATCCCTGCGAAGAGCCATGCGAGCATGCTCGCCGATGCCTACGTGGCCAAGATCAGGAAGAACTTAGAGCCCGAGATCAAACAACGTGCGGGCCAGCTTGAAGACGAAGAAGCGCGCAAGCTTGCTGAAGAGCGTGCCGAGGCCGAGCGCAAGAAGGCCGAAGAAGAGCGTGCCCGTCGCGAAGCGGTAGAGCAGGAGCGCGCCGCTCGCGAAGCGGAGCGCGCCCGTCGCGAGGCTGCCGAGGCGTCGGGGGAGGCCCCGGCGGAAGGCGAGGGTGGCGGCGGCGACAAGCCCACCAAGGCTCCCGTTGCCTCCCCGTTCGAGAGCCTGGCCAGCCAGATTGAGAGCGAGAAGGAGCGCGTGGCCCGCGAGGCCGCCGAGGCGCGCGCCCGTGCTCGCGCCGCCAAGGCTGCGGCCGAAGTGGCGAAGAAGCAGGCCGTGGAAGAGGCGCTGCGCCAGCGCAACAGCAAGGGCAAGAAGAGCACCACGCAAGCGGCACCGAAGAAGCCCGCTCCCGTGCTGGGTGCCAAGAAGGCAGCAGGTGGCTTTGACTCGCTGCTTTCGCAGATTGAGGCCGAAAAGCAGCGCATTGAGGCTCAGAAGAAGCAGGGCGGCAACGCGCAGGCTGGTCGCGGTGCGGGTGCTGGTGCAGGGGCTTCTGCTAATGCGCCCCGCAAGGGTGGCAAGAAGGGTCGCGGCAAGGCGGCCGGTTTCGAGCAGGTTGTGCCGGAGCTTGAGCAGCAGCGGGCCACGGGCGAAGATCGCTACGCCCAGATGGCTGTGCAGGCAGAAAAACTGCAGCGCGACAAGGTGCTTGCCGAAGCCCGCGCAGCCGTGGCAGCTGCCACCTCGCATGAGGGCGAAGGCCGCCGCAAGAAGCGCAAGGAGAAGCGCGAGGCCGAAAACCGCGAGCGCTTGGAGATGGAGGCCATTGAGAAGGGCCTCGACCCCACGCTCGTGCTGGACGATTCCGTGGTGGAAATTCCCCAGGGTACGACCGTGGCCAAGTTCGCCGAGCTTCTGGGCGTGCAGCCGAACGACATCATCAAGCGTTTGTTCCTGTTGGGGCAGGTGCTTACGCTCACGCAGTCGATGGCTGATGACATGATTGAACTTATTGCCGATGACATGGGCCGCAAGGTGCGTGTCGTGTCGCCGGAAGAGGAATACGCGGTGGTCTACCACGACCGCGACGAGGACTTGAAGCCGCGTCCGCCGGTGGTTACCGTCATGGGTCACGTCGACCACGGCAAAACCTCGCTTCTGGACGCCATCCGCGACACGGGTGTTGCCGCAGGTGAGGCGGGCGGTATCACGCAGCACATCGGTGCTTCCGTGGTGGAAATTGACGGCAAGCAAATCACCTTCATCGACACGCCGGGCCACGAGGCCTTCACGGCCATGCGTGCGCGCGGTGCGCTTATTACCGACGTTATCGTGCTGGTGGTTGCCGCCGATGACGGCGTTATGCCGCAGACCATTGAGGCTATCAACCACGCGAAGGCGGCTGAGGTGCCCATCGTGGTTGCCGTTAACAAGATTGATAAGCCCGGTGCGAACCCTGATCGCGTGCGTCAGGAACTTACCGAGTACGGCGTTATCCCTGAGGAATGGGGCGGCTCGAACATGTTCGTGGAGGTGTCGGCCAAGCAGCGCTTGCACATCGACGACGTGCTGGAAACCATCATTTTGCAGGCTGACGTGCTGGAACTGAAGGCTAACCCCGATGCTGAGGCCTCTGGCTTCGTCATCGAGGCAAACCTCGACAAGGGCCGCGGCCCCGTAGCCACCGTGCTCGTGCAGCGCGGCACACTGCACCCGGGCGACGTGGTGGTGGCTGGCACGTCCTACGGACGTGTCCGCGCCCTCGTTGACCCGCGCGGCAAGCACGTGGATGCCGCTCTGCCGGCCGACCCGGTGGAGATTCTTGGCCTCAACAGTGTGCCGGTTGCCGGTGACGAATTCCGCGTGTTCGAAGACGAGCGCGACGCCCGCAAGCTGGCCGAGGAACGCGCGCTGCGTGCCCGCTTGGCCGAGCAGGATGCCAAGAGCCACATGAGCCTGGACGACCTGTTCAGCCGCATTGAAGAGGGCAAGCAGACGGACCTTAACCTCATCGTGAAGGCCGACGTGCAGGGCTCCATCGAGGCGCTGCGCGACGCGTTCGAGAAGATGGACCAGTCCGAGGTGCGCATCAACATCGTGCACTCGGCCGTGGGCGGCATCACCGAGACGGACGTCACGCTGGCGAGCGCCTCGGACGCCATCATCATCGGCTTCAACGTGCGCCCGACCGGCA
>DSLMC04103__coassemble_545_pt1 | contig 27803 bp, 20 predicted proteins | sample DSLMC04103__metabat2_high_PE_001 | metagenome-assembled genome bin DSLMC04103
AAAACAAACGAGAAAAACCCCGAATTACCTATTGACTCTTTATAGCTGGACTACGAAGGTTACCTTTTAGTTAGGTTTATGGTACTTGGAAAAGCCCTCGTCATAGTGGTAGGGAGGGCAGTTGTCTCGTGGCGCAATAGTTAGCGCGATAGCGCGTCACATTTCTGTAAGCAGGTTCGCGAAGCGCGTCACACTTGGGGCGGCACCCTCCCTACCCTCTTCCTTCCGGCGACGAGGGAAGGCGCTTGTTGGGGCTTACGGTCTGGGCCCCTAGATGTAGAATCACTGCCCCAAGACCTTGTGGTCATGGTATTTGGCCTGTTCCACGGCTTGTTTGCCGTCGTCCGACGGATTTGGAACAGTTGCGCGGCGAGACACGGAAAAGACCCCAACTTTGAACTGGGCTTATGAAACGCGTTCACAACCGTTTTTGTTCATCTGCGCAAACGTGGTATGATGCCTCTGCTTTTGCCATACACACTACGTGCTCAATCTAGGAGGATTTCGCATGAGCGAGCATAGAAACGCACTCAGCAGGCGAGCGTTCATCGGCGGTGCCGCCGTGTTCGGTGCCGCAACCCTCTTCGCCCCCTCGGCCGCGTTCGCTGAGACGGCTGCGGAGAAACAGGCCCAGGCCGATGCGGTACGCAACCAGCTCATCGGGCTGCAGGCCGACCTCGAGACCGCCGCGGATAACTACCACAAGGCCATTGAGGAACAGGACGCTGCGAAGGCTGCCATGGAAGCCGAGCAGGCCAAGATCGACGAAGCCAACGGCAAGATTGCCGATCTCCAGGACAAGTTGGGCACGCGTGCGCGCAGCATGTACCGCTCCGGTTCCACCAGCTTCCTCGACTTCGTGATGGGCGCTGCCACGTTTGAAGAGTTCACGCAGAACTGGGATTTGCTGAACCAGGTGAACGAGAACGACTCCAAAATGGTGGAGGAAACCAAGACGCTGCGCGAGGAACTTGAAGCGTCGAAGAACGAATACGCCAAGCAGGAAAAGATTGCCGCCGATAAGGCTGCTGAAGCCAAGGAGATTCAGGACCAGGTAGCCGCGAAGGTAACCGAGGCCACGAACCTCATGAACTCGCTCGACGCCGAGGCGAAGGCGCTGCTCGAACAAGAGCAGGCCGCCGCAGCGGCTGCCGCAGCGGCTCAGCGCGCTGCCGAAGAAGCAGCTCGTGCGGTGCAGAATCAGACACCCTCCAACAACGGCGGTGGCATCGTGAACAATGGCGGTGGCAACACCCCGAACTACGAGAACACCTACACGCCTCCGGTCAACTCCGGCGGCGGTGGTGGCGGTGGCGCTTCCTACGGGTCGGTTGTCGACTACGCGTACTCGTGCATCGGCACGCCGTATGTGTGGGGCGGCGCAACGCCGGGCGTGGGTATGGACTGCTCCGGTTTGGTGGCCTGGTGCTACGCCCAGGTGGGCATTTCGCTTCCGCACTACACCGAGTCGATGTACGCCTGCGCAAGCAACATTGTGCCCGTGTCGCAGGCGCGCCCCGGCGACGTGCTGTATCGCCCCGGCCATGTGGGCATCGCGGCAGGATACGGCGGCATGCCGTACGTGCACGCCCCCACCTTTGGCGCGTATGTGCGCGACACCGACTCCCTTTCGTGGTCGGGCTTCACGTGCGCATTGCAATTCTAACAACAACGGTTTCCGCGACATGATAAAAGGAGGGCCTCGTGCCCTCCTTTTTGTATAATGAGGCGAAGGTGACGTGGGCGAAAGGAGCGCAAGTTATGAACATTTCTGTTGCGTTGAAGAACGGGCTTTTGCCTGATAAGTATGGGAAGTATGCCCCTGTAGAGGACACAATTGACGGGCATCCGTGCGTGTCCTTCCCCATTGACGTGAGTGAGGTGCCTGAGGGTACACGGTCGCTGGCGCTGACGTTTCTTGACTGGGACGCCATTCCTGTGGGCGGCTTTTGTTGGATCCACTGGATTGCCTGCAACTTCCCTGCTGACACGCGGCATATTCCGGAAAACGCCAGCGCCTCGGGCGCGGTGCCGTGCGTGCAGGGGTCGAACAGCGATTGGTCGCCCTTGGCCGGCTCGCACACCGACCCGCGCATCATCCATCGCTACGCCGGGCCCTACCCGCCCGACAAGACGCATGACTATACGCTGACCGTGTACGCGCTCGACTGCGAGCTGGACTTGGAAGAGGGGTACTACCTGAACGAATTCCGTCGCGCCATTCGCGGCCACGTGCTGGCCGAGGTGTCAATCGAGTTGCCGAGTCGCGCCTAGGGCATCATGGCGAAGGCGAAACCAAAAGCAAGCGCGAACGCAAGCGCGAGCGCGAGCAGCGAAGGCACGCGGGTCGACCATCCGCTAGAACCCGTGTTTGACCAGCACTCACGCGTGCTCATGCTGGGCACCATGCCTTCGCCAAAGTCGCGCGAGGCGGGGTTCTACTACATGCACCCGCAGAACCGCTTCTGGAAAGTGCTGGGTGCGCTGTTTGACCAGCCGGAACCCCAAGGGGTTGAGGCGCGGCGCGCCTTTGCTCTCGCGCACGGCATTGCACTCTGGGACACGCTGGCCTCGTGCACCATTACTGGCGCATCCGACGCCTCCATCGCAGATGCCGCGCCGAACGACCTCACGCGCATAGTCGCAACCGCGCCACTCGAAGCGGTGTTCACCACCGGGACTAAGGCAACCGAATTGTTCCGTCGCCACTGCGCCGACATGCTTCCCGGCGTGCCCCACGTGGCACTTCCCTCTACCAGTCCCGCAAACGCGCGCATGCGCCTCGACGACCTGGTGAAAGCCTACCAACCCGTGGCCGAAGCGCTGGGTGTCGCGCCGCCCCGTTCGCACACCCCGTAAGGCTACTTTTCCGCACGCTCGGGGTGGCCGTGATCTTTCTGCCAGCGATCCCAGGTTGAGTAGCAAATGGCCGCACGTTGGTCCTGGTCGGGATACTTGTCCTTTTCGTAACGCGTGATGTGCTCCATACACCGCGAGATATACGTTTCCTTCTTTTCATTCGCACGCGGATCGGGAATAGGCATGATACAGCCTCCTTTCATCAACAGCTTGAGAAAGGCATCGTAGCGCGCGCCCGCACAGCCCCACCGGACGTAGGCGCTTTCGTCATTCAGCGTCACCGGGCGGACAGCGCGGCGTAGTTCGGCGAAAACAGTATCGACTAATTGATTCGCTAAACCTTATACTAGAGAACGTACGCACGATTGACGACGGAAGGAAGCAAACAATGCCCACGTATGCGGAGATGGGACGCGACGAATTGACGGCACTCAAAGACGAACTTGAGCGGGAGTACGGCGAAATTAAGGCGAAGGGGCTCTCGTTGAATATGGCGCGTGGGAAGCCGGGGGCTGATCAGCTTGATCTCAGCATGCCTATGCTCACCGCAGTCACTACTGCGGAGGACTGCCGCGCCGAGGACGGCACCGACTGCCGCAACTATGGCGTGCTTGACGGTCTGCCCGAGGCGAAGCGCTTCATGGCCGCCATGGTGGAAGAGGAACCCGAGAACATTATCATCGGTGGCAATTCAAGCCTCACACTCATGTATGACGCGGTGGCGCGCTGCCTGGACTTCGGCACGCTGGGCTCGAAGCCGTGGTGCCAATACGAGAACATCAAGTGGCTCTGCCCCGTGCCGGGCTACGACCGCCACTTCGGCATTACTGAGGCGTTCGGCATTGAAATGATCCCCGTGCCAATGACCGCAGACGGCCCCGACATGGACGAGGTGGAGCGCCTCGTGGCGAACGACGCATCCATCAAGGGCATCTGGTGCGTACCGAAGTACTCCAACCCCGGCGGTGTGACGTATTCCGACGAGGTGGTGGAGCGCCTGGCTTCCATGACCTGCGCAGCTGACGACTTCCGCATCTTCTGGGACAACGCATACTGCGTGCACCACCTCTACGATGACGCAGCTGAACAGGATCAGCTCAAGGACATCGGCGCGGCCTGTCGTGCAGCTGGCAACCCGAACCGCTACTTCAAGTTCGCCTCCACGTCCAAGGTGACGCACCCGGGCGCGGGCATTTCCGCCATCGCGGCAAGCGCCGACAACATTGCGGAAATCAAGAAGCGCATGGGCGTGGGCACTATTGGCTACGACAAGCTGAATCAGCTGCGCCACGTGAAGTTCCTGCGCGACGCCGAGGGCTTGGCCGCACACATGGCCAAGCACGCCGCTATCCTGCGTCCGAAGTTTGAACTGGTGGTTTCCAAGCTTGACGAGGGCCTGGCCGAGGTGGGCGGCTGCTCGTGGTCGCATCCGCGCGGCGGCTACTTCGTATCGTTCGACGCGCCCGAAGGCACGGCCAAGCGTATTGTGGGCCTGGCGAAAGAAGCGGGCGTTACCATGACAGGCGCGGGCGCCACCTGGCCTTACAAGAACGACCCCCAAAACAGCAACATCCGCATCGCCCCCACGCTGCCCCCCCTTGACGAACTGGACGCCGCCATGGACGTATTTGTGTGCTGCGTGAAACTGGCCTGCGTGGAGCAACTGCTGGCGTAAGCGCAACCACACATCCAGAGAACAAACAATCGGCCGTAGCGCTAAGCTGCGGCCGATTGTTGTTTACCTGCCTTTATGTGCTACTTTACCTTCTATCCCTTACGCGTCAGGGGACATATCTCCCGGTGCTGCTGGGGCGGGTGCGGGGGCTTCGAAGGGGTTTGTGCGGCTGATCTTTGAAGCCAGGAACAGGCACAGCGGCTCTGCCTGAATGGCGACGGCGTAGTTGATAATCCACATGATGGGGGCCGTTGCCAGCCAGCGATCTACGAACTGCGCATCCATGCCCGTGTTGATCCACGTGAGGCAGAACGAAATGATGAGCAGCATAAACGTGCACAGCAGCACGTCTTTCAGCAAAAACCACGCAACCGAGCCTTCCTTCGCCCCGCACTTCACGGCATACTTCATCGAAAGCGGGATGACGGGCAGCACGGTCATAACAAGCGTGCCAATAATCGTGCCGTAGATAGTTCCCATCAGCACACCCATCCATACAATGGGCACACCCATAACAATAGGCACAAACAGACTGAGGGATAACGCGCAGAAGATGGACATGAACAATCCCATAAGGAACCGGAACAACAAAGACATGGCTCTCCTTCCGTCGGAAGCGACGCGAGCGGTTGCGGCGGGAATCGCCGCACTCAAGCCGCACACGCCGTAGATCGGCCGCGACAGACAACATGCCTGAAAGGATAAGCGAATGCGCAGATTACTCGGGAATCGGCGCCGCCGCTCTTCGCGGCCACACGCTCGCTTCCCCGACGCGGAGCGTCCTCGATACCATGACACTTCGAACAATACTGGCGGGCGCGGAAAGCGTCCATCTATCACTTTTGATAGGTTGCCCCACCCTGCTCACGCCCTATACTGGAACCTATCAAGCGCAACAGGCACAAACCGGGGAACTTGCTTGCGTTGAGGGGGAATTATGCTGTCGATTTTTGTCTACAGCACTGAAGGTGAGTTGTTTCACCGCTGCGATGTCGAAGACATGCAGGATCTTTTGCGCGTCTTCCGCACGGAGTTACAGCCGCGCTTTTCTGACGAATCCCTGAACGTGCAGGTAAGCGGTGAGATGTATATCACCGAGCCCTTTCGCGGCCCCGAGCACGTGGCCCCCGCCCTGCCCGCGCGCCAAGAGGAAGTGCTCAAGCTGCTGGCGCTCTCGCGTGCACCGAAGCAGATCGCAACCGAAATGGGCATTTCCGAACCGACCGTGCGCATGCACATAAACGCACTGAAGAAACGCTTCGGCGTGGACAATGTTAACCAACTCATGGCCGTAGCCGGGGCTTTGGAGTTGTGCAACCCGTTCCGCGGTGTGCCGCCTTGGTACGCCGATGAAGAGCGGAAACCCCAGCGACACGACACCGGCCCGGATACACCTGATAGGCCCAGCACCGATCCTGACCAGGAGGTGAGCACCTGACCAACACCTACTCAAGCTCGAACGCTTCCCTTTGAAGCGGCGCGTCTCGATACCATGACCCGCAGACCACCCGTCTGCACGAGACCAACGAGCAAAGAGAGGAACAGCTATGTCCGACGTAGAAGTGAAAAAAGCTCTGTGCTTTGGCTGCCATTCCAACTGCGGCATTTTGGCCACGGTGGAAGACGGCAAAATTACCAAGCTGGAAGGCGACCCGCAGTGCCCCATCAACCAGGGCAAAGTGTGCGAGCGCGTAGGCTTTCAGCTGGAATGGCTCGACCACCCCAAGCGCCTGAATTACCCGATGAAACGCGTGGGCGAACGCGGCTCCGGCAAATGGGAGCGCATCTCCTGGGATCAGGCATGTAAGGAAATTGGCGAAAAGCTGCACCAGCTCGCCGACGAAGTGGGGCCCGAAACCGTCGTGTTCTCACACGGCACCGGCCGCTCCGACGAGTGGTATATCTCACGTTTCTTCAACCTCTACGGCAGCCCGAACGAGTCTATGGGCGGCGCGGAGATGTGCTGGTGCCCCACTTACACCATTGAAAGCACGACGTTTGGCCAGTTCGCGGCCACGTCCACCGCACCCAGTACCCAGTGCGTGGTGTTCTGGGGCCGCAACCCATCCGCCTGCGGCGACTTCCCCGAGCACTGGGGCTACGAGCAGCTGTTCGGCGCAAACCCCAACGCCAAGATGATTGTAGTTGACCCGCGCTGCACCGAGTACGCGGCACGCGCCGACTTATGGCTGCGCCTGCGTCCTGGTACCGACGGCGCTCTGGCCATGGGCTGGATGAACGTCATTATCAACGAGGAACTGTATGACAAGGAATTCGTGTCCACGTGGACGTACGGCTTTGACCAGCTGAAAGAGGCCGTGCAAGCCTACCCGCCCGAGAAGGTGGAAGAAATCACGTGGGTGCCGGCTGACAAGATTCGCGCCGCGGCCCGCATGTATGCCACCATTCGCCCGTGCTTCATGCCGTGGGGCCTTCCCACCGACACCATCGGCCGCAACATGGCCCAGGCGAACCGCGCAAAGGCGCTGCTCAAGGCCCTCGTGGGCGTGAACATGATGGGCCAAACCTACCTCGCTCCCCCGAACGACGTGCGTCCGCTCGCCGAGCTTGAGATGCCCGGCATCCTGCCGAAGTCTCAGCGCGAGAAGCAGTTGGGCGCCGACCGCTTCCCCTTCCACTCCTGGCCCAGCTACCAGAAAATCTCCGACGCGCAGAGCCGCGTGTTCCATCACCCCTACTTCCTGAACCAGGACGCCACGTGCGCACAGAACTGGTCGGTGGTAAGCCAGGCCATTAAGACGGGCAAGCCGTACCCGGTCAAGGGCATGATTTGCTTCGCGTCAAACCCGTTTTCGAACCTGTCGAACTCCAAGGACGTGTACGACTGCCTGAAGCGCCTCGATTTGTTGGTGACGCACGAGTACACCATGACACCGTGCGCGATGCTATCCGACTACGTGCTGCCAGCCGCCGGATGGCTTGAGCGCGTGCAAGTGTGGGGAACGAACGGTGGCGGCCCCGCTATCTCCGGCGTGGCGCTCACCGGTGACCAGGTCATCGAGCCGCTGTACGAGCGCCGCGACAACTACGCGTTCTGGCGTTCGCTGGCCGAAGGCACCTTCGACGAGGAAACATTCGCGAAGTATTGGCCATGGGAAGACTCCGAGGAAGCCAACGACTTCATGCTGGAGCCGCTGAACGTGAAGTCGGCCGACACCGTGGGACGCCCGGTGTTCTGCCCCTCGCCCGACAAATGGCACGAGCTCACCGACCCACAGACGGGCGAGCTGTTTGGCTTCGGCACGCCTACCGGCAAGGTGGAAATTGCCTCAACCATTCTGGAAGACCTGTTCGGGCCCGAAGAGGCCGTGCCGTACTACGAAGAGCCGTTCGAGTCGCCCGTGTCCACGCCGGACATCGCGGCCGAGTTCCCGCTCATTCTTACGGCTGGTTCGCGCTTCATGCCCTACTACCACTCCGAGTATCGCCAGGTGGAAGGTTGCCGCGAGCGCTACCCCGACCCATACTTCCAGATTCACCCCGAAACGGCGGCCGAGCTGGGCATCGGCGACGGTATGTGGTGCTGGATTGAGACGTTGCGCGGCCGCTGCATGCAGCGCGCCAAGCTGGACGCCGGCATTCTGCCGCAGGTGATTTCGGCGCAGCACGGCTGGTGGTTCCCCGAGTTGCCGGAAGAGGATCCGTGGCTCGGCGGCTGGTTCATGTCGAACATCAACATGTGCACCGACAACGAGGTTGAGAACTGCTGCAAGCTGACCGGCGTGTACAACATGAAGTTGGCGCAGTGCAAGGTGTACAAGGCGGCCCCGGCGCCGTTCAACACCTTCACGAAGTAAGTAAGCGATCTGAAAGGGAGGGCCCGTGGAAACACCCTATCTCATACAGGTATCGGGTGCGTGTCGCGGATGTGGCGCGTGCGTGGATCAGTGTGACCGCGACAACCTGACGATTGTTGACGGCCGCGCGGTACCGCGCGAAGGGTACGTGTGCGTGGGGTGTCGCGACTGCGTGAAGTGGTGCCCCACACGTGCTCTTTCACTGGCACCCGCGCGCCCTCCCACCAGCTTTATCCGGGCGCGGTGAGGCGCATGCTGTCCGTGCGCCCGCCCAGCCCCTACCACCTACTGACTAGAAGGAGCCCCTCATGCTCGAACACATCCATCTCGATAACTTTAAGGCTCAGCAGGCCGCCGACCTCGACTTTTCGAAGATCAACGTGCTGACGGGCTTCAACTCTACCGGCAAAACTACGGTCATCCAGGCGCTCGCGTTCGTGAAGCAGAGCCTGCAGCGCCGTGAGGTCAGCTTCAACGACTACCTGCTGCGCCTGGGTGACTTGCGCGAAGTGGCCTACCGCCACGACACGTCGACACCCATCGGCATTGACATTGCCGTACGCATTGACGGCGAGCAGCTGGGCTACCGCCTTTCCGTGGGCGAGGACGGCGTGGAGGAAACGTTCGCTGTGAACGGCGAGGATGCGTGGCGCTGGGACAGCCGCGCCGAGGGCGTTATTGAAGCGTCCGGTCGTCTGTTCTTGCCGGTGGCGGCAGGCGGTTATGGGGCGGGCACGTACCTCACCGACGACCCGGCGGCCACCGTGGCGCGCCAGAAGAAGCTGCTCTCCTGGTTTGAGAATGCTTTGTATCTGTCGTCGAACCGCGGCTTCACGAAGTACAACTACCCGCTTCTGGCCGGCAACCCCACCATCGAGGACATCTCGAACCGTGCGGGCGACGCGTCGGCGCTGGAAGAGTGGCTGTCGAACCTGATTATCTACCGCATCAATGAGTCCAAGCGCTACCCCGAGATGCAGAAGCGCCTCGACGTGATGAGCGAGCGCTTGCGCATGCTGGGCGTGGAAATTAGCCCGTACGTGATGAGCGGCCCGAGCGTAGTCATTGACCTGGCCGAAGATGGCATGTGGGTGAGTGCGGTAAACTCGGGTTACGGCGTGAATCAGTCCGTGGCGTCAGTGGTGCTGGGCACGCTGTCTGAGCCGGGTTCCCTCGTGATGATTGAGGAGCCGGAGACGCACCTGCATCCGCGCTACCAGCGCACGATGACGCGCATTCTGTCCGACATGGCCGCCGAGGGCAAGCAGGTGCTTATCACGTCGCACTCCGACCATGTGCTGCACACGCTTGGTGGCCTGGTGAAAGACGGCGACGTGGCGCGCGACGACGTGAGCGTGTATCACTTCGAGAAGCGCGACCGCATCACGCACGCCGACGTGGTGGACGTGGAAGACGACAACGCGCTTTCGGCACTGTTCGAGTAAGCGCACGCGCGGGACGCGAGGCAGGGCACTATACGGGGCAACACGAGGGAGGCGGCATGGCGACAACCTATGAGAGCTCGTTTGAGCTGATGAGGAAGGCGCGTAGCCTGATGGATGAGGCAGCGACCAGCGGCGCGGGCGAGGCAGACGGACAGGTGCGCATGGCGTTCTACCTGCTGTATCGTGCGGCCTCGCTGGCGGTGATGGTGAGCCCGCCCGCCGTTAAGGAAGCGGCTGAACGCGGGCCGGAATTGTCGCTTTTGACCGACACCCTTATGCGTCGCTACTACCGCGGCGAGGGTGCACCGCGCGACCCTGCCGCCGCGCTGGCGGAATTCGAGCGCTGGAGCGAGACGGTCGCCCGCTTTGTGAATAGCCTTGCGGCCCAGGCCAAGCTTTCCGTGCGCGAGCCGAAGCGCCGCTGAGCGGCCGGAAAGGAGCATGAGCATGGACAACGACACCTGCACCTTATCAGGAACGCTGTACTTCTGCACAGTGTTGGACGATGAGGAAGGCATCATCGGTCTTTCGCAGGATACCTCCATCGACCTGATGACGCGCGGCTTCACCGAAGGCGAGATTGGCCTTACCATCCGCGAGCAGAAGCGCGGTGGCCGGGAGGGCCGCGGCAAGACCGGGGCGGCCGCGTATGGTGGGAGCGCGTATGGCGAACCTGGCGTGTTGCCTCCCTATGGCGCGGGCGCGACATCGGCAGCTGAGGCTGCGGACGCGGGCGGGTATGATTCAGCTGCTGGCGCGGCCGCACCGCTCGAAGGCATCGGCGAGGGCGTGCGGATATGGGCGAACCTCATTGCCATTACGGTGGACGATATCGAGCGCTTCCAAATTCGCATTTCGACCGAAGCGGCGAAGCGGCTGCAAAGTTACGGCTTTCGCGACCTGGAGCCCGTCACGATAACAATTGAGCGGCTGGCACACACGCATCTGTCCCCCTACGATGCGCGTGCCTAACGTGTGACCAGGCCGCTTGATTGGCTGTCCGCACCCGCCCTTCTCCCCGGGGGGCGGGTGCGGTGTGTTTGGAGAGGAGCTTGCTAGGAGCGCGCGGCGCGGGCGCGGGCCTGCTGGATGGTGCGCTGAAGCGCGGGCAGGTCGGCGACCTCGAAGGTATAGGGAACGGTTTGGGGCTCGGCCGGGTTACTGGGGCTTGGGCGCTCGACGCGGACGAAGGCGAATTCCACCTGGTGGATGCCTTGGGTGAGCAGGGCGTAGGCGTAACACGTAGCCTGGAGCAGGTGCTTTTCGTGCAGGCGCTCGGGGGTTTCGTCGGGTGATCCGCCGGTTTTGTAATCCACGACGAAGGCGCGCGTGCCGTCGCTGTTGAGCGCGAGCAGGTCAATTTCGCCTTCGAGGTAGGCGAGCGCTTCGCTGGGTTGCGCCGGGGGCACCTCCACGAGGAAGGGAACTTCGGCGCGTAGGGTGCTTGCCTGTTCGGCGCGGCGGGCAATTGACGAGGTGAACCAGCGCTCGAGCGCGGCGTCGAGGCGGGCACGTTCGGCATCGCCCAGCTTCATGCTGCAGGCAAGGGCCTCGATGCGCTTGCGCGGGGGTGCGACGAGGCGGCCCTCGTGTGCGGGCGCTTGAAGGATGGCCAGCTGCGCGAGGCGGTGGAAGGCCGTGCCGAGGTCGGTGGCCGAGGGAGGCGCGGGGGCTTCTGTGGTGTCGGATACCGGGATGGCATCGACGAGGTCGGCATCTGCGTCAGGCTGCGCAGCGCGGCTGGGTGCTGCCGCCCCCGAAAGGTCATCGCGCTCAGCGAGGGGTAGATGATCCTCGTGCGGCGCGATGGACGAGTACGAAAACACGTCGTCACGGAGGCGCACGGGTTCCACCGGCAGCGGCGCGCACGGCGCAAGTGACGGCAGGGTATAGGTGTCAGGCGCCTCCGCCTCGGTTTCTGCCACCTCCGCTGCATCGTCGGCGCACACCGTCACGCGTTCGAAGTGCAGTGGAGCGCTTCCGCCGAAGTCTAGATCGGCCTCCCCTTCCGGAAAGTCTTCTTCGCCTACCAGCGCGTGGCGCACGTCGTCGAACACCGGCGTGTTTGCATAGCCCGCAAGCGGATCCTTCCCCACTTTTACCAGGCCGCAGACCAGCAGATACTCGCTTGCGCGCGTGCAGGCCACGTAGAACTTGCGCTGCGCCTCGGCCACTTCTTCGTGCCACTCGCGGTTCGCGATGGCGCAGGCGCGCTCGGCAAGATCGGCCGCGGCGGCGGGGTCGGTGCCTTCGAACGTGAACCCGTTCGCAATTTTCTTCGGGTGGCACACGGCTGTGCGCTTCGCACTGAGCGCTGCGTGCACGCGCCCGTCGGCCGAGGTAGCAGCAAAGGTCGAACAGGAGCGCTTCGTCGGTTCGAACGAAGCGGCCGCCACGATGGGAAACTCCAGGCCCTTCGACTTGTGGATGGTCATGATGCGCACGGCGTTTTGGCCCGACACCGAAAGCGAACCGGGGCCGCACGCGGTTGAGGCGGCCTGCTCGCGGAAGTCGCGCGCCGTGCGGGCCAGGCCGTAGCCGGGCGTGCGCTCGATCTCTTCCACCATGCGCACGGCCTTGAGCACGTTGGCTGCTGCCGCGGCACCCTCCACGCCGGCGCGCTCGAGGCGGCCGAGCCACCCCGAATCGGCGATGACACTCATCAGCACCTGGGAAGGACGCTCGCACGCAATACGGGCACGGGCGCGAGCGAACAGGCGCGCCGCAAACCGCAGACGCTCAGAGGGCTCGCCGGGCAGCGGGGCCACGAAGGGCGGGCGGGCGGAAACCGGCGCGTCTTCGGCGGCGCGTCCTGCGTCCTCACTGAGACTTTTCCCTTCCAACGCCGCCACGCACGCTTCTTGAGCCTCCGCATCGACCAGCGCCATGAGGCCGCGGTCGATACCTTGGCGGCGCACCTCGCCCGTCACCTGGTCAATCACGGTTGAGAGGCGCACGAAGTCGTCGGGCGTGAGGCGCAAAAGCGGGCTTGTCAGCGTTGCGTAGAGCGCACGCGTGTCGGCCGGATCGGCCAGGGCACTCAGCAGATTCTCCACGGCACACACCTCCGGCAGCGCGAAGAAGCTGCGCCCGCCGCCGAGCACCACCGCGAACCCTTCCGTACGCAGCGCGTCAGCGTAGGTGTCGGCCGCGCTCATCTTGCCGAGCAGCACCACCATCTCCGAGGCCTCGTGGCCCGCATCGCGCAGTTCGGCGAAGCGGCGCGCGATGCCCGCGGCCTCAGCCGCCACCGCGCCGCACGCTTCCTTGCTGCCCTCGTAGGACACCAGCTGCACCTCAATGCGCGCGCCCGTCCCCTTGAACGAACTCGCGCCACCGCGCGAAGCGCGCAGATCAAGGAAGCGTTCACCAAACACCTGGTCCTGGCCGCACACGCGGCGCACGAACGCCAACACATCTCCATGGCTGCGGAAGTTGTCGTCCAGTTGGCGCAAGCAGGCCTCGTCGCCAAGGGCAGCCACGCGCGCCCGCTGCCGCTCAAACACCGACACGTCGGCGCCGTTGAAACGATAGATGCTCTGCTGCGCGTCGCCCACCGTGCACAGCTTGTCGGTGCCGGCCACCAGCTCGATGAGGTCCACCTGCAACTGGTTCGTGTCCTGAAATTCGTCCACCATGACCAGCTTGAAGCGGTCGCGGTAGCGCTGCGCCAGCGCAGGCTGCGCCGAGAGCGCATGCAACGTGCGACGCAGAAGCCCATCGTTGTCGAGCGCGGCGCGCGCGTCAAGTTTGCGCTGGTAGGCGGCCTCCACTTCGCGCGCGAGCGCCATCAGCACGTCGGCGTAGGCACGGCCACGCGCCAGGTTCAGCGTGCGCAGCACCTTGTCGAGCGCCGCCTGCACCGCAAGCGCCGCCTCCTGCCCCGCCTCGCCGGCAGCCTTCCCGAAGCCGTCCTTGCGCAGAAGACCGCACGACGCAAAGACGCGTCCCAGCTCAGCGGCATCCTGTGAGCCGCTTTCCACAAACGCGTTCAGCGCCTCACGCGCCGCCTCGGCCGCGGCCTGCGTCTCCAGCTGGCGCGCCGTGGGCTTCTTGCCGCCGCACGCCACCGCGGCAAGCGCGCACGCTTCCTCATAGGCAGCAAGCACTTCGCGCACGCAGGACGAGGGTGCCGGCGGCTCGCCGCCCAGGTCGATGGCCGCAAGTCCCTCGCGATACGACGACGCCTTCGCCAGCAACTCTTTCAGCATGCCCTGCACCGATGTGTCGACGCCCGGGCCGCCCGAGGGCGTGGCGCCGTATTCCGCAAACAGGGCCGCGAAACGCCGCCCGTCCGCCTCGGCGCGCAGCACTTCTTCGATAGCCTGGTCGCGCAAGCGCCCCGCCTCGAATTCCATAACCACGGAAAACGCCGGGTCAACGCCCACTTCCAGCGCGTTTTCGCGCAGAATACGCGCGCACATGCCGTGGATGGTGCTAATCCACGCGCCGTCAACCTTCAGCGCCTCTTCGAACATGCCCTCCGCGCGCAGGGCCGAGCGCACGCGCGCCTTGATTTCGGCGGCCGCTTTTTCCATGAACGTGATGGCCAGCACCTCGTCGATGGACGCCAGCGCCGGGCCGCTGTCGGGCAGAAGCGCGTAGGCGATGCGCTGCTGCAGCGTGAAGGTTTTGCCCGATCCGGCGCCGGCCGCCACGAACAACGGCCGGTCGAGATGGCCCACACAGGCCCGCTGAGCAGGGGTGAAGGTGTCGAAGTTCACGAGCGCGTCCTTCCCTCGCACACGGACACGGGGCAGAAGTCGCACGCGCGCGGCGTGCGGGGACACGGGGCAATCTCGCCCGCCAGCAGGTGCTCAAGTTCGGCACCCACGAGGTCTTCCACCGCGTCGAGCAGCGCGCCGAACATGGTGAAGCCGGTGTTCGAAAGTGCGTTGCGAGCAGGTGAAATATCCAGCAAGTCGTGCGGGCCGAGCACCGTGTCGTCGTACGCGCCGCACACCACCGGTTGGGAGCCGGGGCGCAGCATGTGCACGTACAGCGCGCCCACCACGTCCAGGCCCAGCATGCGGCGCACGGCTTGGGCGTAGATGAGCGTCTGCACCTTGGTGGGCAGCGCGAAGGGGGTGGCGGGCTGCGAGGGCAGCAGGTGGTAGTCGGCCGAAAGCGAGCTTTTGTAGTCGATGACCACGGCGCGCCCCTGCGCGTCCACGTCGAATCGGTCGATGGAGCCGTGCAGGCGCACACCAGCATACTCCACGGGTGTTTCCCTGCCGAACGTGAACTCGAAGTGGGCGGGCTCGAAGGCGGGCAGGAGCGCCGCGTCGCGCTCAAGGAAGCTATGGAGGGCGCTACGCAGGTCATCCATCTGGCGGCGCTCGCGCTCGGTGAGCGGGATAAGCGGATCGTCGCGGGAGTCTTTGTCGAACTGGTGGGCCGCTTCGCTGGTGAACACATCGTCGAACACAGGGCGAGCGTTAGCAAGGTCACCCACGCGCGGTTTGTGTCCACCGTGATCGGCCGCGTAGCGTTCGCCGAACGTGTGCAGCACCGCGTGGGCGAAGGTGCCCTGTTCACGCGCCGAGAAGCGCGCGTCCACCTCGGCCAGACGCAGGCGGCGCAGGGAGAACCACTTGTGCGGGCACTCGAGGTAGCTTTCAATGCTGGACGGCGAAAGCAGCGCACGCCCGTCGGCCTCGCTCGCGCGCGGAAGCGCGATGTAGGGTGCGCCCGCTGGGCCAACGCGCGTGAAGTCGGAGGTTGGGGTGGCGGGCACACCTGTGGTGACCGCTTCTCGGTTGCTGCTTTCCTGGGCGGCGGCGCAAGTGCCCGCGCGCGGAATGAGGTTTTCTTCGAGCATTTCCTCGCCCGCCGTCAGGGCGAAGGGCAGAAGCGCCGGCGCGAGCGACGTCACCTTGTCGAGTTCGCGCGCGTTCGCGGGATTGGTGCGATAGCAGTCAACCACGTCTTCGAACATGACGGCGGGATAGGCCGGGTCGGCCTCGGCGTTGTTGAGCGCGCGCTCCAGCAGCACCGTACGGCGTGCGGCACGCACGAGGGCAAGCAGGCGAACGCGGTTTTCGAACAGCGGGTCGCGCTCACAGGCGCAGCCCAGCTTCTCGAACAGCACATCTATTGACGTGCGGGTTTCTCGTATTGGCTGGTCGGAGGCGTTGAGGTCGGCAACAACTACCACGTCCACGCTGCCCGGCGCACAGCGTGCGGCTTCGGAAAAGCTCATCACGCGCACGCGGGTTGGCGATGCGGCGGAAGTACCGCACGTTTCGTCCCGTTCCTGGCCGCTTGCGCATACCCGCACGTGCACACGCTGCATTGCCAGCACCGAAAGCGCCTCGTCAACACCTGCGCCCGCAGCGTGTGCGGACTCGAACACACGGCGTGCACAGCGTACCGCCGCCAGCTGTTCGGCACGAAATGCCTGCGTACAGCCGCGAACCGCGTAGTAGTGGGCCTCCGCGGCATCAAGCGCCTCGACGAAGCGGCCGCTCTTGCATGCCTCAACAAGAGCTGTAGCCACCTCAGGCGCGCCATCGCACAACTGGCCGAGCACGCTGTCGCAGGTAACCAGGCGATTGCGCCGCCACGTGCGGTCGAGCGCGTAAGCCGTGCGCACACCCCGTCCGGCAACGCTGCCCAGCGCGAGGTCAGCAGCGGCAAACGTGTCGAGGGGTTCCTCAGCGCCGCCCGCCACCAGCTCAGACACCGTGAGCAGCGCGCCCCCAAAGTCCGTCTCGTCGAAGCGGCGGGAATACGACGCCTCCACCACCGCGCCCTGCGGCACCAGGCGCGGCGCCAACTCCTCGAAACGCAGCGCCGGATCGGTGCAGACAACCACGGCCTCCCCCGCGCCGGCAAGCGCCTCAGCCAGCAACCGGGCGCGCGCATAGCGCCCCGCCGGCAGCACCGCACGCACGGCACCCGTAGCCGCAACCGGGTGCGTCGCGTCCGGATGATAGAGCGCCGCCGCCAATTCGCGAAGTTCAGGCGCGCATCGCGTATCCGCGCCTTCGCCTTCCTGCGCGTCAACCTTAACTACCGGCTGTACGCCCGCTTGTTCAAGCGCCTTGCGCACCGAGCGTGCCACGTCGAAGCGCGAGCCAGCGGGCGCTTCCACGCAGAACGTCACCTGAGCATGCTTCGCAAGCTGTGCGTAGAATGCGGCCTCATCAGGCGCAAGCACCGTCGCGCCTTCCACCACCACAGCCGCTGGCCATGCCACCTCGGCCTGGTCGAGCGCGCAGAGAACAGCCCCTTGCTCAACCAGCCCACACGCCGCCAAGCGCGCCTCGTAAGCGCGCGCCACCGCAAGCACACGTTCCTCCGATTCAGTGAGCGCGCACCCCTCAGGCAGCGAGCCCGTAACCGCAGCGGCAAACGAGGGCAGCCCCGCCCCGCGCGCGAAGGCGCGCCCGAGCGCATCAACCACACCCGGCGTGGCCGCCATCTGCACGTTCGCCTCCGCAAGCGCGCAGCGCACGTGCAGCGCGCGTTCCACGGCGCTCACCAGGGCGCGCCCGTCGCCGTAGAGTTCCCACACGTCCGCCACCCACGACGCCAGCGTGGCCACACGTACGCCAAAGCGCAGGAGCGACCCCGCCGCCGCAAGGTCGCGCCGACGCGCAAGCACCTCATCGTTCGACGGCAGTACCAGCACCGTCTCGGTTCCGCCCGCACTCGCGCGCGCAAGCACCCGCGCACTCGTCTCGTGCGCGTCCCCCGTTATATTCACTGTAATTCCCATGTCCCCCATTCTACCATTGCCCCGCCACCTCCCCCACTCCCTCAGTCCACCATCCTGAGAGAAGCGCCGTCAGTATCCCCCTTGCCATTCTCGTGAACGCGAATCACATTTTGCCCGCGCGGCAGCGCGTCGTGCTTGGGTGGGAGCAGCCCTACCCTATCAGTTTTGATAGATTGTGGGAGGCGGGCGGGCTTCCTATACTGAAAGCATCTACCGGGAGATCCCGAGCATCCTTGAAGGGATGATGCTACGCCATGCTGACCCTTTGTGTGTACAGCGCCGACGGCGAGTTCATTCTCAAATGCCAGATGGATGACATGGCGTCCTTCCTGTATGTCATCCGCACCGAGTTCGAGCCGCGCTGGGCCGCTCAACCTGAAATGGCCTCCATTAGCGGCAAAATGCTGGTCGTCGACTCCGTGCGTGGACCCGACAGCATGGTGCCCGCCCTCTCGCAGCGCCAGCGCGAAATCATCGATCTGCTCGCACGCTCCTACTCCCCCAAGCAAATTGCCTTCACCCTCGACGTCTCGGAATCCACCGTGCGCATGCACATCGAGAAGCTGAAGAAGCGGTTCAACGTAAGCAGCTGCTATCACCTGATGGCGGTGGCCACGGCCCTGGGCCTTTGCGACCCGTTCATTGAAGAGCCGCGCCAGAATTCCATCATTGTGAGTACCGACGACGACCCGGGCCTGAAGAAACCGCTCCCCAAGCCCCGGCCGTCGGACGATTAAAACCGCGGCGCCACCTTCGGCGTTGAAATCTTCCCCGCAGAACCGCAGTGCGGCGGCTCGCCGTAGGCAGAAACAGCAGGAGCCGCCGGTGCCGCAGCTGGCGTAGGTGCCGCTGGCGCGCCCGGCACACCCGGCGCCGCAGGAGCTTCCGGCACACCTGGCGCACTCAGGGGCGCTTCCTCAAACGTATCAGATCCGCAGCTTGCGCACACAGCAGCCGCTGCGTCGTTCGTAGCGCCGCACCGGGCGCACGTCTTACTGGTCGGCGCGGTCGCGTCGACGGCAGAAGGTCTAAAGCACATGGGATGTTCCTTTCAATTGAAGGCCGCAGCGGCGCTTCCCCACCGCGGCCTTCTGGGGAGGTGGTGCCGGCGCGGAGGCCCTTCGCCGACACCACAACAGGGGATGGATAGTGCCAGTAGTGCTTAGCTGAACAGGTTCTTGAACGGCATGTCGTCGGCGCGGGTTACCTTGCACATGGCAATCTTCACGTTGTACACGCCGGAGAGCCTGCAGCAGTTGTCGGGGTCGTTGTCCGTGCACATGTTGATGTTGGACACGAACCAGCCACCGAGCCACGGCTCAGCCTCGGGCAGTTCGGGGAACCACCAGCCGTGCTGCGCCGAAATGGCGTAGGGCGACATGGCAGCATCGAGCTTCGCCTTCTGCAGGCAGCGGCCGCGGCGCGTCTCAATCCAGCACCACACGTCGTCGCCAATGCCCAACTCGGCAGCCGTTTCGGGGTGAATCTGGAAGTGCGGCTCGGGATAGCGGTTGCGGCAGCCGTTCACCTGGCGATACTCGGAGTGGTAGTACGGCATGACGCGCGAACCGGCCGTGAGCACGAGCGGGTATTCCTCGGCCACGTCGGGCGTGGAAACGGGCGACTCGAACGGCTCTTCGTAATACGGCAGCGCTTCCTTGTCGTCGAACAGATCCTCGATGATGGTCGAGCGCAGCTCCACCTTGCCCGTCGGGGTGCCGAAGCCATACAGCTGTCCCGTTTTCGGGTCATTCATCTTGTGCCATTCCTCGGGTGAGGAGTTGAACACGGGGTTGGTAATGGCGTCGCGCGCCGAGGTGCCCTGCGGCTCCAGCATGGCGTCGTAGGCTTCCTCGGTGGTCTGCCACGACCAGTACTTGTCCACGGTCTCCTGGTCAAACGTGCCTTCGGCCATGGAGCGCCAGAACTCGTAGTTGTCGCGACGCTCGTACAGCGGCGGCACCGCGGCCTCGCCGGTAAGCGCAACGCCCGTGATGCAGGGGCCGCCACCGCCCACACCCCACAGCTGCGGGCGCTCAAGCCAGCCTGCGGCGGGTAGCACGTAGTCGGACAGCATAGCCAGCGGCGTCATGGTGTACTCGTGGTCAACCACCAAGTCCAGCATCTTCACGCACTCGTACACGTCTTGGGTGTTGGACAGGTTGGAGAACGGGTTCGATGCCTGAGCAATAAGGCCCTTGACCGGGTATGGCTTGCCGGTGCGGATGGCCTCGCTCACCGCGCACCAGTTCTGGGCGCACGTGGCGTTCTGGCTTAAGAAGTACGGATGATGGAACACGCGGCTCTGCGCGTCGGAGATCTTCTGGTAGCTGGGCCAGGAGTGGAACGGGAAGCGGTCGGCACCCAGCTGCTTGTCGCGCTGGGACTTCGGCAGCACCTCAGGCATTTCGAACGTGGCGTGCGGCAACACGTCGTTCGGCGGCGCGAGGTAAGTCTGACCAGCCTTGTTGATGCCGATGAGTGCCTTCAGGCACGCCTTGGCGCGGTTGGCCTGCGCCTGATTGCGGCCGATAGCGTCGGTGGCCAGGCCCCACGGCAGATACGCCGGCAGGCACGTGGCGAAGATGCGCGCGGCTTCCACAATCTTGTCGGCCGACACCCAGCAAATTTCGGCGACCTTCTCGGGAGGATACGCCTGCACGGCCTTCTTGAGGTCTTCGAAACCGTACGTCCAGGACTCGACGAATTCCTTGTCGTAGAGTTCCTCGTTGATGATGACGTTCATCCAGCCCATGGCCATGGCGCCGTCGGTGCCGGGGCGCAGGCGCAGCCACACGTCGGCGTTCGGCGCGTATTCGGTGCAGCGCGGGTCCACCACGATGAGCTTGACATCCGGGTCCTGCTCAAACAGGTCTTGATAGCCCCAGTGCTCCGGGAAGTCACCGGACTGGGCGGGGTTGTGACCCCACAGCACCACGCAGCCGGTCTTGGCCGCGGTGAAGGCAGCGGCGAACTGGCCATACGTTGCGCTTTCGTTCGTGTACGTGGGGCACCAGCAAATCTCGGAGCCGCCCATAGCCAGGTTCGGGCTGCCGTACAGGTTGAAGAACCGCGACTCGTACCACTCATCGGTGCGGCCCGTGCCATGGGAGAAAATGACGGACTCGGGGCCGTATTCGTCGGCCAGCTGGCGCAGCTTTTCGCCGATTTCCTTCATGGCCTGGTCCCACGTGATGCGTTCCCACTTGCCCGAACCGCGCGCGCCCACGCGCTTCAGCGGATAATTGCAGCGCTTCGGGTGGTCCAGCCAGTCAAGCTGGAAGTCCATGCGCTCGCACACGCGCCCTTGGCTCACTTGGCAATCGGGATCACCCTCAAGCTTGACAACTTTTCCGTCCTCCACCGTGGCCAGAACACCGCAGTTGGCATGGGATGCAAAACACAGCGTGCGTTTGTACTCGACGTTCGACATGGTTCGCCCTTCTTCCTCTTCGCGTTCATGTCCATGCATGCCGCTTTATGAAGAGGCAACCCCCACCGCGCACAATACGCGCTGGTGGAGTGTGCGCCTAGCTAGCAAATTTACCAACTACGTGAAAAGGGGCCCGAACGTCGACGTGCGGCGTTCGGGCCCCTCGGGAAATTCCAGGAAGGCCGTGTGCGTTTGCGCGGCAGCGAGGCTGCCAGACCTCTGAGGTGTGGTGTGTGGGGCAATCGCATCCCCCCTTCAAAGCATCGGCGAATTGGGGGTCGCCTCTCCTTGAGCTACCCTCATCCTACAACGCCCACGGGTCCCGCGAAAGCTAGCAAAGTTGCCAGGGGTGCGGGCGGAAAGTAAGCGTTTTCTGTGATTCCGCCGAGCGCCAAAAAAGGTGAAGCGCTATCGCGCTGGCGAATACACCAAAAGCATCCCGCCTACCCTAACTTTATAACGCGGGCTGACTGGCTTGAAGGCGTTGACGTGCAGTTAGCATAACCCCCGTAGCGGCGTTAGCAGCGACGGCGCGAAGCGCCTAGTCCCTTTAGGGAAGCGCCGTTCGCGCGAAGCGCGAAAACGCAGGTCGCGGTTGTATTCTCCGCCTTCGGCGGAGCGGACGCTCTGGAGAGCGTCCCTACGAGGATTACCAAACAAGTATGTTAACTATAGGAGAACATGCCCGCGTCATAGTGATAGGAAAGCGGGTAACCTCTTGGCGTAATTAGTAGCGCGACAGCGCGTCACACTTTTGTTGCGCGATAGCGCGTCACTCTTTTCCGGCGCGATAGCACGCCTTAGTTGGCGGCGTAGAAGAGAGAGTGTTCGCCTTCTGTGGGGTGCCAGGGGTTGAGGGCTACTTCTCGGAGGTGGAGGGAGGTTTCGTCTGGTTCGAGGACGTTTAGGCTTACTCCCAACTCAACCATGGGAAGCGCTTCGGCAACTATGGAAGCCCAGGCCAGGGGGAAGGCGAGTTCAGGGATGGCGGAGTCCTTGTGGATACGATCTTCGAAAGCGGCCTCGGGGGCGCTTCCGCTGGTGAAGGCTTTGTCGGCGCTTCGAAGAGTGTCTCCACTGTCCTCTATCAATTCGCCAAGCAGGCGCTCGACCGTAGACACATCATCGCCAAAAACCTTGGCGCATTTCAGGAAGTAGTCGGCATTGTCAAACGAAAGCCAGGCGTAGTGCGCGGCGAACGCATCATCCAACAAGAACGGTTTGTCCTGCTGGTAAATCTGGCCGGAAAACTTGTTGTCGAGCGAGCAGTAGTGCACACCCAGGCGCAAACCCTTCTCCGCCGCAAACCGCAACAACTCAAGGCACTCCGCCTCGCTCCCCGCGATGGAGAGGCCACCGGCATACCAATAGTTGTAGGGAACCACGTACGGGTTGCGGCGCAGCTCAAACCCACGCGCCGCGAACGCTTCGGCGTTGGCCAGCGGGAAGCAGAACTCCAAAAGGTTGATGCCGCGCACGCCGCGCTCGTCCAACTGCACCAGCAGTTCGCGCATCTCATCAAGCGTGCCGGGGATCACCGGCATCTCCACCATCACATCGGGAATAACCCCAACAGCCTCGGCTATCTTACTGAGCGTTTCCCATCGCTGATCAGCCGATTCTTCCATCTTCACGCTGAAGCGGATTTCGCTCAAGCCCGCGTCGCGCAGCGCGACAAGCAAGCGGTCGTCCAAGCAGTCGCCGCTCGTGTAGAGACGAGTGCGCGCTTCGGGATACAACTCCTGCGCGCAGTGCAAAAACGCCAGCAACTCGTCCGGATGCAGGCACGGTTCGCCACCCGTCACGGCAAGGTGACGAAACTTCGCGCCCGCCGCGTGGGCAGCGCGCAACTCAGCGGCTATCGCGCGCTCATGCGTGCGATGATACTCGTAGTCTTCCTGGTTGACGTTGAAGCAGAAATAGCAGTTCCGTGTGCATTTGAGCGAGATGAAAAACGTCGCAGTTTCCTCGCCCGTGCGACACGCTCGGCACGACGGCGACAGCCAGCCCTTCCCCAGGCTCGCACCGCTGTTCTCGCAGAAACCGCACGTCGCCGCAGCGCGACGCACACGCGGCTGGGATTCCTCGCGCTCGAACGGCAAACCGCACGCGGCAACAGCTTCCTCAAAATCGGCCTGCACCGCATCAAATGCTGCTCGATACGCTTCCAAATTCACGATTCGTCCCTTTGCTTCCCCGCGCGTCCCAATACTTACCCGATCTCCGCCAGCGCCTGTTCCACGAAGCACTCGTCCACCATGAGAAACGCGACGAGCGCATCCGCCAGCCGACGATACACTCCCTGCGTATCCTTCTCGTGCACCTTATCGCGAAACGCTGGCAGCCAGTTGAGAAGGTGCTCGCGCGCAAAGTCTTGCTGCGACAGGAGGATACGGCGCACCTCGTCGTCCCGCCCGTCGCCGAACGCGTCGAACGCGCGCGTGCTCAAGTGTGCGAGGAAGTCCATCATCATGGACACATGATCCTCGGGAAAATGCCCGAATTCCACCGCCTTGAAGCCGTATTCGGCATAGCGATGCCGCACATCAAGCGTGCTTTCCTGGAAGAGCATGACCTCTTTGCCAATGTAGGGCGACTCCCAAGGGTGCACATACGCTTCACCCGGCACCAAAAACAGGCGCGTGAAGTCAGACTTGAGCGCCTCCACGTACGCCGCGTCATCGGCCCTATCGCCCAAGGAGGCACACAGCTTTTCTGCATCGGCTAGCACTTCCGCGGCCGACGAGGCAATCGATTCCATGCAGATGCCAAGGTCGTCCTGGCGGAACACCTCGGCCAGCGCGTGAAACTGCGCCACCGTTTCCGGCGACCCCAGCGTGGCAAGTTCCTCGGCGCTCGGCTCAGCGCCAAACACAATGTGAAAAATCCGCTGCAGATACGCCCGGTTCGCAAGCCGCATCCCTAGCTGTTCGATGGTATGCTCGTCCATGGTTCTCCTTAGTGCCTGCCGAAGCGGGCGGTTTCATGTGTGAGAGCAGTGTACCAATTTACCGGTACTTTGTAGGGCAAGGGTTCTACCCTTGCCGCTCAGTCAGAATAAACCTGCCAGGTCAAACGTAGTTGACGGCAAGGGCAGAGCCCTTGCCCTACGGTCAACCTGGCAGGTAAGGGGTTGTGCTACAGCCCCTGTACACCTCAGAGTCCGGACGAACTCTGAGGTGCCTCAACACAGACAGCTACTAACCGCTCTTACCAATTAACCTCAACAAAAGCTGGGTCGCTTGCGGCTTCCTTGGCTTTGATCAGGGTGTTTGGCTTGGTGGTTTCAGCGGACGGCAGAATGGCAATTTCCTTCACGCAATCCGGGCCGTACTTCTTCGTCAGCTCGTCCACGTCGCCAAAATCAAGCGCACGGTTGGGGCACGCCGCCACACACGCCGGCTGGCCACCCGCCTCGCGAATCATGTAGCAGCTGTCGCACTTCCCCGCTTTGCCGTCCGGCAGAATTTGCGGAATGCCGTACGGGCAGGCCTTCGTGCACGAGCCATCGCCCGTGCACTTTTCGCGGTCGATAACCACCGCGCCGTCCTTGCGGGTTTCAATAGCCCCCTGCGGGCACGCGGCCGCACACGCGGGCGCTGCGCAATGGTTGCACGTGGCCGAGTAGCTATACGCGCTCACCTTGGGAAACTCCCCCACCGAGAACGTCCCCGCATGGCGGTAGATGGTTCCCACGTCAAGCCTGTTCTTATCCTTGCAGGCAACTTGGCAGGCACGGCACCCCGTGCACCTCGTCATATCGAAATAGTATCCAATAGCCATGAGTCATATCCCCCTTGGACCTATGCGGACACGATGCGCTGCGGCCAATCACAATCCGCCTCAAGCGCTTCGCCATCGTATTTCTTAATGTTGCAAATCTGGTTGTTGTAGCCCGACACACCCATGCCGCCGTACTCGGCGCCAATCAGGTAGTTGTCGGAACCCGCGCGGTCGATGCCCGTCGCCTCGTCAACGTCCACCCACGCGCCGTGGGGCACGCCCACCACGCCCGGCAGCAGAATATCCATCAGCGCGGCGCGGCGCAGGCCCTTACCAGCAGGCGTTTCAATAAGCACGGTGTCGCCTTCCGCAATGCCCTTATCCTTCGCGTCCTGACGGTTCAGGAACACCGGGTTTGCCCACGTCTCACGCAGCCACGGGCAGTTGTCGAACACGGAGTGCGAACGACGCAGGTAGTGCGGGTTGTACATGATGTAGGGGTACTCGCTCTTTTCGCCGCCGATCTTCTTGTCCTTGAACGTTGACTCGTAGCCCACGACCGGCACCACATAGGTCGGATACGGCTTGTACTGCTCGATGCCCTCGTAGCCAAACGAGGCCATAAGGTCGTAGCGCGCCTGGCAGTAAATTTCCAGCTTGCCGCTGGCGCTGGGAAGCGGATTGGCCTCGGGGTCGGTGACGAAGTCCTCGTAGCCGATGAAGCCGTGGCCGTCGTCCGACGTGCGCTCGAACTGGTAACCGCCGTTCGCCACGAAGTCGGCGAGCGAAATGATGCCCTCTTGCGGCTCGCCTTCCACGCCCCACTCGCTGATGTCGTCGGCCGTAATAGTAACGAGCGGTTCCATCTCACCGCTGGCGCCCATCACCTGGCTGCCGGCAATCTGCTCGAAGAATTGTTGCTTTTCCGAGGTGTCGTAGGCAAGCTTCGGGTCCATGCCCATGCCCTCAAGCAGCAGGGTGCCAATTTCCTGGTCGGTCTTGGCTTCACCCAGCGGCTCGGTCACCTGCGAGTAGCAGTACACGAACTCGCGGTTGCACGTGGTCACGCTGCCGGGGCGCTCCCATTCGGTGGTCACGGGCAGGATGATGTCGGAGTACAGAGCGTTCGTGGTCATAAACTGCGCGCGCGTAAGCACGAAGTCCACGGCACGGTGCGCCTCGATGCCGGCCTTCTGGTGCAGCGAGGTTTGCAGCGTCGCGTCCGTCACGTGGAAGATACCCTTGATGGGACCGAGCGTGGTGGGGATAGGTTCGTGGAAGCTGCCGTAGGAGTTTGACACGTCCAACACTTCGCCGCCACCGGCCAAAATGAGGTCGTAGAGCTGAGGCTGACGCACACCGGTTGAGCAGGGGTTCTTTGTCTTTGGCTTCTTCGCGCTGCCAGCCTTGACCAGATTCGGGCCGTAGTTGCCGCAGTTCGCGTGATACGCACCGCCGCACGCGTGGCCCGACTTGCCCATGTGGCCACCCATCGCGCCCAGCGCCATGAGCATCTGCGGAATCATTTCAGCGCCGTTGCAGCGCACCATGCCGTAGTTGTGCAGCAGCATGGTCTTGTTGTTCTTCCCCAGAATGCGCGCGAACGCGGTCACCTGCTCGGGCGGAACGCCACAGATGGGCTCGGCCCACTCGGGCGTTTTGGGCGTACCGTCGTAGGTACCCATGACGTAGTCTTTCAGGTTTTCGGACAGCTTTGCGTCGGGCGGCATGTGCTCGGCGTCGAAGCCCACCGTGTATTTGTTGAGGAAGTCCCAGTCAACGATGTTGCCTTCCTCCTGGTCGAGACGCAGCATCTCATAGGCCGTGGCCAGCATAAACGCCATGTCGGTGCCGTTGCGCACGGGAATCCAGTCGGCATCGAGCATCTGGGCCGAGGCGTTGTACAGCGGGTCAACCGTGACAAACTTCACGCCCGCTTCCTTCGCCTGAATGAAGTAATAGGTAGGCGTGCCGGCGGCCGACCACGTGGGGTTCGAGGAATACATAATAATGTATTCAGCGTTCATGAGGTCGAAGCGGTCGTTCGCCTTGCCGATGTCGGTGGACGGCAGGCCAATCATATCCGAGCCCAGCGTGTAGGTGCCGTGCGAGGTGGTGTCCCAGCCGCGCACGCAGCCGCACATCACGTTGATGGAAGCGTCGGGCGACTTGCAGTAGAAGCCCGTGGGGCCATACTCGTCGCTGATGCGCTTGATTTCCTGACAGGCCAGGTCAATGGCCTCATCCCAGCTGATGACTTCCCACTCGTCCTTGCCGCGCATCTGGCCGTTCGCGTTCTCGCCGCCGCCGGGCTTCCAGCCCTTGCGCTTCATGGGATGCAGAATGCGGTCGGCGCCGAAGCACTGCTGCTGCTGCGCCTTGCCGCGCACGCAGCCGCGCTGCTGCGGGAAGGTGGGCGAATCTTCGTGCGAGTCGTCGGTCTTCTGGCGAACGACCGCGCCCTCTTTCACCATAACCTTGTTCACGCAGCGGCCACCGCAGTTGTGCCAGCAGGCGGCGGCTACCCACGTGCCGCCCTCTTCCGGGTTGACCGCCATCGCGGCGCCTTCGTCCTCTTTGACCTTGGTCGACGGAGCGCAGCCGAAAGCACTCAGCGCTGCCGCCGATGCGGCAACCGCCAAGCTGCCTTTCATAAACTGTCGGCGGCTCAAATTCGTCGCAGACGTATCCACGTCAAAAGCGTCCATACAATCCCCCTTTGATTTCACGATTCTTTCCTCCTTGATTGTAAGCAACCTCCCCTTGAAGTTGCTCGCGAACCTACCTCTACGGCGTTCGATCCACCATCTCCACCTCCCTTTCAGAGCCCCCTTTGGAGTAGTTTTCCTGCTGTAACCAGAGTACCAACCCCGCCATACAATTACCATGCTTCAACTGTACTAAATGAAGCCGAAGCCTCAGCAAATAGTCCGGCTTTGCACCAAGAACCACGCGAATTGGCAGAAATGTCCGTTTATGTACGGATTTTCGCCTGATTTCGGGACTTTACTAGTATCGCGAAAAAACTGACCTGGGGTTTCTCTTGTGGACTCCTGACAAATCCGTACATAAAGGGCGTGCGGCAGGATTCTTGGACTTACTCAGGCTACCAGCCCGAGTCTTCTAC
>DSLMC04103__coassemble_565_pt1 | contig 26828 bp, 26 predicted proteins | sample DSLMC04103__metabat2_high_PE_001 | metagenome-assembled genome bin DSLMC04103
CGAAGAAGCTGCCCACATGCTGCGTTTCGCGCTCCGTCTTCTTGTCGCAGAAGGGGAATTTCGCGATGTCGGCGAGCTTCTGCAGGTCGCTCGGCTTGACGCCAGCCTGGTCAAACGCGCGCTTGTAGTACACCGTGTTGTCGTATGCGTAGGCGACCATGGCGCGCAGGCGCTCAAGTTGCAGCGCCTCAAGCTCCGGCCGCGGCATACATTCGATCTCCGGATCATAGTATTTCTGATCGTAGGGGATGTCCTTCGCCATGGTTGCTCCTTGTTCGTGTGCGATTCTGGTTGCTGCCTGCCGCGCGCCAGCCCTGCCGAGTTAGGCTTTCGAATGTTCCACCATTCGAATGTTTCACGTGAAACACTTGTTCGCCATCAGGGCTTTCTCACGTAAAAAGCAGCGTATTGCATGAAACCACGAACCGCCCCCAAACACAACCAAAACCGTCATTCGATGTTTTGATGGTTTGCTATCGCTCATACCGATAGCTGGGTACAATTACTTCGTGAACATGAGCGTGCAAGGCTTCACGTGAAGCAGTCGTTCGACGAAAGGCCCCCATGACTCTCCAGCAGTTGCGTTACCTTATTGCTATTGCGGAATATGGCTCTATCAATGCGGCGGCGCAGAATTTGTATGCGTCGCAATCCAACCTGTCCACGGCCATCAAGGAACTTGAGCAGGAGCTGGGCATTACCGTGTTCACGCGCAGCAACCGCGGCGTCACGCTCACAAACGACGGCACGGAACTTCTGGGCTACGCGCGCCAGGTGATTGAACAGGCCGCTATGCTGGAGGAACGCTACGCCGACAAGGGTTCCACCCACCTGCGGCTGGCCGTGTCCACGCAGCACTACGCGTTTAGCGTACAGGCATTCGTGAACGTGGTGGAAGCGTGCGAAGGCGACGAATACGAGTTCATCCTGCGCGAGGCCACCACGGCCGAAATCATCGACGACGTGCGCACCTTCCGCAGCGAGGTGGGCATCCTCTACACCGACGACTTCAACCGGCGCGTGCTGCAGAAGGCGTTCGACGATGCCGACGTGGCGTACTTTCCCCTGTTCGACGCACGCGTGCACGTGTTCGTGGGCGAACACCATCCGCTGGCCGGCGCCAAGGAGCTGCGCCCGGAAGACCTGGAGCCCTACCCGCGCTACTCGTTCGAGCAAGGTACAACAAACTCGTTCTACTATTCCGAAGAGCCGCTTGCACACCTACCCCATAAGCGCAACATCCGCATCTCGGATCGCGGTACCCTTACCAACCTACTTACCAGCCACAACGGCTACACTATTTCAACCGGCGTGCTGTCTGCCGAAATGCACTCCGGCATCGCCAGCATCCCGCTAGCCAGCGGCGAAACCATGCAAGTAGGCTACCTCATGCACAACGAACGCCGCCCCAGCGACCTGTTACTGCGCTTCATCGACGAACTCCACGCCGTCATCGGCGCCAACCCCACCGTAGAGGCACACTGACAAAGGTTGTGATCCTAGCGAATACCGCGAGCATAGTCCCTCGGCCTCAGAATGACAAAGTGACACAAAAACAGCCCACCGGCGCGGAGGGCGCGGGCGGGCTGTTTGGAGTGGCACTATTGCGCGGCACGACGCGCGGTGCCAAACTTGCCTAGTGAATCGTGTTGCTCACATACGGCGTTTTGTCCTTCAGCAACACGTCGTGGGCGCCACCTTCTACGATGGACGTGGAACTGACCAGCGTTAGCTTTGCCTTCTCTTGGAACTCGGGGATGGTGAGAGCGCCGCAGTTGCACATGGTGGACTTCAGCTTCAGCAACGTGACGTCGATGTTGTCCTTGAGCGGGCCGGCGTAGGGCACGTACGAGTCCACGCCTTCCTCAAACGTGAGCGACTTCTTCTTGCCGCCCAGGTCGTAACGCTGCCAGTTGCGCGCGCGGGCCGAGCCTTCGCCCCAGTATTCCTTCATGTAGGTGCCGTTCACCATGACCTTGTTCGACGGACTTTCGTCGAAGCGAGCAAAATAGCGGCCCAGCATGACGAAGTCGGAGCCCATGGCCAGCGCAAGCGAGATGTGGTGGTCGTACACAATACCGCCGTCGGAGCAGATGGGCACGTACACACCCGTCTCCTTGAAGTATTCGTCGCGCGCCTTCGCCACCTCGATGACCGCCGTGGCCTGGCCGCGGCCGATACCCTTCGTCTCGCGCGTGATGCAGATGGAGCCGCCGCCGATGCCTACCTTCACGAAGTCCGCGCCCGCCTCGGCCAAGAAGCGGAAGCCGTCGGCATCAACCACGTTGCCGGCACCAATCTTCACCGCGTCGCCGTAGTGCTCGCGCACCCAGTCGATGGTCATCTTCTGCCAGTCGGAGAAGCCCTCGGAACTGTCGATGCACACCACGTCCGCACCGGCTTCCACCAGCGCCGGCACGCGCTCGGCGTAATCGCGGGAGTTGATGCCCGCGCCCACCATGTAGCGCTTATGATCGTCCAGCATCTCGTTGGGGTTAGATTTGTGCGAGTCGTAGTCCTTGCGGAATACCACGGCCACCAGGTGGTCGTCATCGTCCACGATGGGCAGCGAGTTCAGCTTGTTATCCCAGATGATGTCATTGGCCACTTTCAGCGTGGTGTCGGCCGGCGCCACAATCATCTTGTCGCGCGGCGTCATGAAGTCGACCACCTTCTCGTCCATCGACATGCGCGACAGGCGGTAATCGCGTCCGGTGACGATGCCCAGCAGCTTGCCGTGCGCGGAGCCGTCGTCGGTGACAGGCATGGTAGAGTGGCCAAGTTCTTCCTTCAGCGCCACCACGTCGGCCAGCGTCATGTCGGGCGACAGGTTCGCGTCGGAGGTAACGAAGCCGGCCTTGTAGTCCTTCACGCGCGCGACCATAGCGGCCTCGTCTTCGATGGACTGGTTGCCGTAGATGAACGACAGACCGCCCTCGGTGGCCAGCGCCACGGCCATGTGGTCGTCAGACACGGCGGTCATGATGGCCGACACCATGGGAATGTTCAGCGTGAGCGGGCATTCTTCCTGGCCCTTGCGGTACTTCACCAGTGGCGTTTTCAGGCTCACGGCCGCGGGCACACACGTTGCCGGCGTGAGCCCGGGGACAAGCAGGTACTCGTTGAACGTACGGGACGGTTCATCGAAATAGTAGGCCATGAACTCCTCCATCTGCGATAGGCGCGGTCAGCGCGGGTGGGTGCGGCGCGAATGCGGCAGGCGGCCAGCCCGTCACGCATTCGTTGCTTAGGTGTTACCCGCTATTATAGCCACGGCAACGGCGGGCGCGAGAAGAACGCTGCGGAATATGGAGAAATATCCGTTGGTAAGCGAATGGAAAGTTTGCTTTACATTCGCACTGAAAGCGTGTATGCTGTATGGAAAGTTAACTTTACATTAACTGAGTGCTGCGCAGCAGAAGGAGAGGAAGCCCATGGAGAACCGCTTGGAGGAACTGCGCCACGAGCGCGGCATCAAGCAGGAAGACCTCGCGCAGGAGCTGGGTGTGTCGCGTCAAACCATCAGCTCACTTGAGAAGGGGCGCTACAACCCCTCCATCCTGCTGGCATTCAAGATTGCGCGGCACTTCGACCTGCAAATCGAAGACGTGTTTATTTACCGAGAGGACGATCATGAATAACCCCGAAACCACCAACCGGAAAGCCGGTCTTATCACCCTGGCAATTGCCGTGGTGCTTACCCTTATAACGCTTGCGCTTGCCTTTAACGTGGGAGGTGTCGCAACTCTTGTACCCACCGCAGCAAAGGCGGTCTGGGGCTTTGCGGGCTGCGCATTCGCGCTGTTCATCTGCAGCGTCGCCGCGCTCACGCACAAAACCACGCCGCAGGAGGCAATCGAGCAGGCCGACGAGCGCAACCAAGCCATCGGCAATCTTGCCGCCCGCAAAGCATTCACGTTCATGGGCGTATTCATGCCGCTTGTAGCGCTGGTACTTTATGTACTTGACCAGGTGTCACTCACCGCGATGCTGGTTATCATCGGCATCGAGGTAGTCACCTTCGTAACCTACGCCATCTACATAGCCCGCCTACAGCGCGAAATGTAGGGGCAAGAAGGTAGTCAGCTTCATGTCAAAACCCTGCCATATGTGATAGGGTTTTGACATGGCAAAGTGAATTCGTTCTGCTTCGGGCACCGTGCTCGACGCCATTGGCGGCAGTCCGTACGGCATTGTCCCGCTGTGTTCCTACCCCCAGCCCAGCCATACTTGGATGATGGGGACGTAGCCGGCCACGAACACGGTCAGGATCAGCACGGGCAGGGCGAAGCGGACGTAGCCACGGGCCCAGCGGGGGAAGCGGAGGCCCTCGCCGGTGTCGGCTTCGCGCACGAACGCGTCCCAGCCCCAGCCGCGCTTCGTGGTGCAGAACAGCAAAAACACCAGCGCGCCCAGCGGCAGCACGTTGTTCGACATGAGGAAGTCCTCAATGGCTTGGATGTTGCCGATGCCCGGCACCTCTACGCCCGCCCACAGGTTGAACCCCAGCACGCACGGCATGGACAGCGCGGCCAGCGCCAGGCCGTTCACCAGGCACGACTTGTGGCGCGACCAGCCCCACTCATCCATGCCAAAGCTCATAATGTTCTCGAACACCGCCACCACGGTAGACAGTGCCGCAAAGCTCATGAACAGGAAGAACAGCGTGCCCCACACCTGGCCAAACGGCATCTGCGCAAACACGCTCGGCAGCGTAACGAACACAAGCCCCGGCCCGCTGCCCGGTTCCACACCAAACGCGAAGCACGCCGGGAAGATGATGAGGCCCGCCATAAGCGCCACCACCGTGTCGAGTCCCGCGATGCGCACGGCCTCGCCCGTGAGCCGGTAGCGCTTGTCGATGTAGCTGCCGAAGATGGACATAGACCCCACACCCACGGACACCGTGAAAAACGCCTGCCCCATGGCCGCAAACACCGCATCGGCAAACGTGCCCCAGCCGCTTGCGAACAGTTTGTCGAAGTCGGGCATCAGGTAAAACGCGAGGCCCTCCCCCGCGCCCGGCAGCGTGACCGCGCGCACCACCAGCACAGCCAGCACGGCGAACAGCGCGCCCATCATCACCTTCGTCACACGCTCCACACCGTTGCGCAGACCCGCGCGCGTCACCATCACGCCGATGGCCACCGTGACCAGCATATACGAGGTCATCTCCAGCGGGTTGGCCAGCATGCCGTTGAACACGTCACCCACGCCACCCGCGTCAAGCCCCTCGAACGTACCGGTGGCGCTCATCACCATGAAGGCCAGCATCCACCCGGCTACTGTGGTGTAGAACATCATGAGCAGGTAGTTTCCCGCAAGCGCCACCCACTTGAAACGGTGCCACTTCGAACCCGCCGGCTCCAGCGCGTCAAAGCTGCGCGCGACACCCTTTTGGCTCGCGCGCCCCACGGCAAATTCCATCACCAGAATAGGCAGCGCGAACACCACTAAAAACCCCAGGTACATGAGCACAAACGCCGCGCCACCATACTGCCCCGCAATATAGGGAAAGCGCCACACGTTCCCCAGCCCAATAGCGCACCCAGCACTGATCAGGATGAACCCCAACCGAGACCCAAACTTCTCCCGAACCATTCTGCCTCGCTTATAAGTAAGCGCCCAGCAGCCAAGCCGCGAGCGCGCGTAATCAAATGCGAGCAGTGTACCGGAAAACCCACAAGCACGAAACGTTACCCCGTCAAAAACCCGAACACCCAAACAAGCCCCCGCCACGCCCCACAGATACAGACTCAGTCCCGCGCTTTCTGGGTTATCGCACGAACGCCTCTTTTAACGCGCGCGCCCGATCTTGAAACACGGGAGCAAAAAGACGCATTTCGGCATCACGACAACCATTGCGTCGCGCAAAAGACTGCCAACGCCCTATAGCAGCAAGTACGATTTCTATTAACTGGCTGGCACGATTGAGGTCTAATCCGAAATCGGAAAGCATCGCTTTGAGACCCTCCACCTCATCGCGGCCTGCCTCACCCATGATGGTCGTCGAACGTGAAGCATCCTTATGGGGATCGGGGTTCACGTCAAAAAGCGGCGCCAGCGTCCAGCCACTTTGCATGCGGATAAAGCCAATGTTTCTCAGATGGTCATCGACGTTGTGAATGGCGATGGAAAAGGCTATGCGCTTGAAAAGCTCTTCGAGCCCCTTTTCGACATCACCCACAAACGGCACAAGCGCCTCGGCAACTTCGGCATAGTCGCGCACTTCCCCATCGCGGGCTCCAAGGAGACTCATGGCACTCAGATATGGCAAACGCGCGCCATCAATACGTGAACCTGCACGATCGAACCGTTCAATCACGAGGGCTTTTTGGTCGCCGATGGGCACAAGCCGAGTTGCTGGAACCACAATTCCCGCCGCTTGAGCCAGATCAAGGGCCGTTTTTTCCCAAGCCATAACATCCCATTCGTCACCAGGATGAGAAAACTTGGCAAGCATCAACCGATCCCCTTCGACAACAGAAGCCTTTGGGCGCGCGCCGCCAAGCGAACCCGATCCCGCATCGAGCAGCATTTTGAGTTCCGTTCGCCCTTCTTGCTCACGTGCAATAGTAGCGCTTGCCTCAAGCAACTCCGGCAGTTGAATGATGGGGGGAATAGCGGATGACGCCGACAGGAACGACGTTTCGCCTGAGAGCGAAAATCGCAAAGCCCCTTGTCTTGTGCGGTCGAGCACACCCAGCAGATAGTCGACTTCATCTAAAGTTCGAAGCGGCTCACCAGGCCGTCCGGCTTCCTCGCGTTGTTGCTTCGCAATTAGATTTCGCCCCCATCGGTCTGGGGATGAATCGCGAAACGCCCCAGGCATCCCGTCGCAATAGTGCGCTTGGGCTACCAACGGTAAGTGGGGATCAATCGCAAAAGAACTCCCGCTAGCTAAGTAGGCGGCGTCATAGGAAAACATGGTCGAAAGACGTCCTCGACGCAAATTGAAGTGCGCGGTACCTACCTTTTGCGGAACCGTGGCATCGAGATAGATATCAACCGGAGATTTCACGAGGGCCTTCTTACGCGTTGGGGGAGTTTTTGGTCGGAGCGGGCGCGGCCGAGGTCGGTTTCGTAGGGGTCGGTGGCGTCAACTACTCGGTCGAGAATGTCGAGGGATCGGCACACGTTCAAAATAGTGGCGAAACTGACCGTTGGGTCGCCGCTTTCAAGCCGCGAGATGGTGCCGCGCGACACGGCCGCTTTAGCCGCAAGTTCTTCGGCCGTCATGCCGACAAGCTTGCGCCAGGTGGCAATGTTCTCGCCGATGCGTTTTGCAGCGAGCCTGCTTTGAGCGGGTACCGGTCGTTTCATGAAGAACCTTACTGTTCGATATATCGAACGTTATTAAAGTTAATGTCCGTCTTATCATACACTATTTGCCTAGAGCTGCAACAAAATTTCACGCCCGCCAGGTTGACAAAAGTGTGACGCGCTATCGCGCTGGCTAGTGCGCCACGAGTTTTCTCGCATTCCTTGCCTTACGACGCGGGCTGACTGGCTTGTGGACGTTAACTTACAAGAGGTATAACCTCCGTAGCGACGTACGCGGCGACGGGGCGCACGCCTAGTCCTTTTAGAGATGCGCCACTCGCGCGTAAGCGCGAAAACGCCGGTCATGGCTGTATTCTCCGCCTTCGGCGGAGAGGGCGCTTCATGAAGCGCCCCTACGTGGGTTACCTTTTTAGTTAGGTTAATGGTACATGAGCGAGCCCTCGTCATGGTGGTAGGGAGGGCAACCATCTCTTAGTGTATTCGTTAGCGCGAAGCGCGTCACACTTTTACGCCCCGGGGGGTTGGTTCAACCCCCCGGGGCGCTCTCGTAAAACTTATGCGTTCTTCAAAAAGGCTTCGTAGCCTTTGTAGGCTTCGTAGATGTCGGCTTTGCTCGTGACTTCCCAGGGGGCGTGCATCGAGAGGACAGCAACGCCGGAGTCGATGACCTCCATGCCGTACTTTGCGGGAATATAGGCGATGGTTCCGCCGCCACCCACATCCACTTTGCCCAGCTCAGCGGTTTGGAACGACACGCCGGCGTCGCCCATGATGCGGCGGATACGCGCCACGTACTCGGCGCTGGCGTCGTTGGAGCCACTCTTTCCGCGGCTGCCCGTGTATTTGTTGAACACCAGACCGCGACCCAAATACGCGCTATTCTTCGCCTCAAACACGCTCGCGTAAGCGGGGTCGAAACCGGCGGACACATCGGAGGACAGCATGCTTGATGCAGCCAGCGCTCGACGCAGCGACAAAGGGCCGCCCTCGCCCGCCAACTCCATGATTTCAGCAACGGTATTCTCGAAAAACTGCGATGCCATGCCGGTGGCACCCACGCTACCAATTTCCTCTTTGTCCACCAGCACACACACCGCCGTCTTGGCCGGCGTCTCGTTCAGCGCCAGCTGTGCCGCGAGCGAGGTGTAGGCGCACACGCGGTCATCCTGTCCGTAGCCAATAACCATGCTACGGTCGAAGCCCAGGTCACGAGCACGCCCCGCAGGTACCGCCTCAATCTCAGCGGAAAGAAAGTCCTCTTCTTCGATACCATACTTCTCAGCCAAAAGCTTAAGCGCAAACGCCTTCACCGGCTCCTTCTCCGCCAACTTAGCGAAGGGCTCTTCCCCTTCGTCATCGCCAAACTCCTCGCCTTCAATAACCAGCGGCCTATTCCCCACAAGGATATCCAGCGCCTCGCCCTCAACCGCTTCGCTGGCCTTCTTGCCCATTTGCTGGCTGGCTAGGTGAATGAGCAGGTCGGTCACGCAGAATACCGGGTCGTTAGGGTCGTCGCCCACCTGCACGTCAATTACCGTGCCATCGGTTTTCGCAATGACACCGTGCAGCGCCAGTGGCAGCGTGACCCACTGGTAGTTTTTGATGCCGCCATAATAATGTGTGTCGAGATGCGCGAGCCCGTTCGCCTCAGCCAGCGGGTTCTGCTTGATGTCGAGGCGCGGCGAATCAATGTGCGCGCCCAGAATGTTCAGGCCCTCGGCCAGCGGCGCCGAACCCAGATGCGCCAGAATAAGCGCCTTGCCGTGCGAAAGCGCCCATACCTTGTCGCCCGGCTTCAGCGCGCGCCCCTCGCGCACCGCACTATCAAGCGCAACGTAGCCGTGCTCTTCCGCCAACCGAACCGCCGTGGTCGCGCACTCACGCTCAGTCTTATTTTCGCTGATGAAGTCAATGTATTCAGCCGACAGTTGCTCAAGCGCCTCAAGGTCGGCCTCATCGTACTTCTTCCACGCAGTTTCGTGCTCCATATTCGTCCTTTCGCTCCAGTTGCTTGCCACTATTATGCCCCATTTCGCCCGAGCGCAGGACACAACAGAGGTACCTCATTGGTATCGAAAGAACCACAGACGAAGGAAGTCGAAGGAAGCTTCACACCAGCCGCGCGTAATCCTGTGATTGATGGAAAATACGCGCCACCTTCACCACCCCGTCCTCGTGCTTATAGAGCGCGATGTGCTTCATGAACAGGCACGGCCGGTACCCCAAGCGCGCAAGCCGCGGCTCGCGCGATACCGCAAACAAGGCAGGATTAGAACACACCAGATCAAGTGCCTCATCCAGCTCATCGAGAAAATGCCCAGCCGCCTGGGGGCTCTTCACATCGTACAGCAGATACTCTACTATGCGGTCGCGGTCGCGCTCTGCCGAACGCGAAAATACCAGCTCACAGGCCATAACGCTCGCGCGCCGCACGCTGAGACTCATGGCCATCTACCACGCGGCCAGACGCGAAGTCGTCTTCAGCCTCGTCGATATCGCGATACAGCCTTACCCGAGCCGCTTCCTGCTTCAGCGCATCAAGCTTCTCAACGGTCATAACCGCAAACGTCTCGTAGCCATTCCGCGTCACAATAACGGGCTCGGACGCCTCTTCCACCGTCCTGGCAAACGCGGCCGTATTCTTCAATTCCTTAATGGGAATGCAAACCGTCATCACACACCTCCAAAGGGGCCATAATTATGGTACCTTAGAATACGCGCAAGCAGAAGCGCAGTCAACAGCCGGTGGACTCAGCACATAAGACGAACCTCGGCGCCTCAATCAGCCAAAGATTCCCGGCACATCCCCACACAACGCACGCACATCTACCGCATTTACCGTAAACTATCAGTGAACTCACAGCAGGAATTGATTGACCTGGTGGATAAGGCGTAGCGCGAGCGCCCCCAGAAGGGCAGCCCGCTGCAACCCATTGCGGTTGTGGACGTTGTGCGGAGCAATGCGAATTCCCTTCGATTACCCTCTTGCGTCGGTTCGCGAAACGGCGTATGATGCTTATTGAGATTGATTCTCAATAAGAGAACCAGGGAAACGTCAGACGAGAAGGAGAATGCTCCATGAAGGTACGTTCCGAGATCCCCACCGCTGAAAACACCACGAACATGGACGGCTTCGGCACCTGCGAAGTTGGCACCACGCTTGAGAACTTGAAGGCCGCCATCAGTGGCGAGACGGGCGCGTCAGCCAAGTACGCCGCCTTCGCCAAGGCCGCCAAGGAGCAGGGCTACGACCAGATCGCCCGCCTGTTCGAGGCCACTTCCGCCGCTGAGCAGATTCACATCGGCCTTGAGTACGCGCTTGTTGCCGAGGTTGAGCCGGACTTCGAGAAGCCGGCCGCCCCTGAGGCCGAGGGCGTGCAGACCGACCTGAACCTGATCATGGGTGCCCAGGGCGAGATTTTCGAGACGTCCGACATGTACCCGGCGTTCATCAAGAAGGCTCAGGAAGAGGGCAACGCCAAGGCTGTGCAGGTGTTCACCCGCGCCAAGCTGGCCGAGTCCGTGCACGCCGAGCGCTACCTGGCCGCGTACAACGACATCGACGTCCCCGACGACGACACGTTCTACCTGTGCCCCATCTGCGGTTACATCCACAAGGGCGAAGACTTCGAGAAGTGCCCCATCTGCTTCTGCCCGAAGAGCACGTTCCGCGCCTTCTAAGCCACAACCCCAAGCGAAACCCCGCGTTCACTTCCCACCGAACGCACCTTTCCCAAAAAACGACCGCCCACCCGGCGGTCGTTTTTTGCGTTATCATGAGGGCTTGGATATCTCTGGATGCTTGAGACTCCAAGGGCATCCGTACACCATCAATCTAACTTGACGCTAACTTGCTTTTCTGGGCCCCGCGGGGCCCTTTTTTGGAGTTAAAGTGGGGGTTCAGAAGAAGCGTGTCCATCTGATCAGGGGAAATACTCTGGCGCCTCAGGTATTTTTAACTTGATTCTAACTTGACTGTAACTTGCTTTTTGGGGCTCCCTTTAAGCAGAACCCGCGTTAGCTTTCCACAAAACGCACCTTTCTCCAAATCGACCGTCCCATTGGCGGTCGATTTTCGTTTGTGGAGGTACAGCCAGTGAACACTTAGTCCGGCATCCTAGCGAAGAATTCCTTAAGCGTTAACCCATACCCTGCGACGATTTTCTCAAGACTGTTAATAGTGGGATTTCTTTTCCCTAACTCAACGTCACCCAGATACGTCTTATTCATTCCCACCACCAAACCAAGCTCACGCAAAGACCACCCACGCTCATCACGAAGGTCTTTCAACACCTGCCCGATTTGTGCATTCGTATTCATACCCACAAAGCTATGCGAGCGTGTGCACTGTATCACCGCATATAAGTTTACGATTCGAAAAGGGTGCTCAAATGGAAGATATACCACTCATTAGCTATGTAATGCAGGGTGGAGGGCCAACCGCTGATCCAATATATCGCGTGGCACCCTGCCTTAATGCCACGATAAATAAGCTGGCGTCTGTTACGATGTGCTGTCAAGGATTGGCAACTGTTGAAGACAGCCATTGCGAATCCAAAGCTCTCCTCGGTGCTATATCGATTCTTCATGAAGTTATGGAAGAAATTGATGAAGCACTGGAAGTTTTAGATGAAGTTGCAACTCGCCAAACCTCTTCCTAAAAGCGTACGTACCCGCATTTGCGTTATTGCATATCCGAAGCGACACAAACCAAAGCCATCGCGATACCACACCGCGCTATATGAAATACATACCGTATTGGGTATAAATCTAACTTGCTTTTAACTTGCTTTTAACTTGCTTTTCTGGGTCCCATAGGGCCCTTTTTGGAATTAAAATGGGCTCTCGAAAAGAGACCGCTCATCTGATCAGGGGAAATGCTCTGGCGCTTTAGGTATTTTTAACTTGATTCTAACTTGACGGTAACTTGCTTTTTGGGGCTTAACCCTGCGTTCACTTCCCACCGAACGCACCTTTCCCAAAAACGACCGCCCCACCGGCGGTCGTTTTTTGCGTTATCATGAGGGCTTGGATGAAAGAAGGGGCTCATGGAGAATTCCGCTGTTGTTGAGGGTATTTTGGCGCATAATCAGGCATTTGTTGAGCGTGGCGAATATGAGCGCTACGTCACGGACAAGTACCCGGACAAAAAGTTGGCCATTGTGTCGTGCATGGATACGCGGCTGACGGAGCTTTTGGCGGCGGCGCTGGGGCTCAAGAATGGCGACGCAAAAATCATCAAGGTGGCGGGTGCCGAGGTGGCGCATCCCTTCGGCAGCGTGATGCGCTCGCTGCTGATTGCGGTGTGTGAGCTGGGCGTAGAGGACATCATGGTGGTGGCGCACACGAATTGCGGCGCCCAGCACATGAGCGGCACGGAAATGGTGGCGAACATGCAGCGCCTCGGCGTGACCGACGAGCGTATCGGGTTCGTCCGCCACTGTGGCATTGACTTCGACCGCTGGCTCGCTGGCTTCGGCGATACCGAAGAAGCCGTCCGGCGCAGCGTCGACATGGTCCGCAACCACCCCGTCATGCCCCCTCACGTGCGCGTATCCGGCTACATAATGGACTCCCACACCGGCGAGTTAATGCCGGTGGGATGCTAGGGAAGTTCCAAGGCTTGTTGTTGCACCACATCCTGCGCACATTCAGCAGGAGTGAAAGGGATGTATACGTCCGGGGCGATGCCGCGGCCCAGCGTTCCGTTGCCTTCGTGGGCGGCTTCCGTTTTGCTAATGGGGAACACGAGTGAGAACTTCTCAGTAAGCACCGCGGATACCAGGTTTGAATAATCCAGGCTGCCTCGGGTTGCGCGACCCACGCGCTGTACGTTGCCGCAGCCCGCTTCAGCAGCGCGCGCAGCAATAGCGGCCAACCGCTCGCCCACGCCGGATGTGCTCACGTCGGTGAGCAGGAATGTCCGCTGATGCTCGGGTGCCGGCGGGAACAGCATGTCCTCTTCGAACTCGGCCTCCTTCACGAATCCCGCACCAGCACATTCTGCCACATGGTCGATCTCGGCCTGCACCCAGGCACGACCCTCCGCATCGCTCAAGTCAAGCAAGCGTTTGAGTTGCCGTTGCCGCAGGTGAGCGTTCAGCTGTGTGTAGCGCGTGTAGATGAACTGCTCGCCCATGAGATCCTTCAGGTTGGCTTCGCGGTCGAAAAAGAGCGCGAGCAAGCCGTAGGCGTTCCCAATCATGCCCTCGGTTACGTCGCGCACATCTATGATCACGCGGTCGGCGCGCTGAATGTCGGCGAAGCGTTCCTGTAGAAGGGCAAGCAGCGAATCATCCACGAAGTGGTGCGCCGTGATGACGGCAGCCAACTCGTTTCCGCGTGGGCCCACGTTTTCCACTACCTCAACCGTCGGCGCGCGCAGGCTTTCCCGAAATCCCCGCGCAGGGAACGTGCGGACAGGCAGGTCTTCTTCTGCGCCGTCGGCGTGGCGTACCTGCATATGCGCGCAGTACGGCAGGACGTCATTCCACAGCTGTCGCTCAGAATCGTCGCCGTTGACAGGGTTGTTTATCAGACGCGTAAGATACTCGTCAAGCGTATGTCCATCCAAGCGCACCAGAGCATCACCCGGCACCAAGCGCTTGTCGTCGCGCGCTGCGGTCACATACAACTCATCTCCGAAGCGGCGCACAGAGAAACCACACGTCACAGACGTGAAATCAGCCTTCGACGACACCTCAAACGAAAGCGTTGGATCCTGAAAGCCCGACAAGTACTGACGCACGTAACGCACGAACAAGGCGTCATCAAGCGTTCCCGCGCCCGCAGCCGCACCCAGCGCCTCAAGCAGCGACAGCGGGTTACTTCGCGTCTCACACTCGGGCTGGCCGGCGTAATCGTTCTGCATAACATGCAGCACTGCGGCAATAACCTGCTCATACTGTTCATTCTGTTCCGCCATGGCTACTCCCCCGCTTCCAGTACGATGGTGCCGTCGAGGGATTCTATGCGGGCGCTTTCTACGCGGCCGTTGGAGAGTTGCAGTTTGGCGATGCAGCGGGGGAAGTTGCCGCGAGGGCGGAACACCGCGCCGGGGCACAGGATGTAGGTGGCGGGGCGCGCCTCGGGGCCGGTGATGAGTTCTGGCACATGGGTGTGGCCATGGATGCACACCTGCGGGATAGGGTCGCCCGGCGCGAGGGCGGCCGAGCCGGCAAAGGTGATTTTCACGTCGCGCGGGTAGTGCGCCACGAGGAAACGCACACCGTCGATGACCGGATGCGCGAAACGGCCGACCGACGCGCCGTATTCGTCGAAGTCGTTGTTGCCCAGCACAGCCGTGACCGGCGCGATGGTTTCCAACTCGCGCAGAATGGCCGGGTCGCCAATGTCGCCCGCATGGATGATATGGTCGCTACCCACGAGCGCCGCATACGCCTCATCCGACAACCGCCCATGCGTATCCGAAATAACCCCCACCAGCGTCATATTCGCTCCCTTCGCGCCCAGCACTTACGCCAACCACCCGCCGCATTTACGAGCACCAGTATACGTCACCACCCCCACCCAAACCGCTTTGTTTGCCAGTTTGTCTTAAAGCGCCGCATAGTAAGTTATAATCCCAGTTCTATGACGAATTCCGCGAAAAATCTTGGCTTGCGAATAAAGGAGCTGCGTGACAGCAAGGGCTGGACGCAGGTTGAGTGCGCGGAGTATCTGGGGTTTCATCCCTCTTATATCGCGCGTGTAGAACTTGGCGGAAAGAACGTCACGCTTGCCACCATCGACAAAATAGCCGCCGGTTTCGGCATCTCGCTCGAAGAGTTGTTTAAGGGTTTGTAGGCAGGCCGTCCATTTATGGCCGCTAACCAACAACTCGGCATGCGCATCAAGGACCTGCGGGAGGCCAGGGACTGGTCGCAGCGCGAGTGTGCGGATTTCCTAGGCGTGCATCATGTGTACCTGGCTGATGTCGAGCTGGGTAAGAGAAACCTCACGCTCGCAAATATTGAAAAGATTGCAGCTGGTTTCGGCGTTACGTTGGAAGAGTTGTTCAAGGGCTTGTAGGCTGCGCTTCCACAGGTGCGACTCGCCCGCGCTGTCGCATAAAAATGTGACGCGCTGCGCGCTACTAATTACGCCACGAGGTGGCCACCCTCCCAACAACTATGACGAGGGCTTTTGTTGCATAACGTGTCAATGTCTTCAAGTCAGTCAGCCCGAGTCATGAGACAAAGGGCGTTGGAAAACTCGTGACGTACTAGCTAGCGCGATAGCGCGTCACACTTTTGCCAACAGTGAAGAGTGACGTGTCGGCAGCCGGCGTGTTTCGTTTTTGCGGCTGTTTGTGGATGGCGGGCATGGCGGCGCGAAAGCGGGGCTACCATTCGAAATTGACGAAATCGTAACTTTTAGCACTCTCGGCTTGACAGTGCTAATGGAACGATTTATAACAGCCGTGTACAGAGAAAACCGCACAGAAAGGCGCTTAGATTTTCTTAAGGTTCCCCTTGCGTACTTTAAGAAAATCTAGCCAACACGTTGAGGAGATGATTAGTATGGCCATGATGGTACCCATGCGGAGGAATCGCAACCTGCTGAGCGAGCTGATGTCCGATCCGTTCGACGCGTTCTTCGACGCGGCCGCCGCGCCCATGCAGGCGATGCAGAAGATGTCGCCTACGCTGATGCGCACCGACATCAAGGAGACGGACGGTGGGTTCGAGCTCACCATTGACCTGCCCGGCTTCAAGAAAGAAGACGTGCAGGCCGAACTCAAGGACGGGCAACTCACCATTACCGCGCAGACGCAGTCCGAGTCCGAGGACAAGGACGAGAAGGGCACGTACGTGCGCAAGGAGCGTTTCAGCGGGAAGTGCAGCCGCACGTTCTACGTGGGCGAGGACATTGAGGAAAACGATATCCACGCGAAGTTCGAAGACGGCGTGCTGAAGATCGACGTGCCGAAGAAGCAGGAGCAGCCCAAGCTCGAAGAGAAAAAGACCATCGCCATCGAAGGCTAATCGAGGCGAGGCAATTAGCAGCATTGGAGGGCGGCCACTCGGTCGCCCTCCTTTCATTCATTTTTTCGTTATTCAAAAAACGAACTAAGCGATTATCAATAATTCCCATTCGTTTTCGCTTTTCATTATTCGGTTTTCACTCTTCACTTCTCTTCACTCTTCCACCTCTTCCCCCCTCTTTCTGTCACTCATTTTTTCGTTCTTCATTTTCTCGTTTCTCATTTTTTTCGTTCTCACCTTGTTCATACTTTTTTTCTTGATCGTCATTTTTTGACGGTTATTGCACGTATTCGCAGGTGATTCAGCGGGGGCATTCTTTTCATGAGCGAGAATGTTTCACGTGAAACACTGGGTGTTTTAGCACAGATGTTTCACGTGAAACATACGCGTGACAGCCGTGCTATGATAGGGTCGCAATCGCGACGAAAGGGCTGGTCATGGATGAGCGAACGAGGCGCGACGTCGAGACGTTTCGGGAATGGGTGAACGAGACGCGCCCTGGCGGCATGGTGTTTTTCGGCGGTGCGGGCGTGTCTACCGAGAGCGGTATCCCTGATTTCCGCAGCCCGGACGGACTGTACGCGCAGAAGTACCCTCACCCTCCCGAGCAGATGATCTCGCGCAGCTTCTTCGACGCACACCCAAGCGAGTTCTTCGACTTCTACTGTGACCATATGCTTGCGCTGGACGCCGAGCCGAACCGGGCGCACCGAAAACTTGCCGAGCTGGAAAGCACCGGCACTTTGTCGACTGTCATCACGCAGAATATTGATGGCTTGCACCAGAAGGCGGGCAGCCAACGTGTGCTTGAGCTGCACGGAAGCGTACTGCGCAACTTTTGCCAGGAGTGTGGGGCGACGCATTCAGTGGAAGACCTGCTGGCGCTGCGCGCGCAAGCGGCCGACGGCGTGCCGCGTTGCCCCACGTGCGGCGGCATTGTGAAGCCGGACGTGGTGCTGTATGAGGAACCGCTCGACGAGCGCACACTTCGCGCGTCCGTGGAGGCCATCGCGCGTGCCGACCTCATGGTGGTGGCGGGCACCTCGCTTTCCGTCTATCCGGCAGCGGGTCTGCTGGACTACTTCCAGGGCGACCACCTGGTCATCGTCAACCGCACCCCCACTCCGCGCGACCGGCAAGCCAACCTCTGCCTCGCCACTAACGTAGGCGATGTATTCGACTTCTGAATGCGAAACTTCGAATAACCGCACGTTGAACGCACGATGGAACACATGTTTCACGTGAAACATGTGGGCCCGGTGCGGAAAGCGCGAAAGTCGCTTCAGGTTAATGAAAAAATGAGTGAGCGAAAAAGAGTAATCGGGGAAATTGAAGATCGAATAATTAAAAAATCAAAAATTAAAAAACGAAGCGAGGGAATTCCATGGATAGCAACGCAACCAAAAGCGTACCGGTTTTGGCCGATATTCGCCAGGTGTCGGACGGGTGGATTAAAAAATACGTGCTGGTGTATACCATGCCCGATGGGTCGTCGTATGAGTACGAAAGCGCCTCACGAAAAAACATCGACGCCTATCGTGCCGAACTGGAAGCCAACGCGCGCGGAGAGCAGCCTGCCGCAGATGCCGTGTGCATCGTGCCGCAAACGGCGGACGGAAAGCTGCTGCTTATTCGCGAATTTCGCTATCCGTTAAATAGCTGGTGTATTGCATTCCCAGCCGGACTTACCGAACCGGGCGAAAGCCTTGCCTCCTGCGTTGACCGCGAACTGCGCGAGGAAACGGGCTACGCCTTGCGCGCCGACCTGGGCGACGCGGCGCTTGACCCGCTGCCGCAAGCGGGCTTCTCGTCCACCGGCCTCACCGACGAGACCGTCCACATTGTATTTGCGCAGGTAGAACGCGCAGGAGACGCGCAACCAGAGCCGTCGGAACTCATCGAACCCTTCCTGCTGGACATCGCCGACATCCCACAATTCCTCGCCGAAAACAAAACCCCCATCGGCACCCGAGCCCAACTAATCCTCGAAGCCTTCACCCGCCGCCACCAAACTTGCAACCCTCTCTAGTTCAGTGGGTCTTCGGTGGAGATGCTGTTGGATTCTTGGTCTAGCAACAGAAGAAGTTCGGCTTGAGAGTGGACGTTTAGTTTGCTGTAGAGGTTGCGCATGTGAGTTTTTACCGTGGACGGGCTTACAACCAGGTGCTCGGCTATGTAGGGGGCACGGTAGTTTTGCGCGAGCAGAATGAGAATCTCACGTTCGCGTGGCGTGAGGTCGCAGCGGCGGGCCAGGATGGCGCAGCGTTCCTCAAGGCTTGCCTGCGCCGCAGCGGCGGCGGCGCGCTCCATGGCTTCGCGCTCGTTCGCCTGCTGCTGAATAACAAGGAAGGCCAGCGCCCCGCCACCGATGAACGTGGCCAGCACCACCACGGTAGCCAGCCCAATAAATGCCGAAGGCGTCATGACGGAATACAGCCCCACAAACAGCGCACGCACCCCTATCGTCACCGCAAACGACGCAAACAGCGGCACCACGGGGTTGCGCCGCGAGCGCTCGGGAAACAGAAAAGGCGTCATCAGAATGAAAAACAGCGTGACCTTATACGTGGCATCAAGTATGAGAACGTGCAGAAACCACAGGTCAACCGACGCTTGTGCCGTATAGAACGCAATGAACGTCACCGGCAGCACAAATAGTTCGTACACCAGCACGAAGCTGCGGTTCCACGCATACACAACCACGAACAGCGCCACGAACCCCGCCAGCACAATGCCGCAACCGATGCCCGCTTGAATGAACGCCGCCATGGCCGGGTTTTCCTGCACATTCATCCACGATGATTGCAGCGATATAACCGGCCCCCGGCATATAAGCGGCAACACCACCAGCCCCACAGCCAGCAGAAGATCGCGCTTGCTCGCGCACGCGAATCGCGTCAGCGGCTTGTCGAACTCAAACGGAGCCCGCGCCCGCGCCTGCGCACCCGCGCCCTGCGCATCGCCCGCCTCCCGCACATCCCGCGTCCCCGCTTCCGCCGGCACCGCGCACACCACCGGCCGATATCCCACAAACAGCGCACCCGCAACCACCGGCAAGAGCCCCAGCGCCACGCGCACCGCCCCACTTCCCAGCAGCGCGAACACCAATGTCACCACACCCGACAGCAAACACGCTGTGGCGAACGCAAGCGCGGCACGGCGCGCGCCCAGTGCCATCAGCCGCTCGCCCCACAGCACAAACAACAGCCCGCTGCTCACGCGGTACGCCATCTGCACCACCAGCAACACTTCGTTGCCGAAACCAACGCCCGGCCCGTACAGCACGCCCCACGCCGACGCCATCGCTACCACCGCCACGCTTACGCGCAGCGCCGCACACCCGCTCGTGCGCGCTGCGGGCCGCAGCATATACCACGCGGCCACCGCCACCAGCACTACCACTTCCACCACATACGGAACCGGCGCAAACATCGAAAAACTCACGAACCGCGCCGCCGGCATACGCTGAATCTCCAGCACCATGAGCGCGCACGCAAGCCCCACAACGGCCTGCCACACACCCGGCGTGTATTTCAGAAACGATCGCATAACAACCCCCTCCCCACCTCGCCTTTATAGCAGAAATCGCATGCGGGTGAGGCCCAACGCGGCAACTTCATACCGTTTGTGGTAGGAAAAAAAGCCGCGACGTCGGTAGGGTAAGAGACACATCGAACCCCGCTCGCCACACCGCAACCCCTCCCACGCGGGAACGCGAGCGCGGTTCGACCGCACAAAAACAGAGGGAAGGAGAGGGATATGGAACTGAATCGACGTGATTTCCTGAAGGGGGCGCTCACCACCGGCATCGTAGCTGCGGGCGCGGGCGTGGGCCTGACCGGCTGCGCGCCAGCCGCCAAGGACGGCACCGCGAAATCCGAGAACGGCGTGGCGTACCCCGAGGGTCTGCAGGCCAGCGACTTCGACGCCTCGGCCGCCATCTTGGAGCCCATCAAAGACTTCGCCGAAGAAAAAACCTACGACGTCGTGGTGGTTGGTGCCGGAACGGGCGGCGTGCCCGCCGCGCTCTCGGCGCTGGAAGAAGGCGCCACCGTGGCCGTGCTGCAGAAGGAATCCAAGCCCGTCGCTCAGGGCGGCACCTGCTCCGGCGTGCTGCTGGATCAAAGCGATGAGCAGGGCGTAATGAACTACCTGCAAGGCTTCTTGGAAGATTGCCGCTGGCGCGCCGACCGCAAACTGGCCGAAACGTACTGCAAGTACTCCGGCGAGGCCATCCGCTGGACGCAGGTGCGCACGGCCGAAGCGGGCTTCCCGCCCTATCAGGTGCGCCCCACGGCCGTAGCCGAGTACGACGACGGCAGCAAGTGCGCGCGCCGCAGCATCGTGTTCGGCCCCAAGCCCTACAACAACGGCACCATGATTGAGCACCTGGCCGAATTCGCCGCAAGTAAGGGCGTCGAATTCTTCTACTCCACGCCGGGCGTGCAGCTCATCAAGGACGACAGCGGCCGCGTGACCGGCGTCGTTGGCAAGGACGGCAACAAGTTCATTAAGTTCAACGCTACCAAGGGCGTCATCCTGTCCACGGGCGACTACCAGAACAACCAAAGCCTCGTGGAGCGCTACTGCCCCGACGTGAAGGAATTCGACCGCAAGCAGAACAACAAAACCGGCGATGGCATCCTCATGTCCATGGCCGCCGGCGCAGGCCTGGTGCCCGTCGGTCACGCGCACATGATGCACGACTTCGACTCGGGCCCCATGTTCAACGAGCCGTTCCTCATGGTGAACGAGAACGGCGAGCGCTTCATGAACGAGGACTGCGTGTTCGAGGAAGTGAACTGTGTGCTGCGCAACCAGCCGAAACCCGGTTGGTACTCGCAGATTTTCGACGACAACTACATTGAGCAGGTCACGGATTGGGGCGGCAAGCCCACCGACAAGGAGAAGATCAAGGTCTACATGCCTGCGGTGGAGATGGATCGCTCGGCCGAGAGCGGCGCGAACGTCATCGAAAGCCTCATTGACACGCACTGCTGCGATACGCTGGATGAGCTGGCCGAAAAGCTGGGCATCCCCGCCGACGCGCTGAAGAAGTCCGTCGCACGCTACAACGAAATGGTGGATGCGGGCTTCGACGAGGACTTCGGCAAGCAGAAGAAGTACCTGAAGAAGATCGAGAAGGCACCGTTCTGGGGCATCCACAAGCACGTGCGCGTGTCTGCCCTGTGCGCCGGCGTGACCGTGAACGAGAACTACCAGGCGCTCAGCACCGACGGCGAGGTTATCGAAGGCCTGTGGGTGACCGGCTTTAGCGCAGGTCAGCTGTGCGGCAGCCCCGACTGGTCGATGTACCAGGGCGGCATGTCGGCCGGCCACTGCATCATGACGGGTCGCATCTGCGGCATCCAAGCAGCCACCGGCGGCAAGCTTGAGTCGGCCAAACCTGTGACAGAAGCCGACGTGGAAGCGCTCGCGAAGTAGGAGCTTGCGCGGACATTCCGCAGTAATGCAAAAAGGGCCGCACATGCGCGGCCCTTTTTGGTTGCGATTACGCTTTTTCTGGGCGGTTGATCACTTGGATCTGGAGGCCTTCCATGACGTCGAGGGCCTTTTCGTGCAGGTCGGGGTCGAATGATGCGGTGCAGGCGGCGTCTACGATGACGGGGACCTCGGGGCAGGCGGTCTTCGCCAGGATGGCGTTCGAGATGATGCAGATGTTGGACACCAGACCCACAATCTCAATGCTCTCGAAGGGCAGCTTGCCTACCTCGTCGGCCGCGCGCTGCGACTGGCGGCAGCGCTCAAAAAACGCGGCCGAGCCAAACGCCGGCTTGCAGAACATGGTATCGGAAGGCCGCATCAACTCCGCCACCTGGCCATACAACTCGTGGCCGGGCGTCCCTTCCACGCAATGCTCTATGGGTAGGTTCTTCCCCTCCTGCGTGTGCAGGTAATCGCGATGATGCGTGTCGAACGTGAACGCCACGTCATCCCCCGCCTCGCGGTAAGCGGCAATCTTATCGGCAATGGGCTTTTCCAGCTTCTCAGCACCGGGAAACCCCAGCGCACCATCCACGAAATCGTTCTGGAAGTCGACCACCAGCAGCAGCCGTTTCATGTTATCCTCCTCATCTCGGAACCGCCATTATCGTCCCCGGCGACACCGCGCGCCAGAAGACTAGCCGGGCGGCCGCGCAGACGGGGCGAGCGGCGCGGCAGGCGAAGTTCCAAGAATAATTAGCGCAGCGCGGCTATCTGCTCGCGCGCCTTGTTCATCTGTTCGTCCACGTCAATGCCCACAATGTCCAGGCCCTCGGCGGCCACAAACCGCGTCTCGGGGATGCCGAACATCTTCGCGATGCCGCACAGATACTCGTAGCCGAAGTTCGCGCCCTCCACGAAGCCACCGCACGAGGCAATATACGTGAGCGTTTTCGCCTTACAGATGCCCTCGCAGCGCGCGTCTTCCGTATAGTGGAACGCGATGTCGCACACGCTTACGTATTCGAGATACACCTTCAACGCCGACGGGAACGACAAGTCCCAGTACGGCGCGCCCACCACAATGTGGTCGGCCTCGGCGAACTGATGCGACAGGTCGAAGATGGGGTCGTCCCAGGCCTGGGTCTTCTGCTTCTCGGTGCGATACGCCACCTTCGAAGCGTCGAAGGGCTTGAGGTCAAGCGCGGCCAGATCCACTTCTACAACATCATCGGTAATGCCAGCCAGATACTCGCGGCAAAGGGTGAGGGTGCGAGACTCTTCGCCGCGCATGCAGGCGTTCACGAACAGGGTGGTCATCGGTTTCTCCTTATACTGATGCGGGCGCCGGGGGCGCGGGTTGGTTAGAAGCGCAGGGCGTGCGTGAAGCCGGCCCAGCTGAGGTCGTCGGTGTCGCGCACGTAAGCGCCGAAGGTGGGCGCGTGCACGTAGTGCGTGCCGCCATCATTGCAGGCAATGCCCACGTGGCCGTTGAAGCCATCGCCGTAACCCACCCACAGCACGTCGCCGGGACGAGCCTGTGACACGGGCAAACGCGCCTTCGCGGCGTGGTACAGCGCCTCGGTCTGGTGCGGCAGCGACATGCCCACGCGCAGATACGCCCAGCGAACCAAGCCTGAGCAGTCGAACGCGTCCGGCCCCTCGGCCGCCCACACGTACGGACACCCAATGCGCGAGAGCGCGTAATCCACCACCGATCCCTGCGAGGGAATGGGCGAACTCGTACCGGTGTAGCTATACGAACGCGAACGCGCAGCGGCAATGGCGGCGGCGCGCGCTTCGTCCTGTTCCTTTTCGAGCAGCGCCTGGGCCTCGGCGTCCAGTTTCAACAGGAGTTCTTCCAGCTCCTTCACCGTGCGCTCGGCCTCTTCCTTGATACGCTGGGCCTCGGCGGCCTTTTCGGCAGCAAGCTTTTCCTGCGCTTCGAGTTCCACCTTGGCAGCTTCCACTTCGGCGCGCAGGTCTTTCGTCTGTTGCACGAGGTCGGCGTCGTTGTCGTTGATCTGCTCCAAGAGGTCCCAGTTCTTGGCAAATTCCTCAAAGGTGGCGGCACCCATCACGAAATCAAGCACCGAGGACTGCCCCGAACGATACATGCTGCGTGCGCGGGCACCCAGCCGGTCTTGCAGCGCGGTAATCTTTTCGTTCGCGTCATCGATGCGCGCCTGAGCATCGGAAACGGCCTGTTGAGCGGCCGCATGCTCGTCGAGCGCCTTGTAGTATTCCTCCGTCACCACGTCCAACTGGGATTGCATGCCCACAATGCGGGCGCGCACGGCCTCGGCTTCGGCAAGTTTATCGGCAGCCGTAGGCTCGGCGAAGGCGCGCGACGGGTTCAAGAGCACAGCAGCGCCAAGGGCCACGGCGCCCGTCAGAAACGTGCGGCGATCTAAGCCGCGCGAATATTCGTCCATGTGCGAAAACCTCCCTCGAAGCGGAAAGCCTTCCCGTAGGGTATAAACCCCAGGTCATCGTTGTTGTTTTAAGGCTGTTTTTGGTGCTTCCCGCGTCGGTGACGACTATAGCACGATCTGGCTTCACACCCAAGCATCTTCACGGGCTGCACGTACTCGCTGGTGGCGAAGGGTGTAGCGAAGTTGTTTTGCGCTTGCAAGCCGCTTTTTGGCACGAAAAATCGGCGTGTGGCATCAATTGCGGGTGTCGTCCAACACATTGAGCGCGGCCGTGTAGCCGCCACTGCCGTAGGAGAGGCACTTCGACACGCGCGCGATAGTGGTGGCCGACGCGCCGGTGGCCTCCTCGATGGCGGCGTAGGATTTCCCGGCGTCAAGCAGGCGCGCCACGGCCAAGCGCTGCGACGTTTCCTTGATTTCGCGAATGGTGAACAGGTCCTCGAGCAGAGCGAAGACGGTGTCCTCGTCGTCGAGCGCCGCAAGCACGCGCAAGAGGTTCTCCACTTCCGGCGTCCGAATATCGCTCATGTTAGTCCCCTATCCGCATCAGGCCGTACTCGATGGAATCGACGAGCGCGTTCCATGAGGCCTCGATGATGTTTTCCGATACGCCTACGGTGCCCCAGCTGCCGTGCTTGTCGTGCGTGGTGATGATGACGCGGGTGATGGCGTCGGTGCCCACGTTTTCGTCGAGGATGCGCACCTTGTAGTCCACCAGTTCCATGTCCGCCACCTGGGGATAAAACGCCACGATGGCCATGCGCAGCGCGTTGTCGAGCGCGCCGACCGGGCCCGCACCCTCGCCGGTAGCCACGAAGCGCTGGTCGCCCACATGGATTTTGATGGTGGCTTCCGACATGGCGTCCTTCGCGAGCGCGCCCGTGTCCTCGTGGTCGTCCACAATAACGCGGAAGCTTTCCAGCGTGAAGTGCGGGCGGTACGCGCCCAGATGGCGTTGCAGCAGGAGCGCGAGCGAACCGTCGGCAGTCTCGTAGGAGTAGCCAAGCGCCTCGCGCGCCTTGATGTCGTCAAGGATGGCCTGCGTTTTGTCGGGATGTTCGGCCAGGTCAATGCCGAGGCCCTTCGCCTTCGCCACGAGCGACGCCTTGCCGGCCAGCTCGCTCACCAGCATGCGCTGGGTGTTGCCTACGCTTTCGGGGCGCGCGTGCTCGTAGGCCTCCGGGAAGCGCGCGATGGCGCTGGCGTGCAGGCCGCCCTTGTGCGCGAACGCCGACGCGCCCGTGTAGGGGTGGTGCACCGGCACCGACATGTTGCACGCCTCGGCCACGAACTGGGAAACACTGGTGAGGTCGCGCAGGTTGTCGGGGCCCACCGTGCTGCAGCCCATTTTTAGTTCGAGGTTCGCAATAACCGTGAGCAAATCGGTGTTGCCCACGCGCTCGCCGATGCCGTTCACCGTGCCCTGCACCTGAGTTGCGCCGGCGCGCACGGCGGCCAGCGTGTTCGCCACGGCGCAGCCCGAGTCGTTATGGCAGTGAATACCCAGCTGCTGACCAGGCAGTTCGCGCGCGACGGCCGCCACGATGTCTTCCACTTCGTGGGGCAGCGCGCCGCCGTTCGTTTCGCACAGGTCGATGGAATCCGCGCCCGCTTCGCTAGCCGCGCGCACGCAGGCAAGCGCGTAGCTGGGGTTGGCCTTGTAGCCATCGAAGAAGTGTTCGGCATCGAACACCACCTCGCGACCCTGCGCTTTCAGGAAGGCCACGGAGTGGGCAATCATGCGCACGTTTTCGTCGAGCGTGGTTTGCAATGCGCGCGTGACCTGGGCATCCCATGTCTTCCCCACGATGGTAACGATGGGTGCGCCACTGGCGACGAGGTCTTTGAGCCCCTGGTCATCGGCCGCCGCAACGCCCTTTTTGCACGTGGAGCCGAACGCCGCGATGCGCGCATGCTTGAGCGGCATCGTGCGGACGCGCTCGAAAAACGCGATGTCTTTGGGGTTCGACGCGGGGAACCCGCCCTCGATGGCGTCAATACCGAACGCGTCAAGGCGCTCCACAATGCGCAGCTTGTCCTCAAGCGAGAGCGTGACGCCCTCACTCTGCTCCCCATCCCGCAAGGTGCTATCGTAGGTGAGGATGTGATTCACAGATAAACAACCTTTCCACTTCCAGAGGACACCTGCGTCGTGTCATCCTGAGCGGAGCGCGCAGCGCGAAGTCGAAGGATCCCGTACGGTGTCAACCGACAATCGTTCAGCTAACGCCGCGCGGGATCCTTCGACTTCGGCCTTCGGCCTCCGCTCAGGATGACAGGGTTACTAAATCTCGGTGAGCCAATCAGCGTATTCTTCAATCTGGCCATACGCCACAGCAAAGAAACGATCCTGCAGCGCGCGGGTGATTTCGCCCGGCTTGCCGATGACGCGGCCGTCAACGCTGCCGATGGGCGTAAGTTCGGCAGCCGAGCCGGTCATGAACACCTCGTCGGCAATGTAGAGGTCGCTGCGCGTGAGGCTTTCCTCAATAGCCGGAATCTCCAGGTCATCGGCCAGGCAGAGAATCGTGTCGCGCGTGATGCCTTCCAGCAGACCGTCGGACAGCGGCGGCGTGGACAGCACACCATCTCGCACGATGAACAGGTTCTCGCCCGTGCCTTCGCACACAAGACCCGCCTCGTTCAGCATGATGGCTTCTGCGTAGCCATGCTCCTT